>VFQP010000457.1_pt1 | contig 80479 bp, 76 predicted proteins | sample 3512351 | NCBI WGS metagenome assembly VFQP01 (sample SAMN10412372, study PRJNA504923) | tailings metagenome | isolation source: Relicate 1 Philex TSF1 revegetated site | place: Philippines: Tuba, Benguet | collected 2017-08-29
CTCATCTTCACTCTCCTGGGGGTTACGATGAGCCAGAAATCCTCCGCTTCTCAACCACACCGGTCTGTCTCAGCGGTGCTGACGCCGGACAAGCATCAGCATATCCCGGCCCGCGAGCAGTCCGGGTACGCCGCGCTGCTGCAGCGCCTCGCGCAGTTCGAAGAGTGCCTGCCGCAGCGAGTTGCGCGCGTGGCGCTCGGGCACGTCGCTCCAGAGCAGCCCGGCAAGGCGCTCGCGCGCGATCGGTGCCGATGATTCAAGCGCCAGATAAGCGAGGATGCCGCGCGCCTTGCGGTTGTTTAGTACCAGCGCCCCGTCGTCGAGCGCGAGGCCCAGCCCATCCAGGACCGAGACGGCGAGCCGGCGCGCCTGGCCGCCCGCTTCCGCCGCCACGCCGTGGCGACCGGTGAGGGTCACGGGCAGCGCCCCGATCTCGTGGGCCGGCCCGGTTGGCTTGTGCGGCATGCTGCGGTTGTCCTCACCGGCTGCCCCGTGTTTGCCGATGCGTCGATCGCAATGAGTCATCCACCCTCTGGCACGGCAACGCAACAACGATGTTGGACCCCGAACGCGGCCGCAAATGCAGCGATAACGCCGCGCTAACGCGGCTCCGCTGGAGTGGCGCCTAGCGTGCTTCGCCACGGTGCGCCGCGTGGTGCGACGACCCGGCCGAGGACAGCAGGACCCCTTCGTGGTGGATGAACAGACAGGCGCGCAGGGCGACGACCCGGCCATCTCGTGCAGCGCGGCCGCGATGCTGGACGAGGCGCTGCGGCCGACCGGGCCGGACCTGCTGCGGCGCTGGGACGGGCATGGGTCACTGTGGCAGGCCCGCCTTGCCGCTCGCCTCGATTTCGGGGCGCGCGTGCTGCTTGGTCCCGTTGCGCCGGAGACGCGGGCGATGACGCGTGGGCGCGAGCCGGTCGGCGGCGTCAACTTCGCCTCCACCGATCACCTGTCACTCGCAGCGCATCCGGTGCTTCTGGCGGCCGCCGCGGAGGCGCTCGCGCTCTACGGGACGCACGCGGCCGGTACGGCGGCGGGGCAGGGCGGGAGCCTGCCGCTGCTTCGGTTGGAGGAACGGTTGGCGGAACTGCTGTGTTGCCGCGAGGCGACGGTGTTCCCGAGCGGCTGGGCCGCCTCCTACGGCGCCGTGCGCACGCTTGCCGGCGAGGAGGATCACATCCTTCTCGACGCACTGGCCTCTCCCTGCCTGCGGGAAGCGGCACAGGCCGCCACCCGCCGGGTTCACTGGCTGCCACATGGTGCGACGGAAGCCGTCGGGCAGCGCCTTGGGCGCCTTCGTGCGGCGGATGCGCGCTGCGGCCTCCTGGTGCTGGCGGAAAGCGTGCTGCCGCTGGATGGCAGCGTGCCGGAGCTTCGCGCCCTGCGCGATGCCTGCGCCCGTCATGGCGCGACGCTGCTGGTGCGCCTCGGCCACGACTTCGGAGCGGGCGGCGATGGCGGCCTCGGCTTCCTCGGCCGGGCCGGGCTGGTGGGCGAGACGGACGTGGTGGTGGGCTCGCTCTCCGGCGTATTGGCGGCGGGCGGCGGCTTCGTCGCGTCGGATGCGGCAGGACTGAAGCAGGCGCTGCATCTGCATGCCTCCCCTCTGCACGGCTCGGCTGCCCTGCCGCCGATGCAGGCGGCGATCGCGCTCGCGGCGCTCGGCATCGTCACCTCGGCCGAGGGCGCGCAGCGGCGGCGGCGCCTTGCGGCGAATGTCGAGCGGTTGCGCGCCGGGCTCCATGCGCGCGCTTTCCAGACCTCCGGCGAAGCAGGTGCCGTCGTGCCGGTACTGCTGGGCGAGGCCTGCGCCGCACGACGGATCACGCGCGCGGCGATCGCCGGCGGCGCGCTAGTGGATCTGGTGGAGCATCCGGCGGTGTCGCGCGGCGGGTCGCGCTGGCCGCTCCGGGTGATGGCGGACCACAGCGCGGACCAGGTGGATCGGATGGTCGCGATCGCCGTGGCGGCGCGCGAGGCGGCGCGGCCCGGTGGCGAGGGCAGCGGAGACATGCGCGACCGGCACGGCCGGCGTGATGGGCAGGGAGACGGAGGATGGTCATGAAGCGAATCTCGCGGGGCATGCTGCTGGCCGGCGCGCTGGCGCTAAGCGCCTGCCAGTCGCCGCCTCGCATCGATGTCGAGGAACAGTGGGCTGACACGATGAGCCGCCTCAACATGTTCGGCTTCTATCCGCAGAGCGAGGACGTGCAGGTCGGCGACATCTTCCTGCACGCGCCTTCCGGCGAAGGCCGGCCGACGCAGGCGCGGTTCAGCCTGGCGCGGCTCGTCTCCTTCGCGCCGAACGCGGTCCTGAACGAGCTGCAGGGCCAGCAGGGACGGCACGGTCAGCTCCCGCCCTCTTCGCAGGATGTCGGCAACCGGCTGCGGATCATGCCGCTGCCGCCATTGCCGGCGACGGGCCAGATCCGTCAGATCACCTCGACCGCCGATTGCGGCGGCTACGACATCGGCCATGCTGACGAGTCGCGGTGCCTGGTGCGGATGCAGCGGGCCACGATCCCGGGGCATCAGGTCGGCCGGATCACCGAAGGGCAGCTCGGCGCCGCGGGGCTGCTCGGCAATTTCGGCGCGCAGATCGGCCTCGGCACCAGCAGCGAGACTGCGGTGAACATTACGCTGCGCAACGTGCAGGACATCTCGCTCGACACCTGGCGGCTCAGCCGGCTGCGCAGCCGGCATTGGGGTCAGGTCGCCAACCTGATCTGGGCGGAGGACCTGCTCGCGCTGCTGCGCGAGATGCGACCCGATCTGCTGCCGGCGGCCTGCAACGGCGATCCCGCCGCACTGAACCGCGCCGGGGTCGAGATCATGATGATCAACAGGGTAGTCTATGCCGGCGGGATCGAGTACGGCTTCACACGCAACGCGACCACGGCGATCCGTGCTGCCGTGGACTTGCAGAGCGTGCTGGCCGGCCAGCCGCAGGCGCCCGAGATCCCGGCGCTTGCCTCCCCGCCCGCGCGCGCCGCAACGCCCGCCAACGCAACGCCGCGCGAAGCCGCGGGCGCGCGACTCGCCGGGCTGCTGCAGGCCATGACCGGCCAACCCTCCGGTGGGCGAGCCGGGGCCAATCTCAGCTTCGGGATCGGCACCTACGGCAACCTGACGCTCAACGAGGACTTCAACCGGCTGGTCGCGGTCGGCGCCGGCAGCCGCCTGCGGTTCAGCTTCCACGAGATGCTGGCTGGCCGCATCATCGGCCAGCCTTCGCAGCGGCCCGAGGACAGCCGGTTCGCGTCGCTGGAAGATCTCCGCTTCCATTTCGCCTCGATCTACTGCCAGGCGACGCTCGGCGAGCGCTTCGACCCGGCAGGCCTCGCACGCGCGATGGGCGTGGTGCGGCGGAGCTGACCGCTGCCTTTGCGCCGACACGATCCGCGAGGAAGGAGCCGCCGGATGACCGAAGCCGAAACCCCTGATGTCGCGCCGCAGGAGGGCCGGGCGCTCTGCCTGTCCGGCGGCGGATACCGCGCTATGCTGTTCCACCTCGGCGCGCTGTGGCGGCTCTACGAGCTTGGCCGGCTGAAGGGGTTGAGCCGGATATCCAGTGTCTCCGGCGGTTCGATCACTGCCGCCCGGCTCGGCCTCGTCTGGAAGGATCTCAGCTTCGATCCGGCCCGGCTCGCGCTGGATTTCGTGCCGCTCGTGGTGGGGCCGATCCGCGCCATGGCCGGCGAGACGCTCGACCGCGATGCGATCCTGGGCGGCCTGCTGCTGCCCGGCTCGGTCGGAGAGCGGCTCGGCGCCGCCTATGACAAGCACCTGTTCGACGGCGCCACGCTGCAGGACCTGCCCGACGATGCCGGCGGCGCCGCACCGCGCTTCGTGCTGAACGCGACGAACGTTCAGTCGGGCGTGCTGTTCCGCTTTTCGAGGGCGTACATGGGCGACTGGCGCATCGGCCGGCTGCACACGCCGCGGCTGAGGCTCGCGCTGGCGGTCGCCGCCTCCTCCGCCTTTCCGCCGGTCCTGTCGCCGCTGGCGATCCCGCTGGATGCTGCCGCGATGCGAGGCGATGCGGGCAACGACCTGCATCGCGCTCACTACATCTCGGGGGCCGTGCTCACCGATGGCGGGGTGTACGACAATCTCGGGCTGGAGGCCGCGTGGAAGCGCTGCCGTACGCTGATCGTGAGCGATGCCGGCGGCCGCATGGCAGCGGAGCCCGACCCGCGCAGCGACTGGGCGCGCCACGCGGCGCGCGTGCTGGACCTGGTGGACAGCCAGGTGCGCGCGCTTCGCAAGCGCCAACTCGTGGGTGCCTACCGTGCCGGCACGCGCGACGGCGCGTACTTCAGTATCCGCAGCGACCCGAACGGCTTCCCGGTGCCGGCGGCGCTGCCCTGCATGCCGGAGCGCGCGATGGAACTGGCGGAAACGCCGACGCGGCTGAAGGCACTGCCGGCCAACCTCCAGGAGCGACTGATCAACTGGGGCTACCTCGCCTGCGACCTAGGCCTGCGCGGCCATCTCGATCGCGGGCTGCCGGCGCCAACGGCGTTTCCCTATCCGGAGAGCGCGACATGAGCTTCGCATCTGGGCCAGAGCCGCCGCAGCCGACGGCGCGGCGACTGCGCATCTATTCCTTCGATCCCGCGCTGGCCGCGCGATACGACATGGCAGGCATCGCCGAGTTGACGATCCGCATTCCATGGGAGCGGGAGTTGAAGCGGGGCCCGATCGGGGAATACGTCGAGGTCGTCGACGTGGATCCGGCAAGCGACGCCTTCTACCCGCCCGTTGACCTCGCCGATCCGCGGCTGCTCGCGCAGGACGGGCTCACCCCGTCGGAGGCGAACCCGCAGTTCCACCAGCAGATGGTCTATGCCGTCGCGATGGCCACGATAGGCCATTTCGAACGCGCGCTTGGGCGTCGTGCCTTGTGGGCGAGCGACGAGGGGGAGGACCCGGCGACCGGGCGCTACGACCAGCGTTTCGTCCGGCGGTTGCGGATCTATCCGCATGCGCTGCGCGCCCGCAACGCCTACTACAGCCCGCAGCGGAAGGCCGTGCTCTTCGGGTACTTTCCGGTGGAGCGGAAGGACGCGCACAACACGCCGGGCACGCTGGTCTTCACCTGCCTCTCGCACGACATCGTCGCGCACGAGATCACCCACGCACTGCTCGATGGCGTACATCCGCGCTTCGCCGAGCCTTCGAACGGCGACGTGCTCGCTTTCCACGAAGCCTTCGCCGATATCGTCGCGCTGTTCCAGCACTTCAGCTACCCGGGCGTGCTGCGCGACCAGATCGCGCGCACCCGCGGCAACCTCGCCGGCGAATCGCTGCTGGCGCAACTGGCACAGCAATTCGGCCATGCGGCCGGCCGCGGCGGCGCGCTGCGCGACGCACTCGGCCACGTGCATCCGGAGACCGGCGTGTGGCGCGCGGCCCTGCCCGATCCGCGCCGGCTGGAGACGACCTGGGAGCCGCATGACCGCGGCGCGATCCTGGTCGCCGCGGTCTTCGGCGCCTTCCTCAAGGTCTACCGAGCCCGCACCCGGGACCTGTTCCGGATCGCCAGCGAGGGTACAGGTGAGCTTCGCGCCGGCGCGATCCACCCCGATCTCGCCGGCCGCCTTGCCGAGGAAGCGGCGCGCGCCGCGACGCAGATACTGCAGATGTGCATCCGCGCGATCGACTACTGCCCACCTGTCGGCATAACCTTCGGCGACTACCTGCGCGGCATCGTCACCGCCGACCACGCGATCTCTCCCGAGGACGAATACGGCTATCGGCTCGCCGTGATGGAGAGCTTCCGGGAATGGGGCATCCACCCGGAGGGCCTCCGCAGCCTGGGCGTCGAGAACCTGCTGTGGCCAGAGCCTTCGGGCAACATGGGCCGGAACGGCGCGGCCGTGGTGCACGACCTGGCCCAGCGATCCTATGTGGACAAGGCAGGCAGCCCGAAGAAGGCCGGGAAGGCTCCGCCGCGCAAATCGGCCCGATGCCGATCGCTGCCGCCCCGGGAGGATCAGCTCGCGGCCTGGGACATGGAAGGCGAGCGCGAGGCGATCTGGTGCGGCATCGAGCGGAATCGCTGGACCGTCTGGCGCTGGCTGATGTTCGGCGGCGGTCGGGACGTAGCGGGGGAGGCCGGGCTGGTGGTCGAACCACAGCCGCATTGCGGCACGCTGTACCTGGCGCGAGGCGGCCGGCTGCCCAATCCGGCGGTCGAGCCGCATACGGTCCGCGTGGCGCGCCGGCGCACCACGCGAGGAGAGCTCCTCACCACGCTGGTCGTCGAAGTCACCCAGCGCCGCCGCGGCTACTACGACCACGCCCAGCAGGCGGACCAGGACCAGCAGACGGTCTATGACCATGATGCGGTGGGCGACTTCACCTACCGCACCGGGGCGACGCTGATCCTCGATCCGATCCGGATGCGGGTGCTGCGGATCATCCGCACGCCTTTCCTGATCACGGACAATGCAGGGCTCGAGCGTCAGCGCGCCTACCTGCTCGGTGCAGCAGCGGAGGCCGGCAACGCGTTCCACGCGGCGCGTTACCAGCTGATGCGGGGTGGCGAGCCCTTTGCGCTGCTGCATCGGCATTGAGGGAACACCAGCATGCTAACGCACGATGAGCATCAGGCGACCGGACGGGGGCGTGGCACGCTGCACCCGCCGCGCGGCGGCGCGGTGGTCCGCATGTACCGCATCGGCCATGGCGACTGCTTCCTCCTCGCATTCGACGGCGAGGAGGATACGGTCTTCGTGCTGATCGACTGCGGCTACAAGCCCGGGTCCTCGGTGCCCGGCGTGCCGGACGGGGTCGTGGCCGACATCCGCGATGCTACTGGCGGGTTCATCGATGTCGCGGTGATCACCCACGAGCATCAGGACCACGTCAACGCCATAACCAAGTCCCGCTTCGACGGGATCGGGATCGGCGAGACATGGCTGGCCTGGACGGAAAGCCCGAACGACAATCTCGCCAACATGATTCGCGCGCGGCGCGGCGATCGCCTGAAGGCCGTGATGGGCGCGCGCGCGCGGCTTGCCCTGCTGCCGGCCGCGCAGGAGGAAGCTGCCAGCATCGCCGAGTTTCTTGCCCTCGAGATCGGTGGTGAGGAGGCGCCCGATACGATGCTGGCCGCGTTCGCCGCCGGCCAAGGCTGGACCAACAAGGACGCGATGAAGCTGTTCCGGGACCGCGCGCAGCGTGGCGTGCGGTTCCTGCAACCGCATCAGGACATCCTCCCGCTGCCTGGCGCGCCCGAAATCCGTGTTTTCCCGCTTGGCCCGCCGCGCGACGAAAGCAAGCTGAAGGACCTCAATCCCCGCGAGGCCGAGCAGTTCGGCGGCGGATCCCAAGGGCACGATACATCCTTTGGCTTCTTCGCGGCCGCACTCGATACCGCCACCGCGGCTGCGTCGCGGCCCTTCGCGCCGGCCTTCACCGTGCCGCGCGATACGCTTCTGCAGGCGAGCGAACTCGGCCGGTGGTACGGGGCGCATTACGGACCGCTGCCGGCGTCGCAGGGCGCCCCGCCGGGCACGGCAGCCTCCGCCGGCGTGCGAACCGCCGCCTCGAGGGGTGCGATCCTCGGCGTCGTTGCGGACAACGCCGAGAGCCGCCGCATCGAGACGGAATGGTTGCTCGCGGCCGAGGGCATGGCCCTCGACATGGGCAACGACACGAACAACGGTAGCCTCGTGCTCGCGTTCGAGATCGGGCGCGGCGGCAAGGTCCTGCTCTTCGCCGCCGACGCGCAGCGCGGCAACTGGGCGAGCTGGGCCGACGCCGCCTTTACCGATGGCCAGACGCAGGTGCAGGTGAAGGAACTGCTGGGCCGCACTGTGCTCTACAAGGTCGGTCACCACGGTAGCCATAACGCGACGCTGCATGGCGCGGCCGAGGACAGCCATCCGAACCTCGCGTGGCTCGGGCGGGGCGTGCATGCGGAGGAGTTCACCGCGATGATCCCAGCCGTTCGGACGTGGGCGAGGGGCCTCAAGAAGCCCTGGGACCATCCGCTTCCGGCGATCCGCGCCGCCCTGATGAGAAAGTGCCGTGGTCGCGTGCTGCAGACGGATACCAGCATCGCAACGCGTCCGGACGGCGTGGAGGCCGATGCCTGGGACGAGTTCCGGACGCGGGCAAGCGAGGCGGATCTCTTCTTCGACTATCGGATCCTGCCCTCGACACGTCGCGCCAGCTGACGGATTCCCTGGCACATTGTGGACAGGAGGACCTGCTCGTCGCGTGGATCCGGCCCGCAGGCAATGGCGTTTCCCATCCGGCGTCGCCGGCGTGTCCGTCGCGATGCGTCAGAGTGTCGTGGTGCACGCCGGCCATCAGATCGGCACGCGGCGGCTCGCGGCTGCCCGCCCTGCGCCTCCGCCCACTGCCGGAACTCGTCTGGAAGCCTGAGCTGACCATCAGAAATTGTTCTGCATGCCAATGATGCTCGGGTGCGGCTGCGCTGAACCGCCTCGACGCGCTGGTGCGGCCCGTCGTGCAGCAGGTTGGGCTGAGCACGCCGCTCGCCTCCTCCGTGGCCGGGCAATGCGGGGTCGTGTGCACCACGCCGCCCGGCGCATGGGCGGGTCAAGCGGAAGCGCGGGGACGAGGCCGTTGATGATCCGGCGTGAAGGTCAGCCCTTGTCGGCGTCCGCCCAGCACCACGGCATGAGTTCATCGATGCGGCTGTTGGGCCAGCCGTTGACGAGGCGGGTCAGCGCTTCGGCGAAGTAGCGCTGCGGATCGACGCCGTTCAGCTTGCACGTCTCGACGAGGGAGGCCACGGCGGCCCATCTCGCGTCGCCATCGTCGCCGGAGGCGAACAGCGCGTTCTTGCGGCTGAGGCAGATCGGGCGGATGGCGCGCTCGACGGTGTTGTTGTCGAGCTCGATCCGGCCGTCATCGACGAACCGCACCAGGCCCTCGCGATGGTTCAGCGCGTAGCGGATGGCCCCTGCCGTGGGGCTGCCGCCGGGCAGGCGAGCGAACTGCGCCGAGAGCCAGGCGAACAGCGCCTCGACGAGGGGGCGGCTCCGCTCCTGGCGGCCAGCACGGCGGAGGTCGGGCGGCTTGCCGCGCAGTTCCGCCTCGACGGCATAGAGGGCGGCGATGCGCTGCAGCGTCTCCTAGGCGATCGGCGCGGTCTTGCCCTTCGCCAGCTCGATGGATTCCCGCCGCACATGGCTCCAACAGAATGCCAGCCTGATGCCGTCATCCGCCGCGGCCAGCGTCTTGTAGGCGCCGTAGCCGTCGCACTGCAGGATGCCGCGATAGCCGCCCAGCAGTGCCTTGGCGTGCTCCGCGCCGCGGCCCGGCGCGTAGTGGAACACCACCGCCGGCGGATCCGCCCCGCCCCAGGGACGGTCGTCGCGCGCGATCGCCCAGGCATAGCCCTTCTTCGTCCGGCCGCGGCCGGGATCCAGCACCGGCATGGTGGTCTCGTCGGCGAACAGCCGCGCCGAGGCCAGCAGGATCTCCCGCATGCGGCGCACGACGGGCATGACCTCGTTCGCCGCCGTGCCGGTCCAGTCGGCCAGCACCTCGCGGCCGATCTCGATCCCCTGCCGCGCCAGGATCTGCGCCTGGCGATACAGCGGCAGGTGGTCGGCGTAGCGGGAAAACAGGACATGCGCGACCGTCGCCTCGGTCGGCATCCCGCCCTCGATCAGGCGGGGCGGCGCCGGTGTCTGCAGGACGACGCCGGGGCAGGCCCGGCAGGCCAGCTTCGGCCACTTCGTCACAACGACGCGGAACTGCGTCGGGATCACGTCCAGCCGCCCGGCGGCATCGATGCCGATCTCGACCAGCGGGCCCTTGCAGCAGGGGCATGCCGTCGCCTCGGGCGCCAGCACCACTTCGATGCGCGGCAGATGCGCGGGCAGCCGGCCACGGCCCTCGTGGCGGCGCTTGGCCTGATTGTCGCGCAGCGTCGGCGACACCTTGCCCGCCTCTGCCGCGTTGCCGGCCAGCGTCGCCTCGATCTCCTCGAACGCGAACAGCAACTGCTCCTCCGGCAGCCGCTCCGACTTCGTGCCGAACTGCCGGCGCTTGAGCTTCAGCAGCAGGTGATGGAGCCGCTCGTTCCGGCCCGCCAGCGCATCGCGCTCAGCGACCAGCGTGTCGACCAGCGCCCGCGTCTCGATGAGCAACGCGCGCAGTACCACGGGGTCCTCCGGCAGCGTCGGCGTGTCGTCATCCGTGGCGCGCATCGTGCCGCTGATTCTATGCAGGCACGCTCGGCTTGAGAATCTCCCGCACCGCCTGGACGCGTCGCCAATCGATGCCGTCGAACAGCGCGGCGAACTCCACCGGCGTCAGCCGCACCACACCGCCCACGATCGCTGGCCAGCGGAACGCAGAGGCCTCCAACTGCTTCCAGACCAGGACCAGGCCACTTCCGTCCCAGAGCAAAATCTTGATCCGGTCGGCACGACGCGAGCGGAATACCAGCACCGCACCCGAGAAGGGATCGGCGCCCAGCACCTCGGCGGCGAGCGCCGCCAGGCTATGGGCACCCTTGCGGAAGTCGACGGGCTTCGTCGCCAGCAGGATCCGCGCGCCAGCGGGCGGCGCGATCATGCCGCCGAGACCCGGATCGCCCGCAGCACCGTCGTCAGCAACGCGCCGTCCGTGCCGGGCGCGACGCGCAGCACCGTGCCCGCCAGTTCGATTTCGATCGATGGAGAAGAGCGTGCCGGCGCGGCTGTCGGCTCGGGAAGCGGCATCGATGTCGCCGGCACGACCGGCACGAAGTCCAGTCGCGCAGCAGCGCCGACGCGCATCTCCCGCCGCCATGTGAAGACCTGCTGCGGGCAGACCTGCCGACGCCGCGCGACCTCCGCCACGACCGCGCCAGGCTCCAGCGTCTCCGCCACGATCCGCGCCTTGTCCTCGTCCGACCATTTCCGTCGTCGGCCAGGTCCCGTCGGAACCCCTACACGGCGATACCCACCGCCCTCCGCGTCGTCATCAACGTCGCCCATAACGTCGGCTCGAAGCTCCCAGCCACAGGCCGACCACGCATATTCACCACCCGCGACGGATGGCGGGCCTCGTCGCCGCGCTTACGCACAGTCTGCGTCGGCTCGGGATGACCGGCAGGACCTTCGGCACGGCGAAGGTGGCGGTGACCGGCATCGTCGCGCGCCTTTGAGACGCGCAGGATGGGGCAGGACGGCCCCCGGCTACCGAAGACGAAGTCTAGGCGGGATGGTCGGCGCCGTGCCCTGCTACGCAGCGGCTAGAAGCCGCCGCAGCGCGGGAGCAACCCGAAGCTCTTGAAGAAGTAGGGGTCTTCAGACCACCTCTCCGTGTCCGGAGGGCAACGCTCTATCCAGCTGAGCTACGGGTCCGTCCCGAGTGGGATAGCGGATCGGGGCCGCCCGGGGAACCCCTTTCGCGCTCCGCGCCGGACCCGAGGCTGATCAAGGGCTTCCGAGCTTGCTGCCGGGCACCTCCCGGCCGATAGGCCGCCGGAGGTGGGGGTCTGGTGGCAGACCCTGCCGGGATAAGCGTCCCCGCCCGAGGCCCGGCGCCACTAGCTTGGAGGTTGCTGTTGGGCCTAGCACTACTTTGGCAGAAACTGGCGGGCGCCGTCCGATTTTGGATTCCCCTGACAGCGGTTGCGTGATTCATGAGGGATCGGCTTTGGGGCGCCGATCATGGCTGGAGAAGGTGCTGGCGCGGGCTGGCGGGGGGATCTGGAGCGGTCGCTCGCGCCCTTCCCGGCGCGGCTCGGCCACAAGGCGCGCCAGCGGATGTGCCCGCTCTACGTTGCTGGGCTGATCGGGCCCGGCGATCGCAAGAGCATCCAGTCGATGGCCGAGCGGCTCGGCCTCGCAACGCACGACCGGCTCCATCACTTCGTCTCGGCCGCCAACTGGGACGCCGCGCCGCTGCTGGAGGAACTGACCCGCAAGGCTGATGACCTGCTCGGCGGCGATGATGCGGTGCTGGTGGTGGACGACACCGCGCTGCCCGCGAGCCGCGCGCGTGGGGGCCGCCGTCCGGCTTCGCAGCGCGTCCGGCGAATGTCCGGTTCGACAGCCAGCTAAACGCCGCCCAACTGGGTGGCGCCGCGCAATAGAGTATTGGAAAATCACAAATTTCAGTGGTAGCGGCGGGCGGACTTGAACCGCCGACCCCGGCATTATGAGTGCCGTGCTCTAACCAGCTGAGCTACGCCGCCCCATGGGCCCGAGGCCGCGCGCTTAAGCCCGCGGCCGGCCCCTGTCAACGATCGCGGTGAGCGCATCCTGTTCATCCTCTCAATCGGGCCATTCGTCCGCGGGTGGCAGGGCTCGGTCAGGCGGGGCGCGATGCGGCGCATAGAGCCAGTGGTCCAGCGACACCCGGGGGCGGCAGGCGCCGACCAATGCCTCCTGCTCGGCTGACAGGCTGGCGGAGCGCAGCGCGGCCAACCTGGGGCGTCGGTCCGCGGCAGCTCCTCGCGCGCGCAGATCGGCGATGGTCTCCGGGTTCACGCGATGGCGGCGACCGGGGCGCTCAGGCGCGCTCGACCACGCTGGATCGCGCGACGGACCGCGCTTCTCGTGCCGGCACGGCCGTGAACAACCTGCCCATGGCGCGTTCCTCCATGCCGGGGAGAGGACGGCATCATCAAGGCCCGGCACGGGACACTTCGGTCAGCTCGCCGCGGCGGGCTACATGCGCAGCGTCAACTCCGGCACGTAGCTCATCGCCACCAGCACCAGCAACGCCACGGCGTAGAAGGGCAACAACTCCCGCGCCACCGCGCCGATGGTGGACTTGGAGATCATCGCACCGATGAACATCGTCGTGCCGACCGGTGGCGAGTAGAGCCCGATCGCGAGATTCACCACCATCATCACGCCGAGTTGGACGAGATCGATCCCGTACGCCTCGGCCAGAGGGATGAAGAGTGGCGCGAGCAGCAGGATCGCGGCCGGCAGGTCGATGAACATGCCGATCACCAGCATCATGATGTTCATCAGCAGTATGATCGCGAACTTCGTGTCGAAATGGACCTGCGCCCATTCCAGGAAGCGGTCCGGCACCTGTTCCAGCGTCAGCAGCCAGCCGACCACGGTGGACGCCATGATGAGGAGCAGGACGACGCCGGTGGCCACGCCGGAGGCGCAGACCGCCTGGCGCAGCCGCGCCCAGCTCAGGTCGCGATAGAACAGGCCGGAGACGAGGAGCGCGTAGATCACGGCGCTGGTGCTGATCTCGGTCGGCGTCATCACCCCGAATCGGAGCGCCAGGAGTACCAGCACCGGCATGGCCAGCGCGGGGGATGCGTAGCCGGCGCGGCGCAGCATCAGGCCCCAGGACAGCGGCGTGCGCTCGAACGGAAAGCCGCGCAGACGCGCGCTGATGTTGCACACGATCAGGAAGCCCACCGCCAGCATCAGCCCCGGCAGGATGCCCGCCACGAAAAGCGCGCCGATCGAGGCGTTGGAGACGAGGGCGTAGAGGATCAGCGGGATCGAGGGGGGGATGAGGATGTCGATCGTCGCCGATGCGGCGATGGTCGCGGCACAGAACGCACGGGGGTATCCCATCGAGATCTGCCAAGGCACCAGCAGCCGCCCGAGGGCCGTCGCATCCGCCACGGCGGAGCCCGAGACGCCGCCGAACAGCGTCGAGCCCAGCACGCTCACCTGCGCATGGCCGCCGCGGAAGCGGCCGACGAGTTCGGTCGCGAAATCGATGAGGTGGCGGCCGAGCTGTCCGCCCATCATCAGCGCTGCCGCCATCAGGAAGAAGGGGACGGCGATGAGCGGGAAGCTCTGCGTCGGCAGATACATCTGCTGGATGATGCCGAACAGCGACAGGTAGTCGGACGCCAGCACGGCGACCGTCGCACCGGTGACGAGCGCATGCGCGATCGGGAAGGAGAGGCCGAGCAGAAGGAAGAATATGGCGGCGAGCAGTCCCGTCATGGCGACGTCGCCTCCGGATCCGCCTGCACCGTCGCCACGCCTTCCCCCCCGGCGAGGTGGCGGATGATCGCGGTGACGCCGCACAGCGCGACGAGGCCGAGCGCGAGCGACAGGGCGCCGTATCCCACGGACCAGGGAATCCGCAGCACGGGCGTGGTCTGGGTATGGGCGATCAGCGCGTTCTCGAAGGCGTAGCGCGACAGCAATCCGTAGACGACCGCTGTCACGGCGTTGATCACCAGGGCAAGCGCCACGCGCCCGCGTGGCGGCAGCGCATGCATCAGTACCTGCGTCGCCACATGCGCGCCCCGCCTTGCAGCCTCGACGATGCCGGCCAGCACGAACAGCGCGAAGAGCAGCTCGCCGAGGTCCGGCGCGAAGGTCAGCCCCTGCTGGAACACGTAGCGCAGGACCACCACGCTGGTGAGCAGGGCAAGCAACCCGAGCCCCGCCACCAGCATCACGGCGTTGCAGGCGAACCCGACAGCCGACTCGATCGCATGCGCGACGCGGACAAGCGGATTGCCGGGCGGCATGCCGGCCTCACGCCCGCGCGGCGCGGAGCTTCTTCACGAACTCGCCGAAGGGCTTGGACTCCCACGCATCCCAGACGCTTTCGGTGGCGCGGCGGAAGGGCGCGAGGTCCACCTCGTTCACCTGGATGCCCGGCATGCGGCGGAACTCCGCGAGCAGCCGCTCCTCCGACTGCTGCATGAACTGCCGTTGGAAGGCGCCCGCCTCGGCCGCGGCGGTCCGCACGGCCTGCCGGTCGGCCTCGTTCAGCCGGCGCCAGGCCATGGTGCTCATGATGAGCCCCGTCGGCTCATACTTGTGATTGGTCATGCTGATGTAGCGCTGCACCTCGTGCAGCTTGGCGGCGTGGATGTTGGCGAGCGGATTCTCCTGCCCGTCCACCACGCCGGTCTGCAGCGCCAGATAGACCTCGCCCCAGTTGATCTGCTGCGGGTTGGCGCCCATCGCGGCGAACATGTCCACCGTCGCGGGATCGAGCGGCGTGCGGATCTTCAGGCCGCGCAGATCTTCCGGACGGGTGATGGGGCGGCGGTTGTTCGTGGTCTGGCGGATGCCGTTGCACCACCAGCCGAGGAAGACCATGTTCTGCGCCTCGAGCCGCCTGGCGAGGTCCTGGCCCACCGGGCCATCCAGCGCCGCCCACGCCACCGGCATGCTGGAGAACAGGAAGGGCAGGCCGATCGCCGCCACTTCCTGCGCGACGGAGAGCAGCGCGCCCTGCCCGAGGCTGCCGAAATCGAGCGTGCCCGTGCGGATCGCACCCATGTTGGTGTTCTCGTTGCCGAGCTGCTCGGACGGGGCGACCCGCACCTCGATGCGCCCGCCGCTGTGCTGCGCGACGAGTTCCGCGAACCGGGTGGCGCCCATTCCCTTCGGCGAGGCCGGCGCCGAATTGTGCGCCAGCGTCATGCGGATGCGCGCCTGGGCCGTGGCGCGCGGCGTGCGGGAGATGATGGCGGCGGCGGCGAGCCCGAGTGCCGTGCCACGTCGTGTGAAGTGCATCGCTTCCTCCTCCTCCGCGGGCCTTCATGACCCTGCGTTGTGGTCCGGCGGGGACGGCTGGCGCCCCGCCACGCCGCCCTGGCAGGCGTCGTCAGGAACCGGGGCGGCGCCGTGAAGCAGCCCCTCTGCCTTCAACTCGGCCCAGAAGGTGCCAGGGATCGGATGGCGCATCCAGCCGAGGTTGGCACGCAGCTGCGCCGGTGCGTCGGGGCCGGGTATCACCGAGGCAACCACGGGATGCGCGAGCACGAATTGCAGCGCCGCCGCGCCGAGCGGCACGCCGTGCCGCGCGGCGACCGCGCGGATCCGCGCCGTCCGCTCCACCACGGGCCCGGCGGCCGGCTGGTAGCCATAGGTCGCCCGCGCTTCGGGTGGCGCGGCGAGGATGCCGGACGCAAAGGGCGCGCCGATCACCACCGAGGCGCCGCGTGCCGCGCAGAGCGGCAACTCCTCCTCGAGCGCGCCCTGGTCGAGCAGCGTGTAGGGCATGGCGACGAGGAAGAAATCGAGATCGAAGCGCGCGAGGAAGCGCGGGATCATGCCGAGCCGGTTGATCCCCGCCCCGATGGCGGCGATCTCCCCGGCCGCCTTGAGGTCCGCCAGCGCCCGGTAGCCGCCGCCTTCCTCGAGCTCGCGCAGCCGGCCCGCCACGCCGTCCTCGCTGCCCTGGTGGCCGGGATCCAGATCGTGGATGAGCAGCGCATCCACCTTCTCGATGCCGAGTCGCATCAGGCTCTGCTCGTGGGACCGCAGCACGCCGTCGCGCGTGTAGTCGAAGCGCGGCTGGAACGGCAGCCCGCCGCGCCAGCGCGCCTGGCTCGGATGGTCCGGGTCGGTGCGCCGCGCGTAGACGCGCCCGACCTTCGTGCTGATGCGGAAGGAGTCGCGCGGCTTGGACCGCAGGACCGCGCCAAACCGCAGCTCGCTCTTGGTGTTGCCGTACCAGGGCGAGGTGTCGAAATAGCCGACGCCGGCGGCCCAGGCCGCCTCGATCGTCGCCAGCGCCTGCGCCTCCGGGATCGGCCCCGCGGCATCGCCGAGCGTCGCGCCGCCGAGGCCGAGCAGCGGCAGATGCAGCGCGGTGCGGCCGATCCGGCGGCAGAGCATGTGGTCCATCGCGCGGCTCACCCGCCATCGAGCCGATAGACGCGCGCGGCGGTGCCGGAGAACAGCGCCTGCTTCTCGTCGGGGGAGGCGCCGGCGGCGATGCGCTTGAAGGCGTTCCACAGCACGGCGTAGCTGCAACTGCCCTTGTCCACCGGGAAGTTGCTTTCGAACATGCAGCGCGCGGCGCCGAAGGCTTCGATGCCGGCCTCGATCATGGGCGACCAGGCGGCGGCCAGCTCGGCGGAGGTGGGCGGGCGGGCTCCTGCGCCGAAGCCGAAGCCGAACAGCCGCATGCCGAGCCCGCCGAGCTTGAGATAGGTGTTCGGCCGCGCCGCAAGAGCGACGATTCCGGCCCGCCAATCCGCGAAGACATCCTCCCGCCGCCCGGCATAGGGACCGATGCCGATCGCCCCGCCGGTGTGGTTCAGCACGATCGGCAGATCGGGCAGCGCATCCGCCAGGGCCACGGCCTCGGCAAGCTGCGTGTGGTACATGAAGGCATCGAAGCTGAGGCCGCGGCGCACCAGCTCGGCCGCGCCGCGGCGGAAGCCGGCATCGGCCAGCAGCCCCGGCGGCGGGCTTGCGAGCGAGGCGCGCGCCGCCGGATCGGGGTGCCACGCGGAGATCTGCCGCACCCCGCGGAAGCGGCCGTCGCCGGCGCGCAGATGCGCCTCCAGGATGGGCGCGACGCGCTCGCCAAGGCGCAGGTCGGCATGGCCGATGATGGCGGCGCACATGCGCGCCTGCCCCTGCGCGCCGAGTGCGACCGTCGCCGCGGCGCCGCTGGCGAACTCGGTCTCGCCGACCGGGCGGAGTTCGGGCGGCCCCTCACGGCGGTACATCGCGCCGCATTCCATGAAGATGGTGGCCTCGATCCGATGCCCGCTTGCCGCATCGGCGAGGAAATCGGGCAGGAAGTAACGGTTCTCGGGCCGATCCCAGAGATGATGGTGCGGGTCGATGATCGGCAGATCGGGCTCCAGCACCGGCTCGTCGTGCAGCGCGAGCCATTCGGGGCGCACCGGGAAGTGCGGGTTCGGCCCGTCATGCCCGTTTCCCATCGGCTGCCGCCCGCGCTCGCGCGCCCGCTACCACGGTGCGCCGAGCGCGCCGATCACGCGCCGCGTGGCCTCGCCGGTCGTGGCCGCGCCACCGAGGTCGCGCGTCCGGCCCTCGGGCGCCGCGATGGCGGCGTCCACGCCGCGCTCCACCTGCGCCGCCGCCGCGCGCAGCGCCTCGTCGCCATGCTGTTCGCCGAGCCACGCCAGCATGGAGGCGGCCGAGAGGATGGTGCCGTACGGATTCGCGATGCCCTTGCCCGCGATGGTCGGCGCGGAGCCGTGCGCCGCCTGGAAGAAGCCGTTCCGCTCGCCGAGCTCGGCCGAGGGCGACATCCCCATCCCGCCGACCGTCGCCGCGGCCAGGTCCGAGACGATGTCGCCGAACATGTTCTCCGTGACGATCACGTCGTAGTGCTCCGGGCGCTCGACCATGTGGACGGTCATCGCATCCGCATAGGCGTAGTCGCGCTCGATGTCCGGATAGGCCTCCGCGACCTCGTCGAAGACGCGGCGGAAGAAGGCGTAGCTGCGCAGCACATTGGCCTTGTCGCAGCAGGTCACACGGCGCTTGCCGTCGCCCGGCGCGCCGTTGCGGGCGCGGGAGAGCTCGAACGCCTTGCGGCAGATGCGCTCCGTGCCCTTGCGCGTCACGACGAGGGAATCGACCGCCACCTCGTCCCGCAGGTTCACGCCGGCGCCGCGCGCGGCGTAGAGCCCCTCCGTGTTCTCGCGCAGGACGATGTAGTCGATGTCGCCGGCCTTGCGGCCGCGCAGGCAGGAGGTGACGCCGGGCCGGAGCCTGATCGGCCGGACATTGGCGAAGAGGTCGAGGCCGAAGCGCAGCTTCAGGCCGAATTCGATGCCCGCTTCGGTGCCGTCGGGGTATGTCACCTCCGGCAGGCCGGCGCTGCCATGCAGGATCGCGTCGGCGCGGCGGCAGCCCTCGAAGGTCTCGCGCGGGAAGGCGTCGCCGGCGCTGCGGTAATGCGCGGCGCCCGCGGGATACTCGACGAAGCGCAGCACGTTGGAGACGGCGCTGGCCTTCAGCACCTCGATGGCGGCGCGGCAGACCTCCGGCCCGATGCCATCGCCGAGCACGACGGCGATCTCATAGCTCTTCATGCGGCGCGCCCCATCCCGCCGCCGGCTTGTCGCGGCGGTCGTGGCGAGCCTAACGCGGCCACGCTGAGTATATCAATCAGTATATTTGCGTCAGAGGCTTCCGAGGCTGTAGTGCCGGATCGTGCTGAGCAGGGCGGTCTCGCCATGCCGGCGCTGGCGCAGGTGCCGGTCGGCGGCGTCCGAGGGGGCCTCCCCGTCCAGCAGGGCGCGGAGCAGGTCCGCATGGGCGGCGGTGGAACCGGCGCGATACGCGTCATCCTTGAGCCGCACCGCGACCATGTGCGCCCGCTTCGAGAGATCGCGGAAGTGGCAGCCCGTGGCGTAGAGCCTCGGATTGCCCGAAAGCCGCATCAGTTCCCGGTGGAAGCGCTCATCCGCTTCGCCCCAGCGATCCACTGCGCCCTCGGCAAGCGCCAGCTGCATCTCCGCCACCGCCTCGAGCAGGCTTGCCAGATCCTCGCGGCCTGGACGCCGTGCGGCGACCAGCGAGACGGCGACGGTCTCGAGCCCCGAGATCACCTGGTAGATGTCGCGCATGTCGCCGGCCGACAGCGGCAGCACGCGGATGCCCTTGCCGCGCCCGATCTCGAGATAGCCTTCTGCCTGAAGCCGCAGAAGCGCCTCGCGCACCGGTGTCCGGCTCATCTCGAGCCGCCGCGCGGCCTCCGCCTCGTCCACCAGCGCGCCTGGCGGGAGCTCCGCCGTCTGGATCCAGTTCTTGATGGTCGCGTAGGCCGCGTCCGAGGCCCGCTCCATACGCCCCGCCATCTCCCTCCGTCGCCCGGGGGCCGCAGCCCGGGCTTCCCAGCTTGGCCCAGAAGCGTGACCTGGGGCAATGCGCGGCGCCGGCCGCCCCTTGGCGGCAATTCGCCGCGCGCCGATCCTGTCTCGGGCTGCCGGCATCGCCGCACGCCGCCCGATGCGCCGCAGCAGGGGAGGAAACGCCCGTGGATACGCAGATGCGACCCGAAGACTATCTCGCACGCCTGTTCGGCCTGCGCGGCGCCGTCGCGCTGGTGACGGGCGCAGGTCGCGGCATCGGACGGGAGCTGGCGCTCGCCCTCGCCCATGCCGGCGCGAAGGTCGCAGTCCTGGACCGGGACGGGCAAGGTGCCGCGGCAACGGCGGCCTCCATCACGCAGGCCGGCGCGCAGGCGCTTGCCATCGCATGCGACGTCACGGACGAGCAGGCGGTCACCGCGGCCTTCGCGGAGGTCGTCGGAACCCTCGGCGGGCTCGACGTGCTGGTGAACAATGCGGGCCTCGCGCTGCGCAAGCCGACGGCGGACCTGGCCCTCGCCGATTGGGAGAAGGTCCTGGCGGTCAACATGACCGGCGTCTTCCTGTGCTGCCGGGAGGCGGCAAGGATCATGGCGCCGCGCCGAAGCGGGTCCATCGTCAACGTCGCTTCGATCATGGGCCTTTCGGGCGGCGGGCTCTACCCGAACATCTCCTACCAGGCGACCAAGGGGGCCGTCGTCAACATGACGCGGGCCCTGGCCGTCGAGCTCGGGCCCGCCAATGTGCGCGTGAACGCGCTCGCGCCCACCTGGGTGCGAACCGACTTCATCCGACCGTTGCTGGACGACGAAGGCCTGGTGCGGCGCATGGAAGCGATGATGCCGCTGGGCCGCCTCGCCGAGACCTCCGACCTAATCGGGGCCGTGCTCTTCCTGGCCGGCAAGGCCTCCGCGATGGTGACGGGCCATACCCTGCCGGTGGATGGCGGCTTCCTCGCCCAGTGACGGGGTGCGCCCGAGCGGCCGCAGGGGATCGGAGCCGTATCACCGCAGATCCCACGCGCCGCGGCCAGGAAGGCCACGCTCAGCGCGCGCGGCGCCGCAGGCCGTGGACCTCGCCAACCCGCAGTCGCCGCGGGTCCTTCCTCATTCCGCGGCCACCGGCCGCAGCGTCGGCGCCGCCTCGGCCCACAATTCCGGCCGCAGCTCCTCCTTCCGGTCCGGGAAGAACAGCGCGCAGATCAGCGTGACGGTCGCGAAGACGCCGAGCACGACGAGCACCGCGACGGAATCGCCACCCCAGCCATGCAGCACGCCCACCACCGGCGAGGCCAGCGCCGCGCCCAGGAAGCCCACCGAGAAGCGGATGGAATAGAGCTTCGCCCGCAGCGCCGGCGCCACGTAGCGCGCCGTCATCGTCTCGTTCACCGTCACCTGGCCGAAGATGGAGGCACAGACGAGCGCCGAGATCACCAGCACCGGCCAGCCCGAAAGCTGCGTCAGCAGCAGCAGCGCCGGCATCTGCACCAGCGCCAAGGGCATGAACACGCGCTTCAGCGTCTGCCGGTCGATCAGCCGCCCCACGGTGAACTGCGTGAGCCCGCCGCAGAGCGTGACGAGGAAGGCCAGCCCGCCGATCAGCGGCAGCAGGTCAGGGCTGCCGGCCATGCGCTCCTCCATCAGCTTCGGCAGCAGCAGGGTGAAGCCGTTGAAGACGAAGCCGCTGGCGGTTGCGATGCACAGCAGCACGATGACCGCGCGGCGCACGATCGCCGCCGGAATCACCGGAAAGGGCTTGGACGCCGCCTTGTTGCGCGCCACGTCCTCGAGCCCGTTGCGCCAGTAGAAGAGCCCGGCCGCGATGCACAGCGCGCCCGGGATGATGAAGCCCCAGCGCCAGCCGAACCACGCCGCCAGCGCCCCCGTCACCACCGGCGCCAGCGCCACGCCGAGATTGCCGAACACGCCGTTGATGCCGACCGAGGCGCCCACCTTCTCGCCCGCCGCATCCACCAGCATCGCCGTGCCGATCGGGTGGTAGATCGCGCTGAAGGCACCGAAGACGAACATCGCCGCCGCCAGCGTCCAAGGCCCGCTGGCGAGCCCCGCGAGCACCATCCCGCCCCCGGTGCCGAGGAAGAAGGTCAGCAGCAGCCTGGGCCGCCCCGTCCGCTCCGCGATCCAGCCCATCGGCAGCGAGCCAAGGCCGTAGATCACGAACATCCCGGTCCCGAGCGCCAGGATCGGCCCGTAGATCGTGCCGAAGGTGGCGCCTTCCTGCACCACCATGGCCAGCACGGCGGTGGCCAGGATCAGCAGCCCGTAATGCGTGAACACATGGGCGATGTTGACGAAGACGATCTGGCGGCGTGCGGCATCCATGGAAGGCATGCTAGTCTGGCGCGCAAACGACGAATCGCCAGTTCATGTCGTCAACCCGCCAAGCGCCACGGCGCGAGATTCCGCATGACCGGGTGGACCGCCCCGTCACGGCCTTCGTCCGCGACTATGCCGACGGAGAGGCCGTGCCGCGCCATGTGCATGAGCGCGCGCAGCTTCTCTACGCCACGCAGGGCGTGATGCGGATCAGCACGGACGCCGCCGCCTTCGTCGTCCCGCCCGGCCACGCGCTCTGGATGCCGGCTGCCGAGCCGCACCAGGTGCGCATCGAGGGACGCCTCGCGATGCGCGCGCTGTTCCTGCGCGCCGATGCCGCCGCCGCCGGGCCCGTGGCGAGCCAGGTGATGGCCGTCTCGCCGCTGCTGCGGGAACTCATCCTCGCCGCCTGCGCCGAGCCGCTGGAATGGGACGAGGCCGGCCGCGGCGGGCATCTCGCCGCGCTGATCCTCGACGAGATCGCCCGCGCCCGCCGGCTGCCCTTCGGCGTCCCGGAGCCGCGCGACCCCCGCCTGGTCCGCGTCGCCGCCGCCTTGCGCGCCGATCCGGCGAGCCCCCGCCGTCTCGAGGACTGGGCGGCCGAGGCGGGTGCCAGCACACGCACGCTGGAGCGGCTGTTCCTCGCTGAGACCGGCATGGGCTTCGCACGCTGGCGCCAGCGCCTGCGCCTGTCCGAGGCCGCCGCCCGCCTCGCCCGCGGCGAGCCGCCGGCGCGGGCCGCCGCGGCGGTGGGCTATGCCAGCGCGCCCGCCTTCGGCGCCGCCTTCCGCGCCGCCTTCGGCATCACGCCGGGCGGCGCGCGGTAGGATGGCGGGCCCACGGGGTGCTGCTGCGCTCGCAGCCGCCGTGCGGCGTCGTGGTCCTTCAGGCGTAGAATCCCGGCGCCGTCGCGTAGGTCGCGAAGTTCTTCGCGTCATGCGAGAAGAACAGCTCCGCATCCTTCTCCTGCGCGAGCTTCACCAGCCGCCGCATGGAGCGCACGCCCGCCACGGGATCGATGTGGAAGCCGGCCTGCGTCTCCGTCTCCAGGTTCTTCTGCGTGTAGGCGCAGTCGATGGTGAAGAGCGCCGGACGGCGGCCGTCGAACTCGACGAGCAGGGAATAGTTCCCGATCGCGTGGCCCGGCGTGAAGATCAGCGTGACGCCGGGCGCGAGCTCCACATCGCCCTCCACGCCCTCGAAGGTCGTGTTCGCGCGCGTGGTGCCGGGGGCGAGCTGGTCGGCCTTGCCGCGCGCCTCGGCGGCCTCGGCGCTGAAGGAGAGGTCGGAATAGCCCAGCACCTCGAAGGGCTCGGGGTTGATCGCCTGGGCGATCTCGAGCTTGTGGCAGATCTTCTTCGCATGCGGGAAGAACTTGTTGCCGCCGCAATGGTCGAAGTGGAAGTGGCTGTTGACCAGCACGCCGACATCCTTCGGCTCCAGCCCGATCCGCTTGAGCGCGCCGGGGATGGTCTGCTCGGGCGACTGGATCGGCTTCTCGAAGGGCAGCACCTTCATCACATGATCGTAGTCGTAGCCGGTATCGACGAGGATGCGCCCGCGCGGCGTCTCGACCAGGATGGAATAGACCGGGAAGCGCACATCGCCCGCCGGCCCCTTGTTCCAGAACAGGTGGAAGCCGTCGATCACCAACGTGCCGCCATCCAGCAGATACACCTTGTTCGCGGGCATCGCGTCCTCCCTCTATCTCGCGCCACGCAGATACGGATGGCCGAGCGCGGCCGGCAGGCCAGCGCGGCGGCCGAAGATGGTCAGCACGACCATGATCATCACGAAGGGCAGCATCTGGACAAGGTCCGTGGGCACGTCGAGACCGCCGATCTGCAGCGCCGTGGTGAGCGAGGTGGCGAGGCCGAGCACCAGCGCGCCGATCAGCACCCAGGCCGGGCGGCCGCGCGCCAGCATCGCCAGCACCACCGCCATGAAGCCCGCGCCGTTGGTCATGAAGGGCACGAACAGCCCGGCGCCGACGCAGGCCATGAAGGCCCCGCCGAGCCCCGCCAGCGCGCCGGTGGCGAGCACCGCGAGCCCCCGCGTCGCGGTCACGCTGACGCCGGCGAGATCGAGCGCGGCCGGCTTTTCGCCGGCTGCTGCCAGGTTCAGCCCGATGCTCGTGCGGCGGTAGAGCCAGGCCAGCAGCGGCACCAGCGCGAAGGCGAGATAGACCACGGCGTTCTGCGTGAAGAGCGCGGGGCCGACCACCGGGATCCCGGCCAGCAGCGGGATCGCGAGTTCGGGCTGGCGCGGCAGGCGCGGGTAGCTCTGCGCATAGAGCACATGATGGCCGAGGCTCGTCGCGCCCTGCATCGCGAGCGTGATGGCGATGCCGATCACGATCTGGCTCAGCGGCAGCCACACGCAGAGCCCCGCCATCACCGCCGCCACCAGGGCCCCCGCCGCGGCGCCGGCGACGAAGCCGAGCGCAAAGCTCTCCGCCAGCAGCGCGACGGCGAAGCCGCAGAAGGCGCCCGCCAGCATCATCCCCTCGAGGCCGAGATTGAGCACGCCGGCCTTCTCGCTCATCTGCTCGCCGAGCCCGGCCAGCAGCAGCGGCAGCGCGGCGGCGAGCGTCCCGGCGAGGAAGGCGGTGAGGAAGGCCGGGGTGAGCAGGGTTTCCATCAGCCGCCCCGTCGCCGGGCGGCGAGGTGATCCGTCACCGCGAGGATGCCGAGGATCAGCGCCATCATCACCAGCAGGAAATGGTTCGGCAGGTCCGCCCGCCGCGCCGCGCTCTCGCCGCCGATGGAAAGGACGGCGAAGAAGAACACGAAGCCGATCACCGCCACGCCGTGGAAACGCGCCAGGAACACCAGCGGCACGACGAGCAGCCCGTAGCCCGGGTGCCAGTCCGCCCGCACCACCCCGCGCACGCCGAGCACCTCGACCGCGCCGCCAAGGCCGGCCAGCGCCGCGCTGATGCCGAAGACGGCGAGCGTCAGCCGCGGCAGGTCGAGCCCGGCATGCAGCGCGGCCCGCGGGTTCTCCCCCACCACGCGCAGCCGGAGCCCGAAGGCCGTCCGCGTCATCACCACATGCACCGTCAGCACCAGCAGCACCGCGAAGACCACGCCGACATGCACGAGCGTCCCGCCGAGCCGGGGCAGCCGGTCCGCGACATCGAGCGTCAGCGTCTGCGGCGCTGGGCTGTCGGGATCGCCGAGCACGGTCTTGATCAGCAGCCCGCAGAAGCTGAAGGCGAGGAAGCTCATCATCAGGGTGGAGATGATCTCGTTCACGCCATAGCGCGCCTTGAGCATTGCCGGCAGCGCCACCCAGGCCGCGGCCGCCAGCGCGGCGATGGCGGCAAGCAGCGCGATGGCCAGCGGATAGGGCAACGCCGCGACGAGCCCCGGCGCGAAGGCGGCCGAGAGCACGGCGCCCAGCATGAATTGCCCATCCATGCCGAGGTTCCAGAGCCCCGCGCGGAAACAGACGATCAGGCAGGCCGCGATCAGCAGCAGCGGCGCCATCAGCACAAGCGTCTCCTGCAGGCCGGTCGGGTTCAGCACCGCGCGCTGCACCACGCGGCCGTAGAACTCCGCCGGATCGCGCCCCAGCGCGGCCAGGATCGCCGCCCCGAGCAGCAGCGCGAGCAGGATGGGCAGCAGCGCGCGGAGTGCGGCCATCAGGCGCTGCCCGCCACCATCAACTGGCCGACGCGGCGCGCCGCGTCCGGCCCGTTTTCCACGATGTCCACCAGGCGGCCGCGATACATCACGCCGATCCGGTCGGCGAGCTCCAGCACCTCCTCGAGCTCGGTCGAGACCAGGATCGCGGCGATCCCGGCATCGGCGGCGGCACGGATCCGCTGGCGCGCCGCACGGATATTGGCGAGGTCGAGGCCCCAGGTCGGCTTGTTGTAGATCACCACCCGCGGCGCGCCCTCCAGCTCCCGCGCGAAGAGCGCCTTCTGGATGTTGCCGCCCGAGAGCTTCGCGATCGGCGTGTCCGGGCCCGGTGCGCGGATGTCGAAGGCGTCGATCCGCGCCGCGCCATGCGCGCGGATCGCACGCTCGTCCGCGAAGCCGCGGCGCCAGAAGGGCGGCTCGCCGACGCGCTTGAGCAGCAGGTTCACCGCGACGGAGAAGGCGCCGACCGTGCCCTCGCCGAGCCGGTCGTCGGTGAGGTGGCGCAGACCGCGCGCCTGCCGCGCGGCGACGCCAAGCGCCGCGATCTCCTCCCCGCCGAGGCGGATCGTGCCGGCGGCGCGCAGCTGGCCGGCCAGCGTCTCGCACAATTCGCGCTGGCCGTTGCCGTCCACGCCGGCGATGCCGAGGATCTCGCCTTCGCGCAGCGCGAAGCCGATCCCGGGCAGCGCGACCTCCAGCACCGGCGCCCCGTCCGGCAGCGGCGTCGAGCGGCGCAGGCCGAGCGTTCCGGTGAACTCCGCGATCTCCGCCGCGGCCCGCGGATCGCGGCCGAACATCATCTCGACGATCGCCTCCGTCGCCGCCTCCGGCGCCAGCGCGCGGAAGCGCTCGGGCGCGATCTCGCCCACCTTGCGGCCAAGCCGCAGCACCGAGACGCGGTCGGCGAAGGCCAGTACCTCGTGCAGCTTATGGGTGACGAAGACCACGGCGAGGCCGGCATCCTTGAGCCGCCGCAGCACGGCGCCGAGTTCCTCCACGCCCTTCGGCGTGAGCATGGAGGTCGGCTCGTCCAGCACCAGCACGCGCTCGCCGCGCCAGAGCGCCTTCATGATCTCGACCTGCTGCTGCTGGCCGAGCGAGAGCTCGCCCGCCGGGGCATCCGGCTCCACCCGGACGCCGAGCAGCGCCGAAAGCTCGGCGAGCCGCGCGAGCACCGCGGCGCGCCCGGTGCCCTGCCACCAGCGCCGGCCGAGCGCGAGATTCTCCGCCACCGTCAGGTTCGGCACCAGCGTGGTGTGCTGATAGACCGTGCCGATGCCGCGCGCGATCGCCTCGCGCGGCGAGCCGAGGCGCACCGGCGCGCCGCCGATCTCGATGCGCCCGGCATCCGGCTGCTGCACGCCGGCGAGGATGGCGATCAGCGTGGACTTGCCGGCGCCGTTCTCGCCGAGCAGCGCATGCACCTCCCCGGTGTGGAGCTCGAGCGACACGTCGTCATTCGCCACCACGCCGGGGAAGCGCCGCGTGATCCCCGCCAGCCGCACCAGCGGCGCGGCTGCCGTCATCGCCGCATCACATCGCCGTCACGAGGGAACGGACCTGCGCGGCATCGGTGACGTAGGGCACCTGCACCTCGTTGGCGACGATGCGCCGCTTCAGCGCCTCCACCTCCGCCCATTGCGCGTCCGTGATGTGGCGCGTGCGGAGCAGGCGCACCGAATCGTCGCCGAGCCCGATCGTGTACGGCCGCGACCCGAAGCGGCCGGCGCGGATGTCCTCCACCATGTTCACGATCACCGGGGTGATGTCCCACAGCACGGAGGTGAGCAGGTGGTTCGGTGCCGCCTGGGACTTGTCGCCGATCACGTCGATCAGCCAGGCCTGCCCGCCATCCCGCGCGCGGCCAGTGGTGATCGCCTGCAGCATGCCCATCGTCGCGCCATTGCCCTGGCCGAGGATGATGTCCGCACCCGCCGCGATCACCGCATCGGCCACGCGCCGCCCGCCCGGCGCGTCGCTGAAGGCGGCCGGGCCGATCACCGCGTAGCGGATCGGGATGTCGGCCCGCACGCTGCGCGCGCCGGCGGCGAAGGCGTGGCTCTGCGAGTTCCAGGAGGGCGGCTCGCCCGAGACGACGATGCCGATCGTGCCGGTGCGGGTCGCGCGCGCCGCGAGCGCGCCGGCGATGAACGCGCCCGTGTGGCCCGTCAGCGTGTAGTCGGCGACGAGGCCCGGGCGCGTCACCTTGCGCGGCGTGTCCACGATCGCGACCGGGACGTTGCGCTCCACGCCCACCTCGAAGGCCGTGTTGTTGTAGCCGGAGGCATGCGCGATGATGAGATCCGCGCCATTGGCCGCGAGTTCGCGCATGATCGGGCGGATGTCGGGGTAGCCCAGCCCCTCCGCGATCTCGAGCTGCACGCCGAGCCGCTGCGCCGCGGCGCGCGCGCTCACGATGCCGGACTGGTTCCAGCCCATGTCGGTGCCGCGCTCGGGCGTCATGATCGCGATCTTGCGTACCTGGCGCGCCTGCTGCGCCCGCGCCGTGCCGGCGCCGGCCAGCACCGCCGCGCCGGTTGCCGCGAACCAGCCGCGGCGTGTCAATCCGCTCGTCATGCTCCGCTCTCCCGTCCTGCTGCGCGCGGCGCGCCGCGCGGTGTCAACGAACCATTGCGTGCGATTGGTCGCGAATTGTCTCGCGAAATCAGTCTATGTGCCCGGTTGCGGCGCTGTAAAGCGCCGACCAGGATACGCCATGCGCTTCGCTGCCTGTGTCGCCGCCGGCCTCGAACATCTGCTGCGCGCGCTGCTCGCGCTGCTGATGGCGGGGATCGTGCTGGTCAACGTCGCCAATGTCGTCGGGCGCTACGGTTTCGGCGCGCCGATCCCGGGCGCCGACGAGGCAATGACCTTCGCGATGGTGTGGGGCGTCTTCCTGGGCGCCGGACTCGTCACGCTGCGCGGCGCGCATCTCAACATGGATCTCCTGCTGGCGATGCTGCCGCCCGGCGCGCGCCGCGTGGCGGAGGCGCTGGCCACGCTCGCGATGCTGGGCGTGCTCGGCTTCGTGGCGGTCCAGTCGCTCGACTACCTGGAGACGGTGGGCGCGATCGGGCTGACCTCCATGGCGCTCGGCCTGCCGATGGCCGTCGTGCATGCGGCGGTCCCGGTCGGGCTCGCGCTGATGATCGGCGCGGCGCTGCTGCGGCTGATGGTGCCGCGCGCATGACCGCGGCACTCGTCCTGCTGCCGGTGGCGATGCTGCTCGCGGGCTTCCCGGTGTTCCTGGTGCTGCTCGGCGCGGCAGCGGCCTATGTCGCCTTCGTGGCGGATGTGCCGCCCGTGGTGCTGCACCAGGCGATGTTCGGCGGCGTGGACAGCTTCGCCCTGCTGTCCATCCCCTTCTTCCTGTTCGCGGGCGAAGCGATGACGCGCGGGTCGCTCGCGCAGCGCATCGTGGATCTCGTGCTCGCGCTGGTCGGGCGCGTCCCCGGCAGCCTCGCACTGGCCACCGTGGGCACCAGCACGATCGTCGGCGCGATCTCCGGCTCCTCCGCGGCGGCAACGGCAACCGTCGGGCGCATCCTGTTCCGCCCGCTGCTCGGCGCCGGCTACACGCGCCCCTTCGCCGGCGGGGTGATCGCGGCCTCGGCCGGGATCGACGTGGTGATCCCGCCCTCGATCGCGCTGATCCTGTATGGCGTGGTGGCGGAACAGTCGGTGCCGAAGCTGTTCCTCGCGGGCGTGCTGCCGGGGCTCACGCTCGCGCTGTTCATGGGCGCCTTCGTGCTGTGGCATGCGCGCCGGCATCGCATCGCCGGTGGCGCGCCCTTCCGCCTTCCGGCCCTGCTCCTTGCGCTGCGCCGCTGCGTCTGGGCGCTGGGCATGCCGGCGATCGTGTTCGGCGGCATCTATGGCGGCGTGTTCTCGCCGACCGAGGCGGCGGGCATCGCCTGCGCCTATGCGGTGCTGGTCGGCGTGCTGGTGTTCCGCGAGCTCGGGCTGCGCGATCTCTATGCGATCGCGGCGGACTCCATGCTGCTCACCGCGCAGATCATGGTGATCGTGGCGGCGGCCGGCGTCTTCGCCTGGATGCTCACCACCTCCGGCGCGCCGCAGGCGCTGGCGGGCTGGATCGGCGGGCTCGGCCTCGCCCCCTGGCAGTTCCTGCTTGCCGTCAACCTGCTGCTGCTGGCCGTGGGCTGCGCGATCGACCCGACCTCCGCCATCCTGGTGCTGACGCCGCTGCTGCTGCCGGTGGCGCTGGCCGCCGGGCTGGACCCGATCCACTTCGGCATCGTGATGGTGGTGAACCTCTCGATCGGCATGTTCACCCCGCCCTTCGGGCTCAATCTCTTCGTCATGCAGTCGCTGTTCGGGCTGACGGCGGCCGAGCTCTACCGCGGGGTCGCGCCCTTCATCGCCGTGCAGGTCGCCGCCCTTGCGCTTATCACCTATGTTCCCGCCCTGTCGCTGCTGCTTCCCTGAAGGAGACCCGCGATGCTCACCCGCCGTACCGCCCTCGCGCTGCCAGCGCTGGTTGCCGTGCCCGCCCTGGCGCAGACGCCGCCCGTGCTCAAGATGGCGAGTGCCACGATCAACGACGTGCAGCATGAATGGCTGCGCCGCTTCGAGGCGGCGCTGAACGCGCGCCTGCCCGGCCGGATCAAGCCGGAGATCTACCCGGCGAGCCAGCTCGGCGCGATCCCGCGCATGGTGGAGGGGCTGCTGCTCGGCACGATCGAGAGCTTCATCACCCCCACCTCCTTCGTCGTGCCGGTGGACCCGCGCATGCAGGTGTTCGACGCGCCCGGCCTGTTCCGCAGCCCCGAGCATCTCCAGCGCGTGCTGACGGATGCCGAGGCGCGGCCGCGCGCACTCGCGCTGCTGGAGGCGCGCGGCGCCAAGGGCATCGGCATCTTCTACAACTCGCCGGTCGTCGTGCTCTCCCGCCGCCCGATCCGCACGCTCGCGGATTTCCGCGGCCAGAAGATCCGCACCTTCGCCTCCCCGCTCCAGACGCGGCCGATGGAGCATCTGGGCGCGACGGCCGTGCCGATGGCGCTCTCCGAGGTGATGCCCGCGCTGCAATCGGGCGCCATAGACGGGCTGCTCGCCGGCATCCCGGTGCTCTCGGCGCTGCGCTACTGGGATGCGGCCAAGGCGGTGACGGAGATCCACCCGGCCATCGTCGTCTCCACCTTCCTCGTCAACCGCCGCTGGTTCGAGCGCCTGCCGCGCGACATGCAGCAGGTGATGGAGGAGGAGGGCGCGCGCATCGACCGAGAGCTCTTCGCCTGGACCACGGAGGCGATCGCGCGCGCCAACGCCGCGTGGACGCAGAATGGCGGCGAGATCATCCGCCTGCCGGCCGAGGAACAGGCGCGGATGATGCGCGAGCTCGCCGCGCTCGGCGAGGGCCTCATGGCGCAGAACCCCGCGGTGAAGGCGGAATACGACGCGCTGGCGCGGGTGGCGAACCGCCTCGCGTGATCGCCGAGCTAGCCCTCGCCGTCACGCTCGCCCAGGCCGATCCGCGGGAGGCCTTCATCGCCGCGCATGTCGCACGCCACCGGGAGGAGGCGTGCGGGACGCATTGGGTCGGCAACCCGACCCACGCCGCCTGCCTCGCGATGCTGCGGCGCGAGGCGGAGCGGGAATGGGACCGGCGCGCGCCAGGCCCGGCGCCGCGCTGACCGCTACCGCGCCGCGCGGATCCCCGTCGCCATCGTGTAGCTGTCGCCGCGCGGCGTGATCGTCAGCCCGCGCCGCAGGCCGTAGGTCGCGCGCAGCGAGAAGACCGGCAGGATCGCGTTGTCCTCGATCGCGATGCGCGCGGCCGCGCCGGTCAGCCGGTCGCGCTCGGCATCGTCGAAGGCCTCGTCCACGCGGTCCAGCGCGGCGTCCAGCGCCGGGTTGGAATAGCGGCCGCGGTTGAGCGAGCCGTGCCCGCGCTGCGCGTTGCGGGTGCGGAGGATCGTGGCCATGCTCTCGCTCGCCACGCCGGTCGAGCTCGCGAAGATCGCCATGAAGGCGGTGAACTCCGGGTCCAGCCCCTGGCCGCCATTGGCGCGGCGGAAGAACACCGCCGATGGCATGGCATCCACCGTGGTGCGGATGCCGGCCTGCGTCAGCATCTGCCCGACCGCCTGGCACACCCGCGCATCGCCGGCGTAGCGGTCGTTCGTGCAGTGGATGGTCAGATTGAAGCCGTTGGGCAGGCCGGCTTCGGCCAGCAGGGCGCGCGCGCGCGCCGGATCGTGTGCCGGCACGCCGAGGCTCGCCTCATGCCCGATGAAGCCCGGGCCGGCGAACTGGCCGATCGGGTCGGCCGCCCCTTCCATCGCGCGCTCGGCAAGCGCCGCGCGGTTGATGGCGAGGTTCATCGCCTGTCGCACGCGCGGATCACGGATCGGGTTGCGCGCCAGCGGCTGGCCATCCGCGCCGGTCGCGTACTGCACCTGGTCGCGGAAGTGGTCGAGATACATGTACAGCGTGAACATGCCGGGGCCGGTGACCACCTGCGTCCGCTCGCTTTCGCGCAGGCGGCCGAACAGGCTCGGGGGCACGTTGTCGATCACGTCCACGTCGCCGGCCAGCAGCGCGGCCACGCGGGCGCTGTCGTTCGGGATGAAGCGGAAGGTCACGCGCTGCCAGGGCTCGGGCTCCCGCCAGTGGCGCGTCGCGCGCTCGATCACCACGTCCTGGCCGGGCGACAGGCGCACCCAGCGATAGGGGCCGGTGCCGATCGCCGCGCGACCGCCGTTGAACTCGGCCTCGCCCGCCCCTTCGGCGGCGCGGGCCGAGACGATCGCCAGCACCGAGAGCTGGTTCGGCAGCAGCGGCGCGGGGCCGTTGGTCCGCACGATCACCGTGCGCGCATCCTTCGCCTCCACGCTGGCGACGCTGCGGGTCTGCACGACGAAGGTGCGCAGCCCGGTGATGGCCCGCGCGCGGCGGATCGAGAAGACCACGTCCTCCGCCGTCACCGGCGTGCCGTCATGGAAGGCGAGGCCCTCGCGCAGCGTGAACTCCCAGGTGGTCGCATCCAGGTTCCGCCAGGCGGAGGCCGCGCCCGGGATCGGCCGCAGGAACTCGTCCTGGCCGACCAGCGGCTCATAGACATGCAGCTGGACGTTGCGGTTCGGCGTGTAGTTCTGGTGCGGGTCGGAGCCGTCCACGGCCGCCTTGAAGGCGATGCGCAGCTCCTGCGCGCCGGCGGGCGCGGCGAGCAGCAGGAAGGTGGCGAGAAGCCGCTTCAGCATGGTCCTGTTCTCCCGGTTCGTCGAAACCCTCAGAGCGTGTCTGAGAAGGGTTGCGGCGCGCTGCGGCGCGTCTTTTCCGCGCCGGGTTCGTCAGGCGGCTTGCCGATGCAGGCAGCATCGGCCGCGCCACCTTCCTGCCCGGCACGAAAAATCCGTCGCCGCATCATCGCCGGCCCCTTCTCAGACGCGCTCTCAGGCGCCGAGCGCGGCGCGCGCCGCCTTCACGGCCGCACCCGCCTCGCGCAGCGCGAAGGCGAGGCGGTTGCGCGCGCGCAACGCATCCACCATGGCGAACTTCTCCGCTTCCGAACCGGGTGCGGTGGCTGCGAGGTCGCGGATCGGCTGCAGGGTCGACCAGGCCGGCACGGGCAGGGCCGGGAGATGGAGGAAGCGCTCGCCGGCGGCATAGTCGGCCGGCACCAGCGCGCGGGAGGCCCGCATGAGCGCCGCCGTCGCCGCCGCCGCCGCGGCGTCGCCGACGCTGCCGGAAAAGCCGCGCACCGCCGCCGCATCGGCCTTCAGCGCCTCCGCCGCTGCCGCCAGCGCCGAGACGTCGAAGCGGGTGGCGAGCGGCGTCAGTTCCTTCAGCAGCGCCTCCGCCGTCGCGGCGTGATCGAGCGGCGCCACCGCCTCGCTCACCAGGCGCCAGCACACCTGGAGCAGCACGCGCGTGTCGCGCACCAGGTTCGCCTCATCCACCTTGTCCAGCGTGTCGTGCGGCGTGTGCCACCACCAGCCGAGCGCATTGCGCGCCTGCGCGTGCTTGCTCGGCTGCTCGCTGATCGAGCCGAGCATGGACGGGATGCCGATGCCGACGAAGCTCTCGTCGGAGCTGCGCGCCTTGCGCTTGCCCTTGTAGGTCTGGTTGGTGTGGGCCTGCACGGCCTCTGCCGCGAGGTGCCGGAGCTCGGTCATCGCCGCGGCATTCTCCAGCACGGTCGCGCCGACCCCGCCGAGGCTGTCCACGTTCACATGCGCGACGCAGCGGCGGTCGAGCTCGTCCCAATGCGTGTCGGCGTACCAGGCCGAGCCCGAGTAGCGGCCATGCGAATGGCCGGACCAGAAGCAGACGCGGAAGCCGCGCTTCAGCGCGCCGCGCCGCGCCGCGATCACGCGCGCGGCCTCCATCATCCCGGCATTGGCGGAGCCATTGTCCATCACGCCGTAGTACCAGGTGTCGTTGTGGCCCGACATGAGTACGAAGGGCGCCTCCGCCCCGCCCGGCCCGTCGAGGTCGCAGACCAGGATCGGCGTCTTCCGCCAGCCGGTGTCCACCTCGGCGTGCAGCGTCACCACGGGGTGGCGGCCCGCGGCGAGCGCATCGCGGATCGCGCCGCCATCGGCGTTGCTCACGCTGCACACCACGGTGGTCGGCATGCCGCCCTTCGTGCCGGCGCCGGGATTCCCCCAGACAGGCGAGATGCACATCTCATGGATGTGCTCGTGATGGCTGATGTGCAGCTGGCCGGCGGCGCCGGCCTCGGTGGCGCGCTGCGAGACGGCGGGGGTGGCCATGCCCTCCACCAGCACGATGCGGCCCTTCACGTCCTGGCCGGCGAAATCCTTCGCCTCGCCATGGCCGAGATAGACCGGCACGCCGGAGAGCCCGCCCGCCGGGGAGGGCTGCGAGAAGGACTGGGTGATCGCCGTCACCACCTTGCCATCCACCTCCACGCTGGCCTTCCCGGGCAGCGAGATATAGGCGTCGTGCATCAGCACCTGGGTGCGGTAGCCGTAGTCGCGCATGCGCGACTCGAGGAACCGGATCGCCTCCAGTTCCTCGGCAGTGCCGCTGAGCTTCACCCATTTCGCGATCTGGCGGAGATTCGTCATCATCTCCGGGCCGCTGACGGCGGCGCTCAGGGCTTCGGGGGGGGCCTCGGTCATGGTCGTGCTCCTTCAGGCGCGGCGCGGCGTGCCGCCGGCGCCGATGTCCCACCACAGCCCCGCCATCAGCCCGAGCCCCTCGCGGAGCAGCGGCGCGAGGGCATGCTCGTCGGGGCCGTGCTGGTTGCAGCCGGCATAGCTGTTGGGAATCCAGATGACGGGCTGGCCGAGTTCCTCGGCGAACATGTCGGACGGGTTCGAGCCGGAGGAATTGGGCACGATGTTCGGCGCGCGGCCGGCGGTGCGGGCCATGCTGTCGGCGACGAAGCGCACCCAGGGATCGTCCGGGTCGGTGCGGCTCGCGCCGAACATGTCGCGCTCCAGCACCGGGATGATCGTGACCTCCGGGAAGCCGTGCGCATCGAGGTGGCGGCGGAGCGCGGGGACGATGTCGGCGCCGCGGATGTCCGCGCAGTGGCGCACCTGGAGGCGGGCGCGGGCCTCGCCCTGCACGGCATTGGTCGGCGCGTCCGGGTGGCCGGTGATCTGCGCCAGCACGATCACGCTGGTCCAGCCGAAGATCTTCTGGCCCATGGTGAGGCCGGGCTCGCCCCAGCCGGGGTCGGCCTCGGGCAGGCCCTCGATCTTCTCGAAGACCAGCGCATCGATCGCGCGCCGCACGGCGGGCGGGATCGCCGCCGGCGTCCAGCCTGCCACCTGGATGCGGCCCTTGCGGTCCACGATCGTCGCCAGCGCATGCGCCAGCACGAAGGCCGGGTCGGTCAGCACGCCGCCCCAATGGCCGGAATGATGCGCGTGGTCGCGCAGATGCACGACCAGGTCGAAGGCGACGCCGCCGCGCGCGCCGAGCTTCATCTCCGGCATGAAGGTGGTCTGGCGCGGGCCGTCCAGACCGACGAACACGTCGGAGGCGAGGCGATCCCGGTTCTCGCGCAGCAGCTCGCGCAGGCCCGGGGAGCCCTGCTCCTCACCCGTCTCGACCAGCACCTTGGCGTTGAAGCCGAGCCGGCCGCGCTCCGCGATCACGGCGCGCAGCGCCTCGATGGCGATCAGGTGCTGGCCCTTGTTGTCCACCGTGCCGCGGCCGTACCATTTCTCGCCGCGCACCGTGACCTGCCAGGGATCGAGCCCCGCGCTCCATTTCGGCGCGAGCCCGCGCACCACGTCGCCATGGCCATAGACGAGGACCGTCGGCAAAGCGGGATCCTCGACGCGCGTCGCGACGAAGACCGGGCCGCGGCCCTCGCGCGGGTTGTCGAGCACGGCGGGCTCGAAGCCCATGCCCTGCATCAGCGCCGGCATGGTCTCGGCGCAGTAGCGCGTCAGCGCCGGCAGGCTGTCCGGCATCTGGCTCTCGGTCGGCACCGCGACCAGGGCGCGCAGCTTCGCAAGATAGTCCCCCTCGTCGAAGCCGAGCTGCGCGCGCGCGATCGCGGCCTCACGCGGCCCGTCCATGCCTGCATCCCCCGCGGTGCCAGGTGATGCTGTCAGGATTCGGCCGGCCCGCCTAGATCGCGCCGCGCGATCACCGCGCCCGCATGATGCGATCAGGCCGGCCGCTCGCCCTTCACCACGCAACGATGCAGCAGGCGGCGCGCGGTGGAATCGAAGGCCTCGCGTCGGTGCATGGTGGCGCGGTTGTCCCAGATCAGCATGTCGCCGATCTTCCATTTCTGGGTCCAGACGAAGTCGCCATGCAGCACATGGTCCCAGAGCGCATCGAGCAGCTTCTCGCTCTCCGCGACCTCCAGGCCCATGACATAGGCGTTGTGCCGCTTGCCGAGATAGAGCGATTTCCGCCCCGTCACGGGATGCGTGCGCACGATCGGGTGCACCGCGCCGGCGATGTCGCGGATGTCGCCGCTGGCCGGCGCCACGGTGCCGGGCCGCTGCTTGCCCGAGGAGACAAAGACCGCGTCGTGCTTGATGCTGCGGCCTTCCACCTGCCGCTTCAGCTCCTCCGGCAGCGCCGCATAGGCGGCTTCCATGTTCATGTAGCTCGTGTCGCCGCCCTCGGGCGGCAGTTCGAGGGAGCGCAGCAGGCTCGCCGAGGGCGGCGTCTCGATGAAGCACATGTCGCTGTGCCAGTCGGCTTCGCCGGCGCCGAGCTCGCCCACCGGCTTCCCGTTCTCGACGATGTTGGAGATCTTCACGATCTCCGGGATGCCCTCGACATAGACCTTGCCGGTCAGCCGCGTGCCCGGGTTGAAGTCCAGCTCGCCGAAGCGCCGCGCCAGCGCCACATGCGCGTGGTCGTCGATGACGCAGCCGCGGATGCGGATCACCAGGTGATCGAGCCAGGCCTGGCGCAGCGCCGCGAAATCGGTGTCCGAGAGATTCGCCAGATCCACGCCCTCGATATCCGCGCCGAGCGCGGCGCCGGTGGGCTTCACGCGGATGGTGCTGCCGGCGTGGTCGAGCATGACGGGGTCCTCCCTGGAGCGGCGCAACCCTGCCAGGGCGGGCATCTCACGTCAAGAGAATTGGTATGACCAGTTGACGGGTCAGTCCGGTCAGTCCTAGCCTCCCCTCATGGCAACCACGCCCCTGGCGTCGCTGCGCGTCATCCGCCCCAAGCGGATGTACGAGCAGATCGCCGAGCAGATCGAAGCGCTGGTGCGCAGCGGCGCCTTCGCGCCCGGCACGCGCCTGCCGGGCGAGCGCGAGCTCGCCGAGCGGGTCGGCGTCAGCCGGCCCTCGCTGCGGGAGGCGCTGATCGCGCTGGAAACGGCGGGGCTGATCGAGACGCGCGTCGGCGATGGCACCTATGTCCGCCGCGACATCCCCGCCACGCCGGTGTTTCCGCTGGCGAATCGCGATCTCGGCCCCGGCACGCTCGAGCAGTTCGAGGCACGGCGCGCGCTGGAATGTGCCGCGGCCGAGCTCGCCGCGCATCGCGCCACCGCGGCCGACCTCGCCACGCTGCGGGAATCCCTGACACGCATGACCGCGCTGGTGGAGCGCGGCACAAACCCCGCCGAGGAACATCACGCCTTCCACGTCGCGCTCGCGGATGCCGCGCGCAACCAGATCATCGCGCGCACCGTGCGGGAGCTGTGGCGCGCGCGCCAGGGCGCGATGTGGGAGACGCTGCGGCGGAAGGGCGAGAATCCGGAAAGCTGGCGCGCCGGCCTCCTGTTCCGCGAACAGCTCCTCGAAGCGCTGGAGGCGCGCGACGCGCCGGCCGCGCGGGCGTTGATGGAGGCGCATTTCCACCGCGTCGGGCGGCGCTACTTCGACCCGTCGGATTGACGCGGCAAAGGGCAAGGGAGGGAACGAGAATGGCTCACGGCATCACCCGTCGCGGCGCGCTCGGCGCGGGCCTGGCGCTGGCGGCACCCGCGCTCGCCGGCGCGCAGGCGCCCACCACCATCACCATGTGGACCTTCCTCGACCCGAATCGCCCGGGCGGGCGCGAAACCGCGCTCAAGACCATCATCGAGAGCTTCGAGCGTGCGAACCCCAACCTGCGCATCCGCGTCGAGCCGCAGGTCTGGACCACGATGGCCGAGCGCTTCGTCCTCGCCGGCAATGCGCGCAACGCGCCGGACATCTGCTGGGTGAACGACAACAACCTCGCACTCCTCGGCAATTCGCCGGTCGCGGCCGATCTCAAGCCGATCGTGGATGCCTGGCCGGCGGCGCGCCGCGAGGACCAGGCGGTGCCCGCGGCCTTCAACTCCGCCACCATGGGCGGCCGCCTGCTCGCCATTCCCATCATGTCCACGAGCTTCGTGCTGATGGTGCGCGGCGACCTGCTGCGCGCCGCGGGCCTGACGCGCGACGATATCCGCACCTGGGACGGCATGGTGGAAGCGGCGAAGAAGATGACGCGCGGCGATGTCTGGGGCGTGGGCCTCGGCCTCGCGACGGAGCGCTATTCCGTGACGCCGGCGGTGCTGGCGGCGATCGGCCTGCAGGGCGGCCTGTTCGGCGATGGCTGCGCCGCGCGCATCGCGACTCCCGAGGTGGCGCGCGCGATCCAATGGCAGGCCGACCTGATCCTCCGCCACCGCGTCACCCCGCGCGAGGCGGTGGCGATGACCTCCGACGACGCGATCGACCAGTTCGCCGCCGGCCGCTACGCGATGGAGGTCATCTCCAACGCCCGCTTCGACCAGATCCAGCGCACCGCCGCGGGCTGGGACAGGAACGAGCTGATCGCCGCGCCGATCCCGGGCTGGACCGCCGACAAGGCCGGCCCCGCGCTGCTGACCGGCTGGTTCGCGAGCGCCTGGCGCAACTCGCCGCGGCTGCGGGATGCGATGCGCTTCATCGACCACATGACCAATGCCGAGGCGATGGCGCTGTGGAACCTGCCCGGGCTGCAGGTGCCGATGCTGAAGTCGGTGGCCGCGCGGCCCGAGATGCAGCAGCCGGAGTATCGCCACCTGCGCGACATCGCGGGCTATTTCGCCGCCTCCGGCTATTCCATGCCGGCGAACTGCGTCTGGGGCCGCACGCTGGCGGATTTCAACCTCGCGACGCAGCAGGTGGTGCTGGGCCAGCGCCCGATCATGGACGCGCTGCGCGCCGCGGAGCGGGCGACGCAGGACCGGCAATAGGTGCAGCGCCGGGCCGAACGCTTCGTTCCGTACCGCCTGCTCGCGCCGGCGGTCGCGATCGAGATCGTGCTCGTGCTCGGCCCGCTGCTTGTGGGCTTCTGGTACTCGCTGCACAATGTCCGCTTCTTCCAGCTCCGCCGCTTCGTCGGGCTCGACAACTACTGGCGGGTGCTGGGCTCGGAGGAGGTGATCAACGCGCTCTGGGTCACCACCATCTTCGCCTTCTTCGCGCTGTTCCTCACCTTCGTCCTCGGCTTCGCGCTGGCCGTCTGGCTGGAGCGCGACGGCCGGTTCAGCACGGTGATGCGCGCGGTCGTGCTGGTGCCCTACATGATCGCGATGCTCGTCGGCTCGATGCTGCTCAAATGGCTGTTCAGCCAGGAAGGCGGCATCGCGCCGCTGGCGCTCGGGCCGCTCGGTCTCGGCCAGGTCTCGATCCTCGCCGATCCGCAGCTTGCCATGGGCGCGCTGGTGTTCAACGCGATGTGGCGCGACGGCGCCTTCGCGATGATCATGCTGCTGGCAGGGCTGAAGGCGATCCCGCCCGAGCTGCACCTCGCCGCGCGCGTGGACGGCGCAAGCGCCTGGATGCGGTTCCGGCGCATCACCCTGCCGCTGATGCGCATCCCGATCCTGATCACGCTGGTCCGGCTGCTCGTGCACTTCGTCAACATCCTGACCTTCCCGCTGATCCTGACCGGCGGCGGGCCGAGTGGCGCGACGGAGGTCGTGGTGCTCAAGGTGTTCCGGCTCGGCTTCGCCGACCATGTGCTCGGCCAGGCGAATGCGCTGGCGCTGCTGGTCTTCGTGGCCAACCTGATCCTGGTGGCGATCCTGCTCGCGCTGTTCCGCCGCGCGGGGCGCATCTGATGCAGGCCGCGATCCTCCGGCGGAAGCTGATCCGCGGCGCGGTCAACCTGCTGATCATGGCCTTCGCGCTGTTCCCGATCCTCTGGGGCCTTTCCTCCTCGTTCAAGCCCACCGACCGCATCATCGAGTTCCCGCCGCGCCTGCTGCCCGAGGCGCCGACCCTCGAACACTACCAGCGCATCTTCCAGGACGACGCGGCCTTCTACATCATGAACAGCGCGCTCGTTTCCGCCGCGACGGTCTTCCTCACGCTCGCCCTTGCGGCGCTCGGCGGCTATGCGCTCGCGCGCTACGATTTCCGCGGGCGGACCTTCGCGATGATGTCGGTGATCGCGGTGATGAGCATCCCGATCGCCTCGCTGCTGGTGCCGACCTTCACGCTGATCTCGGTGCTCGGCCTGTTCGACACGCGGCTCGGCCTGGTGCTGCTCTACACGGCGTACCAGCTGCCCGCCGCGCTCTGGATGCTCTACGGCTACTTCATGTCGCTGCCCGTCGAGATCGAGAATGCGGCGCGGGTGGATGGCTGTTCGCCGACGCGCACGCTCCGCAAGGTGGTGCTGCCGCTCTCCAAGCCCGGGCTCGTCGCCGCCGCGCTGTTCTGCCTGGTCTTCGCCTGGAACGACTTCGTCGTCGCGGTGACCATGACCTCCTCGCAGGAGACGCGGACCTTCCCGGTCGCGATCTACTTCTACCTCGGCTTCTATGGCCGCGAATGGGGGCCGCTGCTGGCGGCCTCGCTCGTCTCGATCGTGCCGATCATCGCGGTCTTCGTGTTCCTCCAGCGCTATTTCATGTCGGGGCTGACCGGCGGCGGGGTGAAGGGCTGATGGCGGGTGTCACCTTCTCGGGCGTCTCCAAGCGCTATGGCAGCGTCGTCGCGCTGGATGCGCTCGATCTCGAGGTGAGGGAGGGTGAGTTCGTCTCCCTGCTCGGCCCCTCGGGCTCCGGCAAGTCCACCACGCTGAACCTGCTCGCCGGGCTGATGGATGCCGATTCCGGCACTATCCGCATCGGCGAGCGCGACGTGACGCCGCTGCCGCCAGAGGCCCGCGACATCGCCATGGTGTTCCAGAACTACGCGCTCTATCCGCACCTGACCGTGTTCGAGAACATCGCCTTCCCGCTGGAGGCGCGGAAGCCGCGCCCCGATGCCGCGACGATCCGCGCCAGGGTCGAGAAGGTGGCCGCCACGCTCGGCATCGGCGCGCTGCTGGCACGCAACCCGAAGGAGATCTCGGGCGGGCAGCAGCAGCGCGTCGCACTCGGCCGCGCCATGGTGCGCGACCCCAAGGTGTTCCTGCTGGACGAGCCGCTGTCCAACCTCGACGCGCGGCTGCGCATCCGCATGCGGCGGGACCTGAAGGCGCTGCATGCCGCGCTCGGCTCCACCATCGTCTATGTCACGCATGACCAGTCGGAGGCGATGACCCTCTCCTCCCGCATCGCGGTGTTCAACCACGGGCAGCTGCAGCAATACGCGCCGCCGGCGGACATCTACGACAGGCCCGCCAACATCTTCGTCGCCAATTTCGTCGGCGACCGGGAGACGAATTTCCTCGAAGGCGAGCTGCGCGAGGGCCCCGTCTTCGCCGCCGCGCTCGGCGCCATCCCGCTCGCGCCCGGGGCGGCGGCGGTACCGCGCGGGCCCTGCCGCCTCGGCGTACGGCCCGAAGCGATCGCCGTGGCGCCGGAGCCCGGCGCCGAGACGCGCGTCGTGATGACGGAACTTGCCGGCGCCGATCTATTCCTCACCGTCCGCAGCCCCGACGGCACCGAGATCGTTGCGCGTGCCGATCCGCATGCCGTCGCGCTGAAGGAGGGCGAAGCGGTGCGGCTGCGCTTCGATCCCGCCAGGATCCACCTGTTCGACGCCGCCGGGCAGGCCATCGCGCATGGCGGCGATCCGGTGGCCTGAGACGGTTGCCGAAGCCGGAGCGTTGTGTGAACCTCGGCACATCGGAACCGGGGGAGAAGATCATGCGCCGCCTCGCCGCCCTTGCCGCTGCCTTCGCCATCGCCGCGCCGGCCGCCGGCGAGGCCCAGATGTCGCTGATGGCCTACGCCGGCATCTTCCGCGACAACTATACCCAGACCGTGGTCGCGCCCTTCGGGCAGAACGTGCAGTACGTGGAAGGCGGCACCAGCGCGCAGATGCTCGGCACGCTCCGCGCACAGCGCGCCGATCCGCAGGTGGACGTGGTCATCATGGACGTGACCACCGCCGCCATCGCCTGCCAGGAAGGCCTGGTGGAGCGCCTTGATCCCGCCGCCTTCCCGGTCTTCGCCGAGCTCGACCAGCAGGCGCGCGATTCCGGCGGCGCCTGCGGCCCCGCGGTCACCTACGACCACCTCGTGCTGATCTACGACACGCGCAACGTGCCGCAGCGGCCCGAGGGCTTCTCCGTGCTGTGGGATCCGCAGCATCGCGGCCGCATCGCGCTCTCGGCGCCGCCCAACATCCAGGGCCTCGCGCTCACCGCGATCCTGGCGCACAGCACCACCGGCAACTGGCGCGACCCGTCCCAGGCCTTCCCGCGGCTGCGCCAGCTCGCCCCCGCGGTGCAGACCTTCGACCCGAACCCGGATGGCTACACGCTGATCCTGAACGATCAGGTGCGCTTCGCGACCGGCTGGAACGCCCGTGCGCAGCTTTACCACGACCAATCGCAGGGCCGCATCGGCGTGGTGCTGCCGGCGGAAGGCGCGGTGTTCCAGATCAACACCATCAACATCGTGGCGAATGCGAAGAATCGCGCCCGCGCCGCGGCCTTCGTGACGCATGCGCTCTCCGCCCCCATGCAGGCCGCCTTCACCGAGCGGATGTTCTACGGCCCGACCAACACGCGCGCGCCCGTCAGCCAGGCGGCGATGGCGCGCACCGCGCTCGCGCCCGAGTTCCGCAACCGCGTCATCCCGCTCGCCTGGTCGGAGATGATCCCGCTGCGCGACGGCTGGAACCAGCGCTGGCGGCGCGAGGTGATCGCGGCCTCCGGGCGCTGAGGCCGGGTGCATCTCGTCCTCGACGGGCTGAGCAAGCGCTTCGGCCAGAACCCGCCTGCGGTGGACCGGCTTTCGCTCGCGGTGCCGCGCGGCGCGCTGCTCGCCCTGCTCGGCCCCTCCGGCTGCGGCAAGACCACCACGCTGCGGCTGATCGCCGGCCTCGAACGCGCCGATGAGGGGCGCGTGCGCGTGGCCGACCAGGACGTGACGGACCTGCCGCCCGAGGCGCGCAACATGGGCGTGGTGTTCCAGTCCTATGCGCTGTTCCCGCATCTCTCGGCCGCGGGCAATGTCGGGTTCGGGCTCGAGACACGCCGCCTGGCCCGCGCCGAGCGCGCCGCGCGCGTCGCCGAGGCGCTGGCGATGGTGGGTCTCGCCGATCTCGCCGCGCGCAAGCCGCGCCAGCTCTCGGGCGGGCAGCAGCAGCGCGTGGCGCTCGCCCGCGCGCTCGCGATCCGGCCGGAACTGCTGCTGCTGGACGAGCCGCTTTCCGCGCTCGATGCGCAGCTGCGCGACGGCGTGCGGGAGGAGATTCGCGCGCTCCAGCAGCGGCTCGGCACCACCGCCGTCTTCGTCACGCATGACCAGTCGGAGGCGCTGGCCATGGCGGACCTTGTCGCGGTGATGGATCGCGGCCGGCTCGAGCAATGCGATACGCCGGAAGCGCTGTTCGAGCGCCCGGCGACACCCTTCGTCGCCGGCTTCGTCGGCCGCTCCTCGCGTTTCGTCGGCGCGGTGGAGACGCCGGGCCAGGTGCGCGTCGGCACCACCTCGCTCGCCGCCTCCGAGACGCCGCCGCCGGGCCCGGCGCAGGTCTTCATCCGCCCGCATCGCGTCACGCTCGGCCCCGACGGCCTGCCCGGCCGCGTGCTGACCCGCACCTATGAGGGCGCGACCGCGCTGCTGACGCTGGACATGCCCTTCGGCCCCCTGCTGGTCGAGCTGCCCGCGGCGGTGCCGGCGCGGCCGGGCGATTCGGTGCAGATCGGCATCCCGCCGGATGCGCTGCGGGTGTTTCCCGCATGATCGGTTGGCTGCTCGCCCTGCCGGCGCTCGCCGTTCTCGCGCTGGGCTTCGGCCTGCCGATCGCCGTGCTGTTCCGCATCAGTCTGAACCGCACCACCGAGACGGGCGCGATGGAGGAGGCGCTCACCCTCGCGACCTATGGCCGGCTGCTGTCCGACGACTTCGTGCTGGAGATCGCGCTCGGCACGCTCGGGCTCGCGGCCGGCTGCGCGGCGATCGCCACGGCGCTCGCCTTGCCCGTGACCCTCGTGGTCCGCATGGCCCCCGCGAGCTGGCGCGGGCCGCTCGCGCTCGCCGCGGTCGCGCCGCTGCTCGTCTCGGGCACCGGGCGGATCATCGGCTGGCTCGCGATCCTCGGCGACCAAGGGCTCGTCAACGGCGTCCTCGCCGCACTCGGCCTGCCGGAGCAGCGGCTGATCAACAACTGGACCGGCGTGCGGATCGGCCTCGTCGAAAGTCTGATGCCCTATGCCGTGCTGGTGCTGCTTGCCGGGCTCGGCCGGCTCGATCCGCGGCTTGACGAGGCGGCCGCGACGCTGGGCGCGGGGCGCGCGCGCACCTTCTGGCGCGTGACGCTGCCGCTGGCCGCACCCGCCATGGCGGCGGCCTTCGCGCTGACGCTGGTGCTCGGCCTCTCGGCCTTCATCACGCCGAAGCTGATGGGGGGCGGGCGCGTCTTTGTCGTCGCGACCGAGATCTTCGATCTCGCGCTCGAAACCGTGGACTGGCCCGCTGCGGCGGCGATGGCGATGCTGCTGCTCGGTGCTCTCGGCACGCTGGCCGCGCTGCGATGGGCCATTCCGGAGCGCGGCCGATGAGCCGCGCCGGGCCCCGCCGCGCAGGTCCGGTGCTGTGGCTCGTCGCCGGCTGCGGCTATCTCATGCTGCTCTCGCCGGTCGTCGTCGTCGCCGCGGTCAGCCTCTCGGCCGGCCAGTTCCTCTCCTTCCCGCCGCCGGGGCTTTCGCTCCGCTGGTTCGAGGCGCTGTTCGCCAATGCCGAGATCATGTCGGCGCTCGCCACCTCGGCCATCCTCGCCAGCATCGTCTCGGCGCTCGCGCTGCTGCTCGGCATGCCGGCGGCCTATGCGATCGCGCGCCTCAGCTTTCCCGGCCGGCGCGCGCTGGCTGACCTGCTGACCGCGCCGCTGCTGCTGCCGACGCTCGTGCTCGGGCTTGCGCTGCTGCTGGCGCTGCAGCCGCTGAAGCTGGTGGCGACCTGGCCCGGGCTCGTGCTCGCGCATCTGACGCTCGCCGTGCCGTTTGCCGTCCGCATCCTCACCACCGCCATCGCCGCGGTGCCGGCGGAACTCGAGGCGGCCGCGCGCACGCTCGGCGCCAGTCCGCTCCGCGCGGTGCTGCGCGTGACCCTGCCGCTGTCCGCGCCCGGCATCCTGGCCGCGGGCTCGCTCTGCTTCCTGCTGTCCTTCGACGAGACGGTGATCTCGCTGTTCCTCGTCGGCCCGCGCCTGACCACGCTCTCGGTCGAACTGTTCCGCTACACCGAGAACCGCACCGATCCGCTGGTCGCCGCGATGTCCATGCTGCTGATCATCGTGGCGCTCGTCGTCGTATTGGCCGTCGAGCGCCTCGCGGGCGTGACCCGCACCCTCGCCAAGGAGTGACCGCTATGCCGAAATACGCCGTCGGGCCGATGCCCGCGCAGCTTTCGCCCGAAGTGGTCGCGCTGCTCGAGCAGGCGGAGACCGCGACCATCGGCCATTGGCGGCACTGGGGCTTCGTGCATCGCGACGTGCGCGCGATGCTGCGCGGCAAGCGGGTCGCGGGCACCGCGATCACGGTGCAGATCCCGGGCCCCGATTCCACGCTGCTGCATCACGCGCTCGGCCTGCTGCGGCCGGGCGACGTGCTGGTCGTGGACCGGCTCGGCGATGTGCGCCATGCCTGCTGGGGTGGCGGGGTCACCATTGCCGCGAAGGCCGCCGGCGCGAAGGCCGGCGTCGTGGACGGCCCCTGCACCGACCTCGAGGAGGTGGAGGCCTCCGACTTTCCGCTCTGGGGCCGCGGCCTCGCGCCGATCACGACGCGCATCTACGATCTCGGCGGCCGGATGAACGTGCCCGTCAGCATCGGCGGCGTGGTGGTGATGCCCGGCGATGCCGTGCTCTGCGACGAATCGGGCGTGCTGGTGCTGCCGCCGGCTGAGGCGGAGGCCGAGGCGCGCGCCGCGATCGCGCGGCAGGAGCGGGGGCTCGCCACCCAGGCGCGCTGCGCGAAGGGCGAGAAGCTGGGCGAGATCAGCGGCGCCTCCGCCAAGGTGCTCGCGGGCCTCGCGTGATGTTCGCCTGCGAGAAGCGGCCGGCGAGCGGCGCGCGGGGCGTGGTCTGTTCCAACCACCCGCTCGCCTCGCAGGCCGGCGCGGAGGTGCTGGCCAGCGGCGGCAACGCGGTGGATGCGGCGATCGCGACGCTCTTCGCGCTGACCGTCGTGGAACCGATGATGGTCGGCGTGCTCGGCGGCGGCGTGGCGCATCTGCGCATGGCCGATGGCCGGCACCTGATCGTGGACGGGCTCTCCACCGCGCCCGCCGCCGCGCGCGACGGGATGTTCCCGCTGCCCGAGGGCGCGGGGCCGGAGGTGCGCGAATCCATCGGCCGCAGCAACACGGTCGGGCCGCTTGCCGTCGCGGTCCCCGCCGCGCTGCCGGCCTGGAGCCACACCCTCGCCACCTGCGGCACCTGGCCGCTCGCCGATGTGCTGGAGCCGGCGATCCGCCTCGCCGCGCGCGGCTTCCGGGTCACGCCCTATCTCTCCGAGGCGATCGGCGATTGCGCCGCCGATCTTGCCCGCGATCCCGACCTCGCGGCGCGCTTCCTGCCCGGCGGCGCCCCGATCCAGCCCGGCGCGCTGCTCGTTCAGGGCGCCTATGCTGAGGCGCTTCGCGCCATCGCGCGCGAAGGCGCGGAAGCGGTGCATGGCGGGGCGCTTGGCGGCCTGCTGGTCGAACACCTCGCGCGTGATGGCGGCCTGATCACGGCCGAGGATCTGCGCCGCAGCGCGCCGATCGAGCGCGCGCCGATCCGCGCGGACTATCGCGGCTTCGAGGTCTGGGGCCCGCCGCCGCCATCCTCCGCCGGCGTGCATGTGGCGCAGATGCTGAACATCCTGGAAGGCTATGACCTGCGCGGCATCGGCTTCGGCACCGCGGACTACGCGCATCTCCTTGCCGAGGTGCTGAAGATCGCCTTCGCCGACCGCGCCGTGGCCACGGCCGATCCGGCCTTCGTGCATGTGCCCGTGGGGAAGCTCATCGCCAAGGACTATGCCGCCCGCCGGCGCGAGGCGATCCGCCCGGACCGCGCGCAGGACTGGGCGGCCGATCCCGCGCTGGGCGAATCGCCGAACACCACGCATGTCACGGTCGCCGATGCGGCGGGCAACGTGATCGCGACGACGCAGACCATCAACAGCCTGTTCGGCGCGCGTATCGCCGTGCCGGGCACCGGGATGATCTGCAACAACTACATGCTGAACTTCGAGCCGCGCCCGGGCCAGGCGCTGTCCGTCGCACCGGGCAAGCGCGTCTATACCTCGATGGCGCCGATGATCGTCACGCGCGACGGCGCGCTGCGCTGGGCGCTCGGCCAGCCGGGCGGATTGCGGATCTTCGGCTCGGCGATGCAGGCGGTGCTGAATCTTGTGGACCACGGCATGGACCTGCAGCGCGCGGTGGAGGCGCCGCGCGTGTGGACGCAGGGCTTCGGGCTCGAGCTCGAGCCCGCCTGGCCCGCCCCCGTGGCCGCTTCGCTCGAAGCCCGCGGCCACCGAATCGAGCGCGTGCGCACGATCGGCGGCGGCCTCAACGCGATCGAGTTCGCGCCCGACGGCATGATGACCGGCGCCGCCTGCTGGCGCGCGGATGGCAGCGTCGCCGCGCTCGGCGGCGGGCTTGCCCGCGCCGGCGTCCGCTTCTCCCCCGATGCCCCCGCGAGGACCCCATGACCAGGAAGATCGTGATGCTGCAGCCGGTCGGCGAGGAGCAGCTCGGCATCATCCGCGAGCAGCTGCCCGCGGGCTTCAGCGTCTCCACCATCGCCGGCCGCAGCGCCGATGACGTGAAGGCCGGCGTGGCCGATGCCGATTACGGCGTGTGGTGGGACCTGCCGATCACCGCCGATGTCGTCGCCGCCGCGCCGCGCATCAGGCTGTTCCACAAATGGGGCGTCGGCGTGGACAACATCGACGTCGAGGCCTGCAAGGCACGGGGCATCCGGATCGCGCGCACCACCGGATCGAACGCGATTCCCGTGGCGGAGGCGACGATCGGGCTGATGATCGCGATCGCGCGCCGCATCGTGCAGGCGCACAACGGCGTGGTCGCCGGCGGCTGGCCGAAGAACGAGGTGTGGCGCCATTCCATCCTCGTCAGCGGCAAGACGGTCGGCATCCTCGGCCTCGGCGCGATCGGCAAGGGGGTTGCGAGGCGGCTGCGCGGCTTCGACTGCACGCTCCTCTACCACAACCGCAACCGCCTGCCGGAGGCGGAGGAGCAGGCGCTCGGCGTGCAGTACCGCCCGCTCGAGGCGATGCTGGCCGAGAGCGACATCCTCTCGCTCAACTGCCCGCTGACGCCCGAGACGTCGCGGCTGCTGGACGCACGGCGCATCGCGATGATGAAGAAGGGCGCGCTGCTGGTGAACGTCGCGCGCGGCGGGATCGTGGTGGAGGAGGATCTGGTCGCCGCGCTCAAGTCCGGCCATCTGGCCGGCGCCGCGGTGGACGTGTTCGACCAGGAACCGCCGCCGCCCGATCATCCGCTGCTGCACATGGAGAACGTGATCTGCACGCCGCACAGTGCCAGCACGGCCTATGAGAATTCCCGCCGCAGCGTGGCGCACTGGCTCGGCAACATCCTGCGCGTGGAACGCGGCGAGGCGATCCCCGCGCAGGACGTGGTGCTGTAGGGCCCCTACAGCTTCGCGTAGTGGTGGCAGAAGCGCGCGCCGATCTCCGTCAGGCGGTCTGCGATGAGCTTCCCGCTCTCCGCGCTGCACAGTCGCGGATCGCCGGTGCCGACGGCGTTCGGGCTGACCAGGTCGTATTCCAGCGGCACGGTCACTTCCGCGCCTTCGAAGTTCAGGCTGCCCCAGCCGTTGAAGGGCAGGCCGAGCGCGGTGGGCTTCGGTCCCGCCTTCGGCGCCGGGATGAGTTCCGGCCGCACGCGCTCGGGATACAGGTGCATGCAGAGGCTGGTCAGCGGATCGGCGCCGTGGCTGCTGACGGCCTTCGCCTTCTCCGCCCCAAGGAGCTTCGGCATCTCCGCATAGGCGATGCGCCAGAGATAGAGCGAGGGGATCACCGGCCCGCCCGCATGCATCACCGCGCGCGTCGCCTCGTTGATCGCGTTCACGTTGCCGCCATGGCCGTTGATGATGACGAGCTTCGTCAGCCTGTGGCGCAGCAGTTCGGCAAACATCTCATCGAGCACGGCGCGGAAGGTCGCCGCGCTGAGCGCGATGCCGCCGATCATCGGGCCGAAGAAGTCGCCCTTGCCGAAGGGCAGCACAGGCGCGACGACGGTGCGCGTGCCTTCGGCCGTCGCCTTCAGCGCGATGAGTTCCGCCATGCGCTCGGCCAGGATGTAGTCGCCCATCGGCGCATGCGGGCCCTGGTCCTCATGGCTGCCCATCGGCAGCAGGATGACGGGGTTCGTCGGATACAGCGCGCGCGCCTCGTCGCCGGTGATGTCCGCCATGCGGACCTTCGTCGGTGAAACCTCGACCATGGGCGTTCTCCTCAGTTCAGTTCTTCGGCACGGATGCAGGCGATGCGCTGCGCGCCGAAGTCGCGCAGCGGCGGAAGGGCTTCGGCGCAGGCCGGCTGCGCATGCGCGCAGCGCGTGCGGAACACGCAGCCCGAGGGCGGGCTGCTCGGGCTTGGCGGCTCGCCGGGCAGGATGATGCGCGCCGCGCGCTTCGCGGGATCGAGCATCGGTGTCGACGAGAGAAGCGCGCGCGTGTAGGGATGCGCGGGCCGCGCGAACACGTCGCGGACGGTCCCCTCCTCCACCACGCGTCCGAGATACATCACCGCCACCCGGTCGCAGAGATGCCGCACCACCGGCAGGTCATGGCTGATGAACAGCAGCGCGAGGCCGAGGTCGCGCCGCAGATCGGCCAGCAGCTTCACCACCTGCGCCTGGATCGAGACATCGAGCGCGCTCACCGGCTCGTCCGCCACCAGGAAATCCGGCCGGGTCGCCAGCGCGCGCGCGATGCCGATGCGCTGGCGCTGGCCTCCGCTGAACTCGTGCGGATAGGCGTCCACGCGCAGCGGATCGAGCCCGACCAACTCGAACAGCGCGGCGACGCGCTGCGCCTGCTCCGCCGCGCTGCCGGAGCCGTGGATGGCGAGCGCATCGCCCACCTGCGCGCCGACGCTGCGGCGCGAATCGAGGCTGCCGAAGGGGTCCTGGAACACGATGCCCATGCGCGCGCGCAGGCGCCGCCAGGCGCCCGTGCCCTGGCGCGGCAGGGGGGCACCGTCGAAGCGCACCACGCCGCCGGTCGGCGGCAGCAGGCCGAGCAGCAGGCGGCCCAGCGTGCTCTTGCCGCTGCCGCTCTCGCCTACCACGCCGAGCGCCTCGCCGCGCGCGATCGTGCAATCCACGCCCGCCACCGCGCGCACCCCGCGTCCGCGCGCGAGCAACCCGTGCGGTGCGAAGGTCTTCTCGACGCCTTCCGCGACGACGAGGCTCATGCCGCGAGCTCCCGCCAGCGGGCGCAGCGCACGGCGCGCGCGCCGCTCTCCTCGAGAGCGGGCGGTGTCCCGCACGCCGCGGCGGCATGCGGACAGCGCGGCGCGAAGCGGCAGCCCGGCGGCCAGGCGTCGGGGCGCGGCACGACACCGGGGATCCCCTCCGGCTCGTTGTCGCCATCCGGCACGGCAGCGAGCAGCGCGCGCGTGTAGGGATGCAGCGGGCGGGCGAAGACCTCGGCCACGCTGCCGCGCTCCACCACCTGCGCGGCGTACATCACCACCACCTCCTCCGCGACCTCGGCGACGACGCCGAGCGAATGGGTGATGAGGATCAGGCCCATCCCCTCCTCCCGCCGCAACTGCGCCAGCATCTCGAGGATCGCGGCCTGGACCGTGACGTCAAGCGCCGTCGTCGGCTCGTCGGCGATCAGCAGCCGCGGCTTGTTGGCCAGCGCCATCGCGATCATCACGCGCTGGCGCATGCCTCCCGACATCTCATGCGGATAGGCGCGCGCGCGACGCTCCGGGTCGGCGATGCCGACGCGGCGGAACAGCTCGACCGCCTCGCTCGCCGCGGCCTCCGCCGTCACGCTCCGGTGCGCGCGGATCGCCTCGGCCACCTGCTCGCCGACACGGTGGACGGGGTTGAGGCTGCTCATCGGGTCCTGGAAGACCATGGCGATCGCGCCGCCGCGCAGCTTGCGCCGCTCCTCCTCCGGCAGTCCCAGCAGGTCGCGCCCCTCGAACACGGCAAGCCCGCCGGTCGCGCGCGCCACGGGCGGCAGCAGCCCCATCACCGCCGTCGCGGTGATGGACTTGCCGCTGCCGCTTTCGCCGACGATGGCGAGCGTCCGGCCCGGATGCACCTCGAAGCTCACATCCTCGACCGGGCGGATCGGGCCGCCAGGCGTCGCGATCTCCACCGTCAGGCCGCGCACATCGAGCAGCGGTGCCGCCTCGCGCGCGGGGAACAGCCCGGGCAGCACGCGGTCGATCGGGCGCAGCTTCGGCAGCCGCGCGCCGCCGCGCTTGTCCACCGAATCGCGCACCGCGTCGCAGAGCAGGTTCATCGCAAGGATGGTCAGCGTCAGCGCCAGGCAGGGATACAGCAGCAGCGTCGGCGCCTGCTCCATCGTGGTCCGCGCGCCGCGGATCATCAGCCCCCAGGAAGGTGTCGGCGGCACCACGCCGAGGCCGAGGAAGGACAGGCCGCTCTCCACCACGATCGCCGCGGCCACCGCCAGGGAGAACTGCACCAGCACGGGACCGGCGATGTTCGGCAGGATCGAGCGCAGCAGGATGCGCGGCGTCCGCGCACCCAGCGCGCGCACCGCCTCCACATAGTCCTGGCTGCGCGCCGACAGCACCTCCGCATAGGTCACGCGGATGAAGCCGGGGAGATAGAGGATGGACAGCACCAGGATCAGCGTGCCCATCCCCGGCCCCAGCAGCGTCACCACCAGCAGCGCCAGCAGGATCGGCGGAAAGCACAGCACCACGTCGGCCACGCGCACCGCCACGAACTCCACCGCGCCGCGGAACCAGCCCGCCACCAGCCCGAGCGCCACGCCCGCCACGCCCGCGATCAGCGCCGCGACGAAGGCGACGCCGAGCGAGGCGCGTGCGCCCCAGAGAATCCGTGAGAGCACGTCGCGCCCGAACTCGTCGCGCCCGAGCGGGCTGCCCGGCAGCCACGCGACAAGGCGTTTCGGCACGTCCTGCCGCACCGGATCGGGCAGCGGCAGCCAGGGCGTGAGCAGCGCCGCCAGCACGATCAGCGCGACGAGCGCGCCGGGCAGCAGCAGCCGCTTCAAGACCGGGTGATCCGCGGATCGAGCACCGCGTAGAGCAGGTCCATGACCAGGTTGATCAGCAGGAAGATGCCCGAGACGGTCAGCACGATCCCGACCACCATCGGATAGTCCCTTCCCTCCACTGCGCGCAGCAGCGGGGTCGAGAGGCCCGGCCAGTTGAACACGAATTCCACCAGCACCGTGCCGCCCAGCAGCGTGCCCATCTGCAAACCGAGCACCGTCGTCACCGGGATCAGCGCGTTCCGCACGACATGCCGGCGCATCACGCGGCCCTGGGTCAGCCCCTTGGCGCGCGCGGTGCGGACATGGTCGCGCGTGAGCTGGTCCAGCACGCTGGCGCGCGCCATGCGGAACACCGTCGCCGCGAGGCCCTTCGCCACCGCGACGGAAGGCAGCAGCAGCAGCAGCAGGTGCCGCGCCGGATCCTGGGCCAGCGGCACGTAGCCGCCGGCCGGCATCCAGCGCAGCCATTGCGCCAGCACCAGGATCAGCAGCGTCCCCAGCACGAAGACCGGCAGCGCCTGGAGGATCGCCGCGGCGGCGGAGGCGGCGCGGTCGAAGGCGCCCCCGGCATGCAGCGCCGCATAGGTCGCCGCCGGCAGCGCGATCACGACGGCGATCACCGTGCCCGCCAGGATGAGCTCCAGCGTGCGCGGCAGGCGCAGCAGGATCTCGTCCGCGACCGGATACTCGTCGACCAGCGACACGCCGAGATCGAAGCGCAGGAGCCGCGCGATGAAATCCGCGTACTGCTCCAGGATCGGCCGGTCGAGCCCGAGCTTCTCCCGCAGCTCGGCCACGGCGAAGGGATCGGGCGAGGTGCCGCCGGTGGAGAGCAGCACCTCCGCCGGATCGCCCGGAACCATGTGAAGCGCAAGGAACACGACGGTCGCCACCACCCACACCAGCGCGAGCGAGGTGGCGACCCGCTTGAAGAGCCAGAACATCAGCCGATCGCGATGTTCTCCAGCATCACGCCCGAGGACAGGCTGAGCGCGCCCGGCAGGATGTCGAAGCCCGTCAGGCGGCGATCGAGCGCATAGCCCTGCTCGCGCCAGGCGAGCCCGACCAGCGGCACCTCCTCGATCGCGGCCTGCTGCATCTCCCGGTAGATCTCGATGCGCCGCCGTGGATCGAATTCGCGCCGCCCCTCCGCCAGCTTGGCGACCGTGCGCGGCGTGCTGAGGCGGAAGCTGCGGCCATGCGCATCCGAGAGCGAGGTATCGAGCACCACCGTCAGCCCATCCGGATCGTTGAAGTCGGCGGATACGCCATGGATCGCGAGGTCGTACTGGCCACGGATGCCCTGGCTGACGCGGGTGGACCAGTCCACCACGCGAAGCTCGGCGCGGATGCCGATGGCCGCGAGATACTGCTGCGTCACCTCGGCGCTGTCCTTGTGCATGTTGAACGCGCCGGTGGTGAGCAGCGTCGTGCTGAGCCCGTTCGGATGCCCCGCCTGCGCGAGCAGAGCCCTGGCGCGCTCCGGGTTGTAGGCATGGCCCTTGGACAGCTCGGCATCCCACCAGGGCGTGCCTTCCACGATCGGCATGCCCTCGAGCGGCTTGCCGCGGCCCGAGAAGGCGACGCGCACCACGTCCTCGCGCCGGACCGCATGCGCCACCGCGCGGCGCACCAGCGGGTTGTCGAAGGGCGGGCGCGTGCCGTTGAACAGGATGTCCATGAAGGGGCCCATCGTGCTGGTCAGGCGGAAGCGCGGATCGGCCTCCACCGCCGCCATGCCGGTCCAGGGCACGAACTCGATCATGTCCACATCGCCCGATTGCAGCGCGGCAAGCCGCAGCGCCTCGTCGGCCACCACCGTCATGCGGATGGTGCGCGTGCGGGGGATGCCGGCGGTCCAGTAGTTCGGCACGGCCTGCAGCTCGATCCAGCTGCCGCGCTCCTGGCCGGCGATCCGATAGGGGCCGCAATTGATCGGGTTGTTCATGTCGCGCGTGGCGCGCGAGCAGATCGGCATGTTGTAGTTCGCGAACCACAGCGGCACCGTGGCGATCGGCTCCTTCATCACCAGCCGCACGGTGTGCCGGTCCGGCGTCTCCACCCGCTCGATCTGCTGCATCTGGGCGCGGTAATAGGCGGTGGAGCGTTCGCCGGCGACCTGCTCGATGGTCCATTTCACGTCTTCCGACGTGACCGGGTCGCCATTGTGGAAGACGGCGTTCTGGTGGAGGTGGAACACCCAGGCGCCGTCATCCGCGCGGCCGAATTCGCGCGCGAGCTCGCCGATCAGGTTGCCCTGCTGATCGAACCGCGTGAGGCGCCGGCCGGTCAGCATCTTCAGCATGCCGGCGGCGGCGCCCACGCTGACCCAGGGCTGGAGATTGGGCGGCCACACGGAAAGGCCGAAACGCAACAGGCCGGGGCGCGGCTGCGCACGGGCAGGCCCTGCCAGCGCAAGGGCGGCGAAGCCGGTGGAGCCGAGCATCACGCGGCGTGTGAGCAGCTTTGGCATGGCGATACGCCCTTCCCCGTCGTCCCGGCCGAGGATGCCACGCGTTGCGGCGCAGCATGTCAAGCCTTCTTGCGTTGGCCGCGCCGGCTTGCGGCGCGGCGCGCGGCATGCGACGGCCCCGTCATGGACCCGAGGCACGACGCGACGGTGCTGGCGGCCGATCTCGGCGGATCGAGCCTGCGCGTCGCGCTGGTCGGGCGCGATGGTGCGCTCCATGCGCTGCATGGCGCACCACAGGCCGCCGGATCGGATGCCGACCCCGAAATCTGGTGGCAGGGCGTGCAGGATGGCGCCGCCGCGCTCGCCCGCGCCGCACCTGGCGCCTTCGCGCGCATCGCCGCCGTCGTCGTCACCGCCTTCACGCGTGGCCTCGTGCTGCTGGACGCGACCCGCGCGGTGGTGCGGCCCGCCATCCTGTTCGGCGACGCGCGCGCCGAGGCCGAAGCCGCCGCGCTGCGCGACCGGCTGCCGCCCGGGCATCCCGAAGCCCGCGAGATCAGCGCCTTCCATCCGCTCGCCCGCCTCGCCTGGCTGCGGCGGCATGAACCGGCGGCGCTGGCCCGGAGCGTCGCGGCGATCGAGCCGAAGGACGAGATCAACCGCCGCCTCACCGGCGTCGTGGCGAGCGACCCCATCTCCTCCGCGCGCCTGCTGGCCTCGGCCGATCTGCTCGCGCCGCTCGGGCTGCCCGCGCTGCTGCCGCCGATGCGGCGGCCGGGCGCGATCCTCGGCCGCGTGCAGCCGCTGCCCGGCCCCTTCGCGCCGCTCGCCGGGCTGCCCGTGCTGACCATGTCGCACGACACCTGGGCTGCGGTGACCGGGCTCGGTGCGATGCGCGCGGGCATCGGCTACTGCATCTCCGGCACGACGGAGGTGCTCGGCGTGCTGCACCACGCGCCGGCCGAGGCGCCCGGCCTCATGCGGGTGGAATGGGACGGGCTCTGGCAGCTCGGCGGGCCGAGCCAGCATGGTGCGGATGCGCTGGCCTGGCTGCGCGGCCTCGGCATCGCCGGGGACCCGCGGCCGGACCTCGTGCCGATCCTGTTCCTCCCGAGCCTTTCGGGCGAGCGTGTCCCGCATTGGGATCCGGCGCTGCGCGGCGCCTTCCTCGGCCTGCATCGCACCCATGGCCCGGCGGAGATGGCGCAGGCGGTGATGCAGGGCGTGGCGCTGAACAACCTCTCCGTGCTCAGCCGCGCCGAAGCCGCGACGGGGTGCGCGGTGGCGGAGATCCGCCTCGGCGGCGGCGGCGCCACCCCGGCCTGGGCTCGGTTGCGGGCCGACATCCTCGGCCGCCCGGTCGTCACCGCCGCCTGCCCGGAGCCCGGGCTGCTCGGCTGCGCGATCACCGCCTTCGCGGCGCTCGAGGGCCGCACCCTGGCGGAGATGCAGGACGGGATGGCACGGCCCGCCGCGCGCCTCCTGCCCGATCCCGCGCGCCATGCCCGCGCCCGCGAGCTGCATGCGCTGTTCCTCCAGGCCGAGGCGGCCGTGGCGCCGATCTCCCGCGCGCTGGCGGGCTTTTCCTGAACGCGCGCGGAGGCGATGCTGGCGTGATGCGGGGGATTCTCACACGCTATGGCACGGCGCTGGCGGGGCTTGCGCTCTTCGCCGGCTTCGCGGCGACGGCGCCGGTCTTCCTCTCGGCCGAGAACCTCGCGCTGATCCTGAAGGAGACGGCCTTCCTCGGCATCCTCTCCATCGGCTTCACGCTCGCGCTCGTCACCGCCGAAATCGACCTCTCGGTGGCGGAGGTCGCCTCGCTCGCCGCGGTGGTGACGGGGGCGCTGGTGCATGGTGGTGCCGCGCCCTGGATCGCGGTGGCGGCCGGGCTCGGGGTCGGCGTGCTCTGCGGCGCGGCGAACGGGGTCGCCGTCACGGTGCTGAAGGTGCCCTCGCTGATCGCGACATTGGGCGTCGCGGCGATCGCCAAGGGGCTCTCCTTCATGCTGACGCAGGGTGTGGCCTTCGTCGGGCGCTGGCCGGTCTCGTTCACCGGCCTCGCCCGCGGCACCTGGCTCGGCGTGCCCAACCTGGTGTGGTGGCTGACCGGCGCCGCGCTCGCCGCCTGGGTGCTGGTGAAGTGGACCCGCACCGGCGCGCACATGGTCGCCACCGGCGAGGCCGACGAGGCCGCGCGGCTCGCCGGCATCCGCACGCTGGCCATGAAGCGGCTTTCGCTGACGCTGGCGGGCGCCTGCGCCGGCCTCACCGCCGTGCTGCTCGCCGCCTCGCTCTCCTCCGCCGCACCGGCGATGGCGAACGACCACTTCCTGTATGCGATCGCCGCGGTGCTGCTGGGGATGAGCATGTTCGAGCCGGGGCGCCCGAACATCCCCGGCACGCTCTTCGCCGCCTTCACGCTGAAGGTGCTCGGCAACGGGCTGGTGCTGCTCGGCGCCGAATACTACTGGCAGGACATCGTGCTCGGCGCGATCATCCTGGCCTCGGTCGCGATCTCGGCGAGCGGCACGGGCCGCGCGCCCTTCGTGAAGAAGCTGCGTTTCAGATAGGAGGAGACAGGCATGAACAGGCGGGATCTGCTGCTGGCCGGCGCGACGCTGGCGGTCGCCGCGCCGGCGCTCGCACAGGCGACCGACATCGCGGTGATCGGCTTCCAGATGAGCAGCGAGACGCATGCGCGCGCCGCCAATGCCGCCGCCGCCGCCGCCCGCGCCAAGGGCTGGAACGCCACGGTGCTGAACAGCGAGGGCGCGCTGCCGCGCCATGCCGAGCAGCTCGACACGCTGATCGGCCGCCGCCCGCGCGCCATCATCGCCTGCATGTCCCGCCCCGTGGAGATGGAGGCGCAGTACCAGCGCGCGAAGGCGGCCGGCATCCCCGTCATCACCATCATGTCCGGCGCCTCCACCCACAACCTCTTCGACATCCAGGTGAACGAGTACAAGGTCGGCGCGGAATCGGCGCTGTGGCTGCTCGGCGAGCTCGGCTACCAGGGGAACATCCTCACCCAGCGCTTCGAGGGCAATGTCGGCACGCGCATCCGCGGCAAGGTGCTCGACGTCGTGCTCAGCGAGAACACCGGCGTGCGCGTGCTCGGCACCCACACCATGGCCCGCACCGCGAGCTGGCGCGACGACGTGCGCCAGGGCTTCCAGGCGCTGCTGCTGCGCCACGGCGCGCAGACCCAGGGCGTCTGGGCGAGCTTCGATGGCCAGGCCTTCGTGATCGACGACCTGCTCAAGGCGCGCGGCGTGCAGAAGGGCCAGGTGAAGTTCGTCTCGATCGACGGCGGCGCCGAGACCTATCGCCGCATCGCCGATCCCGAGAGCACGCTGATGGCCACCGTCACCATCCCCTTCGAGGAGATGGGCACCCGCGCCGTGGACGCCGTGGACCGCATCGTCCTCAAGGGCGAGCGGAAGGAGGCGATCACCAGCGGCCCCTACCTGTTCATGGATGCCTTCCTCGTGGATGCGAACAACGTGCGGCAGTATCTGTGAAGGCCCGCGCCCGCCGCCGCCCCGCTGCTCCCTCCCCCGCCCTGCGGGGGAGGGTCGGGGTGGGGGTGCGCCTTTGAGCGCGGCCCTGCCACCTCGCCCATCGCCGCCGGGCCAGCATTGACCGCGCTCCTCACCCTTCGCGGCATCGCCATGTCCTACGGCGCCGTCACCGCGCTCGATGGCGTGGATCTCGACATCGCGGTCGGCGAGGTGCTCGCGCTCTGCGGCGACAACGGCGCGGGCAAGTCGAGCCTGGTGAAGATCCTCGCCGGCGCGCAGGCGCCCACGGCCGGCGAGGTCAGGCTGGATGGCGAGGCGGTGGCCTTCCGCAACCCGCAGGACGCGCTGCGCCGCGGCGTCGCGACGATCTACCAGGACCTCGCCGTCGCGCCGCGCCTGTCCATCTGGCAGAACGTGTTCCTCGGCTCGGAGCTGACGCGCCCGCCCTTCGGCCTGCTCGACAAGCGGCGCATGGCGGAGATGAGCCGCGGCTTCCTCGCCCGCCTCGCCGTGACGATCGCGGACATGGAGACGCCGGTGGAACGGCTCTCGGGCGGGCAGCGCCAGGCGGTGGCGATCTGCCGCGCGCTCCGCTGGGATGCGCGCATCATCATCATGGACGAGCCCACCGCCGCGCTCGGCGTGAAGGAGACGGCGCAGGTGCTCGATCTCATCCGCCGCCTGCATGCCGAAGGCCGCACGGTCATGCTCGTCAGCCACGCGATGCAGGACGTGGTGGCGGTGGCGGACCGCGTGGCGATCCTGAAATCCGGCCGCAAGGTCGCGGATCGTCCGGTCGCCGGCCTCGCGGCCGCCGATCTCGCGGCGATGATCATGCGCGGCGCCGCCGCGGTGAGGGAGGAGACGACATGATCCATGTGATCGCGATCATCACCGCGAAGCCCGGGATGCGCGGCGACATCCTGGCGCATTTCCGCGCCAACATGCCGGCCGTGCTGGCCGAGGAGGGCTGCATCGAGTACCGCCCCGTGGTGGACGCGGCCGATGCCGGCCGCATCCAGACGCCGATGGGCGCCGACACCTTCATGGTCATCGAGAAATGGGCCAGCATGGCCGCGCTGCATGCCCACGCCGCGGCGCCGCACATGGCCGCCTATGCCACGAAGGTGCGCGAGATGGTCGCGCATCGTGCCGTGCATGTGCTGGCCGACGCGCCGTGACCCCGCGTTGACAGTCGCACCCTGCCGCGCGTGAATCGCGGCATGGAAGACACACGCGCGAACCGCGCGACGGAGGAGACGCGCGAGGAGGACGCCGAAGGCACCGCCGCGGTGCGGTCCGTGCTGATGGCCGTGCGCGTGCTGGAAGCGATGGCGCTGGCCGGCGGGCCGCTCCGCGTTTCCGATCTCGCGCGGACACTGAAGGAGCCGAAGGGCCGGGTGCACCGTCACCTCGTCACGCTGCGCCAGGCCGGGCTCGCGGCGCAGGACGCGACCGAGCGCTATCACCTGACCTGGCGGCTGTTCCAGATCGGCCAGGCGGCCGCCGAGCAGTTCGACCTGCGCCGCGTCGCCGAACCCGCGATGCATCGCCTGCGCGACGCGGTGGGCCAGACCGTGCTGCTCGCCGTGCCGACCGGCGCGGAGCCGATGGTGGTCCATGCGCTGGAGGCGCCGAGCAAGGTCTCGATCACCGTACGCCCCGGCAACCGCCCGCCACTGCATTGCTCGGCGCAGGGCCGCGTCATGCTCGCCTTTGCGCCGGAAGACCTGCTCGTGCGCATCCTCGCCGCGCCGCTCGATGCGCCGACGCCGGAAAGCCTCACCGATCCCGTGCGGCTGCGCGCGCGGCTGGCGGAGGTGCGCCGCAGGCTGTGGGACACGGCCCCGTCCGAGACGCTGCTCGGCATCAACGTGCTCGCCGCGCCGCTGTTCGCCGCGGGCGAGGTGCTGGCGGGCTCGATCGGCGTCGTGGGCTCGGTGCAGTTCGTGCGCGATCCGCCGGAGGCCGCGATGCTCGCCGCGCTGCACGAGGCGGCGGGCGGGATCAGCGAGGCGCTGGGCAGCGCGCGCTACCGCGCCTCGGGCGGCACGAAGTCCCGCCAGTAGCCGGGCCGGTCCGGCTGCACGCCGTAGCCGACCTGCCGATCGGCCGCGAGCCCGACCAGGTCCTCCGCAGCGCCGCCGGTCCGCGCGAGATAGGCGGCGAACTCCTCCACCGCGCGATGCGCGGCGTCGAAGCCGCCGGTCATCACCGCGCTCGTCATCTCCACCGCGCGCGCGCCGGCCAGCAGGAAGCGCGCGATGTCGAGCCCGGTGCGCGCGCCGTTGGTGCCGAGCAGCGGGAAGTCGGGCCCCACGCGCCTGCGCGTCTGCGCGAGCCAGCGGCAGGTCAGCGCCAGCGCCCAGGGCCCACCGATGGCGCCCGCGGTGCCGAGCATCGGCGCGCGTGTCTCCACATCCGGCACCAGCGCCATGAAGCGGCCCATCACGATGACCGCGTCCGCCCCGCCCTCCTGCGCGGCCGCCGCCAGTGCCGCCACGTCCTCGCTCTGCCCCGTCAGCTTGATCCAGAGCGGGATGGAGATGGCGGCCCGCAGCGCCTGTGTGATCTCCTTCACCCGGTGCGCCGCGCGTTCCTGGATGATCGCGCCCTTCACCGCCTCGTCGCCATGCGGCGCGCCGATGTTGAGTTCGAGCACGCGGATGCCGCCCGCCTGGTACTGCCGCGCCAGATCGCAGGCCGCCTCCAGCCCCGCGAGGATGACGGAGCCGATGACGTATTGCCCGCTCGCTGCCGCCGCGCGGTCCAGCGCGCAGACCTCGGCGATCCAGCCGGTGCCGTCCATCTGATGCAGGCCGGATCGGCCGAACAGCATCGCGTCCGCCGGCGGGGCGAAATTCCACGGCAGCCTGCGCCACGAACTGTCCAGCAGCACATGGTCGCTGCCGTCCAGCTGGCGCTTCGCCGCCGCGGATTCATTGATGGATTTCGCCACCACCGCGCCGGCGCCGGTCGCCAGCGCCGCGCGCAGCCCGCCGGCGGTCATCACATGGTCGCCCGAGCCGACGATGACCGGATTGTTCAGCCGGATCGCGCCAAGGCGCACCGAGGCATCAGGCATAGTCGGGGCGCGCCGGCGAGAACACGTCGAGGTTCAGCACCGGCTCGTCGCCCACCACCACGCCGTGATGCATTGCGTTGGGCGGCACCACGATCAGGCTGCCGGGGCCGAGCCGATGCACCTCGCCCTCGATGTGGAAGTCGATGGTGCCTGCCATGATGTAGGCGATCTGCTCATGCGGATGGCTGTGCGGCCGCGGCTCGTGGCCGGGCATCAGGCGATGGAGGGCGACCGTCGCGCCCTCCCCGGTGAAGCCCTTGCGCTCGACGCCCGGCCGCACCGTGGTCCAGGGGATCGCGTTCCAGTCCACCTTGGGGATGCGCGTCATTGCCGCTCGATCCCCGCGGCGCGGATCACGCGGCCCCAGAGCTCCGTGTCCGCCACCAGCAGCTCGCGCATCGCCGCCGGCCCGTTGGCGGCGGGCTCCACGGCCAGCGGGATCAGCCGGTCGCGCACATCGGGCATCGCCATCACGCGGCGCACTTCCGCATGCAGCCGGTCCACGATCGGCTGCGGCATGTTCGCCGGCCCGGCCATGCCGTTCCAGGTGATGACCCGATAGTCGGGCAGCCCGCTCTCGGCCACCGTCGGCACCTCCGGCAGGACCGTCGCCCGCTGCGGCGACGTGACGGCCAGCGCGCGCAGCCGCCCGCCGCTGATCTGGCCGAGCGTCGTCGCCGCGACCTCCATCGCCGCATGCACGTCGCCGGTCCCGGTCGCGGTCAGCAGCTCGCCGGTGGAGCGGTAGGTCACGATCTCGGCCGGGATCTCGCCCATCGAGCGCAGCAGCGCGAGCGAGAGATGCAGCGCCGTGCCGATGCTCACCGAGCCCATGTTCATCCGCCCGGGATTGGCGCGCGACGCGGCGATGAAGTCCTGCAGGGTCCGGTGCGGCGAGCTGGCGGCCACCACGATGATGTGGGGGAAGCTCGCCACCTGGGTGACGAAGGTGAAGTCGTTGATCGGGTGGTAGGGAAGCTGGCGGAACAGATGCGGCGCGGTCGCCGCCGTCGCCGTCACCAGCAGCAGCGTGTGCCCGTCCGGCGCGGCGCGCGCGACCGTCTCGCTCGCGACGATGCCGCCAGCGCTCGGCCGGTTCTCGATCACCACCGGCTGGCCGAGCGCCTCCGACAGCTTCGCACCCACCAGGCGCGCCGTGGTGTCGCCCACGCCGCCCGGCGCGAAGCCCACGATCCAGCGGATCGGCCGCGTCGGCGCCCAGTCCTGCGCCAGGGCAGGCGCCGCGATCAGCGCCGCCGCACAGGCCAGCAGAAGCCTTCTCACCGTTCTTCCTCCCGTCATTGCTTCTCGATCCCGGCAAGCTGCGCCATGCGGCCCCAGGCGGCAACCTCCTGCGGGATCATCGCGGCGAGCTCCTCCGGACTGCTCGGCTCGGGAAGGCCGCCGAGCTCGATCAGGCGTGCGCGAATCTCCGGAACACCCAGGGCGCGGCGGATCGCGCGGTTCATCGCCTCCACCTGCGGCCGCGGCGTGCCGGCGGGGAAGACGATCGCGTTCCAGCTCCGCACGATGTAGTCGGGCAGGCCGCTTTCCGCGCTGGTCGGCACGTCGGGCAGCGAGGGGAAGCGCGTCGGCGCGGTAACCGCGAGCAGCCGGATGCGGCCCGCCGCGACCTGCGGCAGCAGCGGCGCGAGCAGCTCGCCCGCCACCTGCACCTCGCCGGTGCTCAGCGCGGTGGCGAGTTCCGGCGTCGAGCGGTAGGTGATCGTCGTCATCGGCACCTGCGCCACGGCGCGGAACAGCTCGACGCCCAGGTGCTGCGCGTTGCCCACCGCGATGGACGCGATGTTGAGCTGGTTCGGCCGCGCCCGGGCATAGGCGATCAGCTCGGTCAGGTTCCGCACCGGCAGCTGCGGGTTCACCGCGATCACGTGATCGTACCACACCATCCGCCCGACCGGCGTGAAGTCGCGCGTCACGTCGAAGGGGATGGTGCGGAAGAAGGCGGGCGCCGCCATGTTGCTCGTTGTCAGCAGATACATGGTGTGGCCGTCCGGCGCGGCGCGCGCCACCGCTTCGCCGCTGATGATGCCGCCGGCGCCGGGGCGGTTGTCCACCACGATGGGCTGGCCGATCTCCGCCTGCATGTGCGGCGCGAGCATCCGCACCGTGATGTCGCCGGCGCCGCCGGCCGCGAAGCCGAGCACGAAGCGGACCGGGCGGGTGAAGGGCGCCTGCGCGCGCGCCACCGCCGGCAAGGCGAGCGGCGCGGCGAGCAGGCTGCGTCGGGCGATCATCCTCGGGGTTCCTCCAGCTTCGTTACGGCGGACCGTAGCCGCCGCCGCCCGGCGTTTCCATCAGCACCTCGTCCTGCGGGCGCATCTGCATCTTGCGAGCCTCGTTCACGGGCGTTCCGTTGACCAGGAAGCGGCCCGGGGCGCCGGGCGCACCGCCTTCCAGGCCCTCGGGACCGATCTCGGTGCGGCTCGCCACCACGTTCAGCAGCCAGGGCTCCCGTGTGCGCATGCGGAAGCCGATCACCTGGCCGTCCCCGCCCGGCTGGGCGCCGGCGCCGCCCGAGCCGGGGCGCAGTTCCTTGCGCGTGAACTCGATCGGCATCGCCGCTTCCAGCACCTCCACCGGCACGGCCGCGACGCCCGTGGGATAGCAGGTGGCCGACAGGCCGGGCTTGCCGCGCCGCGCGCCCATCCCGCCCGAGTAGTTGAACATCGAGGAGGTGAAGGGCGCGCCCGCCTCGTCGCGGCCCTGGATCTGGATGGTCCAGACCGCCCCCGAGCCTTCCGCCACGACGCGCTCCGGCATCACCTGGTGCAGCGCCTTCAGCACGGGGAAGGGGACATACATGCCGACGACGTGGCGGGCATTCACCGGTGCCGGGTAGCGGCAATTGACGATGCTGCCCTCCGGCGCGGTGATGCGCACCGGCCGCAGGCTTCCGAAATTGTTCGGCAGGTCGGGGTCGAGGCAGGCGCGCACCGCGAAGTTCGCATAGGCCGCGGTGTAGTTGAGCACGACGTTGATCCCGATCGGCGCCTCCGGCGAGGAGCCGGCGAAGTCGATCGTCATCGCCCCGGCCTCGGCATCGATGGTCACGGCGCAGCGCAGCGTGATCGCCTGGCCGCCCGGCACGTCGAACACGCTCTCGCCGTGATAGGTGCCGCCGCGCAGCTTGCGGATGGACTCGCGCGTCGCCTGCTCCGACCGCGCGAGCACCGCCTCGCTCAGCGCCTCGATATCCGCCAGCCCGTGCCGGTCGCACAGCGCGTTCAGCCGCTCGGCGCCCACGCGGCCGGCCGCCACCTGCGCGGCCAAGTCGCCCGCGACATGCTCCGGCGTGCGGACATTGCGGCGGATGATCTCGTGCAGCAGCGCGTTCGGCCGGCCCGCCTCATAGAGCTTCGCCAGCGGGATCCAGAGCCCCTCCTCATGCACGTCGCGCGCGCCGGCGCCGACGCCGTAGCCGCCGATGTCGGTATGGTGGATCGTGCTGCCGAAGAAGCCGATGCAGCGCGCGCCGCGAAAGACCGGCGTCATCACGGTGATGTCGAAGAAATGCCCGGCCGAGAGCCAGGGATCGTTGGTGATCAGCACGTCGCCGGGCGCCAGCGTATCGGGCGGGAAGGCGCGCACGAAGTGCTGCCCGGCCATGCCGAGCGAGTTGATGTGCCCCGGCGTGCCGGTGACCGCCTGCGCCACCATCCGCCCCTGCCGGTCGAACAGCGCGGTGGCGAGGTCGCCGGCCTCGCGCACGATCGGGCTGAAGGCGATGCGCTGCAGCGCCTGCGCCTGCTCCGTCACCGTCGCGATCAGGTTGGACCAGAGGATCTCGAGCGTGATGCCGTCGAGCTTCGCCATCACAGGCGCTCCGCGATGATGGCGCCGGTCGGATGCACCTCCGCGCTCCAGCCGCGCAGCAGGACGAGCGTGGTCTCGCGTTCCTCGATGATCGCGGGGCCGGCGATGCGCTGGCCGGCCGCGAGCGCCGCGCGGTCGAACAGCGGCCAGGCCGCGCCATCCGGCTCCAGCCCGATGCGCCGCTGCCCGCGCGGGGCCGCCGCCGCGCCGCCAGGGGCCCGCGGCGGCGAGGCGGCGGGGAGAGGGCCGCGCGCGGCAACCCGCCAGGTCACGACCTCCACCTCCACCTGCGGCAGGCGGATGCCGTAGAGCGCCTCGTAGGCGGCCTCGAAGGCCGCGCGCAGCGCGGCCGCGTCGCCGCGTTCGAGCGTCTCGGGCGGCAGGTCCGTCGTCACCTCGTTCTGCTGCCCGCGATAGCGCCCATCCACCGCGAGCGCGAAGCGTGCCTCGCCGCGCGGCACGCCCGCCTCGGCCAGCGCCGCCGCGCCTTCGGCGCGCATCGCCGCCACCAGCGCGCGGGCCTCGTCCCAATCCAGCGCCGAAAGCGGCGCCAGCGCGGATCGCACAAGATCGAGCCGCACCGGCGAGACCAGCGTGCCATAGGCCGAGAGCACGCTCGCCATCGGCGGGAAGACGAGGGTGCGGCAATCCAGCAGCTCCGCGACGCGGCAGGCATGCACCGGCCCAGCGCCGCCGAAGGCCAGCATCGGCAGGCCGCGCCAGTCCACGCCACGGTCGGTGGCATGCGCGCGCGCCGCGCCCGCCATGTTCTCGCACACCACCTCGAACACGCCGCGCGCGGCGGCCTCGGCCTCCACGCCAAGGCGCGCGCCGAGCCGCGCGAGGGCCGCGATCGCGCCCGGCCGGTCGAGCTTCATGTCGCCGCCGAGGAACCGCTCCGCATCCAGCAGGCCGAGCACCACATCGGCATCCGTCACCGTCGGCTCTTCGCCGCCGCGCCCGTAGCAAACCGGCCCCGGCTCCGACCCCGCGCTGCGCGGCCCGACCTTGAGCAGGCCGAGCCCATCCACCCGCGCGATCGACCCGCCGCCCGCGCCGATCTCGATCATGTCCACGGACGGGATGGTGATGGGAAAGCCGCTGCCCGGCTTGAAGCGGTAGCGCCGGTCTACCTCGAAAGCGCCGGCGACGAGCGGCCGCCGGTCCTGGATCAGGCAGGCCTTCGCCGTGGTGCCGCCCATGTCGAAGGACAGCAGCCGGTCGAGCGCCAGCGTCTCGGCGAAATGCGCCGCCGCCAGCGCGCCGGCCGCCGGCCCGGATTCGATCATCCGCACCGGGAAGGCGCCCGCCACCTGCGTGCCGACGACGCCGCCGTTCGAGAGCATGATGAGCGGCCGGTTGGGGAAGCCGCGCCGCGCGAGTTCCGCCGCCAGCGCATCGAGATAGGGCGCGACAATCGGCTGCGTATAGGCGTTCAGCACGGTGGTCGAGGCGCGCGGATACTCGCGGATCTGCGGCGAGACCTCCGAGGAGAGCGCGATGAAGAGCTCCGGCGCCGCCGTGCGCATCGCCTCCCGCGCGGCGCGCTCGTTGGCGCCGTTGCGGTAGGCGTTGAGCAGGCAGAGCGCCACCGCCTTCACGCCCCGCGCGGCGAGTTCGCGCGCCAGCGCCGCGGCCTCCGCCGCGTCCACCGGCTTCGCGATCCGTCCATCGGCCAGCACGCGCTCCGCCAGGGCGAAGGTCAGGTCCGGCGGCACCAGCGGATCGGGGTATTCGATCTGCGGGTCGAACATGTCGTAGCGATGCTCGTTGCGGATGCGCAGCACGTCGCGGAACCCGCGCGTCGTCACCAGGGCGGTCGGCGGGCCGCGCCGCTCGATGACCGCGTTGGTCACCAGCGTCGTCGCATGCACCGTCACGTCATCCACCTGGCGCGGCGCGATGCCGGCGCGGCCGAGCGCGAGATCCACCGCGCGGAAGAACCCTTCGAGCAGGTCGCGATGGGTGGTCAGCGTCTTGTCGGTGACGGTGCGGCCATCGCGATGGCGCAGCACGACATCGGTGAAGGTACCGCCGATATCCACCGCCAGCGCATGGCCGGCCGACCCAGGGTCGGGCACTCCGCTTCCTCCGCAACGTCCTGCAAAGAAGGACGATGTCTTTCGTCTCGGAGGTTATCCGCAGCCGCCCCGCGGGGTCAATGCCCGCGGGTCAGCGGCCCCTGTGCAGGTCGCGCAGCGCCCGCATGCCAAGCCGCCGGACGCCGGCGGCCGCGATCGCCGCATCGCAATGGCCGCTGCCGAACAGGCGCAGCTCGTCGGTGCGCCAATGCGGCTTCGCGCGGGGATGCCCGCGCTGGATGTCGGCGATGTCCTCCGCGCCATGCGGATGCAGCGCGACATAAGTGAGGCCGGGCGCCGCGGGCACGACGAGCCGCGCATAGGCCGCCTCGGCATCCCCGCTCGGCACGCCGGGCGTCATCGCGAAGCGGTCGATCACCGGCAGGCCGGCGGCGTCGAGCTCCGCCACCGCTTCGGCATAGGGCCCGGGATCCACCGGCCCGAGCCGCAGCACGGCAAGGTAGCTGTCCAGTTCGCGCGGCAGCAGCAGCGGCAGGTCGAAGCGCCGCGCGAGCCGCAGCGTCGCCGGCAGCAGTTCCGGCACCAGCGCCGCGCCCATATGCGTATCGAGATGCGTCACATCCATGCCGGCGGCCAGCGCGCGCTCGATCTGCGCCTGCATCTCCTCCTCGGCCGCCACCGGGTCCATGGTGGCGCGCAGCCCGAGGCAGTCGCGATGGAAGTAGCCCTCCACATCGAGCAGGCCGGAGGACGCCGAGCGCACCGCGACCGGCCCCCAGCGATAGCCGATCCATTCGCTGGTCAGCGTCAGGTGTACGCCGAGATCGAGCGCGGGATCGGCCACCGCCTCGCGCGCAATTTCGGGGAACCAGGGGCAGGGCACCATCACGCTGCCGCAGTCGATGCGGCCGGCGCGTGCCAGCTCCAGGAAGGCACGGTTCGCGCCGCGCGCCATGCCGACATCGTCGGCATGCAGGATCACGACGCGCGCGTCCGGCGGCAGGCCGAGACGGGAGAGCGTGCTCATGGCCGCCCGAGCATCCAGTCGAGGATCATCGGCACCTCCGCGGCCATCATCGCGTAGCCATGCACCGCCACCGCCCCCCTCCTGCGCGCCGCGACCAGCAGGGGCGTGTCGGCCCGGTTCACGATGTCATGCACGAAACCCGGGATGAGCGCGGCATCGCAGGGCAGGCGCGTGTCCTCATCCATGCCGATCGGCGAGCAGTTGACGAGCACCTCGCTCGGCCCGAGCGCCGCCTCCACCGCCAAGCCGGGAAACTCGCATTTCGCCGCGGCCGCCAGCGCCGTCGCCCGCGCCGGATCGGGATCGAAGATCGCGAGCAGGGCCGGTCCGCGTTCCGCGATCGCCATTGCCACCGCGCGCCCCGCGCCGCCCGCGCCGAGCAGTTGCACGCGCCGCCCGGCGAGCGGGATGCCCGCCTCGTCCGAGCCGGCGAGGAAGCCTGCGCCATCCACCATCGAGGCTTCCCAGCCCCCGCTGCCGTCAGGCCGCAGCAGGTTGGCGCTGCCCGCGCGCCGCGCCGCCTCGTCGCAGCGGCCGATCCGCGCCGCCTCCTGCTTGTGCGGGATGGTGCAGACCACCCCGGCCAGGTTGCGCCAATGCGCGACGCCCGCGAGGAACGCCGCGAGCCGCCCGGCCGGCACGTGCGCCGGCAGATAGGCGGCATCGGCGCCGCGCGCCGCGATGGCCGCGGCATATTCCGCGTAGCCCTTGGTATGCCCGATCGGATCGCCGGCGAGCAGGATGACGCGCGTGCGCGGTCCGATCATGGCCCGATCACCAGCGGCGCCCGCAATTCCGCATCCTGCGCGCGGAACAGCAGCCTGAGCGTCACGCGCTCCGACTTCCCCGCCGGCGCCTCCGCCTGGAGCTGCACGGCGTGGCTCGCATTGCCGCGGAAGCGGAAATGTCCCTGCGGCCCGGTCGCGGTGCGCTGCTTCTCCGTGTTGACCACGAAGGCGCGCTCGAACAGCAGCACCGTTGCCCCGGCCACCGGCCGTCCGGTGGCATCCACGACCCGCCCGCGCACCTCCCCGGTCGCGTTGCGCGCGACATGGATGTTCCAGCCGATGACGGCCAGCGCGATCAGCGCCGGCACGACAACCCAGCGCGAAAGCAGCCATGGCGCGGCCTTCATCCCTTCGTCGCCCCGTGGGTCAGGCCGCGGATGAAGGCCGATTGCGCCATCAGGAACACCAGGATGCCCGGCGCCAGCACCAGGCAGACGAAGGCGTAGAGCGCGCCGGTCGTGTCCTCCATGTAGGAGAGGAACCGCGCGAGCCCGAGCGGCAGCGTCTGCATGTTCGCATCGCGCGTCACGATCAGCGGCCACATGAAGCTGTTCCAGGACCAGATGAAGGCGAGGATCACGTTCGTCGCGATCGCCGGCTTCGACAGCGGCAGCAGCACATGCGCGATGATGCGCCATTCCGGCAGCCCGTCCATCCGCGCCGCTTCCACCAGGCTGCGCGGCACCGCCTCGAAGGCCGCCTTGTAGATGAAGATGCAGACGATGGTGGACAGCAGCGGCAGCGCCAGCCCGAGATAGGAGTTCAGCATGCCGATCCGGGCCGTGATCAGGTAGGCCGGGATGATGGTGGCCTGGAAGGGAATCAGCATGCAGGACAGCAGCAGCAGCACGACCAGCGCCCGGCCCCGGAAGCTCTGCGTCAGCGCATAGGCCGCCATGGCGTTGAACACGACATTCCCCGCCACCGCGATGACGGAGACGATGATGCTGTTCAGCAAGTATCGCGGGAAGGGAATCAGGTACCAGACATCCACGAAGTTGTAGGGATGCGGGTCGAGGGGCAGCAGCCGCGGGGGATAGGCGTAGATGTTCTCGTTGGTGATCGCCGTCTTGAGCACCCAGTAGAAGGGCAGCAGCATCAGCGCCGAGACGAGGATGAGCACGGCATGCCGCGCCCAGGGGAAGCGCCGGCGCATCAGTCCTTCTCCACCGCGCCGGCATTGCCGCCCGCCAGCCGGTTGGCCAGGAAGGTCAGCACCAGCAGCAGCAGGAACTGCACCACCGTCACCGCCGCCGCGTAGTCGAACTTCGTCTGCCCGAAGCCGAGCTTGTAGATGTAGGTGATCAGCAGCTCCGTCGCATGGCCGGGCCCGCCATTGGTCATCACATACACCAGGTCGAAGCTGGTGAAGCTGTTGAGCAGCCCGATCACCGCGCAGAGGAACAGCGAGGGCCGCAGCATCGGCAGCGTGATGTGCAGGAACACGGCGTGCCGGGGCACGCCATCCACCCGCGCGGCCTCGTAGAGGTGCTGGGGGATCTGCTGCAGCCCGGTCAGCAGGATGATCATGTAGAAGCCCAGCACCTGCCAGATGTCGGTCAGGATCACGCTCGGCATGGCGAGATCGAAGGATTGCAGGAAGCCGAGCGGCTTATCGATCAGCCCCATCTCCCGCAGCGCCCAGTTGATGAAGCCGCCGCGCTCGTCATACATCCAGCGCCAGATGATCCCGACCGCGACGGTCATCAGCGGGTAGGACAGGAAGACGATCGTCCGATAGACGCTCGCGCCCTTCAGATCCGAATTGACCAGCAGCGCGATGCCGAGCGCGAGGATGATCGCCACCGGCGCCGCGCCGATCCAGATCATCGTGTTCCACAGCGCCGTCCAGAAGATGTCGTCGTAGAACAGCATCTCCTCGTAATGCTCGAACCCGACCCAGCGCGCAGGCCGCATCGGCGACCAGGACTGGAACGAGAGCACCAGGTTCCAGCCGAGCGGAATCACCCGGTACAGCAGGAAGATCGCGAGCGAGGGCAGCAGGAAGCAGACGACCAGCAGCGACCGGCGCGTCTGCCTCCTGCCGAGCAGCCCCGCCGTCACGCGCGGGAGAGTTCGCGCGCCACGCGCCGCTCGGCGTCCGCCAGCGCCTGGCGTGCCGATTTGCGCCCGAGCAGTGCCGATTGCAGCTCCGGCCAGAAGGCATCCTTGATCCGCGCATCCGCCGGCAGCGGCCAGTTGCCCGTCATCCGGTCGGTATGTTCGAGCTGCGTGGACAGCACCGCATGCACCAGCGGATCCTCGTTGCGCAGCGAGGCGAGCAGCGCCTGGTCCACCCGGGTGTTGCCGGTCAGGATCCGCCGCTGCGTCGCGAACTCGCCGGCCTGCGCATCCGCCGTGATGTGCTTCACGAAGGCCCAGGCGAGATCCTGGTTGCGCGATCCGCGCGAGATGCCGAGCCCGTGGCTGTTCGGCGTGGAATAGTTGCCCGGCGCATGCGCGACCCCGAGCGTATCGGCATTCACCCAGTTGCCCTGGCCGCGGATGAAGAAATAGGCCGGGCTGTGGGCGTGCAGCATGCCGACATTGCCGGCCGCGAAGGCGCCGTTCGGCTCCACCCAGCGCCCGGTCCAGGAGATCTTGTTGATCGCGCCGCTCTCGCTCGCGCGGGCGAGCTTCTCCACCACCTCGATCGCCTTCGGCGTGTTGAAGGCGGGCCGGCGCAGATCGGGCGTCAGCAGCTGCACGTCGTTCATCGCGAAGAGCGGCCAGAACAGCCAGTCGAAGTTCAGGGTCAGGAAGCCGGTCGCCTCGCCCTGCGCCATGCGCTGCGCGTGGGTGAGGATCTCGTCGAAGCTCTGCGGCGGGCCCGAAAGGCCGGCGCGCTGGAACATGGTGCGGTTGTAGAACAGCAGCGTCTTGGTGATGTAGAACGGCAGCATGAAGTTCTTCTGCTCGAGCGTCCAGTTCGCCAGGTAGCCCGCGTTGAAACGGCTGCGCACATCGGGCTCGGCGGCGAGGCGCGGCGTGAGGTCGAGCAGCGCGCCGCCGGCGGCGTATTCCATCCACAGCGCGCCCTGCGTGTTGATGACGTCGGGCGGCGTGCCGGCGGCAAGCTGCGTCTGGTAGAAGGGCGGCAGCTCCGGCCCCTTCTTGTCGAGCCACTCGACCTCGGCACCCGGATTGGCGCGCTGGAAGCTCGCGATCCAGCCGCGGATCAGCGGCTCCTGATCGATGATGTTCCAGGTGAGGAAGCTGATGCTGCGCCGCGTCTGGCCGATGGCCGGCGTGGCGAGGGCGGCGGCACCGGCCGCCAGAATCATGCGACGCGAGAACATGGACCCTTCCTCCTTGGGCTTGTCGGTTGTTGCCAGCCTAGACCTGATCCCCGCCTTCCTGCCACGGAATCTCGCGCCCCTCCCGCGCCGAGATCTCGGCCAGCACGCAGCAGCGCACCGCGTCCCGCGCGGCCTCCGGCGGCACCAGGGCGCGACCGGCGCGGAAGCCCGCGATCGCCTGCTCAGCCTGCGCGACCAGTTCGAACACCTCGCCCGACTGCGCGATCGGCACGGGCTCCGCCGCCTCGCCCGGCTGCGCGCGGCCGCGGAGGAGGTGCAGCGACGCGGTCGGCGCGAAGCTGCGGTCCATCGGCGCCGACCACAGCGCGCGCATCGCGCCGGCCTCGCCCATCGCATGCACCGCCAGGTGATGCTCGAACCCGCCCACCACCGTGTTGAGCGTGGCGAACCGGCCGCCCGCGAAACGCAGCGTCACGGCCAGCGCGCGGGGCATGGCCGGATCGCCCTCGGCCAGCGCGCGCAGCGCGACGGGCGGCCCCCAGGCTTCGCCGTACCACAGGAGCAGATCGAAGAAATGCACCGGCTCCTCCAGGATCCAGGAGCCCACCTGCGCCTGCGCATAGCGCCAGCTGCCCGAGCCGCTGCGATAGGGAAAGCGGAAGAGGCTGACGCTGGCATGCAGCAGCCCGCCGATGGCACCTTCCGCGATCAGCGCCTTCATCCGGCCCCATTGCGCCGAGACGCGCAGCTCATGCCCGATGGTCAGCACGCGCCCGGCAGCGCGCGCGGCCGCGATCAGCTCATCGCAATCGCCGAGCGTCAGCGCCATCGGCTTCTCGAGCAGCACATGCTTGCCCGCGCGCAGCGCCGCCAGCGCCAGCGGCGCATGCAGCGCGTTCGGCGCCGCGATCACCACCGCCTCGATCGAGGGGTCCGCCAGCACCGGCGCCAGGTCGCGATGGACCGCGACGCGCGGCCGCTCCGCCACGGCGGAGGCTTCGCTCGCCGCCCCGTGCGCGACGATGGCGACCAGCTCCGCATTCGGCGCCGCGTCCAGCGCGCGCGCATGGTGGCGGCCCCATGCGCCGTAGCCGATGAGCGCGACGCGCATCACGCCAGCGCCGCGCCGGGCATCCGGGCGACCTCCTCGGTGATGGTCAGCGCGCAGTCGGGATGGCGCTGGATCAGGCTCGCCGGGACCGCCGGCGTCACCGGCCCGTGCAGCGCCTTGCGCAGGATCGCCGTCTGCCAGGGCCGGTTGAGGAACAGGCGCAGCTTCCGCGCCCCAAGGATTTCCCGCATCCCGACGGTGACTGCGTACTCGGGGATCAGCTCGATGGCGCCGCGCGTCGCGGTCACGGCGTTGATGGTCCGCGTCTCCCGCGACAGGCGCTGCACGCGCGTCGGCAGGGCCGCGAACGCCTCGACGCCCATCGCCTCCCCCGGCTCCGGCGGCTCGTTGAAGGCGAGATGCCCGGCGATGCCGACGCCGCCGAAGCACACATCCACGCCGCCATGCCCGGCGATCAGCCGCGGCACCGCGCCCAGGTCGCGCGGATCGGGAAACACCACATCCGGCGCAGCGCCCGCCGCCATGCGCTCCGTCAGATGCAGCCGCATGTGCCGGCGGAAGGAAAGTGGATCGCCCTCCGCGATCCATTCGCCGGACGGCGTCAGGTATTCGTCCATCCCGATCAGCAGCAGTTCGCGCAGCGCGATGCCCTGCGCCGCGCAGGTCTCCGCCAGGATGTCGTATTGGCCGACAGGCCCGACCGGCACGATGAACACCACCCGCGCCCGCCCCGCCGCCTTCGCCGCGCGGTACTCGGCCAGCAGCGCATCGGCGAAGGCCGCCGTCAGGGCCGCCGCGTCGGGCAGGATCGTCACGCCGATCCGCGTCCCCTCGCCCAGCCGGTCGCGCGGGATGCGCAGGGGATCCGTCACAGCCGGGCGCCTTCGGTCGAGAACAGGTGGATGTCGCCTGGCTCCAGCGCGAGCCGAACCGGCTCGCCCGCCACGCGCACGCTGCGCGCCGGGACTCGCGCATGCAGCTCCGTCCCCGCGATGTCGAGCGTGACGAGCGTCTCGCTGCCGAGCGGCTCCACCACGGCCGCCGCGCCGGCGATCGCGGCCGGCTGGGCGCTGCCGGGCGGCAGCCAGATCAGCCGCTCCGGCCGGATGCCGATGGTCGCCGGCCCCTCCGGCGCCGCGCGGTCGAGCGGCAGCGACGTGCCGTCCGGCAGCCGCGCGCGCCCGGCCTCGACGCGGCCGGCGAGCAGGTTCATCGCCGGCGCGCCCATGAAGGCCGCGACGAAGGTGGTCGCGGGCCGGTCGTAGATCTCCTCCGGCGTGCCGACCTGCTGCACCAGCCCGGCCTGCATCACCACGATGCGGTCGGCCAGCGTCATCGCCTCCACCTGGTCATGCGTGACGTAGATGGTCGTGGCGCGCAGCCGGTCGCGCAGGCGCTTGATCTCGGTGCGCATCTGCACGCGCAGCTTGGCATCGAGGTTGGAGAGCGGCTCGTCGAACAGGAACACCTTGGGGTCGCGCACGATCGCCCGGCCCATCGCGACGCGCTGGCGCTGGCCGCCCGACAGCTCGCGCGGGCGGCGGTCCAGCAGATGGCCGATGTCCAGCACCTGCGCCGCCGCCTGCACGCGACGCGCGATCTCGGCCTTCGCCGCGCCGCGCCAGCGCAGCGAGAAGCCCATGTTCTCGGCGACGGACATGTGGGGGTAGAGCGCGTAGTCCTGGAACACCATGGCGACGTCGCGATCCTTCGGATCGCGTTCGTTCACCACCGCGCCGTCGATCAGCACCTCGCCCTCCGAGGCGTCCTCCAGCCCCGCGACGATGCGCAGCAGCGTGGACTTGCCGCAGCCGGACGGCCCGACAAGGACGACGAACTCCCCGTCGGCGATGGCGAGATCGACGCCATGCACGACCTGCACGTCGCCGAACCGCTTGCGCACCGCGCGCAGCTGCACCGTCGCCACGCAGACCCCGCTTCCTTCCCTGCCGCGATGCTAGGCATGCGGCGGAAGCCGGCGCAAGCCGGGCTCAGGCCGGAACGATCAGCTCCCGCGGGCAGTTCGTCGTCCAGTGCTCGACGCGGTCGGCGGTGACGAGGAAGGTGTCCTCGGTGTGGTGGCGCACGCCGTCATGGTAGTAGCTGTACTCGATGCAGACCACGCTGTCGGGCTCGAGGACGGTGCGGTTCACGCGGTTCATGCGCGGCTGCTCATGGCTGCCGAGACCGATGCCGTGGCCCAGGAACTCGCGCGGGAAGTTGTTCAGGTAGCGGCTGATATGGGCGTAGCCGCGCTCGAAGATCTCGCCGCCCGTCACGCCGGGCCTGAGCCACAGGCCGAGCTCCACCTGCACCTCGTTCAGCCGCTTCCAGATCTCCTGCTGGCGCGCGCTCGCGGTGCCGAGGAAGTAGCTGCGCACGAAGTCGGCGGAGTAGCCCTTCACCTGCGCCCCCATGTCCACCTTCACGAAATCGCCCTGCCGCAGCACATGGCCGCGCGGGAAGGGCGCATGCGCCGCGAAGGAATTGGCGGGTCCGGCCGCGATGTTGATGAAGTTCACCGCGCTCGCGCCCTCGGTCAGCATGCGGATGCAGGCGGCCTTGTGCAGGTCCTCGTCGGTGTTGCCCGGCCGGATCGCATCGCGGAAGCTCGCATGCGCCTTCACCGTGATCTCGGTGGCGCGCCGGAGGCGGGCGATCTCCTCCGGCGTCTTCACCATCCGCACCACCTCCATCTCGAAGGAAACGTCCTCGACAGCGTTGCCCTCCAGCAGCTCGTCGAGCAGGCGCTTGAAGCCGGCCGTCAGGTTGTCGCCCTCGGTGCCGATCCGCATGCCCTTGACGCCGCGTTCGGCCAGGATCGCCTTCGCCGCGCCCGCGAAGTCGTCGTAGAAATGCACGTCGAGATCGGTGAAGAACTCCGCCATCGCATAGGCGCGGACATCCTCGATCCAGGTCTCCGTCATCGCCAGGTGCAGGTCCACCGCCGGCACCACGAAGGCGGGCTTTCTTCCCGGATCGCGGAAGTAGAACACGCAGAAGGGCCGGTAGCCGAGGTTCCCGCCGTTGTGGAAGAACTCGCTGACATACTTGCTGTTCTCGACTCCGCGCAGGATGAGCAGGTCGAGCCCCTGGCGCTCCATCATCGTCCGCAGGCGGGGTTCGTTGAAGATCGTCGGCGTGCGCGGCATGCCCTGGCGTTCCCTTGTCGGTCTCAATCGAGCTTCAGGCCGGTCTGGCGCACCACCTCGCGCCATTTCGGCACCTCGGAGCGGACGAAGGCGCCGAGCGCCTCCGGCGTGCCGCCATCGGCCACGAAGGCCTGGCTGTGCAGGAACTCCTGCACCGCCGGCAGCGCGATCACCGCGACGATCTCGGCGTGCAGCCGGGCGACGATCTCCGCCGGCACGCCGGCCGGCAGGAACAGCGCCTGCCAGGAATCCACGATCACCCCCGGCACCACCTCCGCCATGGTCGGCACGTCGGGCGCGAAGGGCGAGCGGCGGGAGGAGGTGACGGCCAGCGCCCGGATGCGCCCCTCGCGGATGAAGGGCAGCGCGGCGGGCAGCGTCATGATGCCGCCCTGGATATTGCCCGCGACCGTGTCCTGCACCGCCGGCCCGCCGCCGCGATAGGGCACATGCGTCATCGGCACCCCCGCATGCGCCAGCTGTGCGACCGCCATGTGCCCCGGGGAGGCGGTGCCCGCCGAGCCGATGTTGATCGGCACGCGGCCCGACCGCGCCAGCGCCACGAACTCCGCGAAGTTCTGCGCCGGCAGCGAGGGGTGCACCACCAGCACCTGCGACAGCGTCGCGATCATCGTCAGCGGCGCGAAGTCGCGCAGCGGATCGAAGGGCAGGTTGGCATAGAGGCTCGGGTTCACCGTCAGCGGCTCGCTGGCGATGAGGATGGTGTAGCCGTCGGGGCGCGATTTCGCGACGGCGTCGAAGCCGATATTGCCGCCGCCGCCGCTGCGGTTCTCCACCACCACCTGCCAGCCGCGCCGGTCGCCCAGATGCCGCGCGATCAGGCGCGAGAGGATATCGAGGCTGCCGCCCGGCGCGGACGGCACGATGATCCGGATCGGGCGCGCCGGGAAATCGCTTTGCGCCGCGGCGGGTCCACCCGCCAGGGCCAGCCCGGCACCGATCACGCCGCGTCTCGTCAAGCGCATCGCCCGTCTCCCCGCCAGCGCCCCCGTGGCGCGACGCGGGAGCTTCGGCCGCGGCTTGGCCGGCGAACAGGCCGAAAATGCCGGGCGTGGGCGATGCCGCGCCGGCATCGCGCCTGGCGCGATTTCCGGCCTTCCCGCGCGCGCGACGCGGGCGTGCAATCGCGGCCGACGCGCAAGGGAGCATCGCCATGGACCGGATCACCTGCGAATACCTCGACCGCGCGGTGAACCTCGAGATGCGCTTCGGCGAGGGCCTGCCGCGCGGCGTCACCCACCGCCTCTACGACGCCGCGCGCGCCGCGCAGGGCGACGAGCCGCTCACCTTCCTCGCCGCGGAGGGCCTGCGCCAGCGCGTGGCGCGCGGCGACCATGTGCTCATCGTCACCGGCGCCGGCGCCCCGCCCTGGCTGCCGAACGGCGAGACCGACGGCCCGCCGGGCGCCGCGGCGCTTGCCCGCGCGCTGGAACTCGGGCTCGGCGCGAAGCCGGTCTATGTCGCGGAGGAGCGCAACATGGGCCCGGTGATCGCCGCGTCGCAGGGCATCGGGCTTGCGGTGATGGACGAGGCGAGTTTCGCCGCGCGCGACGGCATCGCCTTCGCCAGCCCCTTCCCGCTCGGCCGCGCCGCAGGCCGGGCGGAAGCGCAGCGCCTGTTCGAGCGGTTCCGGCCGAAGGCCGCGATCTTCGTCGAGAAGGCGGGGCCGAACAGCGCCGGAATCTTCCATTCCATCCTCGGCTCCGGCCGCACCGACGACATGATGGCGAATGCGCAGGAGATCGTGGCGGAGGCGAAGGCCCGCGGCTGCTTCACCATCGGCATCGGCGATGGCGGCAACGAGATCGGCTTCGGCAAGGTGGCCGAGGTTGTGCGCGGGATCCAGCCCGCCGGCCGCATCTGCAAGTGCCCCTGCGGCCAGGGTGTCGCGACGGTGGTGGAGACCGATGTGCTGCTCTCGACCGCGGTGTCGAACTGGGGTGCCTACGGCATCGCCGCCGCGCTCGCCGCGCTGGAGCGCCGCCCGGAGATCCTCCATTCCCCCGACGACGAGGACCGCATGATCCTCGCCTGCGCGGCCGCCGGCGCCTTCGATGGCGCCTATGCCCGCCAGGTCCCGATGGTGGACGGCACCGCGCAGCGCGTGCAGACCGCGCTGATCACCATCCTGCACGAAATCGTCGGCAACAGCCTCAAGACGTATCGGCGCGGATTCTAGCCCGGCACGCTCACCGGGATCAGGTGGATCAGGGCCCCGAAGCGACGGAGGGGCCGCTGCAAGCAGGGTCGGTCCGCGCGAAAGAGGCCCGCTGAGCCGGCCCGCAGGTATTCTCGAACGGTCACTCACGCGCTGCCGGGGCCATCCGCTCCGCGAAATGGCCCGGGAGCGGCGCCGGCTTGCCCGACCCCAGCCCGCAGCAGGGCGGCGCCGACCGTGGCGCGAAGGAGAGGGGAGGGGGAGGCGAGCATGGGGCGGGCCTCTCCCCCGGCTTCGAAAGACACACTGCGATCACGCACTTTATGCAAGCCCTTCCTGATCGTCTCGCAACTGCGATAGCCTCTCCCTGAACGAAGCGAGGACACGGGCTTGTCCGAAGCCTCCGCCCCCTCCGCTGCCTACGGCGGCTGCCTCTGCGGCGCGGTGCGGTTCCGGGTGCGCCTGCCCAGCCGCTGGGTGGCGCATTGCCATTGCTCGCGCTGCCGCCGTGCGCATGGCGCGGCCTTCGTCACCTGGCTCGCGGTGACGCATGACGCCTTCGAGGTGGAGCCTGGGCGTGCGGCGGCGCTGGGTTGGCACGCCTCCTCGCCCGAGGGCCAGCGCGGCTTCTGCCGCCATTGCGGCTCGCCGATGCTGTTCCGCGGCGGGCTCTGGCCGGAGGAGGTCCATGTCGCCGCCGCCTCGCTCGACGAGGGCCCGGACCGGCTGCCCCAGGCGCATGGCTATTGGGATTCGCATGTCCCCTGGACGATGGCGGACCCGGAGCTGCCGAAGCGGACGGAGGCGGAGGTCAGGGCGGCGCGTCCGTCATCGGGTCAGTTTGCCGGCAGGCTGACCCACCCGGAGGCGTGAGCCGTTCCGCTGGCGACGGCACGGGCCGGGGGATTGACCCGAGGGGTCGGCGCGCCGCTTCAGACGGTCACATCTGGCCGGTATCCGAAGGCCCGCATGTCGTCTTCGAAATGACGCGCCAGGAACGCGGCGTCCTGCTGGGAGACATCATCGAGCCTTTTCACAACCCGCGCACTTCGGTTGGCGTGCGGAAGGACAAAGTCCGGAGAGACGATCTCGCGGAGAAGAGAATCTTTGTCATTCTCCTCAATCTTGAATGTATATGTGACAAGGAATTTATTATTACTGGACAGCTTCGAGTGTTGTGACTGAAATGCCGCGTCATAATGCAGGTGTCGATTACGAATGAAGCCGCTGAAATCGTCGGTCTCGATGAAAGCCCTTGAAGCGGGCCACCGCAGCTGCGGGCTTCTTTCGGACAGCGCCTTCCAATCTTGACGAAGACGTTCAATAGGCAGGTCATTTTTCTCGGACCAGGAAAGAACAGGGTCACGTCCGTCAACGTGGTGGAAAAAGCTGATGGGGTTGAGGTGGCCACGGTTCAGGCGGCCTTGGGTGGAAGTTGCAGGGTTTCGTTGGTGGGCGGCGGGTTGAGCATCTCGCCCATGGCCTCGACGCCCATGTAGCGGTGCTGCATCTGCC
>VFQP010000458.1_pt1 | contig 80442 bp, 84 predicted proteins | sample 3512351 | NCBI WGS metagenome assembly VFQP01 (sample SAMN10412372, study PRJNA504923) | tailings metagenome | isolation source: Relicate 1 Philex TSF1 revegetated site | place: Philippines: Tuba, Benguet | collected 2017-08-29
GCGTTCGAGGTCTTCTCGATGCTGGATGGCGCTGCACTTTCGGCGGCCATCGACAAGCACAAGCCGGATTTCGTGGTGCCCGAGGTCGAGGCGATCCGCACCGAGGTGCTGAAGGATTACGAGGAGAAGGGCCAGAAGATCGTCCCCTCGGCGCGCGCCACGGTGATGACCATGAACCGCGACCGTATCCGCGATGTCGCCGCCAACGAACTCGGCCTGCCGACCTCGAAATTCACCTATGCCGAAAGCCTGGATGAAATGCGCGCGGCGGTGGCTCAGATCGGCTTGCCCTGCGTGGTCAAGCCGGTGATGTCTTCATCCGGCAAGGGCCAGAGCACGGTGCGGCTGGATGCGGAAGTCGACAAGGCCTGGGATTATGCCGTGGCCGGCATGCGTGGCGACCGCAAGCGTGTGATCGTCGAGGGCTTCATCGCCTTCGACTACGAGATCACGCTGCTCACCATCCGCACCCGCGACGGTGTGGTGTTCTGCCCGCCGATCGGTCATCGCCAGGAGCGCGGCGACTACCAGGAAAGCTGGCAGCCGACGCCGATGTCGGCCAAGGCGGTGGCCGAGGCGCAGCGTCAGGCCAAGGCGGTGGTGGACAATCTCGGCGGCTATGGCCTGTTCGGCGTCGAATTCTTCGTCAAGGACGACGCGGTGATCTTCTCCGAGCTGTCGCCGCGCCCGCATGACACCGGCATGGTGACGCTGATCTCGCAGAACCTCACCGAGTTCGACCTGCATGCCCGCGCCATCCTCGGCCTGCCGATCCCCAGCATCACGCAATATGGCGCCAGCGCATCTGCCGTGATCCTGGCCGACCGCGATGCCACCGAATTCGGTTTCGAGGGTGTCGCCGAGGCGCTCAAGCCGGCTGCTGCCGGCGTTGACCTCGATATCCGTATCTTCAACAAGCCGACGACGCGGCCCTATCGCCGCATGGGCGTGGCGCTGGCCCTGCTGCGCGACGGCACCACCGACCAGGCCCGCGCTGCCGCCAAGGCCGCTGCCGACAAGGTGAAGATTAAGTACAAGGGCTGATTTTTCTCCCCCGCCTGTCACAACCCAACCTGCTGCCCCGTCTTAAGGGGCAGGAAAGCGGCACGATCCCGTGCCGCAGAGGTAACAGGAGTGTGTGATGAAAGTGGTGGTTATTGGGGGCAGTGGCCTGATCGGTTCACGCCTGGTGAGGCTTCTGGCCCAGGCCGGCCATGAGGCGGTGGCGGCTTCGCCCTCGCGCGGCGTCAATGCCGTGACGGGCGAGGGGCTGGCAGTGGCACTCGCCGGAGCCGATGTGGTGGTGGACAGCGCCAATGCGCCGAGTTTCGAGGATGCGGCGGTGCTGGATTTCTTTACCCGTTCCAGCCGCAATCTCGCTGCCGCAGCCAAGGCTGCAGGCGTTCGGCATCTGGTGGCGCTTTCGGTGGTGGGCACCGAGCGGCTGCAGCAGGGTGGCTATTTCCGCGCCAAATTGGTGCAGGAGCAGAGCTTTGAGAAGGCTGGCCTGCCTTACACGATCCTGCGGGCGACGCAGTTCCATGAATTCGTCGGCGCCATCGCCGGCGCAGGCATGAAGGATGGCGTGGTGCATCTGCCGTCTGCCTTGCTTCAGCCGGTGGCGGCCGATGATGTGGCCCAGACGCTGGCGGATGTGGTTGCGACGGCTCCGGTCAACGGCATCGTCGATCTCGGCGGCCCCGAGGCCGCGCCGATGGTGGATTTTGCGCGGCGCTACTACACGGCGCAGGGCAAGGCGCAGCATGTCGTTGCCGATCCCGCCGCGCAGTATTTCGGCATCGACCTGACGGAGCGGTCACTGGTGCCGGATGCTGCCGCGCGGCGCGGCACGATCAGCTTTGCCGCCTGGCTGGCGGCTCAGGCTTGAGACGGGCCATATGATGGGTTGACGCATACTGTACCAGACCGATATAGCCGCCAGGCTATTGAAGTCTGGTACAGGAGCGCGCAATGAGCACCACCATCTACGGCATCAAGAATTGCGACACCATGAAGAAGGCTTTCACCTGGCTGGACAGCCAGGGCGTGAAATATGCCTTCCATGACTACAAGACCGCCGGCATCGACAAGGCGAGTCTGGAACGCTGGTGCAAGGCTTTGGGCTGGGAGACGGTGCTGAACCGCGCCGGCACCACCTTCCGCAAGCTGCCGGAGGCTGACCGCGAGAATCTGACGGAAGCCAAGGCGATCAAGCTGATGCTGGCGCAGCCGAGCATGATCAAGCGGCCGATCCTCGAGCAAGGCGGTGGCAAGCCGCCGCTCGCCGGTTTCAAGCCGGAGGTCTACGCCAAGTCGGTTAAGTAGGAGCCAAGTCGGTCAAGTAGGAGAGGAGGGGAGCGGATCAGCTCCGCTCCACCGTCTGGGCCGCGGCATCCAGCACCGCCGCGATCTTCTCCGCCGCTGCCGCGTCGATCGAGCCCTGGCGCAGGCGCAGGCGCAAGGCCAGTTTCAGGTTTTCCATCGCGCGCAGCACAGGGGCCGGCACGCCGCCACGGCCTTCGCTGCCGCCCTGGCGGCTGAGCAGCGCATCCACCGCCGCGCGGTTCGCGGTGAGGAAGCTCTCGCCCTCCGGCGTGATGTGATAGCGCTTGCGGCTGCCTTCCTCGGCCTCGATGCGGGCATAGCCCATGTCGTCGAGCCAGGCGAGCGTGGGGTAGATCACGCCTGGGCTGGGGCTGTAGCTGCCGCCGAAGCGTTCCTCGATGGCCTTGATCAGTTCATAGCCGTGGCGCGGCGCTTCGCCGATCATCGCCAGCAGCAGCAGGCGCAGCTCGCCATAGTCGAACAGGCGGCGACCGTCGCGATGGCCGTGGCGGCGATGGCCGAACGGGCCGCGATGCTCATGCTCGCCGCCCTCCATGCCGGCGCTTTCGTCGCGATGGCGGCGGCCACGATGGCCGAACAATTTGTGGATCATGTTTTTTTATCCTTTCTTGGACTGATGCGAGGCGTACGGCTAGGCCGTGCCTCACAGTCTGAAAAATAGATCGAGATATATCGTAATTCAAGATATATCTAGAAATATATCTGAATTGGCGGTAATCCGCCAGGAAAGCTGGTATCGGGAGATTTTGTAGACTGTGCCGAGCGTGTCGCTGCGCTTATTGCCGGGCTGTGATGCCCTCGGCTACGGCGGCGAGGATTTCGCGCGACAATTCGTCGTCATCCGCGATGCGCGACAGAACGATGGCGCCGACCATGGCGCTGTAGGCATACATGCCCTGCTTGCGCTTGGCTGCTGCGCCGCGGCCACCGATCAGGTTGCCGAGCATGTCGAAAAAGCCGCGCAGCGTCTCGGTGATCGGGCGGCGCAGGCTTTTCGGCTGCCGCGCAAGTTCGGAGCCCATCGCGGCGAAGGCGCAGCCGCCGCCCGGTTCGTCGCGGTGCTGCGGCCGCAGATAGGCGTGTACCACGGCGCCGAGCGGATCTTCCGGATGGCGCGCGATGCGCTCATGCCAGCGTTGCAGCGATTGCCGCAGCACCATGTCGGAAGCCTCGGCCATCAGGTCTTCCTTGGAGTCGAAATGGCCGTAGAAGCCGCCATGGGTGAGGCCGGCCTGGCGCATCAGGTCGGCAACGCCGATGCCGTCGAAGCCCTTTTCGCGAAACAGCCTGGCCGCCGTCGTCACGATCCGCTGGCGGTTTTCCGCTGCCTGTTCCCTGCTGACCCGCATGGCACATTCTCCTGTAACGCCTGCTTGACAAGATAAATGACGTGCGTCATGTATGTCAATACATGATGATCATCATCTAAACGGAGCGGCGTGATGCGGTACAAACTTTTCGGGCGCCATACGGGCCTGCGTGTGTCGGAATTGGCGCTCGGCACCGGCAATTTCGGTACCGGCTGGGGCCATGGCGCCGAGCGCGACGAGGCCAAGTCGATATTCGATGGTTATGTCGCGGCCAGCGGCAATTTCATCGACACGGCGGACACCTATCAGGTGGGGCAGTCCGAAGCGATGCTGGGCGACTTCATTGCCGCCGACCGCGACTATTTCGTGCTGGCGACAAAATACACGCTGGGTGCAGGACCGAAGACCGACTTGGCCCGTACCGGCAATAGCCGCAAGACGATGATCCGCGCCGTCGAGGACAGCCTGAAGCGGCTCAAGACCGACCGCATCGACCTGCTCTGGGCCCATATGGCCGATGGCCTGACGCCGATGGAGGAAATCCTGCGCGGCTTCGACGATCTGGCGCGCAGCGGCAAGATCCTGCATGCCGGCCTGTCCAACTTCCCGGCCTGGCGCATCTCGCGCGCCGCCACGCTGGCCGAACTGCGCAACACCTTGCCGCTCGCCGGCATCCAAGTGGAATACAGCCTTGCCGAGCGCACACCGGATCGCGAATTGCTGCCGATGGCGGAAGCATTGGGCCTCGGCGCTGCCTTGTGGTCGCCGCTCGGCGGCGGCTTCCTCACCGGCAAATACCGCGAGCAGCAGGAGGCCTCGCGCCTGACCAAACTCGGCATGCTGGTGCATACCGAGAAATCGGCACGCGAGACCGCCTTGCTCGATGCCGTGCTGGCGGTGGCGGCGGAAGTCGGCGCCCCGGCCACCCATGTGGCGATTGCCTGGCTGCGGGCCAAAGCAGCGCGCTCCAGCACCAGCCTGATCCCGATCCTGGGGCCGCGCACGCGGGCGCACCTCGATGGCACGCTCGGTGCGCTGTCCTTGCAGCTCGATGCCGCACAGGTCGCCGCGCTGGATGCTGTCAGCGCCGTGCCGCTCGGGGTGCCGCATGAGCAGTTGCAGGCTTCGCTGCCGCGCCTGGCCGGTGGCGTGCTGGACAAGCTGGACCTGCCGGCGCTGCCGGTGGCTTAAGGAGAGAGACCATGACCAATAGTCGTTCCAGGGCCGTGATCGCGGGTTATGCCCGCACCCCGTTCCATTTCGCCAAGAAGGGCCGGCTGGCCAATGTGCGGCCGGACGATCTCGCTGCCACCGCGATCAAGGGGCTGGTGAACCGGCTCGACCTCGATCCGGGGCTGATCGAGGATGTGCTGATGGGCTGTGCCTATCCGGAATCGGCGCAAGGCAACAATATCGCCCGCATCGCCTCGCTGCTGGCCGGTTTTCCCAACACCGTCAGCGGCGGCACCATCAACCGTTTCTGCGGTTCCTCGATGACCGGCATCCATTATGCCGTCGGCCAGATCGCCATCGGGGCAGGGGATGCCTTCCTCTGCGCCGGCGTGGAATCGATGACCATGGTGCCGCAGGGCGGCTTCAACTTCTCAGCCAATCCGCGCTTCAAGTCGCCAGAGCATCCCGATGCCGAAATCGGCATCGAGGCCTATATCTCCATGGGCCGCACGGCGGAAAATGTCGCGGCGCAGTTCAACGTGTCGCGCCCCGAACAGGAGGCTTTCGCGCTGGTATCGCAGCAAAAGGCGGCGGCGGCTTTCAATGCCGGCAGGCTGATGGGTGAAATCATTCCAGTCGAGACTGTGGATGGTACGGTGGACAGTGACGGCTGCCTCAGGCCGCAGACGACCCTGGAAGGTCTTGCCGCGTTGAAGCCGGCTTTCGATGGCACCGTTACCGCCGGCACTGCCTCGCCGCTCACCGATGGCGCGGCGGCCACGCTGGTCTGTTCCGAGGCTTTCGCGGTGAAGCATAATCTGCCGGTGCTGGCGCTGGTCCGCGCCGTTGCCACGGCTGGCTGCGCGCCGGAAATCATGGGCATGGGCCCGGTGCCATCGACGCGCAAGGCATTGCAGCGCGCCGGCCTGAGCGTGGACGACATCGACCTGTTCGAAGTCAACGAGGCTTTCTCCAGCCAGGCGATTGCCTGCCTGCGCGAACTCGGTGTCGATGCGGCGAAGGTCAATCTTGATGGCGGCGCCATTGCCATCGGCCATCCCTTGGGTGCCACTGGCGCACGCATCACCGGCAAGGCGGCGCAGTTGCTCAAGCGCGAGGGCAAGCGTTACGCCGTGGCGACACAATGCATCGGCGGCGGCCAAGGCGTCGCCACCGTGCTGGAGGCAGCGTAATCATGCTGGCATCCGTTCTCGCGCCGTGGCTGCAACGCCGTGGCATCCACTATGCCTGGGTGATCGCCGCCGTCACTTTCCTCACCATGCTGGTGATGTCGGCGGCACTCGGCCTGCCCGGCGCCATGCTGTTGCCTTTGGGCAAGGAATTCGGCTGGACCACCGATGAGATTGCCTCCAGCCTGGCATTCCGTTTCGCGCTGTTTGGCCTGATGGGGCCGATGGCCGCTTTGCTGATGGAGCGTTTCGGCCTGCGCCAGGTGATCACGGTGGCGGTGCTGCTGGTCGGTGCCGGCATGGCGATGGCGACGCAGGTGCAAAGCCTGTGGCAGCTTTTCCTGCTCTGGGGCCTGGTGCTGGGCTTGGGCACCGGCATGACCGCTTTGGTGCTTGGCGCCGTGGTCGCCAACCGCTGGTTTGCCACGCGGCGCGGCCTGGTGGTTGGCCTGCTCACCGCCAGTTCCGCCACCGGACAATTGGCCTTCCTGCCGATTGCCGCCTGGATGATCGAGCAATGGGGCTGGCGCTCGGCGGTTTTCCCGGTGGTGATTGCATGTGGCGCCGCGCTGGTGCTGGCGGCTTTGCTGATGCGCAACCGGCCGAGCGATCTCGGCTTGGCACCCTATGGCGAAACCGCGCCAGCGGCGCCTGCGGCGCCCGCACCGCTGCCGAGCCTGGCGACGCCGTTCGTGGTGCTGTGGGAAGCGGCGCAGAAGCCGGTATTCTGGATTCTCGCCGGCAGCTTCTTCATCTGCGGCCTTTCCACCAACGGCCTGATCCAGACGCATTTCATCGCACTGTGCAGCGATTTCGGCCTCAGCGCCGTGCCGGCGGCGTCGGTGCTGGCGATGATGGGCGCCTTCGATGTCGTTGGCACCATTCTCTCGGGCTGGCTCTCCGACCGCTACGATAACCGCAAGCTGCTGTTCTGGTATTACGGCCTGCGCGGTCTCTCGCTGATGTGGCTGCCGTATTCCGATTTCACGCTCTATGGCCTGTCGCTGTTTGCGCTGTTCTATGGCCTGGACTGGATCGCCACGGTGCCGCCGACGGTGAAGCTGACCGGGCAGATCTTCGGGCCGCAGAAGGTCGGCATGGTGTTCGGCTGGGTATTCGCCGCGCATCAGCTTGGTGCCGCCACGGCGGCCTATGGCGCCGGCCTGGTGCGCACCAGCACGCAGAGCTATACGCCGGCTTTCTTCCTGGCGGGTGCCGCCTGCATCGTGGCGGCTGGAATCGTGCTGCTGGTGCGCCAGCAACGCGCCAAGGCGGTGGTGCAGCCTGCTTGATGCCGGACTAGCGGCGGCGCTGAAACAGCATGCCGACGCCGAGGATGATCAGGATGGCCGGCCACCATTGATTCAGGAAGGCCAGCGACAGCATGTCGAAGTTGTTCGCCAGCAGCAGGGCGCCAAGGCCGATGAGAATAAGCGGTCCGACCATGATGGCCTCCCTGAATTGATTATGGCTGAGTCTATCAGCCGATGATGGGGCCATCCAGCGGGAAGCGGCCCTTGCCATCCTCGGCTTCCACGATCCACAGGTCCGGATCGCGGCTGATCGCCTTGGCCAGCATGGCTTCCACGGCGGCATCATCCTGTGGCCCGGTCTTGAACCAGGCTGCGCGGCCTTCGCCGTCGCGGGCTTGCGTGAACAGCACGGCGCTGTCGCGGCTTAAAGAGATTTTCACGGCAACGGCGCCGGCATCGGCATCGCCGCGCCGCCGCAGATAGGCCGGGATCATCTCGCGGTCGTAGAGCCGCAGGATCGCCTGCACCAGCAATTCCGCTTTCAGCCGTGGGTCCATGTCAGGTCGTCCTCGGCTTGCTGCCGCTCAAAGCCACCAGCACGGCGCCGATGGCGAGGGCCGTACCGCCGATGAGGAATTGCAGCATGTAGGAATGGGTCTGGGTGAAAAGATACGACAGGCTGTAGCCGCCGCAGGCCTGCGCCGCACCGACCGCCACAGTCATCCAGCCCCAGACCTGGCGGTGGCGCGTGAGGCCGACCAGTTCGGCGACACGGCCCGAGAGGATCGCCGAGATGCCGGGCGCGAAAGCACCGGCGAGGAAGGGTGAGAGCATCAGCGCCGGCACCGAAGTGCTGAGCAGCGGCAGGAAGATGCCGAAGGATTTCAGCAGGAAGGCGATGATCAGCGCGCGGTGGAAGCCGAGCTTCTCGGCGGTGAAGCCGGCGGCGAGCGGGCCGCAGAGCGCACCGACACCGAAGCAGACCCAGTAGAAGCCGCCTTCCGCGAGGCCACGGCCAAGGCCACGCGCCACAAAATCGACCCAGAACACGGTATGCGGCACGAAGCCGAAAGAATCGAAGCCATAAGCCAGCAGCAGCAGCACGATGGGCCGCGACAGCAGCTTGCCGGAAGGCTCTTCGCTTGTCGCCGCGACAGGTGCTGCGGCCTGGACCCAGCTTTTCCAGGTGATCAGCGTGAGGCTGCCTGAGACCAGCGCCATGCCGAGCCACACGGCGCTGACGCTGAAGGCGGCGAGGCTCGGCACCAGGCTGCCGCTGGCAGCGACGCCGATACCGACGCCGGTGAACACCACACCAGCGGCCCGCGCCCGGCGGTCCAGCGGCATGCGCACCAGAATGATCGGCAAGGCGATGATCATCAGCATGGCACCGGTGAAGCCGGCCATGAAGCGCCAGGGCACGAACCACCAGAAGCCCAGCGGCAGGGCGCAGACAATGAAGCTGAGCGTGGTCAGCACCAGCGCCAGCCGCACCATCGGCCCGGCGCCGAAGCGGGTGGCGAGGCGGTAGGACAGCATGCTGCCAAACAGGTAGCCGGTGAGATTGGTGGCGCCGAGATAGACGGCTTCCGAGGCCTGCAGCCAGCCATCCTGGATCAGCGCCGGAATCAGCGGCGTGTAGCCGAAACGGGCCATGCCGATACCGATCAGCAGGGCCGCGGTGCCCGGCAGGGCGCCGAGCAGAAAACGCGTCAGGGTCATTGTATTATATTTAGGCCAGGGGCGGGGCGAGACTGATGCCAGTCTACGCCCTTACCCTCGGCAGGGCTACTTGCCGAGCAAGCCTTTCAGCTTATCGGCCGCACCGCCGGCCGCACCAGCGGCACCGCCGGCAGCACCGGCCGCGCCACCGATGGCGCCCTTGAGCTGGTCGCCGAGCTGCTTTTGCAATTCGCCGCTGGCGACGCGGGCGGCCTGCTGGCTGATGGTGCCCAGCACCTTCTCGGCCACTTCCGCCGGGCTGGCGCCGCCCTGGCTCTTGCCGATATCGGTGAGCGTGATGGTTGGCAAGGCGGCGCTCAGTTCGCGGCCTTGCAAAGCCGCATGGCTCATGGCGATCTGACCGCCACTTACCACCAGGCGTTCGATGATCACCTTGGTCTCGGCCTTGCCATCCTTCTGCGGCGTGGCGGCACCATTCGGCTTCGAGCCGCCGGCGCCCATCTTCTGCGCATAAGCCTGGGTGTTCTTCTGGATCGTCTCCAGATTGCCGCCGCCAGAGGCATACTCATAGGTCACTTTCGGCCGCGTGATGGTCACTTCCTTGATCACGATGGGATTCTGCTGCAGCGTCGCGGTATCCAGTTTCAGCGAGATATCGCCGAGGCTGAGCGCCTCCGGGGTGTTGAAGCCCTTCGGGTTGGCGACCTTGAGGTCAGTGATGGCGCCGCTGCCTTCGCGCAGGCCAATGGTCACCTTGCCGACGCTGACGCGGGCCTGGGTGGCCTCGGTGCCATAGGTCTCAATCGCCACCTTCACCAGGCTGTCGAGATTGGAGAACAGGTAATAGACACCGCCGGCAATGATCAGCACGATCACGGCCAGGGCCAGGGCTACCTTCTTCACCATTTTCCGTCTCCTCCTGTTGGCTGAACCGGCTTAAGTGACCGGCAGCACGGTCACGACGTTGCCAAGCACATTGGCATTCGGAATCAGGTTGCGCTTGCCGGCGTCATCCACCACCTCGGTGTAGCGCAGGTCGATCTTCGCCACACGGCCTTCGATACCGGTGACGATAATGCGGTCGCCGCTGACGAACGGACGGTTCAGCAGGATCAGCATGCCCGCCATCAGGCTGGAGAGGATGTCCTTCAGCGCAAAGCCAAGCGCGAAGCCGGTGAGGCCGAGGCCGGCGATCAGGCCGGTGACATCGGCGCCGAGTGTGCCGAGCGCGGTGATGGCGCCAAACCCGATGATGCCCCAGCGCGCCGCCGAGGCCAGCAGTTCCAGCACGTCCTTGCGCTGCTTGTCGCGCTCCGCGACGCGATAGAGCACGGTGCGGGCGATGCCGCCGGCAATCCAGAAGCCGATGAATATGAGTATCGCACCGCCGAACGAGGTAAGCATCTTCAGCACTTGTGGCCAGTAGGCGGCGATCTCGGCAGTCATCGGCAGCTCCCTTTGTAAAATGCCTGTATTTCAAGCTTAACCCAGAGCAGGGCAGGGCGCATCCCCCGAGTGGTGGCCTCGCGTGGTGGCCTTGCATGGCCGGGCGCCAGCGGGTAGAGTTCGCACAACTGATATATCAGATGGGAGAAAACGCGTCTGCTCCAGCCTGCGAGGCGAAAGCGGGGCGTCGTGTGAGCGAAAAGGAGAAGGGTTTATGCGATTAGAGGGCAAGACGGCGGTAATCACCGCCGCGGCGCAGGGTATCGGGCGGGCCACCGCCATCGCTTTTGTGAATGAAGGCGCGAAGGTGATCGCCACCGACGCCAACCTGGAAAAGCTGAACGAATTGCGCAGCCTGCCCGGCATCCATACCGAAAAGCTCGACATGCTGGATGCGGAAGCGATCAAGGCTTTCGGCGCCAAGGTTGGCGCGGTGGATATTCTGTTCAACTGCGCCGGCTTCGTGCATCACGGCAGCATTCTCGATTGCACCGAGGAGCAGTGGGATTTCGCCATGAATCTCAATGTGCGCTCGATGTACCGCCTGACCAAGGCATTGCTGCCGGCGATGCTGGAAAGCGGCCGGGGTGCCTCGATCATCAACATCTCGTCGGGTGCTTCCTCGGTGAAGGCGGCAGGCAACCGCTTCGTCTATGGCACCAGCAAGGCGGCCGTGATCGGCCTTACCAAGTCCATCGCGCTCGATTTCATCCGCCAGGGCATCCGCTGCAATGCCATCTGCCCCGGCACCATCCAGTCACCCTCGCTGGATGATCGCATCGCCGCGCTCGGCCAGACCATGGGTAGCGTCGAGAAGGCGCGCGAGGCCTTTGTCGCACGGCAGCCACTTGGCCGTCTCGGCACGGCAGAGGAAATCGCGGCGCTGGCGGTCTACCTTGCTTCCGACGAAGCCTCTTTCACCACCGGCGCCATTCATATGATCGATGGCGGCTGGTCGCTTTAAGTTCAACAACGGAGACTGAGTAGATGAAACTGTTGCGTTACGGTCCGCTGGGCCAGGAAAAGCCGGGCATTCTGGATGCCCAGGGCGCGATCCGCGATCTTTCCGGCGTGGTCGGCGATATCAATGGCGCCACCTTGCAGCCTGAAGCGCTGGCCAAGCTGCGCGGCGTGGATGTGAATGCGTTGCCGAAGGTGGCCGGCAATCCGCGCATCGGTGCCTGCGTTGCCGGCATTGGCAAGTTCATCTGCATCGGCCTCAATTATTCCGACCATGCCGCCGAAACCGGCGCCACCGTGCCGCCGGAGCCGATCATCTTCATGAAGGCGACCTCCGCCATCATGGGGCCGGATGACGACCTGATCATCCCGAAGAATTCGCTCAAGACCGACTGGGAAGTCGAACTCGGCGTGGTGATCGGCAAGGTGGCGCGCTATGTCAGCGAAGCCGATGCCATGAACCATGTCGCCGGCTATTGCACCATCAACGACGTGTCGGAACGCGCCTTCCAGATCGAGCGCCATGGCCAGTGGACCAAGGGCAAGAGCTGCGACACATTCGGCCCGATCGGCCCCTGGCTGGTTACCGCCGACGAGGTGCCGGACCCGCAGAATCTCGCCATGTTCTGCGATGTGAACGGCCATCGTTTCCAGAATGGCTCGACCAAGACCATGGTCTATGGCGTGCGCTATCTGATCAGCTATCTCAGCCAGTTCATGAGCCTGCAGCCGGGCGATGTGATCTCGACTGGCACGCCGCCGGGCGTCGGCATGGGCCAGAAGCCGCCGCTCTACCTCAAGCCGGGCGACAAGGTGCATCTTGGCATCGCCGGCCTCGGCGAGCAGCGGCAGAACGTGAAGGCTTACGCGGGGTAAAAACCCATTACTCGTCATGCCCTGTCTTCGCAGGGCATGACGATTTCTGTGGTGTTGTTCTGATTGACTTCCACCGCCCGCGACCTATCTCCGCGCCTAACTCAAGCAGCGGAGGAAACCATGTCGCTATCCATCTACCAGGCTTCGGTACCGGTCTATCTGCGCGGCCTCGACCGTGTGGATTATTTTCTCACCAAGGGCGAGGAATTCGCCGCCGCAAACAACATCCCGCTGGCCGAACTGGCCGAGGCGAAGCTGGCGCCGGACATGTATTCGCTGATCCGCCAGGTGCAGTCGGTGAGTGACGCGGCCAAGGGCGGCAGTGCCCGTCTGGCCGGCCTGGAGCCGCCGAGCATGCCGGATGCCGAGACCACATTCCCGGAATTGCATGCGCGTATCGCCAAGACCGTGGCATTTCTCAAAGGCCTGGACCCGAAGGCTTTCGACACGGCCGCCGACCGCGACATCGTGCTCAAGACGCGGGCGCGCGAATTGCATTTCAAGGGGGCGAATTTCCTGCTCGGCTTCTCGCTGCCGAACTTCTATTTCCACGTCACCACCGCCTACGGCATCCTGCGCCACAAGGGCGTGCCGCTCGGCAAGATGGATTTCCTGGGGGGACAGTAGGAGGGCGGCTATTTCCCGTCGAGGCGCCGCGAGAAGATGATGCGCGGCTCCTCGATATAGCCCAGGCGCTCGTAGAAGGCGCGCACGCGCTCATTCTCCGGTCGCACCATCAGCATCAGCTTCGGCACGCCGCGTGCCCGCGCCCAGTCCTCGGCGGCCTGCATCAGCCGGCGGCCGAGGCCGCCGCGCTGCTGCGCCGGTGCGGCGGCAAGATAGTAGACCCAGCCGCGGTGGCCATCATGCCCCACCATGGCGCTGCCGATCACCGCGCCATCCTGTTCGGCGATCAGCAGGCTGGCTTCCTTCGAGCCGATGCAGAAGTCAATATCCTGGCCGGGATCGTTCCAGGGCCGGGTGAGGCCGCATGCCTGCCATAGCGCGATCACCGCCGCACGGTCGGCTGGCTGATAGGGACGGATAAGCATGCGGGTCAGCCGAAACTCTGATTGCCGTTGACCGGGAAGCGGCAGCCGAGGCGATAGCGCGAGGAGGGATGCAGGCAGCGCACCATGGTGACGGGCGTGTTGCGATTCCAGGTGCGCCGCGTCAGCAGCAGGCAGGGCTCGTCGGCCGGCATTGCCAGCCGCTCGGCCTGCTCATGGCTCGGCAGCACCGCATCCACCACATGCTCGATCTGATCATAGGGCACATGGCGCACCAGATACTCGCCGGGCGGTGTGGTGGCGAAATCCTGCCGCAGGAAATCCGGCGCCATGGCCGGGCTGACATAGCGGTCCTCAAGCTGCACGGGAATGCCGTTTTCGAGATGCAGGCAGACGACATGGAACACCGAAGCGCCGGCGCGCAGGTCGAGCCAGGCGGCGATATCGGGCGGTGCCGCCACGCGCTCGGCCAACTGTACCTCGCAGCGGTAGTCATGGCCGCGCTGGCGGATCTCGGCGGCGATATTGGCGATCTGCAGCAACGTCGATTGCGGCTTGTCCTCGGCAACGAAGCTGCCGACGCCGACCACGCGCACCACACGGCCCTGTTCCGCCAGTTCGCGCAAAGCCCGGTTCACGGTCATGCGCGCGGCGCCGAACTGCACCACCAGATCCTGCTCCGAGGGCAGGCGATGCCCGGCCGGCCATGATCCATCCTGAATCCTGCGCCGGATATGCTCCTTGATCTGCTCATAGAGCGCCAGGGCAGGCGCACCATTGCTTGCCGCCACCCGCAGCGGCGTGGCCTTCGCCGCCGACTTCGCCGCCGGCTTGCGCGGTGTGCCGGGTCGTGTAGCTGGGCGGGAGCGGCTTGGGCTGGCCTTGGCGGGCATGGCGGTGCGGCTCAGTGCGCCGCGGCCAGGGCTTCGGCGCGGATTTCCTCCGTGAGCCGGGCCTTGAGCTGCATGAATTCCGGCGTCGTCTTCACCGTGTAATGGCGCGGATGCGGCAGGTCGACGATGGCTTCGCTCTTGATCCGGCCGGGGCGGGCGGAGAACACCACCACGCGGCTGGCCATGAAGATCGACTCATCAATGTCGTGGGTAACGAACATCACCGTTTTCTGCGCCTGCTCCCAGATGCCAAGCAGCAATTCCTGCATCAGCACGCGGGTCTGGTTATCGAGTGCGCCGAAGGGCTCGTCGAGCAGCAGGATCTTCGGGTCGTTGGCCAGCGCGCGGGCAATGGCGACGCGCTGCTGCATGCCGCCGGAAAGCTGCTTTGGATAATGGCTCTCGAAGCCGCGCAGGCCGACCTGGGCGATGAAGCGCCCGGCGATCTCGTTCTGCTGCTTCACCGGCATGCCCTTTTCGCGCAGGCCGAAGCAGATATTCTGCTGCACGGTGAGCCAGGGAAACAGCGTGTAGCTCTGGAACACCACGCCACGGTCGGCGCCGGGGCCGCTGATCGGTTCGCCATCCAGCAGGATCTGGCCGGTTGTCGGCGTTTCCAGGCCGGCGACGAGGCGCAGCAGGGTGGACTTGCCGCAGCCCGAGGGACCGAGCACGGTGATGAAGTCGTTGTCGCCGACTTCGAGATCTACCGGCAGCAGCGCCTGGGTCGGCGGCGCGTTGCGCTTCACGCCGGGAAACACCTTGGTGACATTCTTGATCGACAGCCGGCTCACCGCAACAGACTCCACGAAAACAGGTGCTGGTTGACTTTCTTGAACACCAGGTCGGTGACCAGGCCAACCAGGCCGATCACCACGATGCCGGCGATGATGTTGTCGGTCGCCATCAGCGCCTGGCTGTCGGTGATCATATGGCCGATGCCCGACGAGGCGCCGATCAGCTCGGCAACGATGATGTAGGTCCAGCCCAGGCCCAGCACCTGGCGCAGGGCCTCGGCGATTTCCGGCGCCGCTCCCGGCAGCAGCACGCGGCGGATCACGCCGGTATCCTTGCAGCCGAGCGTGTAGGCGGCTTCCACCAGATCGCGGCGCGTGGCGGCGACGATCATGGTGATCATCAGCGTGAGCTGGAAGAAACAGCCGAGGAAGATCACGGTGAGCTTCTGCGCTTCGCCGATGCCGACCCACAGGATCAGCAGCGGGATGAAGGCGGAAGCGGGCAGATAGCGGGCGAAGGAGACGAAAGGCTCGAAGAAAGCCTCCACCGGCTTGTAGGCGCCCATGCTGATGCCGAGCGGCACGGCGATGGCGGCGGCGATGAGGAAGCCTCCGACCACGCGCCAGATCGTCATGCCGACATCGTAGGCGAATTTCTGGTCGGTGAAGAGGAAGATGCCGGTCTTCAGGGTCTGCCAGGGCGAAGCAAGGAAATGCTTCGGCACCGAGCCGGACCAGGTAAGCAGGGCCCACAGCCCGACGAAACCGACGAAGAAGGCAATGCCAAGTATGGTGCGGCTTTCGCGCGACACCGGAACGAGCAGCTTCATACAGACCTGCCAGGCATGCGTTGCATCATCGGATTCACTCGGGCTGTGGGCATTATGGTGCTTAGTTCAGGAAGCTGGTGTCAAACAGGCTGTCCATGTTGGTCGGCATGGTCTTGATCACGCCGATCTCCAGGAGCAGTGCCGCAGCTTCCTTGTTGAAGGCCTGGATTTCGCCGTTGAAGAACTTCTTGTTCGCCTCGCGGTCAGCCCACTTGATCATGGACTGCGACTTCTCGAACTGTTCGGCGGTCTGCTTCACGTCGGCGCCCATGATGGTGAAGGCCTTGGTCTTTTCCTTGGCAATCATGTCCAGCGCCTGGAAATAGCTCTCCACCAGCGCCTTCACGGCCTTCGGGTTCTCCTTGATGAACTTCGGGGTGCAGCCGAAGCTGTCGAACACCATCGGATACTGCAGGCTGTCGGCGATCAGCTTGCCGCTCTCCGGCTTGTCGCGCACCAGGCTGAGATACGGTTCATAGGTCACGGCGGCATCCAGGTTGCCGGTGCCGGCAACGAAGGCATTGGCGGCCGGTGCCGGCTCCAGGGTGATCAGGTTCACGTCGCTGAGCTTCAGGCCGTTCTTCTTCAGAATCCAGGCCAGCGTGAAATGCGGGTTGGTGCCAGGCGCCGAAGCGGCCACGGTCTTGCCCTTCAGGTCGGAGACCTTGGTGATCGAGTTGCGGGCGACGATGCCGTCCGAACCCATGCCCTGATCCATCTTGAACAACTGGGTGGTGGCGATGCCGTTGGTGTTCCACACGATCCAGGTTTCCACCGTGGTGGCGGCGCACTGGATGTCGCCAGAGGCCAGCGCCAAGTGGCGGTCCTTCTGCGGGATCTTGCGGATCGTCACGTCGAGGCCGTTCTTCTTGTAGATTTCGGCTTCCTTGGCCAGCGTGATCGGGGCAAAGCCGGTCCAGCCGGAAATGCCGATCCCGACCTTGGTTTCCTGGGCCTGCGCCAGCGAGGCGGTGACGGCAAAAGCGGTGCCGATCAGGGCGCCGAGGGTCTTGGTGGATCGCAACATCGAGGTCTCCGTGTGGGTAGGTGGAAACAAAAACGCCCCGGTCGATTGACCGGGGCAGGGCGGACTTAACGTACTGAAGCAGTGGAGTCGTAGACGACCGGGAAGATCGGTGCGTCGAAGGCATCGCCATCGGCCATGGTGAGGCCGGTGAAGGGCGGCGAGCCTTTGCCGGCACGCTCGGCATAGACGGCATCGTCGCCGACCCAGCGAGCAGAGAAGACGCGGCGCATGCGGGGCGAGTTGTTGGCCGGTGCGCCATGCACGGTGCGGAAATTGAAGGCGATGGCATCGCCGGGCTGCATGTCCCAGCCGGCGATGTCGAGTTCGCCGCGCATCGCCTCGATGTCCGGCATTACCTCGAAATTGTCATTCTCATAGAGCCGCGTGCCGTTGAAGCGCATCGGGCGGAAATCCTTGCCCCACAGATGCGAGCCGCGCACGCATTCCATCACCACATCGCGCGGCACCGGGTCGAGCGGGATCCAGAAGCTGACGCTCTGCTTGCCTTCGACGCAGTAATAGGGCTGGTCCTGGTGCCAGGGCGTCACCGTGCTGCCGCCGGGCTGTTTCACCAGCACATGATCGTGGAAGAAGCGCGCGGTGTTCGAACGCATCAGGGCGGCGGCCAGCTTGGCGGCGCCAGAATGCAGCACGAAATCCTGGAATTGCGGAATGCGCTGCCAGTTGCAGAGATCCTGGAAGAACGGCGCCGAACCGTCTTCCGGCTTCACGGTGCGCTCCAGCGGGCTCGGATTGGCCATCAATGCGGCGGTGCCGGCCTGCAGCGGCGCGATCCAGTCGCGGAAGGCACCGCGTACGACGATGACGCCATCCTTCTGGAAGTTGGCGATATCCTGCTCGCTCACAGGAGATTGTTCACCCCCGGGGCTTTTGTCATTGGTCGGCAATGCGCTCACGCCACTCATCGGTCCCCCACCTATCTGCCAGCCATCAAAATTGGTCTATACAGGTATGTGTAGGATAGCGGGTAGCACAAAGCGTGCCAAGCTATGATCTGCGCTGAACCGGGAAATTTGGCCTAAGTCTCGGGGGCGGCGGTGGAATCTGCGCCACTCTGCCCAGGAATTATGCGCTCTGGGTGAGGATCATTCGGGAGGCACCGCCGATGCCCGGCGGAAAAAGCGCTCGCGGCGCGGCAGGGGGTGAGACTGCCGACGCCGCTCGCCTTCGACAGCATGGCGGAGGCCAAGCCATCGTAGTCTGAAATTCAATCGGACCAGATCAGTGGCGAGAGCCGGAAGTGATGCTGGCGAAAGCCAGGGTAGCTGCGAACAGCGTGAAAGCCGCAACAACACCACAAAGATAAAATGTCTCGAACGTGGTCATGATCTGCATCCTGGGTACTGACTGTTGATGGATGCAGGTTAGGCCGCTGCAGATCCGGCGGCATTGACTCAGATCAAGACGCGGCCATCTTCGTGCCGCGTGGCGGGGCAGCACTCAATCGAGCGTGTATTCGCAGAATTCACCGTAGTCGCAGGTGATCTCCTCGCCCTTGGCAATGGCGCGGCGGGCAAAAGTCTGTGGCGTGGTGTTGTCGGTGTTGGGATCTGCGGCGTGATTTATGAAGCGCGTGTTATCCAGGCTGACCACCCAGCCGCCTGGAATCTGCGGCGTGATGTAGCCATAGCGTTCAACGAAAGCGCGCGCCGGTGGCGGCAATTGCGCGACCACGTCTTCCGCGATGACGCGGTCGAAAGCCGGCTCGAAGCGCCAGATCAGCGTACCGGCTGGAATCGCCTCGGCGGCGAACAGGCCGACACCTTCGATCGGGCTGGCGGCAGTGTAGGTGGCAACAAGCAGCATGGAATCGGCCCCGGTGCTAATGAGGTTCAAGCTTAGCATGAGGGCAAAAGAAAACGGCGGCCCGGATTGCCCGGACCGCCGTTCGCTCAAGCTTTATCGCTGCAGCTCAGCCGAGGCCGTGGCGCACGAACCAGGCATGCATCTTGGCCCAGCCATCTTCCGCCTGCGCCTTCCGGTAGGTGGCGCGGTAATCGGCATGGAAGGCATGCGGCGTGTCCGGATAGATCATGAAGTCGAAGGTCTTGCCGGCGGTGCGCAACGCGGCGCGCATCTGCTCGACCGTGTCGTTCGGGATACCCTGGTCGGCGCCGCCATAGAGGCCCAGCACCGGCGCCTTGATCGCGGCGGCGAGGTCCACCGGATTGCGCGGCTGGCGCTCATTCGGCTGGCCGACGACGCGGCCATACCAGGCGACGCCAACGGTGAGGTTCGGGTTATGCGCGGCATAGAGCCAGGTGATACGACCGCCCCAGCAGAAGCCGGTGATGCCGAGCTTGGCCTGGTCGCCGCCATTCTTCTTGGCCCAGGCAGCCATGGCGTCGAGATCGGCCATCACCTGCGCATCCGGCACCTGGCCGGCCACGGCAACGGCGGCCTGCATCTCGGTCACCTTGCTCATATCGGCCTGGCGGGCATAGAGGTCCGGCGCGATGGCGAGATAGCCGAGTTTGGCGAGGCGACGGCACACATCCTTGATATGCTCATGCACGCCAAAGATTTCCTGGATCACCAGCACGGTGGGGAAGGGGCCGTCCTTGGCCGGCATGGCGCGGTAGGCCGCCATCTGGCCGCCCGGTACCGGCACCTTCACTTCGCCGGCGGTGAGGCCGGTGGTGTCGGTGGTGATGATGCTCTGCGCCACCACCGGTGCGGCGGCAAGCGAGAAGCCGGAAATCAGGCCGGTGGCGACAAAGCCGCGCCGGGAGAAGTCCACCTTTGGCGCCAGGCTCAGCATTTCATTCATGGATGTGTTCCTCTCTGTGTGGGCTTGCGCGGCGTTGTGTGGATTCTCTGTCCGCCTGCGCGCCGGGCGGTATTTAGCTCCAGCGCCCACCCGAGCGTCAATCGCGCGATGGATTGCTCCCCAGAACGTTACTGGAGACGGTTATTGAAGCAATTGGATGATCAGCCCGACGATGGCGAATATGGCCAGCCAGCCGGCGATATAGACCAGGATGCGGCGGCTTTTCCATGGCAGCCGCAGGGCGGCGGGCAGGATCAGCAGGGCAGCCATCAGTAGGCCCAGCAACTGGGCCCAGGATTGCCAGGACATACGCTGGTCTCCGCCCCGGAAGCGAGGGGCTTAGTCTTTCTGGCTGATACGCTGGGCGTCGTTGCCCTGCAGGCAACGGCGGTAGAGGCGGTCGGCCTCGGGTTCCTGGCGGCTCAGGTAGCGGATGTCCATCGAACTGACGACGCGATAGGACACCGCATCATCGTCATTCGCCGGCTTGTTCTCGGCCGGAATGCTGCGCACCAGCGACAGGCTCTGGTCGCTGCCGCGGCGCAATTCCACCTTGTACGGGCCACCGTCAACACGCTCGCTGGCGCAGACAACGCCCAGTGCGCGGTCGAAATTCTTCACGCGGTTATAGCGCGGGTCGGGCAGGAATTCCGGCCCCATGCCCTCGGTTTTCACGCCAGTCGGGCGGTATTTGTGGATTTCGGTGGTGGCGGTGAGGATGCGGCCGAACGGGAAGAAGATTTCCACGTTGTCGTCCAGCTTGGCATGCTCGCCCATCTTGCCATTGATGATCGGCAGTTCCACGATGCGGTGGCCCGGAATGCGCGAAGCATCTTCGTTCAGCAGCAGCATGGCGCGGTCGCCGCGTTCGCGGGCGCGTTCCTGCTCGAAGGGAATCGGGGCGGTGGGGTGCCGGGGACCCTTCTGCGCCAGGGCTGGTGCGGCGGTCAGGATTACGCCGGATAGGGTGAAAACGGCACCAGCCAGGAAGGCGCTCTGAAGCGTCTTGGCGATCACTGCCCGCATGCCGTCTGCTCCCCCGAAAGGACAAATGCAAAGTCCTGGTCTACCGTGGTGACGGCGCCAAAACCGACGCGAGCATAGACAGGTTTTTTTTCTTTGCCAAGAGTCCATGTATTATCAAAGCGTTACCAAGAAATCCGGTTCCCCGCCGGGCTTTGCCAAGGGACCGCGTTGCGGCTATGGTACGCGCCGCTTGCCCGCGCTGCGCGTGGCAACCGCTGAAAACGGCGATTTGCGCCGCGGGTTTTGGTTTTGAGGAGCTTGGGCGTTGGCCGAGAAAGACACCTTTATCCAGGAAGTGGACGAGGAATACCGCCGCGACCGGATGATGCAGGCCTGGCAGCGGTATCGGGTGCCGATGATCGCCGCCGTGGTCATCCTGCTGGCCAGCGTCGCCGGCTACCAGGTCTGGCAGCATTACCGGTCCGAGAAGGCCGAGGCCGCCGCCCGCGCCTTTGTCACCGCCCAGTCGCTCGGCCAGGAAGGCAAGCATGTCGAGGCCGCCCAGGCCTTCGCCGGCATTGCCGCCTCGGGTGCTGATGGCTATGCCCTGCTTGCCGCCTTCCAGCAGGCCGGCCAGTTGGTCCGTGCCAAGGATATCACTGGCGCCATTGCCGCCTATGATGCCATCGCCGGCAATTCGGCCCATGCCAACGATTTCCGCGACCTGGCGCGCTATTACGCGGCGCTGAACGGCTTCGATGCCTTGAGCGTGGAGGAGCTGCGCCGCCGCCTCGGCAGCATTCCCGCCACCAGCCCCTGGGCCTCGAATGTGCGTGAATTGCTGGCGCTGACCGAACTCAAGGCCGGCGACCGCAACCAGGCGCGCAAGCTGCTCACCGAACTTGCCGACGACCCCAACGCTTCGCCGGGTGCACGTGGCCGCGCCAGCGAATTGCTCGCCGCCCTGGGCGGTCCGCTCAATCCGTGATGATGCATACTGGATGATGCCCACCGTGATGACGCCGACCCGCCTTAGCCGCTTCGCCCTGTTACTCCTGCTGCCGCTGGCACTGGCCGGGTGCGATACCGTGGGCGATTTCTTCACGGTCAAGGACAAGCCGAAAGTGCCGGGCGAGCGTATCTCGGTGCTGGCTTTCGACTCCCAGCTCGATCCCGATCCGCAACTGGCACAGACGCCGGTGCAGCTGCCCAAGCCCTGGGCCAATGCCGATTGGCCGCAGCCGGGCGGCTATCCCAGCCATGCCATGCAGCATCTGGCGCTCGGTGACACGCTGCGCGAAATCTGGAGTGCCGATATCGGCACGGCGGGGGACGACGAGACCAAGATTCTCGGCCAGCCGGTGGTGGCCGATGGCCGCATCTTCACCAAGGATGCCGCTTCCAAGATCACCGCTTTCGATGCCAATACCGGCCGCCGGCTGTGGCGGGTCGACCTGACACCGAAGGGCGAGACGGAAGGCGCGCTTGGCGGCGGCATGGCCTATGCAGAAGGCAAGCTGTTCGTTGCCACTGCCTACGGCGACGTGGTGGCTTTGCAGCCCAATACCGGCCTGCTCTATTGGCATGTCGCTTTGAAGCTGCCGGTGCGCGGTGCGCCGGCCACCGAGGGCGGCCGCGTCTATCTCATTACCCAGGATAACCAGCTTTTCGCGCTCGAAGCCGAAACCGGCCGCCAGCTCTGGACTTATTCCGGCATCGTTGAAGCCGCTGGTCTGCTTGGTGCTGCCGCGCCGGCAGCCGAGGGCAGCACCGTGGTGGCGCCATTCTCGTCCGGTGAAGTGGTGTCCCTGCGTGCCGAGACCGGCACGGTCGGCTGGTCGGAGCAGTTGGTGCGCACCGCCGGCCGCGTCAGCGCCATCGGTGCCTTGAACGACATCAACGCGCTGCCGGTGATTGACCGTGGCCGCGTCTATGCCGTCAGCCAGTCGGGCCGCTTCGTCGCGATTGATATCCGCACCGGCGAGCGCGTCTGGGAACGGGCGGTTGGCAGCGTGCAGACCCCCTGGGTCGCCGGTGAGTTCATTTTCCTGGTGACGGTGGATGCCGAAATCCTCTGTCTCAGCCGACGCGACGGCAAGGTGAAATGGATTCGCCAGTTGCAGCGCTACAAGGATCCAACGGCGCCGATACGCAAGGGCGTGATCAACTGGTATGGTCCGGTATTGGCCGGCGACCGCCTGATCGTCGCCTCCAGTGATGAGCGCGCCTATGCGATCTCGCCCTATACCGGCGATCTGGTTGGCGCAATCAAACTTTCCGGCCCGGCGGCGGTGTCGCCGGTCGTGGCAGGGCAGACGGTCTATATCCTGACCGAAAATGCCCGCCTGTCAGCCTATCGTTAGGATTCCAATGCAGCGCAAAGTCGCCATCGTCGGCCGGCCCAATGTCGGCAAGTCGACGCTGTTCAACCGGCTGATCGGCAAGCGCCTGGCGCTGGTCGATGATACGCCGGGCGTGACGCGTGACCGCCGCGAAGGCCAGGGCCGGCTGGGCGATCTCGAATTCACCATCATCGACACCGCCGGCCTCGAGGATGCGGAAGACGAAACCATGGCCGGTCGCATGCGGCGCCAGACCGAGCAGGCCGTGGCCGAATCCGACGTGGTGCTGTTCGTGGTGGATGCCCGCGCCGGCGTGACGCCGCTCGACTCCCATTTCGCCAAGTGGCTGCGGCGCCAGCGCAAGCCGGTGGTGCTGCTGGCCAATAAGTGCGAAGGGCGTGGCGGCGTGTCGGGGTTGGCCGAAGCGCATGGCCTGGGGTTGGGCGAGCCGCTGCCTTTCTCCGCTGAACATGGCGAGGGCCTGTCGGAACTGTTCGATGCCCTCGCGCCGCATATCGCCATCCCGGCGGCGGATATCGAAGCCGTGCCCGATGACGGTGAATTGCTGCCGGTCGATGTCGATGTGGATGTCGAGACGCCGGACGACCCGACGCGCCCGATCCAGCTCGCCGTGGTTGGTCGGCCCAATGCCGGCAAGTCGACCCTGATCAATGCGCTGCTGGGTACCGACCGCATGCTGACGGGCCCGGAGCCGGGCCTGACACGCGACAGCATTACCATTGCCTGGGAATACCAGGGCCGCCGCATCCGCCTGGTGGATACCGCCGGCATGCGGCGCAAGGCGCGGGTGGAGGAAAAGCTGGAAAAGCTTTCCGTCGCCGACTCGCTCTATTCCATCCGCATGGCCCAGGTGGTGGTGCTGATGCTGGACGGCCATCTTGGTTTCGACCGCCAGGACCTGACCATTGCCGACCATGTGCTGAGCGAGGGCCGCGCCCTGGTCATCGCTGTGAACAAGTGGGATCTGGTGGAAGACCGCGCCAAGGCTTTGCGCGAGATCGAGGACCGGCTGCAGACCTCGCTGCCGCAGGCGCGCGGCATCCCGGTGGTAACGCTCTCGGCGCTCACCGGCCGCCATCTCGACCGCCTGCTGCCGGCGGTAATGAAGCAGTATGAGCGCTGGAACACCCGCATCGGCACGGCGGCTTTCAATCGCTGGCTCGAACACATGCTGTCCAAGAACGCACCGCCGCTGGCTAATGGCCGGAGCGTGCGCATCCGCTACGGCACCCAGGTGAAGACCCGGCCGCCGACGCTGTCGCTGTTCGCCGGCCGCGCCGAAACCATCCCCGAGACTTACCAGCGTTACCTGATCAACGGTTACCGCGATGCCTTCGATCTCGCTGGCATCCCGATCCGCATCATCCTGCGCAAGAGCAAGAATCCTTTCGACACCAAGAAGGACTAGGGCCTTGGGCAGCTATCGCGGTTCCTGCCATTGCGGCACCGTGACCTTCCGCATCGACGCGGAAATCACCGAGCTGACCACCTGCGACTGCTCGCTTTGCGTCAAGAAGAATGCGCTGATGACCAAGGTGCATGAAAGCGCCTTGACCATTACGGCGGGAGAAGAGGCACTGACGCTGTATCAATGGAACACACGCCGGGCCAAGCATTACTTCTGCTCGCGTTGCGGCATCTATACCTTCCACCGCAAGCGCGCCGCGCCGGATCATTACGGCGTCAACATCCAGTGCCTGGATGATTTCGACCACAGCAAAGTGCCGGTACGCGCCACCGCAGGCGCCAACATGACCGTGGTGGACCCGGCGCCGCGCCCGGAATGGCCAGGGCCGCGGGAGTAAAGAGTGCACCAAAACTAATGTCGTCATGCGCGGACTTGATCCGCGCATCTTTGGCATATGAAATGGGATGCCCGGGTCAAGCCCGGGCATGACGACAGGGGGGAGGGTTTTTTTACTTCTTCCAGGCGTGCAGCCGCTTTGCCGCCTCGATCATGCGGTCGGTGGCGCCGGCAAACGAGAAACGCATGAAGTAATGCCCACGGCCACGATCGAAATCGAAGCCCGGCGTGGCGGCAATGCCGGTATCCTGCAGCAGGCGGGTGCAGAAATCCTGTGCATCATTGGTGAAGCGCGAGATATCGGCGTAGATGTAGAAGGCGCCATCGGCCGGCGCGAGCTTGTCGAAGCCGGCCTTGGGCAATTCGTTCAGCAGGATTTCGCGGTTCCTGGTATAGCGCGCTACATTCTGCTCCAGCTCGTCATAGGCCGAGAGCGCGGCGATGCCGGCGACTTGGCTGATGCCCGGGGCGGAGATATAGAAATTCTGCGACAGGCATTCCACGGCGCGGATCAGTTGCGGCGGCAGTACCATCCAGCCGAGCCGCCAGCCGGTCATCGAGAAGTATTTCGAGAAGCTGTTGATCACGATGGCCTGGTCGGTGAGTGCCAGCACGGATTCCGCGCGGCCGCCATAGGTGATGCCGTGATAGATTTCATCGACGATCAGCCAGCGCTGCCTGGCGGCGCAATCGCGCACCAGGGCGGCAAGCGAGGCATGGTCGAGCATGCAGCCGCTCGGATTGGCCGGGCTCGCCACCAGCACGCCCTTGGCGTTGGGCGCCGCCGCCTGGATGGTTTCCGGCGTCGGCTGGAAGCGGGTTTCGGCTTCCGTCACGATCATCTGTGGCACCAGATCGACCGCCTTGAGGATGTTGCGGTAGGCCGGATAGGCCGGTTCGCCGAGCGCCACTTCGTCGCCGGCATCGAAGGCGGCGAGGAAGGCAAGCTGGAAGCCAGCGGATGAACCGGTAGTGACGACGATGCGTTCGGCCGGCACGTCGAGGCCATAATACTGGCGGTAATGGCCGGAGATCGCCTCGCGCAGTTCGGGAACGCCGAGCGCCAGCGTGTAGCCCAGCGGGTTGGTCTGCGCGGCTTTCGTCGCCGCTTCAATCGCGGCGCGCGGCGCTGGCGTGGAAGGCTGGCCCACTTCCATGTGAATCACATCGCCGCCGGCGGCTTCGCGCGCGGCGGCGGCCTTCATCACTTCCATGACGAAGAATGGATCGATGGCGCCGCGCCGCGAGGGCAGGGGGCCGGCAAACGGCTTCAGAACGCTGGACATCGCGTCACTCCAAATCAGAATTCATCGCCGGCACTGAGGCCGAAGCCACGCGGATCGGCCCCGCCACGGCACGTCTCGGGGCTGCGCGGCACGCCATTGCTGCACACCGCCATGGTAACGCGGCCCAAACGGCGCACTTCCACCGCTGGCACGCCGCGCTGGGTGATGGCACCAAGCATGGCGGCATCGACACCGGCTTCATGCATCACCGGCGCTTGCGGACCGGGCTGGAACAGGCGCGGCCTGGCGATCACCTGATTGATCCGCTGCTTGCCTGTAAAGGCCTCGATCATCACTTGCGCCAGGGCGGCAGGGCCGGGGGCGCCGCCGCTCACCGCGCCAGCGGCGAAGCTCTGCTTCGCGGTGTAATTGGCGGCGACCATGGCGGCGAGGAAGGGCGTTTCATCGCCTGCAATACCAGGGGTGGCGGCAAACAGGATGCCAGTTTCGCTGCCGATCTTGCGGCTGCCGAAGGCACGGCCAAGGCCGATGGCGCAGGAAACCGCGCGGCCATCCTTGTCGATGGCGGAGATGCTGGCCGAGCCATGCTCGAACAGCGGCGCGTTACCTTCCAGGCCGCGATAGGCCTGACCGATGGATGTAGCGAATTCACGCGGCTTGGCGCTGCCGACGCTCTGGATGCTGAAAGCACTGGCCGGGCTGAAGCCCTGTTCCACCAGCCAGGCGGCGGTGGCGCCGCCGCGTGCATTCGGCGAGGCATAGACCGTCATCGCGTACTGGAACGGCAGTTCTATCGGCTTGGTCACCTGGGCGGCGAAACCGCGCAGGTCATCTTCCTTGATCGCACCGCCGATGCGGGCGGAATCGGCCACGATCTGACGGGCCACCTGGCCCTGGTAGAAATCGGTCGGGCCGGCGCTGCGGACGCGGCCAAGCACGAAGGCGAGTTCGTTCTGCACCAGCAGATCGCCCTCGGCGCGCGGCCTGCCGCCGGGGCCGGCCAGCAGCCGGGACAGGGCGGGATCGCCGAGCGCCGGCGGATTGGCTTCCTGCACCGACTGCACGAAGGCGCGGCTGGTCCGTTCGCCGAACCGCGCCAGGGCCTCGGCGGGCGAGACCACGGCTTCCCAGCGCAGGGTTCCATAGACGCCCTGCAGCATGGCCAGGCCGCGCAGCAGGCCGGGGATCGGCACAGCGCCACCGCCAGCCGGCAGACGCGGCAGGAACTCGATGGTATCCGCCCGCTTGCGCGCCGGGTCCACCGCCACGCAGAGGCCGCCAGCGCCGAGCGATACGGCGGTGGGATAGGTGACGGCCATGGCCAGCGTACCGGCGGCCACGGCATCGGCGGCACTGCCGCCTGCTGCAAGAATATTACGGGCGACCAGCGTGGCGCGGGGTTCATCGCTGGTAACAACACCGGTGAAACCTTTTGCCGCTTCGGGCGTTGGATCACTGGCTTCAGCAGTTTTCTTGCCGCAACCCGCCAGCACCAGCAGGGCTAGTACCAGGGCGAGGGAAGGGGCGGTGCATTGACGCAGGCCGGCCCGCTGCCTACCTTTCTGGGGCTGGCACGAAACCACCAGCCGGTTCGGACTCGAATTCATCATGGCTTTACGCTGGTCCTCTCTGCGCCGACCCTTGGCGGTCGGTTGCGCCCTTGTCTTCGCCATTGCCGCCCTCCTGCCCACCCTCGCGGCGGTCATTTCCGGCGAGGCTTTGGCGCAGCGGCGCGGCGTGTCGCTGGTGCGCGATGCCGAGATCGAAAATACCATCCGAGCCTATGCCTTGCCACTGTTGGCGGCGGCCGGATTGACCGCCGACTCGGTCCAGGTGCATCTGGTTAACGACCGCTCGCTTAACGCTTTCGTGGCCGGCGGCCAGCGCATTTTCGTCCATACCGGCCTGCTGCAGCGGGCCGAGCGTCCGGCCCAGGTGATCGGCGTGCTGGCGCATGAAATTGGCCATATCTCCGGCGGCCACCTGTCGCGGATGGAGGACTCGCTCAGCAATGCCTCGGCGCTGATGATCGCCTCAATGCTGCTGGGCGTTGCGGCGGGTGTTGTTTCCGGCAGTTCGGATGCCGCCGTGGCTGGCATGCTGGCCGGACAGCAGATCGCCGAGCGCAACTTCCTGTCGTTTACGCGCGGGCAGGAGGCGGCGGCCGACCAGGCCGGCGCCAATTTCCTCGATGCGACGCAGCAGAGCATCATGGGCCTGGTGGAGTTCATGAAGATCCTCGCCAACCAGGAAGCATTACAGGCGGAACGCCAGGACCCCTATGTGCGCACTCACCCGCTTTCCGCCGACCGCGTGGCGGCATTGACGGCTCGTGCCGAGCAGTCGCGCTATGCCAAGGTGCCGGACAACCCGGAGAATGTCGAACGCTTCAAGCGCATGCAGGCCAAGCTGATGGGCTATCTCGATGGCCTCGGCGCCACCCTGCGCAAATACCCGGAAAGCGATACCAGCCCCTATGCGCGCTATGCCCGCGCCTTCGCCTATTTCCGCACCCTGGATTTCACCCGTGCCCAGGCCGAGGTGAACAGCCTGATCGCCGAGTTTCCGAATGATCCCTACTATCACGAACTCAAGGGCGACATCCTGATCGACATGGGCAACGTGCGCGACGCTTTGCAGCCGCATCGCCGCGCCCATGAACTGGGGCCGCGCGAGCCGCTGCTGGCCTATGGCTATGCCCGCGTGCTGGTGGCGCTGGAAGATAATAGCCTGCTGCCGGATGCCATCACCATCCTCAAGGATGTGGTGCAGCGCGAACCGGAAAGCTCTGCCGCCTGGCAGCAGCTTGCCATTGCCTATGGCCGCAGCGGCGATATCGGCATGGCCTCGCTGGCCAGTGCCGAGCGCTACCTGGTCGAGGGCGCGCTGCGCGATGCTCAAGGGCAGGCCGAGCGTGCCCAGCGGCTGCTGAAAGAGGGCACGCCGGGTTGGCTGCGGGCGCAGGATGTGATCGCCGCCGCCAAGGAACGCCGCCGCGAGGCGCGCAACCGCTGAACTATCTACCCAGAGCCGGGGCTCACCGTTTCGTGGCTTGTCTCCGGCTGCTGCCTGCGGCCATAGTCCGCAACCATTTTCACTGTGTTTAAGGAAATACCATGCCGCTGTTGCGTCGCCTGCTGATTGCCCTCCTGCTGCTGGCCGGTTTCGTCGGCGGGCCGGTAGCCGCACAGCAAAAAGCCGAGCCGGTGCCGCAGGAGCTGCGCGACGCTGTGAAGGAAAGCCTGCTGGAAAGCCCGCGCCTGCTGGAAGTGCTGGTGCGGCATCCTGAGTTGATCAACGAGGCCTGGCAGGAGTTGAAGCAGCAGGAAGCGGCGATCAAGGCGGCGCTGACGGAGAACCGCAAGGAAATCTTCGACGACGGTGTGTCCCATGTCGCCGGCAATCCCAAGGGCGACGTGACGCTGGTGGAGTTCTTCGATTACCGCTGCGGCTATTGCAAGCAGGTGCAGCCCTCGGTGCTGGCATTGCTGAAGGAAGACAGCCGCCTGCGCGTGGTGCTCAAGGAATTGCCGGTGCTGGGTCCGGATAGCGTCGTCGCCGCGCGCGCCGCCATTGCGGCACAGCAGCAGCCGGGCAAGTATTTCGCTTTCCACAACGCGATGATGGAGCATCGCGGCCAGTTGCCCGAGGCCGAGGTGTTGCGTATCGCCAAGGCGAGTGGCCTGGATGTCGCCAAGCTCAAGGCCGATATGGCTGCGCCGCGCGTGACCGAGGTGATCGAGCGCAACCTGGCGCTGGCGACCAAACTTGGCATCCAGGGCACCCCGGGTTTCGTGATCGGTGACGAGATCGTGCCGGGTGCCATCCCGCTGGAGGCGATGCGGCAACTGGTGAAGCGGCAGCGCGGCGGCTAAGCCGCCATCCGGTGGCCCCTGGGGGAAAATTGACAGCGCCGCCGGCTGCCCTTATGGTCCGCCCGCGAAATTAACTATTTGTCGTGGATTGCCGCCATGCGTGCCGAAATCAAGGCCGTAGCCGATGAGATCAAGCAGTCGCTGGAACTGCTGAGGAGGTCTCTTTGACTGGGATAACTCGGTTAAACGGCTCGAAGAACTGAACGCCAAGGCTGAGGATTCCAGCCTCTGGAACAACCCCGCCGAAGCCCAGGTGGTGATGCGCGAGCGCAACCGCCTGGACCGCCAGATCGGCACCCAGCGCAAGCTGGAGCAGGCGCTACAGGATAATATCGACCTGATAGACCTCGGCGAAGCCGAGGGCGACGCGGCTGTTGTTGCCGAGGCCGAGGCGGCCATCGGCGCGCTCGGCGCCGAGGTCGAGAAGGCACGGCTTGAGAGCCTGCTCTCGGGCGAGGCCGATCCCAACGACGCTTTCCTTGAAGTCCATGCCGGTGCCGGCGGCACCGAAAGCCAGGATTGGGCCTCGATGCTGCTGCGCATGTATGTGCGCTGGGCCGAGCAGCATGGCTACAAGGTGGAATTCCAGGAAGAGAGCGAAGGCGAAGAAGCCGGCATCAAGTCCGCCACCATCAAGGTCAGCGGCCCGAATGCCTATGGCTGGCTGAAGAACGAGACCGGCGTGCATCGCCTGGTGCGTATCTCGCCGTTCGATTCCAATGCCCGGCGCCATACCAGCTTCTCGTCGGTCGGCGCCTATCCGGTGATCGACGACAGTATCGAAGTCGATGTGCAGGAAAAGGACCTGCGGGTGGATACCTACCGCGCCTCGGGCGCCGGTGGCCAGCACGTCAACAAGACTGACTCTGCCGTGCGTATCACCCATATGCCGTCCGGCATCGTGGTCGCCTGCCAGACCAACAAGAGCCAGCATCGCAACCGCGATGAGGCGATGAAGATGCTGAAGGCCCGGCTCTATGAGCGCGAGTTGCAGAAGCGCGAGGCCGAGAAGCAGACCGTGATCGACAGCCAGACCGATATTGGCTGGGGCCACCAGATCCGCTCCTATGTGCTGCACCCCTACCAGATGGTGAAGGACCTGCGTACCAACGTGGAAACGTCCGACAGCCAGGGCGTGCTGGACGGCGACCTGGACAGGTTCATGGCTGCCCAGCTAGCATCCAAGGTCGGGGCCAAGGCCGACTAGAAGCCGCGCGGCCCCGCCAGAGCAGTCTTGCTCCAAGGCCGGGGAGGCGAGGGCGTGCATCAGACCATCGAGATACCGCTATGGTTCGCGGTGCTGGCGGCGATCCTGGCCGCCATCGGCCTGGCCGATCGCCTGCTGGTGCCGGGTGTGCGCTGGTTCCTGCGCCGCCGTCTCAACCGGGTGATCGACGACCTGAACCAGCGGCTGCAACTCAAGCTCCGCCCGATCACCCTGACCCGCCGGCAATCCCTGATCGACCGGCTGCTCTACGATCCGCAGGTGGTGGCCGCTGCCGAGGCGCATGCGCGCGAGCGCGAGATGCCGCGCGAGGTGGCGATGGCGCAGGTGGAGAAATACGCCCGCGAGATCGTGCCGGCCTTCAATGCCTACTTCTACTTCCGCATCGGCTACTGGCTGGCGCGCCGCCTGGCCCGCACCCTCTACCGTGTCCGCGTCGGCTTCACCGACAGCGCCGGGCTGGATGCGGTGCCGCGTGATGCCACCGTGGTGTTCGTGATGAATCACCGCTCCAACATGGATTACGTGCTGGTGGCCTATCTCGCCGCCGACCAGGCAGCGTTGAGCTATGCCGTGGGCGAATGGGCGCGGGTCTGGCCTTTGCAGCAGCTTATCCGCGCCATGGGGGCCTATTTCATCCGCCGCAATTCCAACGATCCGCTGTATCGCAAGGTGCTGGAACGCTATGTGCAAACGGCCACTGCCGGCGGCGTGCCGCAGGCGATCTTCCCGGAAGGCGGCCTGACCCTCGATGGCCGCATGCGTCCGCCCAAGCTCGGCTTGCTGGATTATCTGGCCCGCGCCTTCGATCCGGTGGAGGGCCGCGACGTGGTGTTTGTGCCAGTTGGCATCAACTACGACCGCGTGCTGGAAGACCGCAGCCTGCTGCGCAAGCTCGACCCCGATGCCAAGCGGGTCAGTGCCAGCGCCGCTGTTGGCACTGTGCTGCGCTTCGTCGGCCGCAACCTGCTGCGGGCGATTTCTGGCCGCTGGTATCGTTTCGGCTATGCCTGCGTCAATTTCGGCACGCCGCTATCGCTGCGCCACTGGCTGCAGGAACGCGGTGCCGGTGATCTGCGTCTGGTGGAGAAGGACGCGCGCTCCAGCCATGTTGCGGCACTGGGTGTGGAATTGATGCAGCGTGTCGGCGCCGTGGTGCCGGTGCTGCCGACCGCGCTGGTAGCGCAGGTGCTGCTCGGGCTGAGCGAGGGCGCGGCACTTTCCAGTGTCGAGATCAAGGCGCGCTGCCTGGAACTGATCCAGCGCCTGGAAGGCAACGGCGCCCGCATCTATGTGCCGCGCGGCGACCTCGACTATGCCATCGAGACCGGCTTGCGCATGCTGAGCCTGCGGCGCATCATCCTGCGCGATGACACCGGGCTCTACCGCCTCAACGCCGCCGACCGGCCGATTCTCGGCTATTACGCCTATTCGATTGCTCATCTGCTGCCATGATTGCCGGTTCTGAAGCGCAGCGCGTGGTGCTGCTGCATGGCCTGTCGCGCACCCGGCGTTCGCTGGCCCGGCTGGAGGCTGCTCTGCGCGAGGCCGGCTATGAGGTGATCAACTGGGATTACCCGAGCCGACGGCACAGCATCGCCGAACTGGTGGTTTTGTTTCGCGCACTCTGCGATGACCTGGCCAAGCAGCCGAAGCTGACACATTTCGTCGGCCATTCGCTCGGCGGCCTGATCATTCGTGCCGGCCTGGCTGGCTGGCAACCCGGCTTCGCTCTGGGCCGGCTGGTGCTGGTTGCTTCGCCCAATCGCGGTGCCGGCATCATCACCCGGCTCACCGCCACGCGGTTGCTGGCCGATCTGCCGCGCCTGTTCGGGCGTCCGGCGCTGGAACTGGGGCGCGATGCCGCCTGGCTCGGCAGCATCGGCATGCCGGCGGCCGATATCGGTGTGATCGCCGGCACACGCGGCTTTCATCCACTCAATCCGGCTAGCTGGCTTAACACTCTGCTGGCCGGAGAGGTTGCCCATGACGGCACAGTGGAACTCGATTCCGCCATGCTGCCGGGCATGACGGATTTCCTCAGCGTCGATGTGGCGCATACCTTCATCTGCGATGATGAACGGGTGATCGCGGCGGTGCGGCGCTTCCTGGAAGCAGGCCGGTTCGGAGAGTAATTTTCGAATGTCACTCTCGCGTAAGCGAGAGTCCCATTTCATGCGGCAAAATGGGATGCCCGCTTTCGCGGGCATGACCGGTGCGGGGGGCTAGCCTGGAGCTTACGAGCTGGCGCGCAGGGCTTCCGCCTGCTTGTCGGCCTTCTCGATCTTTTCGGCCTTGTCAGCCTTTCCCGGTGCCGGCTGCGGATCCGGGTTGTGGGTGATCTGCGTCACCACGCTGAACTTCGCTGCTGCTTCGCGCGGGTTCTCGGCGAATTTGCACAGGCCTTCGATCTTGGCGCCGGCGGCGATCGAGAGCAGCTCGTGCCAGATATCGCCGCGCACCCGGGCGGTCTTGTCCAGTTCCACCGACTTGGCGCGGATGCGGCCGATCACCTCGCCGCGGATCAGCACATGATCGGCCACCACTTCGCCGACCACGCGGGCATTCTCGCCGATGGCAAGGCGCTCGGCAGTGACATCACCATTCACCACGCAGTCGATCTGGACTTCGCCTTCCGAGGCGAGGTCGCCATTGACCGTGAGGCCGACGCTGAGGAGCGACGGTGGGGCCTTACTGGCGCCCGGCGTTTGTGTCTTCTTGCTGCTTGAAAACATGATAGCCCGCCTCGATGAATTTGCCCGGATCGACAGGTTCGTCGTCGAGCAGAATTTCGTAATGCAGATGTTGCCCGGTGGAACGGCCCGTGGAGCCCATGGTGCCGATACGCTTGCTGTAGGTAACCACGTCACCCACCTGCACGCCAATCGTGTTGAGGTGAGCATAGCGCGTCTTGATGCCAAGACCATGGTCAATTTCCACCGCGCGGCCATAGGGGCCCTTGCGGCCGGCAAACACCACCACGCCGGCGGCGGTGCTCAGCACCGGGGCGTTGCGCGGGCCGATCAGGTCGAGCCCGGCATGGAAGGCCCATTGTTTGGTGAAGGGGTCCATGCGGCGGCCAAAGCCGCTCGACATTTCCGTTTCATCAGGGTTTACCGGCAAAGCCAGCGGCAGGCGCTGGGCCAGGGCGACCAGTTCGCCCCAGCGGCCGAGCTTGCCTTCCAGCTTGGCCACGTCGCGGTCGATCGGGTCGGCCAGCGCCAGCGAGGCCGCGGCGGCGTCGGCTGCCGGAGCCGTGCCCGGTGTGGCATCGGCCACGGTGCGCAGCGGGCCACCGATGCCCACTTCGGCGCGGGCGGCGGCATGGCGCTTGAGCAGGGCTTCGATATCCAGGCCGGTGCCGCGCAGGGTCTTTTCCAGCGTGGCAACATTTTTGTCCGTGCGCTGATTGAGATCATCCAGCACGTCGCGCTGGCGACCCCGCAGGGCCAGGATGCGGCTCTCGATCTCGCCGGCCTTCGGCGCCGGCTGTCCGGCGCCCTTCTGCCGGCTGCTGCGCAGCATCGCTTCCAGGTCTTCGATATTGCGCGGCGACGCATCAGCGGTGTCCGCCGCTTCAGGCTTCACCGGTTGCGCCTTTACCAGCTCAACGGCCTTGTCCGCAGGCTTTTCGGCTGGCTTGGCTTCGGCTTTTGCATCGGCCTTGGTCTCCGGTGCCTTTGGCAGCGCGGCACTGGCCAGGGCATTGCCAGGCTTATCAGCAGCCGGCTTGTCGGCAGGGCGGGGCGCGGCCTTGGCATCGGCGGTATTGGTGGCAGGGGCATCGGCCTGGGCCTTGGTGGCCATGTCATGCAGGCGGCGATAGCGGTCTTCCAGATCACGCGAGGCGATCAAGAAGTTTTCCTGGTTGCGCTCGAAATCCTGGGCCAGACGTTCATAAGCGATGGTGAGTTCGGCGATGCGGCGGTCGCGACTCTCGAGCAGGGTGTCGCGGTAGATCGCGTTCACCGAGGCATAACCAATCCAGCCGGCGAAGGCGAGTACGCCGATGCCGAGCATGAGCTGGGTGCGTCCGGACAGAGCGACATAGCGAACGTCGCCGCGACTGCGGAAAATAATTTGCCGCTCCGGAAAATTGCGGTCGCGCCACTCCCGCCATTGCCTCAATGCGCGTCTGCTCACCGGCCCCCCGTTCGCATCTATCGCCGATTGCTCTAAACCAGCGTAATTAGGACGTATTTGGCTTGGTTAATGCAAGCCAGTATCTGTTGCAAATTGAAAGAAACGCGCAGCAAACAACGGGGCGATTTTGTCGCGCGGATTATGCACAGGGTGTGGATAACGCCTGCAACCGATTGATTCTCAAAGAGCCTGCACGGCGGCTAAAACCTCCGCGATATGACCTGGCACTTTCACCTTGTGCCAGATTTGGCGAATCTTACCGCTGCCATCGATGAGGAAGGTCGCGCGCTCGATTCCCATGTATTTGCGGCCATAGAGGCTCTTTTCGACCCACACGCCATAGGCTTCGGTCACCGTGCCTTCTTCATCGGATGCCAGCTTCACCGACAGCTTGTGCTTGGTCTTGAACTTGTCGTGTTTGGCAACGCTGTCGCGCGAGCAGCCGATCACCACGGCGCCGAGCTTGTCGAACTTCGCCTGCGCGGCAGTGAAGTCGAGCGCTTCCTTGGTGCAGCCGGTCGTATCGTCCTTGGGGTAGAAATACAGCACCACCGGCTTGCCCTTGAACTGGCTGAGCGACAGCTTGCTGCCGTTATCGCCGGGCAGGGTGAAGGCCGGGGCCTTGTCGCCGGGTTTCAGTTCAGCGTTTTTGCTGCTCATCTGGGTCTGCTCCTGTAGTGGCATCGCCGCGAAGGGAGTCGGCGAGCGCAAGATAGGGTGCGGCTGGCGCCTCCACCAGAGCCTGATAGAGCTTGAACACCGCTGCCTGCGTCGCCTCGAGCCGCTGCGTCAGGCGCGCAAGGTCCGGCTCGCCGAGCAAGGCGGGCAGCCGTTTGGCCAGCGCGGGGGGCCATTGCTCTGGCCGTTTCGCCGCCGGCCCCGCCAGCCGCGTCAGCGCCAGCAGATGGCCCTGAAACTTGGCGGCCCCAATCAGCAAGTCCGCAGCTTGCAACTCGATGCAGCCCGTGTCGCGCAGCGCCTGCAAAGCCTGCAGCGGCGTGGGATCGAGAATCGCGGCGGCCGTGGCGCCATGGCGCAGTTGCAGATACTGGGTGATGAATTCGATATCCACCAAACCGCCGCGCGCCTGCTTCAGCGCCCAGGCATCGCGCGCCGGCTTGGCCCGCGCCAGCCGGTCGCGCATGTGCGCCACATTGGCCAGCAGTTTCTTGGGGTCGCGTTTCTTAGCAAGCACGGCCCGGCGTACGGTATCGAATTTCTTCGCCAGTGCCGGCGGGGAGGAAATGACACGCGCTCGGGTGAGCGCCATATGCTCCCAGGTCCAGGCTTCCTTTTCCTGGTAGTCCTTGAAGGCCTTGAGGGCGGTGGCGATCGGCCCGGCATTGCCCGATGGCCGCAAGCGCATATCGACTTCGAACAACCGGCCTTCGCCGGTCATCGCGGTGATTGCATTAATGAAGCGCGGGCAGAGACGGGCGAAATAGAGTCCCGGCGTCAGCGGCCGCTTGCCATCTGATTGCTGCGCCTTGGCCGGATGATCATAGAGCAGCAGCAGGTCGAGATCGGATTCCAGGGTCAGTTCGCGGCTGCCGAGCCGGCCAAAGCCGATCAGCGCCACCTGGGCACCGGGCACCGCGCCATGATGCTGGGCGAATTCCGCCTGCACATGACGCAGCAATTCGTCCAGCACGGTATCGGCCACGGCACTCAGCGCCCGGCCGGCGGAAGCGCCATCCAACTGGCCGCGCAACAGGCCGATGCCAACTTGCAGCCGCAACTCGCCGGTCCAGCGCCGGGTCCAGTCCAACACATCCTGGAAGTCGCGTGCCGAACCGAGTTGGCGCGACAGCGAGACGGTCAGCCGCTCCGGTGTGAAATCCGGCGGCGTCTCGGCATATTCCAGCAGGCTGTCGAACAAAGCCGTGTTCTGCGCCAGGCTTTCAGCGAGATGCGGGGCTGCGGCGAGCAGTTCGGCCAGCACGTCGAGTACCGCCGGATTGCTTTGCAGCAGGCTGAACAACTGCACGCCGGCTGGCAATTGCCCGAGGAAATGATCGAAGCGGCGGATAGCCTCGTCGGGGCTGCCGGTGCGGCTGAAAGCCTCCAGCAATTGCGGCATGATGGCGGTGAGTTTCTCGCGCGCCCGTTCCGAACGCATGGCGCGATAGCGGCCGAAATGCCAGCCGCGCACCATGGCGGCGATTTCCGGCGGCTGGCTGAAGCCGAGGCCCTGTAGGGTGGCCAGCGTTTCCGGATCGTCGTCGGTGCCGGTGAAAACCAGGCTGCCCTGGTTGCTGCCTAAGCTCGGCGCTTCGGCGAACAGCTCGTCGTAATGCGTCTTCACGCGGGCAAGCAGGGCCAGCAGCTTGGCGCGGAAGGCAGCGGCACTGGTTTCGCCGAGGAAGTCCGCCAGCTTCGCGATACCTTCCGCATCATCGGGCAGGGTATGGGTCTGTTCGTCGTTCACCATCTGCAGCCGGTGTTCAACCTTGCGCAGATAGCCGTAGTCGGCGATCAGTTCCTCGGCCGTGCCGGGATCGAGCCGCTCGGTGGCAACCAGGGCATTGATCGCTTCCACCGTGCCGATGGCGCGCAGCCGGCTGTCGCGGCCGCCGGCGATGAGCTGCTGCGTCTGGGCGAAGAACTCGATCTCGCGGATGCCGCCGCGCCCGAGTTTCAGATTGTGGCCCTCGATGGCGATCTCGCCATGACCCTTATGGGCATGGATCTGGCGCTTGATCGAATGGATGTCCTCGATGGCGGCGAAATCCAGGTTCTTGCGCCAGACATAGGGCGTCAACCGCTTGAGGAAGCCGCGCCCGGCCTCGATGTCGCCGCCGACCGGCCGCGCCTTGATCATCGCGGCGCGTTCCCAGTTCTGCCCAAAGCTTTCGTAATAGGCTTCGGCTGCCGCCATGGAGAGCGCCACCGGCGTCGAGCCTGGATCGGGCCTGAGCCGCAGGTCGGTGCGGAACACATAGCCATCAGCGGTCTGCTCATGCAGCAGACGCACCATCTGCTGTGTCAACCGCACATAGCATTCCAGCGCTGTCTTGCGACCGCGATAGCGCACCACTTCCTGATCGAACAGCATGATCAGGTCGATATCGCTAGAATAGTTGAGTTCCCGCGCGCCGAGCTTGCCCATCCCGAGCGCCACGAAGCCGGAACCCAGGCATGGTGTCTTGGGGTTGGGCAATTCGACGTCGCCGCGTGCGGCGGCATCTCGCAACACCGCGCCGATGGCCAGGTCGATGGCCAGGGCGGCGAAGTCGCTCAGGTTCCCGGTCACGGTTTCCAGCGGCCAGAGTTGTGCGATATCCGCTACCGCAATGATCAGCGCCACCTGGCGCTTGGCGCGGCGCAGCGGCAGCATCAGCGCCTCTGCATCCTCGGCAGTGGCGGCGGCCTTGTGCAGAATATCGAGGGTTTCGCCGAGCGCGACATCTGGCCCCTGGCGCAGCAGGGTCAGTACCGCCTGCGGTTCATGGCGGGCCAGGTCGCTCAAATACGGACTGTGGCTCCACAGGCAGTCGAGCAGGCGGCGGGCCGGGGCCTTGGCGGATTCGGTTCCCAGGGCCTTGGCCAGTTTAGCGCAGGCGCGGTCTTCGGCGGCAAGATCGGCCAGCATCGACTGCCAGGCATCTAGGCCACGCGCCACGGCTTCCCCATCCCGGGCCGGCGGCAGGCGTGACCATTCCAAAGATGGCAGTTTTGCCATGGCGTTTCCCTCGAAATCCGGGGCCAAGTTCGGCTAAACTCACCTACCGGTCAAGCATTCGGCCGGTTCCGCTAACGCGTTGGAAAGGCAAGCTGCTTCGCGATGCTGCGCTGGAGTCGATTGTTCATCCGCACTGTGCTTGGCCTGTGCGTGGTCACAGGCCTGCTGGCTGGCGCCCTGGTCTGGCGGGTGAGCCGCGAGCCGTTGTCGCTCGACTTCCTGGTGCCGTATTTGCAGGAAAGCCTGAGCCTTGCCGATATCGGCCTCAAGGTCAGCTTTTCCGATGTGGTGCTGGCCTGGAAGCAGGATGAGCAGGCGCTGGGCCTGCGTATTGTCGACACCACTATTTCCGGCGAGCGCGGCCAGTCGATGAAGCTGCCGGAAATCGATATCGGCTTGAGTGGCGCTTCGTTGCTGCGCGGCGTGCTGGCGCCTACCTACATGCGGGTGCGTGGCGTTGATGCGCTATTGCTGCGCGAGGCCGATGGCCGTTTCCGCCTCGGCCTGCCCGAAGCCCAGGAGCCGGCAGCGGATGCGGTGGCGGAACCGCAGCCAGGCAGCGAAGACTTCATGCCGCTGCTGTTCGCCAATCTGTTCGAACGCCTGTCGCAGCCGGTGGACCTGAACGATCCGCTCGGCCAGATCAGCCAGGTCTCAATGGAGATTTCCCGGCTGGTGATCATTGATCGCAAGCTGCGCCGCCGCTGGGAGGCGCCCGGCGCCTGGTTCCAGGCGGATCGCGGCGAGAACAGCGTGCGGGCGCAATTGCAGGGCAGCCTGGCCTGGCGCAACAAGTCTCTCAGTCTGGCGCTGACGGCGGTCTATTCCGCCGCCGACCGCGCCGCGCAGGCCTATCTGCGGTTTGATGGTGTCGAGCCGGCCGACTTTGCCGATCTGGTGCCGGATGTGAAGGAACTTGCCGGTCTGCATATGCCGCTGGCGGGCCAGCTTTCCTTCCGACTTGGGCAGAGCGGCGATATCGCCAACCTGCGCTACGACCTCAATGCCGGTGCCGGCCTGGTAGAATTGCCGGAATTGTGGAAAGAGCCGCTGCGGCTGCGCGAGGCGCGGATACAGGGCGCGATGAATGCGTCGGCCACGCCGGGTATTGGCGATACCCTGGCCATCGAAGCAGCGAGTTTCCATTTCGAGGATGGCGTGCGGCTTGGTTTCAGCGGTGAATTGCTTCGCCCGGCGCCCGGCGAATTCGCCCTCGATATCAAGGGCCAATTCACCGACCTGGCGATGGATCGCCTGAAGCTCTACTGGCCGCAGGATGCCGCGAAGAATGCCATCGACTGGATTTCCGCGCATATTCGGGGCGGGCGGGTGCCACAGGCGGAATTCGCGGCACAGCTCAGCCCGGCGATGCTATCAGGCAAGCAGAAGCTGTCCCGCAATGCTGTGCGACTGGCGTTCAGTTTCGAGGGGCTCAGCGTCGATTATTTCGCCCCGCTGACGCGCCTGACCGAGGCGCGCGGCGATGCGGTGCTGGATGCCGACGAGTTCAATCTCACGCTGGCCAGTGGCAAGGTCGGACCGCTCGCCACCAGCAATGGCAAGCTGCGCATCAACGGGCTGCAGGCGCGCGACCAGTTCGCCGATATTGCCGTGACAGCGGCCGGCGCGAATAGGGAATTGCTCGGGCTGATCGACCAGAAGCCGCTCGGGTATGCCACCCAGCTTGGCATCAAGCCGGCAGTGGTGGAAGGCCAGGGCCGTGTCGATGTCACGTTCAACTTCCCGCTCGAACACAAGCTGAAGCTTGATGACGTGAAATTCACCGCCAAGGCCGACCTGGTCAATCTGGCGATCCCGGATATCTACGATCGTTTTGCCCTCACCAATGGCACCATGCAGCTCAAGGTCGATCCCAAGGGGCTCGATACCGATGGCACGGCGGCGCTGAACGAGGTGCCGGTGCGGCTGCACTGGCGGCAGGAATTTGATTCGCGCCAGGCGGTGACGGCGCGCTACCGCATTTCAGGCCGTGCCGACAACCAGGGGCGCAAGGCGCTTGGCTTCGATCTTGAGTCGATGATCGATGGTCCGGTCGATGCCCTGGCTGAGATCGAAAGCCGCCGTCTGGGCAATGAGACGGTGATCCGGACACAGTTGGATCTGACGCCGGCGAAACTGGCAATCAGCGAGATTTTTTGGGAGAAGCCGGTGGGCAAGACTGGCGCCGCCCAGTTTACCGCGCGGCTGAAGCCGAATGCGCCTACCGAATTCGAGGGATTGCGCATCACGGCGGATCAGTTCGTCGCCGATGGCAGTGCGTCCTTGGCGACTGATGGCGCCTGGTCGCTGAAGCTCGGCTTGCTGCGGATCGGCGAGAACGAGGCCAATGTCAATCTGCGCCGGGCCGCCAATGGCGATACGGTGCTGCGGGCCGAGGGCAAGCATTACGACCTGACGCCTTTTGTGAAGGCGATGGATGCGGAGACCGGGGAACCACAGCCGCAGCCGCTGCTGGACCTACGGCTGCGCTTCGACGATGTGCGGCTGGATGAAACCACGGCGATGCGCAATTTCGCGCTTGATTTGCAGCGGGGTGCGCTGTTTGCCGAACAGCTTGATTTGTCGGGTGCCTTCCATGGCGGCGGCACGCTGGCGGTGCGTATCGCGCCGGTAGCGGACAAGGCCAAGCGGCAGCGGCAACTTACGGTGCGCAGCGACAATGCCGGTGCGGTATTCAATTATCTCGGCGTCGAGAAGATGCAGGGCGGTAATCTTACGGTTGATGGCGTCTATGACGATGCCAAGCCCGGCCAGCCGCTCGAAGGGGTGCTGAATGCCCGGCAGTTCAAGGCGGTGCAGGCGCCGTTCCTCGCCCGGTTGCTCGGCATCGGCTCCTTCACCGGCCTTGCCGCACTGCTTTCAGGCGAGGGGATCAATTTCGACACGGCGCATATCCCGTTCACACAGAAGGACGGCGTGCTGACCTTGCAGCCCAGCCGAATCCGCGGCCCGCAGCTTGGCATCACCCTGGAAGGCACCATCAACCGCAAGACCAATCACGTCAGCATCAATGGTACAGCCGTGCCGGCCTTCGTGCTCAACACCATCCTCGGGCGTATTCCGCTGCTCGGCGACCTGTTTATCGGCGACGGGATCATCGGCGTGAATTTCGCCGTCAGTGGCCCGAAGGAAAAGACCGAGATGAGCATCAATCCGCTCTCGGCTATCGCGCCGGGTTTCCTGCGCCGCATCTTCCAGGCCAGTGGCAGCAGTAGCGGCAATAGCACTGGCGATCAGCCGGTTGAAGTGCCGCCGCCACCAGCGCAGATCGCGCCTTAAGCGCCAACCTTAATTGGCTAGCTTTAATCCGCTGCCTGCACCAGCACGTGGCGCTTCTTGCCAAAGGAGAGGCGGAGCTGGCCATCGGCGCCGAGATCGGCCAGCGTGATGGCGCGGGTTTCCTCCGCCACCGGCTGGTCGTTGAGTCGGATGGCATTGCCGCGAACATGGCGGCGGGCTTCGCCGCCGCTCTTGGCGAAGCCGGCTTCCAGCACAAGCTGGAAGGCTTCAATGCCGGCGGCAAGCCGCGCACGCGGCACGGCGATGATCGGCAGGTCGCCGCCGAATTCGCCCTGCTCGAACGCCTTGCGGGCGGTCTCGGCCGCGGCTTCGGCCACCTCGCGGCCATGGCACAAAGCCGTGGCTTCGGTGGCCAGCACCTTCTTGGCGTCGTTCAACTCGGCGCCGCGCAGGCCTTCCAGGCGCTTGATCTCGTCCAGCGGCAGGTCGGTCATCAGGCGCAGGAAGCGACCGACATCGGCATCTTCGGTGTTGCGCCAGTATTGCCAGTAATCGTAGGGCGCCAGCATGTCTTCGTTCAGCCATACGGCGCCGCTGGCGGTCTTGCCCATCTTGGCGCCCGACGCTGTGGTGAGCAGCGGGCAGGTGAGGCCGAACAGCTCCATCTCGGCGGCACGGCGGCCAAGCTCGACGCCGTTGATGATGTTGCCCCACTGGTCCGAGCCGCCCATCTGCATGTTGCAGCCATAGCGGCGGCCCAGTTCGACGAAATCGTAGGCCTGCAGGATCATGTAGTTGAATTCGAGGAAGCTTAAGGGTTGCTCGCGGTCCAGCCGCAGCTTCACGCTGTCGAAGCTGAGCATGCGGTTGACCGAGAAATGCCGGCCATAGTCGCGCAGGAAGTCGATGTAGTTGAGGCCATCCAACCAGTCGGCGTTGTTCACCATGACGGCATCGGTGGGGCCGTCGCCGAATGTCACGAAGCGGTTGAACACCCGCTTGATGCTGGCCATGTTCTCGTTGATGGTCTCGACCGTGAGCAGCTTGCGCTGCTCGTCCTTGCCGGACGGGTCGCCGACCTTGGTGGTGCCGCCGCCCATCAGCACGATGGGCTTATGGCCGCATTGCTGCAGCCGGCGCAGCATCATGATCGACAGCAGATGGCCGGCATGCAGGCTGGGGCCGGTGCAGTCGTAGCCGACATAGGCGATGATGCCGCCGGGCGCTTGCGCCTTGGCGTCGAGCTGCGCCGGTTCCGTGCATTGATGCAGGTGGCCACGCTCGGCCATGATGCGCAGGAAGTCGGATTTGAACTCGGTCATCGTCATCACCAATACTGCCGGGAAAAGCGGCGTTGGTTTACCATAGGCCCGGCTGTAAGCCTAGTTCTGGAGTTCCTGTCTTGTCCCAGCTCCCCTGGATCATCGGCTTGATGAGCGGCACCTCGATGGATGGCGTCGATGCCGCGCTGCTGCGCTGTGATGGCGGCAATCTGGGCGGTTTCGGCCCGGCCCTGACGCTGGCCTACAGCGATGCCCAGCGGCAGGCCATCCGTGCCGCGCTGGGCGAGGGTGGCCATGGCGCCATGACGCTGCGCCGCACCCTGGCCGAGGCCCATTCCGAAGCGGTGCGGCGGCTGCTGGATGAAGCCGGGCTGCGTCCAGAGGACATTCGCCTGCTCGGGTTCCACGGCCAGACCCTGCTGCACCGCCCGGAGCGCGGTCGCACCTGGCAGGCCGGCGATGCCGCTCTGCTGGCGCGGCTGACCGGCATCGACACGGTGGCGGACTTCCGCAGCCAGGATGTGGCTTTGGGCGGGCAGGGGGCGCCGCTGGTGCCACTCTATCACGCAGCATTGGCGCGCTGGTCGAAACTGGAATTGCCGCTGCTGGTGCTGAATATCGGCGGCGTTGCCAACATTACTTATATCGGTGGCCCGCGCGACGAGGACCTGCTGGCCTTCGATACCGGGCCGGGCAATGCGCTGCTGGATGACTGGCTGCTGCGGCATACCGGCCAGCGCCTCGATGAAGGCGGCAAGCTTGGTGCCCAGGGCGAGGTGGATGAGCCGACGCTGGCGCGGCTGCTGTCGCATAGCTACTTCCGGGCCAGGCCGCCGAAATCGCTCGACCGCGATGATTTCAGCGCCGAAAGCGTGGCGCATCTCTGGCCTGCTTCGGGTGCTGCGACGCTCACCGCCTTCACCGCTGCTGCCGTGGCGCGTGCGCTGGAGCATCTGCCGAGCCGGCCGCTGCGCTGCCTAGTCACCGGCGGCGGGCGGCATAACCGCACCATGATGCGCGAACTCGCTGAGCGGCTGGCTATGCCAGTGGAACCGGTGGAAAGCGTCGGCTGGCGCGGCGATGCGCTGGAAGCGGAGGCTTTCGCCTATCTCGCGGCGCGTGCCGCAGCCGGCCTGCCGCTCAGCCTGCCGGGAACCACGGGCGTGCCGTTTCCGGCCAGCGGCGGGCGGCTTTACCACGCCAAAAACTGATCTAGACCTGGGTCTGGTTGCCCTTGCCGGGTATCGGGCGCGGGCCGGCGGAAGCAGCGAGCGCCGCTTTCACATATTTGTCGGCAGCAGAGGTGAGTTCATCAAGCTTGCCCTCGAAGAAGTGATCCGCGCCGGGCACTTTCTTGTAGTCGATCTTGATGCCCTTCTGCAGCGACAGCCGTTGCGCCAGCTTGGCTACATCATTCTCGGGCACGATCTTGTCGTCGGTGCCCTGGATGATCAGGCCCGAGGACGGGCAGGGCGCCAGAAAGCCGAAATCGAACATGTTGGCTGGTGGTGCCACCGAGATGAAGCCATCGATCTCCGGTCGGCGCATCAACAGTTGCATGGAGATCCAGGCCCCGAAGGAGAAGCCGGCGATCCACACGGCCGAGGCATTGGCGTTGTAGGTCTGCAGCCAGTCCAGCGCCGAGGCGGCATCGGAAAGTTCGCCTTCGCCATTATCGTAAGTGCCCTGGCTGCGGCCGACGCCACGGAAATTGAAACGCAGCACGGAGAAGCCGCGCTTGGCGAAAACATGGAACAGATTGTAGACCACCTTGTTGTTCATCGTGCCCCCGTATTGCGGGTGCGGATGCAGGATCAAGGCGATCGGCGCATTGGCCTCCGAGCCATGCTGGTACCGGCCTTCGAGGCGACCATCTGGGCCGGGGAAAATGACATCGGGCATGGGCGGAACTACACCTGGGCGGCGGTCGTTGATTTAACCAGTTGAAACCAGCGGGATTTTACCATAAACGCCGGTTCCGGATTCAAGCTAAAAACGATCCATCCACAGCCCTTGATTGGCCCCTGACAATGCCGCAGGCCCCGCTCTACCTCGATTACAACGCCACCGCACCGCTGCGGCCAGAGGCGCGCGAGGCCATGCTGGCGGCCCTTGCCGAACCCGGTAACCCTTCGTCGATACACGCTTTCGGGCGCCGAGCCCGGGCTGTGAAGGAGACCGCGCGGGCCCGGGTTGCCGCCCTGGTGGGGGCGGAACCGGCCGAGATTCTGTTCACCTCCGGGGGCACGGAAGCGAACAACCTGGCGCTCGCCCGAGCCCCCGCAGCCAGCCTGATTGTCTCCGCCCTGGAGCACGACTCGGTGCTGGCACCCGCCCAAACCCTGGCCCGAGTCGGGGGCAAACCGGTCTACATTCTGCCGGCTCTGCCCTCCGGGCTTGTCGACCTGGCGGCGCTGGAGCGGCTGCTGGCCGAGGCGCCCAGGCCGGCCCTGGTGGCCCTGATGCTGGCCAACAACGAGACCGGCGCCATCCAGCCGGTGGCCGAGGCGCAGGCTCTGGTGCGCGCCGCCGGTGGCCTGCTGCTGGTGGATGCGATCCAGGCGGCGGGCAAGCTGGCGGTGCGTTTCTCGGGGCTGCAGGCCGACATGATGAGCCTGTCCGCCCACAAGCTCGGCGGGCCGACCGGGATAGGCGCCCTGGTGCTGCGCGGCGACCTTGCCATCGAGGCGTTGCAGCTTGGCGGCGGGCAGGAACTCGGCCGCCGCGCCGGCACGGAGAATCTCTCCGGTATTGCCGGCTTCGGCGCTGCCGCCGAGGCTGCAGGGCGTGATCTTGGCCAGGGTGATCTCGGCCATATGGCGACGATTGCCGCCTGGCGCGACAGCTTTGAGGCAGCGGTTCGCGCGGCGGCGGCGGATGCAGTGATCCATGCCGGCGGCGTGGCACGGTTGCCCAATACAAGCTGCATCGGCATGCCCGGCGTGGCGGCGGAATTGCAGGTGATGGCCTTCGATCTCGCCGGCCTGGCGGTTTCCGCCGGTTCGGCCTGTTCGTCGGGCAAGATGAAGCCGAGCCATGTGCTCAGCGCCATGGGCAGCGGCGAGGTGGCGGCGCGCGAGGCGGTGCGCTTCAGCTTTGGCTGGAACAGCGCCCCGGACGATGCCGGCCGCGCCGCCGAGGCCTGGATTGCGCTCTATCGCCGCAAGCGGGGTTAGTTGCCCAGAATGGCGCTGGGCGCTATATCAGGCGCGTCCAGTCAGGAGCCGCTCCCCATGCCCAAGATGACCTTCATCCAGACCGATGGCAGCCGCCGCGAGGTGGATGCCCCGCTCGGCCTTTCGGTGCTGGAAGTGGCGCACAAGCATGGCATCGATATCGAGGGCGCCTGCGAAGGGTCGCTGGCCTGCTCCACCTGCCATGTGGTGGTCGATCCGGAATGGTACGGCAAGCTGCCGGCGGCCAAGCCGGACGAGGAAGACATGCTCGACCTCGCCTTCGGCCTGACCAAGACCTCGCGGCTCGGCTGCCAGTTGCTGATCACCGAGGCATTGGACGGCCTGGTGGTGAAACTGCCCACCGCCACGCGCAATATGATGGGTTAGGCCCGGCTAACTCCGTTCAAGCGCCTGCACCAGCGCTAGGCCGGCCCAGGTGGCCAGCAGGCAGGCAATCACCGACACCGCGATATTGCCCCCGGCGCGCAGGATCAGGCCGTCCCGCAGCAGGGTCAGGGTTTGCAGGCTGAAGGTGGAAAAGGTGGTGAAGCCGCCGCAGACGCCCATCATCACGAACAGCCGCGCATTCTCGGTCCACAGGCCGCGCCCGAGTACCAGGGCCGCCGCCATGCCGATCACGAAGCTGCCGAGGATGTTGACCATCACCGTGCCCCAGGGAAAGCCGGTGGTGTGGCGTCCGTCGATGGCATTGGCCATCCAGTAGCGCGCAATGCTGCCGAGGGCGCCGCCGGTGGCGATGAGGAGATAGGCCTGCATGGCGCCCAGGCTAGCTGAAGGGCCGAAAAGCGTCAAAGTTTCCGCAGCTTGCTCTTTCACTGCGGCGGCCATCGCGTTAACCTCCGGCCCATGACCGCCTCCAATGCCTTCATGGACCATGCTGCCGAGCTTTTCGCGCCGCTCGGTCCGATTGCCGTGCGCCGCATGTTCGGTGGCGCTGGCGTATACTGCCGCGGCATCATGTTCGCGCTGATCGTCGACGACACGCTCTATCTCAAGGCCGATGCCGAGACCAAGGGCGACTTTGAAGCACGTGGGGTCGGCCCCTTTGTGTATAACGGCCGCGGCAAGCCGGTGGCGATGAGCTACTGGCAATTGCCGCCCGACCTGATGGACGATCAGGACGAGTTGCTCGACTGGGCGCGCAGGGCCTATGCCGTGGCGCGCAAGCAGAAGGCGGAAGAACCGCCGCCGAGCCGTCGCCCGACGATGGCGCGTCACCGGCGCTAGGCGGCGATCAAGCGAGACCCATAATCACAACTGCATTGGGGTTACTTGCCTGACGCTATCTCAATCCCTGCGGCCTTAAACATCTGCAACAAGCGTCCGACCTCGGTGCTGGCCAACGTCTTGGTCAGATTTTTGTTAATATCCAATGCCATCTCGCGGAAAGTTATGATCTTTACCGGGTTTCCACCGATTGCATCCTGAAATGGCTGATGGTTCTCCCAAACAAGCCTATCGCCCGACAATTTCGATACCGCCGTCATATATACGAAGCGATCTGTTCCGGTCGCCTCATGAACAGCCTTCATGAAGGCTTCGGACCAAATAGGCTCAACCAGCTCTCTAAAACTTTTCCACGCCTCTCTTCCTCTAGCCTTCTTTTTCTCAGCAATCATACGGATTTCGGAGGCTGGATTGAATCCATCCTGCCAGCTTTTGCAGCTAACGACGATTACTTTGTCGATACCGGTCAGTCTTGGGTGAATGCCAATCACGTCAATATCACTGTGATTTGAGTGTTTATTCTTGATGAACTGGGCGTGATCTTGGCGGGGTAGGAATTTGAGGTTGTGGCGTACGAAGTATCCTTTGTGGATCAAATACTCTTCGACTATCTGCTCTAAAATGTCTTCCTTCGTAGCCATAAAATTTCTCCACAAAAGGGTGGGACACAAATCTTGGTATGCAGATCGATTTCTGCCAATGGAAATAAGTTTAAGTGCGCTCCATTTCGCCGCGTGCCAGCCGCATGGCTTCTGCCAGCACGGCGCGGTCGCCGATGTGATTGGCCAGCAACAAAGCCAGCTTGGCGGTTGCCAGCCTTGCCCGGCGGTCATCCAGTCCTTGCGTCATGGCGACAAGCTGTTCGTAGAAGCCATCCGGATCGGGGATATTCGGTTCGGTGTTCAGCATGATGCCTCAGCCCTCATCCGCCTGCGTGCCCTTGAAGCCTTCCGGCGTGTAGCGCGCACCGGCGGCGAAGCCGCGCGGCAGAATGGCCTCGATGGCGGCAAGATCGGCGGCACTGAGCGCGATATCCAGCGCGCCGAGATTCTGTTCCAGATAACTCTGGCGCTTGGTGCCGGGGATCGGAATCAAATGGTCGCCGCGTGCCAGCACCCAGGCCAGCGCCATCTGCGCCGGTGTGGCGCCGCGCTCAGCCGCCAGCTTCTTGAAGCCGGCGAGTGCTGCCTGGTTGCGCGCCAAGGCTTCGGCCTGGAAGCGCGGATTGGACTTGCGGAAATCGCCATCGGGAATCGCTGCGGCATCCTCGAACTGGCCCGACAGGAAGCCACGGCCGAGCGGCGAGTAAGGCACAAAGGCGGTGCCGAGTTCGGCGCAGGCGGCGAGCATGCCGTCTTCCGGTTCGCGGCTCCACAGCGAATACTCGCTCTGCACGGCAGCGACGTGATGCACCTTGGCGGCGCGGCGCAGATTGGCGACCGAGACTTCCGACAGGCCGATATGGGTGATCTTGCCCTCGCGCACCAGCGCCGCCAGGGTCTCGATCACCTCCTCGATGGCACGGCCTTCCTCGTTGCGGTGGATGTAGTACAGGTCGATGCGCTCAAGCCCCAGCCTTTTGAGCGAATCTTCGACCGCGCCACGGATATAGGCCGGCGAATTATCGATGCGGCGCTCGTAGCTGTTTTCCTTGCGCACGATGCCGCCCTTGGTGGCGACCACCACCGGTTGGCGCCATTGCTTGAGAAAGCGCGCCAGCAATGCCTCGTTGCGGCCGAAGCCATAGATGTCGGCGGTATCGAAAAAGCTGACGCCGCGCTCGGCGGCGTACAGCAGCACGCGGAGCGATTCCGCGTCATCGGTGGCGCCATAGAATTCCGACATGCCCATGCAGCCGAGGCCGAGCGCCGATACCATGGGGCCATGCCGGCCCAGCTTGCGTTGTTGCAGAGCCACGGTTGTTTCCTTCCCAAAAATCAATCTAGGTGTTCTGTAGATGCGACGATGCGCCAGCCCTCAGGCAATTTTGCCAGATTGTAGGATTGCCGCCAGCTTTTCAGCACCGCGCCGTCGGCATCGAGTAAATCCCAGGTAACGCTGCCAAGCATGGCGCGGCCACCAATAGGCGTGACGGCAAGCTCGCGGTAGCGGCAGGCGCGGCAGCCGAGGCTGGCATAGCCATCCACCGCCTGCTGGAAAAAGGCCTCCAGATCGGGCCGCGATTGCAGCACCTGCACCACGCCATCGCCCCGGATCGCCAGACCGGGCACGGCATAGAGCGACACAATGCGGGGCCCGCTGAAGCTGGCGAAATTCTCCACGAATTGATCGAAGAACGTGGCGGCTTCGTGCCGCAGGCCAGTTTCATCCATGCGCAGCCTCCCTGCTGGCCGGTCAGATGGCGCCCCTGTTTCCAAGGTCAAGTCAGGCTTCAGGTCAAGCCGGGTACCACTTCGCCTTTGACTTCGCGCGAGTGGCCGCGGAACAGGCCGACCAGCGTGCTGTCCTGGTCGCGTACCTCGATATCGTAAACGCCGCTGCGGCCGGTATGCGCTGCCTCGCGTGCCGTCGCTGTCAGCACGCTGCCGGGCGCCACCTTGGCGGTGAAGCTGATATCGGCACGCTGCGCCAGGGCCACCCGGTTGTAGGAATTGCAGGCGAAGGCAAAGGCAGCATCGGCGAGCAGGAAAATATAGCCGCCATGGCAGATGCCGACCGCGTTCAGCATCTTTGGCTGCACAATCATGCGCAGCTTGGCGCTGCCGGGACCGATCTCGAGCAGTTCCACGCCGAGTTCGCGCGTTGCCGTATCGGCGGCGGCCATGGCACGGCCGACCGCCTCGGCGATTGCTTGCGGATCCTGTGCCACCGGCCTACTTGCCGGTGAACTTGGCCGGGCGCTTCTGCAGGAAGGCGGTGACGCCCTCGATGAAATCGCGGCTGCGGCCGGCGACGCGCTGCGCCTCAAGTTCGACTTCGAGCTGCTGGTCCAGTGTATTGGAGGCCGACTGGCGCACGATCTTGCGGATCAGGCCGAGGCCGACCGTGGGGCCATTGGCGAATTTGGCCGCGATGGCACCGGCCGTGCTCATCAGCTCGGCATCCTCGACGCACTTCCAGATCAGGCCCCATTCGGCGGCGGTTTCCGCCGGCAGTTTCTCGCCCAGCATGGCGAGACCAAGCGCCCGGGCCGAGCCGGCGAGGCGCGGCAGGAAATAGGTGCTGCCGGCATCGGGCACCAGGCCGATATTGCAGAAAGCCTGCAGGAAGGTGGCGGACTTGGCGGCGATCACGATATCGCCGGCCAGCGCCAGGCTCATGCCGGCACCGGCGGCGGGGCCGTTCACGGCGCAGACGATGGGCATGCGGTAATTCGCCATGCGGCGGATCACCGGATGATAGCGATCATGCAGTGCCGTGCCGAGATCGGGCGGGCCATCACCCTGGTTGAGGTCGCCGCTGGCAAGATCCGCACCGGAGCAGAAGCCACGGCCGGCGCCGGTGAGCAGCACGGCACGGCTTTCGCCGTCATTCTCGATGTCGCGCAGCGCGGCATTCAATTCGGTCATCAGCTCCAGGCTGAGCGCGTTGAGGCGATCCGGCCGGTTCAGCGTGATGGTGGCGACGCGGTCTTTCTTCTCGACCAGCAGGGTGGCGTAAGCCATGCGTTTCTCTCCCGAAAGCGGTTATCGAACGGATGTTAGCCGAGCCGCTGCGGCGGCAAAAGCCTGACGTGGCGTAAGCATGCCATGAAGAAAGGGCGTAAGGCTTTATCGCCCGGTGAAGGCTGCTGGGCGCTTGGCAAGGAAGGCTGAAACGCCTTCGGCGAAATCGGCACGGCGACCGGCGGCGCTTTGCGCCAGGGCCTCGGCTTCGAGCTGCTCATCAAGGACGGCATCGGCGCCCCGGCGCAGCAGGCGGCGGGTGGCGACCAGGCTTGCGGTGGGGCCCTGTGCCAGCCGGCGGGCGATCCGCGTGGCTTCGGAGAGCAGGTCGGCATCCTCGACGCAGCGCCAGATCATGCCCTGCGCCGCAGCGTCCTCGGCGCTTACCACTTCGCCCAGCATCGCCATGCCCAATGCGCGGGCCGGGCCGATCGTGCGCGGCAGGAAATAGGTGCTGCCGACATCGGGCACCAGCGCGATGCGGCAGAAGACCTGACTGAAGCCGGCGGAGCGCGCTGCCAGCGCAATATCGGCAGCCAGTGCCAGGCTGGCGCCGCCGCCGGCCGCAATGCCGTTCACGGCGGCGACAATCGGCATCGGCAAGGCGTGCAACTGGCGCACCACCGGATTGAACCAGTTGTGGATCACATCGCCGAGGTCGCTTTCGCCCGGCTCGATGCCGCCGCCGGAAAGATCGGCGCCGGCGCAGAAGCCGCGCCCGGCGCCGGTCAGCAGCAGGCAGCGGTTGGCCTTGTCGGCGGCGATTTCATCCAGCGCCGCACGCAATGCCAGCATCAGGTCGACGCTCATGGCATTGAGCCGCTCGGGCCGGTTCAGGGTGAGGCGGACGACGCCGTCGTCGCGTTCAAGCAGTATCGGGTTCATTGCCCTGCGGCGGCGACGATCAGGTCGCGCTCGCTCAGCACGCGGTCGCGGCCAGCGCGCTTGGCGGCATAGAGCGCGTCATCGGCGCGCTGGATCAGGCCGGAGAGGGTTTCGCCCGGGCGGTATTGCGCGGCGCCGACGGAGATGGTGACGCGGCCCAAATCCTGGCCGCTGGTGCGCTTCACCAGCTTGCGCGCAGCGATGGTGCGGCGGATTCCATCGGCGAGCTTGATCGCCTGTTCCAGCGTGGTGAACGGCAGCAGGATGGCGAATTCCTCGCCGCCATAACGTGCCGCCACATCCTGGCCCTTCACATTGTCGGCCAGCATGCGGCCAACAAGCTGCAGCACGGTGTCGCCGGTCTGGTGGCCGTATTCATCGTTGAAATGCTTGAAATGGTCGATGTCGAGCATCAGCAGCGACAGCGGCGCCTGGCCTTTCAGCGTGTCCTGCACCAGCAGATGCATCGATTGCTCGAAGGCCTTGCGGTTGGCCAGGCCAGTGAGCGGATCGGTCAACGCCTCGCGCCGCGCCTGCTCGAAGCTCTGGCGCAACTGCTGCACTTCCGCCGTGGCTTCGGCCAGCCGGCTTTCCAGATCCTTGTTGCGCTCCTGCATGTCGCGGGTATCAAGCAGCATGGTGTCCACCAGACTGTCGACACCGGCAGGGCTATCGGGCAGGGCATCAAGCTGGCCGGAGAATTGTTCGAGCTGGCTGCCATAGGCGCGGGTGTTCTGTTCCGCCTGATCGATATGGCCGCGCAATTCATGCATCACCGCATCCAGCTTCTCGGCGGTGTGGCGCGAGGCATGGAACAGGCGGGCCGGCGACAGATGCTGCTCGTAGAGCGCCAGCACCACCTCCGGTGTGAAGCGCTGCTGGGCGGCAATGATGCCATCCACGGCGCGGGCCAGGTTATGGTCGCGGCCGGCATGGTATTCGTACCAGACGGTGAAGTTGATCGGGGTGGGCGCAATGCCGTGCTTGGCCATGCTCGCCACAGCCGCATGGGCAAACTCAGCCGCCCGGTGCATGTCTTCGGAATACACGCGCCAACTCCCCCTCAAGAGGCTTCCATATGAAGCCAGGTGCCGGGCCAATGCAACGGCAGCGCGTCGGATTTAGCAAGATTTTGTCACAAACGCTTCATGCCTGGGCGAAGGCCCTGAAAACAGGCAGCCAGCGGTAGAAGTTGCGCAGAAAAAAGCCGCCAGCAGGCCCCATGTAAGCCGCCGTCAGACCCCGAGATAGCGGTGCTGCACGTCCGGATTCGCGGCCAGATCGGCGGACGAGCCCTCCCAGACGACGCGGCCCTTCTCGATCATGTAGTGGCGGTCGGCCAGCCGGGTCAGGGCCTCGACGTTTTTATCCACAATCAGGATCGACTGTCCGGCTGCCTTCAACTGACCGATGCAGGCCCAGATTTCCTGGCGGATCAGCGGCGCCAGGCCCTCGGTGGCTTCGTCCAGGATCAGCAGATGCGGGTTGGTCATCAGTGCGCGGCCGATGGCCAGCATCTGCTGTTCGCCGCCGGAAAGCTGGTTGCCCATGTTGCCGGCACGCTCGGCGAGGCGCGGGAACAGGGCCACCACCTTGTCGTAGCTCCAGGGCGCCTTGAGGCCCTGGCGGTTGGCGGCGGTGGCGACCAGGTTTTCGCGCACGCTCAAATTCGGGAAAATCTGGCGGCCTTCCGGCACCAGGCCGATGCCGGCCTTGGCGACGCGATAGGCCGGCTGCCGGGCGATCTCGGCACCACGGAAGGCGATGCGGCCCTCGGCCGGCGGGGTCAGGCCCATGATCGAGCGGATCGTGGTGGTCTTGCCCATGCCGTTGCGGCCCATCAGCGTCACGACCTCGCCGGCTTTGATCGCCAGCCGCATGCCAAACAGCACCTGGCTGCGGCCATAGAAGGTGTCGATGCCATCGACTTCAAGCAGGCTGGTCATGGCTGGGCCTCGGCGCCGAGATAGGCTTCGCGCACCTGTTCGTTGCGGCGGATCTCGTCCGGCGTGCCGGTGGCGATGCCACGGCCATAGACCAGCACGGTGATGCGGTCGGCCAGCGCGAACACCGCCTCCATGTCATGTTCGATCAGCAGGATCGAGACCGAGCCTTTCAGCTTCAACAGCATCTGCACCATGCGCTGGGTATCCTCCGGCCCCATGCCGGCCATCGGCTCGTCCAGCAGCAGCAGCTTCGGCTTGGTCGCCAGCGCCATGGCCAGTTCGAGCTGGCGATGCTCGCCATGGCTCAGGGCATTGGCCGGCACATGGGCGCGCGCTTCCAGGCCGACCAGCTTCAGGGCTGCCATTGCCGGCTCAGTCAGGCTCGGATCGCTCGCTGCCGGGCGCCAGAAGCGGAAGGAATGGCCGTCATGCGCCTGCACCGCCAGGGCGACATTCTGCAACGCGGTGAAGGCATGGAAGATCGAGGTGATCTGGAACGAGCGGGCGAGGCCGAGATGCGAGCGGCGATGCACCGGCAGGTCGGAAATCTCGTTGCCCAAGAACTTGATCGAGCCGGCATCGGCTTTCAGTTCGCCGATCAATTGCCCGATCAGCGTGGTCTTGCCCGCGCCATTAGGGCCGATCACCGCATGCACTTCGCCGGGCCGGATATCGATGGAGAAATTGTCGGTGGCGAGCAGGCCGCCGAACCGCTTGATCAGGCCGCTCACCTCAAGCACAGGCTGTTTCATGACAGCCTCCGCAGGCCACGGTTGGCCACCACAGCAAGCGCGATTGCCGCTGCAATCAGCGCCGCCGGGATGTACCACAGGTCTTCGTAGAACAGGTGGATGCCATGCAGCAGCACGAAGCCGCCGAGGATCGCCAGCAGGATGCCGCCATGGCCGCGCTGCAGGGCGCCATCGATGCCGCCGCGCGCGAAGATCACCACCAGCACCAGCAGCGGGCCGAAGAACAGCTTCCAGTATTCGCTGTAGCTGGAGAGGATTTCCTCCAGCGCCAGGAAGCTCAGGGCACCGAACAGCGGCCCGAACAGGCTGCCCATGCCGCCCAGCACCACCATGACGATGAGGTCGCCGGAGCGGGTCCAGTGCATCAATGCCGGGCTGACGAAATCGGTGTGGTTGGCCAGCAGCACGCCGGCCAGGCCGCAGGTAGTGCCGGCGGCGACAAAGGCGGCAAGGCGGTAGCGGAACACCGGGAAGCCGATGGCGGCCATGCGGCGGTCGTTGCTCTTGGCGCCTTGCAGCACCATGCCAAAGCGTGAATTGACCACGCGGTGACAGAGATACAGCGCCAGGCAGAGCAAAGCCCAGCAGAGATAATAGAAGCTTGGGCGATGCTTGAGGTCGATCAGGCCGGCGAAATCCGAACGCCGCAGGATGGTGAGGCCATCGTCGCCGCCATAGGCATAGGCGCCGTTGCCCATGTAGTAGACAAGTTGCGCCAGGGCCAGGGTGATCATGATGAAGAAGATGCCGCGCGTGCGGAGCGACAGCAGCCCCATGATCAGGGCGACGAAGGCGGACATCGCCAGCGCCAGCGGCCATTGCAACCAGGCCGCATAGACTTCGTGCTTGGCCATGATGCCGACGGTGTAGCCGCCGACGCCGATGAAGGCGGCATGGCCGAAGCTGACCAGGCCGCCATAGCCGAGAATGAAGTTCAGCGACACCGAGGCGAGCGCCAGGATGACGATGCGGGTGAACAGCGTCAGCAGGAACGGGTCCTGGAAGACCTGCGAAGCGGTCGGCACCAGGGCCAGCAGCACGAGCAGGGCCAGCGCGACAACGGTACTGATGGAAAAGCGTGTCTGCATGGTCAGCGCCCCGGCGTGCCTGGGGCCGGGAACAGGCCGGCCGGGCGCAGCACCAGCACGCCGGCCATCAGGATATAGACCAGCATGGAGGAGAGCGACTGGGCCAGGAAACCTGCCTGCGACGGATTGAGGAACTGGCCCAGGATCTGCGGCAGGAAGGCGCGGCCCATGGTTTCCAGCACGCCAACCAGCACGGCAGCGATGAAGGCGCCACGGATCGAACCGAGGCCGCCAATGACGATGACGACAAGGCAGAGGATCAGCACATTGTCGCCCATGCCGATCTGCACCGTGGCAATCGGCCCGGCCATCAGGCCGGCAAGCGCCGCCAGCGCCGAACCGAGGCCGAAGACCAGGGTGAACAGCAGCTTGATGTCGATGCCGAGCGCGCCAACCATCTCGCGGTTCGAGGCTCCGGCGCGGATCAGCATGCCGAGCCGCGTCTTCTGAACCAGCAGATACAAGATGCCGGCGCAGAGCAGGCCCATGGCGATGATCACGAAGCGGTAGGTCGGGTAGGGCAGGCCGGGCACGATCTCGATCTGGCCGGCGAGGATGGCGGGCAGTTCGATCGCCATGCCGCCAGCGCCGAAGATCAGGCGGGCGAATTCATTGAAGAACAGGATCAGGCCAAAGGTCGCCAGCACCTGATCGAGATGGTCGCGGGCATAGAGGCTGCGCAGCGCGACATATTCGGTGGCGATGCCGAGCAGCAGGCCGGCGGGTAGCGCCAGCAAGGCACCGATGTAGAAATTGCCGGTCCATTGCACGAAGACGGCGGCGAAATACGCGCCCATCATGTAGAGCGAACCATGCGCCAGGTTCACCAGGTCCATGATACCGAAAACCAGGGTGAGGCCGGCGGCGAGCAGGAACAGCAGCAGACCGATCTGCAGGCCGTTCAGGAATTGCTCGAGGATCAACAACAGCATGATGGGCGCTTTACGCTTTCGCTAGAGGGTTACTTCATCGGGCATTTGGCGGCATGCACATCCTGGTGCGCGGTCATCACCGTGCTGATGGTGCGCAGGTCGAAGCCGCCATCGGCTGTCTTGTAGACTTCCTGCTGGTAGATGTTCTGGATCGGGAACTGGTTGTTGCCGAACTTGAACGGGCCGCGCACGGAATCGAACTTGGCCGCTTTCAGCGCCGCGCCAACCGCCTGCTTGTCCTTCAGGTTGCCCTTGGTCGCGGCCACCGCCGAGGCGATCAGGTTGATCGCATCATAGCTCTGGGCGCCGTAGAAGGTCGGGCTGGAGCCATGCTTCTGCTTGAAGTCGCCGACCAGCTTCTGGTTGGCGGCATAGGGCAAGTCCGGTCCCCAGGTCATGGCGAGGAAGGTGTCCTGCGCGGTTTCCTTCTGCAGTTTCAGCGACACGGCATCGACCGTGAAGGCGGAATAGAGCGGCACCTCGGCCTTGAGGCCGGCCTGGCTGTATTGCGTGAAGAACTGCGCTCCCCAGCGGCCGGGGAAGAAGACATAGACCGCATCCGGCTTGGCGGCGCGGATCTTGGTGATCTCGGCGGAGAAGTCGAGCTGGTCGGGCCACTTGGTCATGTCCTGGCCCACCACCTGGCCCTTGAACATGCTTTTTACGCCATTGGCGCCATCCTGGCCGGCGGCATAATTCGGCGCCACGATATAGAGACGACGCGCGCCCTTCTGGTTCAGCAATTCGCCGACGCCCATATGCGGCTGGTCATTCTGCCACGAAGCCGAGAAGAAATACGGATTGCATTGCTCGCCGGCAAGCTGCGACGGGCCGGCATTGGCGCTGATCAGGAAGGTCTGGTTGTCGGTGGCGATCTTGTAGGAAGCCAGCAGCACGTTCGACCAGATATAGCCGGCGAGGAAATCCACCTTGTCGCGCTGCAGCAGCTTCTCGGTCTTCTGCTTGCCGACTTCCGGCTTCTGCTCGTCATCCTCGAACAGCACTTCCAGCGGCACGCCGCCGGCCTTCTTGCCGAGATGCTCGAGCGCCAGTTCCACGGCCTGCTTCATGTCCTGGCCATAGGCGGCGTTGGGGCCGGACAGCGTGGTGACGAAACCGATCTTGATCTTCTTGGCCGGCTGCGCCTGGGCAGGCAGGGCGCTAAGGCTGCCGCAGGCCAGCATGGCGGCAGCAAGGGCGGTGGTGCGGAAGGAAAGGGCGGACGGACGCGGCGGCATGACGATCTCCTGCAGATGCAATGGCGGCGCTGCCGGCTGCCGGCCGGCGCTGCCTGGTTGAAAACACATTGCCCTGCGGATGTTCCCCCTTAGCCGATACGTTACGGACGAATGTCAGTCAAAGCAAATGGCGGCCCGGAGAAATCCAGGCCGCCATCGCAGCGTTACTTCATCGGGCACTTCGCGGCATAGGGATCCTGGAAATCCTTCAGCACGGTCGACACGGTGCGGATGTCGTATTCGGTATCCGACACCTTGTAGACTTCCTGCTGATAGATGTTGTGGATCGGGAACTGGTTGTTGCCGAACTTGATCGGGCCGCGCACGGAATCGAACTTCGCCGCCTTCAGCGCCGCGCGCACCGCTTCCTTGTCCTTCAGGTTGCCCTTGGTGGCGACCACGGCGGAGTTGATCAGGTTGGCGGCGTCATAGCTCTGGGCACCGTAGAAGGTCGGGGCCGAGCCATGCTTCTTCTTGAAGTCGCCGACCATCTTCTGATTCGCGGCATAGGGCAGATCCGGCGCCCACCACAGGGTGAGGAAGGTATCCAGCGCCAGGTCCTTCTGCAGTTTCAGGGTCACCGCGTCCACCGTGTAGGTGGAGTAGAGCGGGATGTCCTTCTTCAGGCCGGCCTGGGCATACTGGGTGTAGAACTGCACGCCCCAGCGCGAGGGGAAGAAGACGAAGACCGCATCCGGCTTGGCGGCGCGGATCTTGGAAATCTCGGCCGAGAAATCGAGCTGGTCAGGCCACTTGGTCATGTCCTGGCCCACCACTTCGCCCTTGAAGGTGGCCTTCACGCCGTTGACCATGTCCTGGCCGGCGGCATAGTTCGGCGCCACCAGATAGGCCTTCTTGGCGCCCTTCTGGTTCAGCAATTCGCCCATCGCCATGGTGTTCTGGTCGTTCTGCCAGGAAGCCGAGAAGAAATACGGATTGCACATCTCGCCGGCGAGCTGGGAGGGGCCGGCATTGGCGCTGATCAGGAAGGTCTGCGCATCCACCACCGGCTTGTAGGACGCCAGCAGCACGTTCGACCAGATGAAGCCGGCGACGAAATCCACCTTGTCGCGCTGCAGCAGCTTCTCGGTCTTCTGCTTGCCGACTTCCGGCTTCTGCTCGTCGTCTTCATAGACGACTTCCACCGCGATGCCGCCCATCTTCTTGCCGAGATGCTCGAGCGCCAGGTCGAAGGCGTTCTTCATGTCCTGGCCGTAGGCGGCGTTGGGGCCGGACAGCGTGGTGACGAAGCCGATCTTGATCTTCTTGGCCGGCTGCGCGGCAGCCTCCATGGCACCGAAAGCCAGCGGCGCGGCCAGCGCCAGGGCACTGGTCATGCGAAGCAGCGTGGACACTTTCATGTTTCTCTCCCCTGATCCGGCGGGAGATACCGGGCCGGCCACCCCGGCCGCGCCTTGCCCCCACCGATTATTCCTCACCCGGCTGGCCGCAGTCTCAGCCGCTGCCCGCCATCACGCGAAACCGTAATGGCAGCTAGGGCTTAAGTCCACGCCGAGCCTCGGCTGCGGGTATTGGCACTGGCAGGAAAATGGTCGAAGCGGGCGGTTGGCCACCGCGCGCAGCATGGGCTTGCGCCCTTTCACCCCTCCCAGGCCGCTCGCGCAGCCATTCCTGCACTATAATGCAGATCGAGTGAATGAGTGAAGCAGTATTTTGCCTGCCGCAAAGATGGCTTTTCGCATCTTAATGGTGTATTGTTTCGCAATTATAACTGTATTTTGGGTGATGTATGAATTTATCTAACTACTATTATTATCCATCACTATTGTCCGGATGGTCGGAGCTCACCGCATATCGTGAGTTATCAGACTTAGATAAGCGCAGAATACTCCCCATCATAGAATTGAGCAGAAGGCGAAACGCAAGCGATCTCGAAGCTGCTCAATCGGATGTGTCTTCAACCTTCGCAAATCGCCCCTTCATACTGGATTTAGACAAAAGGCCAGCTCCAGCCCCTTACATTTCCAAAATGCCATCAGATCCATTGGCTGAAACTCTCCGCGTAGAACAAGAAACCGCTTCCCAACGTTCATACAATGCAATTCTGCAAAGGCTTTTGAATCCAACTAATGGTTTTTCCGCATGGCGAGAATTGGTTGCGGAATTTCCAAACGCAATTCCTACGCTTCAATATGATGATGTCGTCACACAAGGCCGACAAATATTAAGGCAAGCCGCTTTTCTCTCCTCTGAACATCAAAATTTTGTATTTAGGATCAGGCGTGACGGAGTGGAGCACGCGTTGGAAATTGCTATTCAGATTGCGGCAATTCTTCGTGACCCTGGGCAAATGCTGATTATATTTGATTGCGGCCAAGGGCGCATAGAAGTTAAGGAGAAGGAACGTTTTGTTATAGAAGGAGTGCAACGCATTACAGCCGAAATTGAATTGCCGTATCGGTCATCATTCAATTTTGTTTGCATGAGTAACTCCTTTCCTACCCTTGCTCACAATGGTCTAACTTCGAAAAGTAATATTGACCGTCGAATTTGGCAGTCGGTACGCGACATTGCCCCAGTCGCCTTTGGTGATTACGCTGCAGTCAATCGGCCAAATGCATACGCTTCCTACATGGTATGGGATTGGCGAGCAACGGTGGTATTGGCGAAGAACACTTCTTGGAACATCTATAGACACATCAACGCAAAAGACCCCAACGGTTGGATTGAAGGGGCTCAGAGTTTGGTCGCAGACGTGTCGTTCCCTGGGGTTGGTGATTGTTGGGGTAATGATCTTATTGCTGCAGCATCCGAGGGGAATATAACGTTAGTGGATGCACCAAGATTCTGGCATGCTGCAAAAATTAATAGTCACATACATCGTCAAATTATGTTTTCTCCGAGTGATTTGGGAACTGATGAAGAGGGGGATGAAGGGTAGATTGCATCAATATATTGCGATTTACGGATTTTCAGTACTGATCGTATTTGGTATTGGGTGATAGATTCGTCGCCTAAATCTAATATTTTTTGAATCAAGAGGTCTTTTTTGATCGATTTTTTAAAACACCCAGGTATTGATGTGGTCGCAATACAAAAAAGTTCTTCACGCGTTAGCATGTGCAGCCCCGCCTCAATTTGTCGCTGAGGATTCGTTTTCGAATTGCGGTGTACTTTAAACGCCCCGTTAGTGAATAGTAAAATTCCCCACCAAGCGGGCACCAATTTACGAACGGCATGCAAGTGTTTTCGCGTAACTACTATTGATATCTGATTAAATACTGAATTAAAGCTTGCTACTTGCTGAGGTAGACGGGCAAGTGTGTCCACATCACTTTTAATTTCGTAGCCGTATAATTGCCCATTAACCACAGCAACGTCGACACGAGCGGAAGGACGAGGAATAGGCAACTCGTGAAGAATATTGGTGTCCTGATCGTCCTGATGACGCTCGAGCAACCATCCGTGTAATTGTTTGCGGATATCCCTATCCCGAAGCGGATTGGGCTCTGAGTTGGGAGATGGAATGATGGATTTGATTCGCTTCATCATAAGTGGCGTACTGTTAAATGGTTGAAATTCTCTAAAGCCTAATCCAGCCACGCATAGGCGGCGCCGAGCATCGCCTGCACGCCGGTCTTGAGCGTCGGGTGAATCTGTGGCGCGAAGAAGGGCGAGTGGTTCACCGGCAGCGGCTCGCCTTTTTCCTGCGCCGCCTGCCAGATGCCATGATCGGTGCCGCCGATCAGCCAGAACACGGACGGCACGCCCCAGGCGGTGCCGAACAGGCCGAAATCCTCGCTCCCCGTCAGCGGCTCGGGCAATTCCACCGGCGCGACGCTGGCATGGCGGCTCATGCCGTCGATGGTGCGCGCGGTTGCGGTCTCGTCGTTGATGGTGACCGGGAACTGGCTGATCGTGGTGAAGGCTGGCGGCTTCGGTGCATTCGAGGCGGTGGCTTCCGCCTCGATGATGCGCTTCACCGAAGCCAGCACGCGCTGGCGCACCTGTTCCTTGAAGCTGCGCACGTTGAGGCGGAGGATCGCTTCATCGGGGATCACGTTTTCATTCAGGCCCGACTGAATCGTGCCGACCGTGACCACGGCTGAATCCATCATCGCCACTTCGCGGCTGACGATGGTTTGCAGCCGCATCACGGTGGCGGACGCCATCACCACCGGATCGACGCTGTTCTGCGGCTGTGAGCCATGCGCGCCGCGGCCGAACATGCGCACCTCGAAACTGTCGGCGGCCGACATCGCCGTGCCGGGGCGGTAGCCGATCTGGCCGGCGGGCAGCGGCACCAGATGCTGCCCTAAGCACACCGTCGGCTTCGGGAAACGCTTCACCATGCCATCGGCCAGCATGCCGCTGGCGCCGGCACCGATTTCCTCGGCCGGCTGGAACACCGCCATCACCGTGCCGCGCCAGCTATCGCGGGTCTCGCTCAGGATCTTCATCACCGCCATCAGCCAGGTGACATGCATGTCATGGGCGCAGGCATGCATGATCGACACCGACTGGCCGAAGCGGTCGATGCCGGTGGCGGTGCTGGCATAGGGCAGCCCGGTCTTTTCCTTCACCGGCAGGGCATCCATATCGGCGCGCAGCAGGATCACCGGGCCATCGCCATTCTTCAGCAGGCCGACCACGCCGGTCTTGCCGATGCCGGTATGCACCTCGGCGCCGCAAGTCTCCAGCCATGTGGCGGCGATGCCAGCGGTGCGCACTTCCTGCAGCGACAATTCCGGGTTGGCATGCAGGTCGAGATAGATCCGCTCCAGTTCCGGCAGCAGGCCATCGATCATCTGGAACGCCTTGGCGGAACGGCTGATATTCTGCGCGGTCATCGTGGAGCTTTCTGTTCTGGGCTATTGCAGGGCGGGAAAGGCGGGAGCCTGGCCGGCGAGCGCGCGCGGCAGGCCGAGGCGGGCGCGGCAGGGCGCGTCCTCGCCCAGCAGCGCGTCGAACTGGTCGAGCAGGCCGAGGATCATCTGGCTGATGCGCAGGGCATCGGCGGGCGGCAGGGCATCGGGGGTTTCGAGCAGGGGGAGCAACTGCGTGATGCGGCGCTGCAGGCTCTGCGCCTGGGGCGGCAATTGCGCAATCGTCGGGTCGCTATCGGTATCGCACCAGCGGCACATAACCTGAGCTTGGCAGGCTTGCGGACCTGACTCAAGCAGGCAGGTTGTGAAAATGAAACACCCCGCCCCGGTATCGCTGGGGCGGGGTGTTGAAGCGGTTCAGGCCAGGATTACCGCCCGGGTATTACCGCCCAAGATAGGACTTCACGGTATCCTGCGCCACCTGCTGCAGATGCGCGGTCACCTCCGGGTTGAGGCCGGCGCTGTATTTCAGGCCGACCGGCGACTTGCCGAACAGCGTGGCATAGGTGACGGCGGCGGCGAGGTAGGTGCCGGGTAGGCTGGGATGGCGCTTGTCGGCGACATAGAGGTTGAGGTCCGGCTTCTGCGCGATGGAGCGCGCGAAGGCGAGGCCAGCCGGGATCACCAGGGCGCCATTGTCATTCGCCGCCTTGGTATAGGCCTCGGCAAGCGGCTCGGTCATCTCCGGCTTGTCCTGGTAGGCCCAGGACATGAAGAAGACCGGCTTGGCGCCATGCTTGCGCACGGTGTCGGAGTGCTTCTTGGTATACTCGGTGAACACCTTCGAAAGCGTCGGATGCACCGGGCACTGGCTGCAATCCATCATCACCGCCACTTCAAACAGCTTGTCGGTGGGCGGATTGAACACCACTTCGTTGTTGGCGACGAAGGAATAGCGGCCGACGCCATCGGGGCGGAAGTAGGAATTCACGTCATGCCAGTCGAGGCCGGAGCCGCTGATCGTCACCGACGAACCGCGCACCTTATGTTCCTTCATGCCCTCGGCGACCATGGCGCCGACATGGCCGTGCATCGAGTTGTTGTAATAGAAGAAGCTGTTGCCGATGAAGATGATCGAGGCCGGCGGATTGCCGCCCAGTTCCTTCAGGGCCGGCTTCGATTGCGCCATGCCTGCCGTAGCGGCAAGCGAGGCGGCGACAAGCGTGGTCAATGCGAGCGTAAATTGCCGCAGTTTCATGGCCGTTTCCTCCGATCTGTCTGGTTATTCAGCCAGAGGCGATGCTAGGACCGGGCTAGCTGCGGCGTCAATCGTCCTTTGGATCGGCGGGTGCCGGAGCGATGTAGAATTGCGGCAATTGCGCGCGCACCACCTCGCCGCTGCGATTCCATGAATGGCAGCCATCCAGATAGTAGGGTGGCTTGTCGCCTTCGCTGTGCCACATATTGGCGGCGCTGCGCTTCTCCGGCTCATGGCCGCTGGTGATGGTCTGGAAGGCCACCGTCGCGATCACGTCGAGCAGCTCCACCATATGGGTGCAGCCCTTGGTGCCGCCCAGCCGCTGGCGCGTCTGCATGCGCCAGCCGCCGCCGATGCGCAGGCCGACGAGCTGCTGGAAACGGGGCGCCACATCCTGGCAGGGCGAGTAGGGGGCGGCATCGGTGACGGCCTCCACTTCCTTCACGATCATGTCGTCGCCGAAAGTGAGGCGGATGCTCATGGCATGCACCGGCCGACCGGCCGGCATCTTGCCGCGGTAGAATTCCTCGTAATCGTAGGCCTTGGTGTCGCGGATATGGGCTTCCACATCCCAGAGGCCGTCATCACGGCGGAAACCCTGGGCCTCGATGGCGCGGGTGTGGAAATGCCGGCGCGGGGCCGGAGCGGAAAGCGGCATGGGGAGAACTCGGCTTTTTCTTTGTGTTTGCTACCGCCAGCCTATACCAGCCGGGCAGAGCCCGTAACAGTGTTTTTTGACCCGGTTTTCCAGCCGCTCAGTCTTCCACCTTGGGATATTTCGCCACCACTTTGCGCAGGCCGTCCTGCAGGGTGAGGCCCGCCTCTGCCGGCATGGTGCTGAATTGCAGGGTGCAGACCAGCTTCAGCGCGGCGCGATGCGCGGCCACGGCTTCATGATTGTAGATGCGGTTCATGCGGAAGCGGTACAGCAACTCGCAGAGGCTGTCCGCCACTTCGGTGATGATGGCATGGCCGAAACTGCTGCCGAGATCGCGGATATGTACCGCCTTGCGGTAAGCCGCTTCGCTTGCCTTGTCGCTGGCCGGATCGGCATCCAGCAGGGTGAGCAGCTTGTTGAGCCGCTCGAGATCGGCGGTGACCCAGCCGAAATACTTCTCCTGCTGGCTTTCGATGAAACTTTCCGCTGCCTGCAAGGCTTCGGCCGCACTCTTGCCGCCTTCGCGTTTGGCAAGACGGGCAAAACGCGACGTGACTGTAAGCAGAAGCGCGGGGGTGTGAGGCTCGTTCATGCCTTGGTCAGGCTGTTTTGCTGCGGACCGGGTATGGTCGGCAGTTCAAGCCCGTCATCGGAATCGTCAACAAGGGCGCGGCGGCGCTCCGGCCCCATATAACGGCTATCCTGATTGAAGCGGCGGTCGGGACCGATATAGTTCTCCGACATCACATAGGGCCGCTGGTCATCGGCCACCCAGGCCAGGCGGTCATAAAGCTGTTTCGGCGAGATCGGTTTGGCCAGCACGAAACTGGTGCCGCAATCCCGCGCATGGGCGACATGGCGCTCCTGGGTGTGACTGGTGAGCGTGATCACCGGCACATAGCGGTTCGGGTTCATGCCATCGGCGCGGATCCGCTTCACCAGATCGAAGCCATCCAGTTCCGGCAGCAGGCAGTCGCTGAAAATCAGGTCGAAGCTCTGGCTGCGGGTGATCTGCAAGGCTTCGCCGCCGTTATTGGTCGAGACCACCGAGCGCACACCGAAAGCATGCAGCACGCCCTTGAGCAAGCTGTGGAAATACGGATTGGGGTCAGCAACCAGGAAGGTGAAGTTGGAGAGGTTCAGACTGGGCAACGGCATTTCGGCATCCTCGATCCGCTTTTCTGCGATCGCTGCCGACGACTTTAAGCCTTGGGAGCGGAGCAACCCAAGGTAACAATTCAGTACAATCTAGACGAAAGCTGATTGATTCTGTCCCTAATCTATCAAGGGCTTAGAGGGATTCAGCCTATGCCCCTCCAGCGTGTGAGGGCCATCACCGCGCCGCCGGCGAGCAGGCCCCAGAAGGCACCGCCGATGCCGAGGAAACTCACCCCCGATGCGGCGACCAGAAAAGTAATCACGGCGGCCTCGCGGTCGCGCGGCTCCGCCACCGCGCCCATCAGCGAATTGCCGAAGGCACCCAGCAGGGCGAGGCCGGCCACAGCCTGGATCAGCAGCGGCGGTGCCGCGATCAGGAAGGCGGTGGCCGCAGCGGCGCCGAGACCGATCAGTATATAGAACAGGCCGGCCACCGTGGCGGCCCAGTAGCGGCGTGCCGTATCGGGATGGGCTTCCGGCCCGGCGCAGATTGCGGCGGTGATGGCGGCGAGATTGACGCTGACGGCGCCGAAGGGCGCCGCCGCCATGCTGAACAGGCCGGTGGCGCGGAACAGCGGATTGGGGTCGGGCTGGTAGCCATTGACCCGCAGTACGGTGATGCCAGGGATGTTCTGCGACGCCATGGTGACGATGAACAGCGGCAGCGCCACACCGATCATCGCTTCCGGCGTGAAGCGGGGCATGACGAATTGCGGGTTCGGCCACAGTGTGGCGGGATCGAGCTGGATCGGCGGTGTCGCCACGATGATCAGCACCACGGCGACCAGCACCGCCACCGGCACCGCCCAGAGCCGTTTCCAGCGCGCCATCAGCGCCCAGCTCACCACGATCAGCAGCCCGAGCAGCGGATCGGCGGCCACCGCCTTCACCGGCGCCAGGCAGAGCGGCAGCAGCACGCCGGCCAGCATGGCATTGGCCAGCGGCGCCGGGATCGCCGCCACCCAGCGGCCCAGCGTCTGCCACAGGCCGGCGATGAAGATCAGCAGGCCGCAGATCAGGAAGGCGCCGGTGGCGGCGGCGAAGTCGCCGCCCGTTGCGGCGCCAGAAGCCGCCAGCAGGGCGGCGCCCGGCGTGGTCCAGGCGATGCTGACCGGCATTTTCAGGCGAAGGCTGACGATCACCGCGCACAGCCCCATGGCGATGGACACCGCCATCAGGCCGGATGCCGCCTGGGCCGGGCTGGCGCCCACGGCGACAAGGCCCTGGATGATCACGGCGAAGGAGGAGGCGAAGCCGACGAAGCCGGCCAGCAGGCCGGCGGCAAAAGCTGAGATCGAGAAAGCAGCAAACATGGGGATACGGCACGTATTGGAGACGGGCGCGTATCCTAGGCCGAAAGTCGGAAACGGCGGAAGGCTCGGCGGGGGCCGCCTAATCCTGCTCGCCGCCGGCCAGCACCAGGCTGGCATTGGCCATGGCGAGCTGGTCGGCAATAACGCCAGGCGGTTCGGCCTCGGTCACCATGATGTCGAAAGCGGCGAGGTCACAGACCTTGACCAGACCGGACTTGCGGAACTTGCTGCTATCGGCCAGCAGCAACACGGTCTTGGATAGCGGCATCATCACGCGCTTGAACTCGGTTTCGAACAGGTCGAAATCCATGCAGCCATGTTCGGGCGTCACGGCGGCCACCGAGATGACGCAGATGCTGGGCGTGAACTGCGACACGAAGCGGATCGCATCGGCGCCGATCAGGGTCTGATCCTCGACGCGCAATTCGCCGCCCGGCAGGATCACGCGGTGCCGGCCGCTGCCGGCGGAAAGAATCTTCGCCACTTCCAGCGATAGCGTGATGATGCTGAGGCCGCTGCGCTTGGCCAGTTCGCGGGCCAGGAAGCAGGAGGTGGAGGAATTATCGAGGAACACCGTGGACTCATCCGGGATCAGCCGCGACGCGGCGATGCCGATGCGGCGCTTGGCATCCGCCATCTCGCGCATGCGGCGCTGGAACGGCGCTTCCTTGCGCTCCTCGTTCAGCCGCGCACCGCCATGGAATTTCTCCACCAGGCCCTGCTGTTCCAGGAAGCGCAGGTCGCGGCGGATGGTCTCGTCAGAAACCTGGAACTGTTCGCTCAGGTCCTGAATCGAGGCGGACTCGGTCTTCTGCAGCCATTCGGCAATGCTGCGTTGCCGGATATTCAGCGTGCCACTATCGCGCATCGCCACGCCCCGTTCGGAAATGAGTTCAAGTATAAATCGCCTGACCAGAGGCGGCATTGAAAAGCCGCGCCCGGCCAGTGTCAATCGCAAGCCCGACCTCGGTGCCGACTTCCGGCACGCCTTCCACCGGCAGGCGTGCCACCATGCGGTCGACGCCGACACGCAGTTCCGCCAGCGCCTCGGCGCCAAGCAGTTCGACGCGCTCGACACGGCCGGTGAGGGTGGCCGCATCAAGCGGCGCAACGGCGATTTCCTCCGGCCGCACGCCGAGCAGCACCTCGCCGCTGCTCTGGCCCTGGCCAAGGCCGAGCGGCTTGAGGAAACCCGGATGCGACAGCCCGCCGCCATCGAGTTTGCAATGCAGCATGTTCATTTCCGGCGCACCGATAAAAGAGGCGACGAACACGTTGCTGGGGCGGCGGTACACGTCCATCGGTTCGCCGAGCTGCTGAATACGGCCATCCGCCATCACCGCGATGCGGGTGCCGAGCGTCATCGCCTCCACCTGGTCATGGGTGACATAGATCACCGTGATGCCGAGTTCGTTATGCAGGCGCTTCAACTCGCCGCGCATGCGGCCACGCAGCTTGGCATCCAGGTTGGAAAGCGGCTCGTCGAACAGATAGACCTTCGGCTTGCGCACCAGGGCGCGGCCGATGGCGACGCGCTGGCGCTGGCCGCCGGACATTTCCTTCGGCTTGCGCTGCAGCAATTCACGGATGTTGAGGATGTCCGAGGCTTCCAGCACGCGGGCCTCGATCTCCTTCTTCGACAGCTTGGTGGTCTTCATCAGGCCGAAGGCCATGTTCATATAGGCAGTCATATGCGGGTAGAGCGCATAGGACTGGAACACCATGGCGATATCGCGGCGCTGCGGTTCCACTTCGGTAACATCGACGCCATCGATCAGCAGGTTGCCGGCGGTGATGTCTTCAAGGCCGGCGACCATGCGCAGCGTGGTGGATTTGCCGCAGCCCGATGGGCCGACAAGCACCATGAAGTCCTTGTCGGCGATTTCGAGGTCGAGCGCCTGCACCGCGGTCTGGGTGCCATAGCGCTTGGTGATCTGGCGGAGCGAAACGGTTGCCATGACTGGGTCCTTACTTACTTGAGGCCGGCATGCATGAAGCTGTCGACGAAGCGGCGCTGGAAGATGACGAAGAGCAGCAGTAGTGGCGACACCACGATCACGGTGGCCGCCATCAGGCGGGTCCAGTCGGCGCCGCTATCGGATTTGGCGAGCAGGCCGAGGCCGATCGGCATGGTGCGCACGGCTTCTGAGTTGGTGACCAGCAACGGCCACATATAGTCGTTCCAGTGCGTCACCACGGAGATGATGCCGAAAGCGACCAGGGTGGGGCGCACCAGCGGCAGGTAGACATGCCACAGTGTTTCGAAATGGCCGCAGCCATCCAGCTTGGCGGCATCGCCGAGTTCGGTCGGCACCTGGCGGAAGGCCTGGCGCAGCATGAAGGTGCCGTAGCCGCTGGCGACGAAGGGCACCACCATGGCCGGCAGGCTGTTGAGCAGGCCCATCTCGCGCACGGTGACGAAGTTGGTGAGGAAGATGGCGTAGATCGGGAACATGATCTGCAGCAGGAACAGGCCGAAGATCACGTTCTTGCCCGGGAAGGTGAGGCGGGCGAAGGCATAGGCGGCGAGCGAGATGGTGACGAGCTGGGCTGCCAGGATCGAGCCGGTGACCAGCACCGAGTTGATCAGGTAGGTATCGAACGGCGCCACCGCCAGGGCCGCCGGGTAATTGTCCCAGATGAAGGATTTCGGCAGCACGCCCGCCTTGGGGTCGAACACCTCGATACGGGTTTTCACCGAGGTGATGAGGATCCAGGCCAGCGGGCTGAGCCACAGCAGGCTCAGCGGGATCAGCACGAAATGCAGCCAGTTGCGCTTGAGGGTTTTCGTCATGGTCAGCGCCCCAGATAATGCACGCGGCGCCCGATGGTCGAGGCGATCACCGCAATCAGGCCGCCGATGAACAGCAGCAGCATATTGGCCACCGTGCTGGCGAAACCGATATCCTGATACTGGAAGGCGTTCTGGTAGATGTAGAAGGTCAGCACATTGGTCGCATCGGCGGGTCCGCCCAGCGTCATCACGAACACATAATCGAAGATCTGGTAGGAATGCAGGATGCCGATGATGATCACGAAGTAGATCGTCGGCGAGATCAGCGGAATGGTGATGTGGATAAGCTGGTGCCAGGCCGACACGCCATCCAGCTTGGCGGCTTCATAGAGGTCGCGCGGCACAAGCTGCAAAGCGGCGAGCAGGATCAGCATGAAGTAGCCGGAATATTTCCAAATGCTCATCACGATGATCGCCGGCATTGCCCAGTCGGAGGAATACAGCCATTCCAGCTTCGGCAGGCCCAGCGCGTCCATCATGCCGTTGATCGGGCCGTAGCCCGGCGCGTAGAGGAACACCCAGACCATGCCGGCGGCGACCGACGGGATCATCACCGGATAGAAGAAGGCCGAGCGGTAGATCGCCATGCCGCGGATCTTGCTGTCCAGCGCTACCGCCAGCAGCAGTGCGCAGGTCAGTGCCAGCGGGATGGTGATCAGGGTGTAGAAGGCGGTGTTGCGGAAGGATTTCCAGAATAGTTCATCCTGGAACAGGCGCTCGTAATTCTCCCAGCCAAGATAAATGATCTTGCTGGAGCCGAGCATCACGTCGTGGAAGCTGAAATACAGCGAACGCAGGATCGGCCAATAGGTGAAGGCGGCTAGAAAGACGAGGGAGGGCAGCAGCATCACCGCTGCCACCATCGCTTCGCGCATTGGGGCCGATAGGATACGTCGCATACAGGATAACTCGTGCGGAATTGCCAGGCAGGATTACCGGGCAGGATTGCCGGGACAGGTGAAGCGGAAAAGCCGGCCGGCGCGGTTGCGCCGGCCGGCTGCGACCGTTAGGTCCGGCGCCGCATCAGGCGCTGGATTTCCTGGTTCGACTTGGCGTTGGCTTCCTTCAGCGCGGCGGTGGGGTTGATCTCGCCGGCCAGCGTGCGGTCCAGTGCGCTCTTGAGGAATTCGCGCACCTTGTGATAGCCCGGCACCTGCAGGAAGGCGCCGGCATAGGCGGCCTGATCCAGCGCCACCTTGGCCGCCGGCACCTCGTTCACGAACTTCTTCAGCTCGGCGCTTTCCCACGACGACTTGCGCGCCGCGATATAGCCCGTGGCCTGGCACCATTCGGTCTGGTTCTTGGTGTTGGTCATCCAGCGCGCGAAGGTCCAGCTCGCCTTCAGGTGGGCGTCCGGCTGCTTCTTGGCGATGAAGATCGGGCCGCCGCCGATGGTGGCGCCGTAGGTCTTGTTCTTCGGCATGAAGGCCACGCCGACATCGAACGGCGAGGACTTGCGCAGGTTGGTGAGCGAGCCGGTGGAGTGGTAGAGCATCGCGGTGCGGCCGGCCATGAAATCGTTGGCCGAGCTTTCCCAGGTGGAAGCCGCCGGCATCACGCCCGCCTTCACCATCTTCACCCAGAATTCCAGGGCGTCGATCGCTTCCGGCGATTCGAACAGCACCTTGTCCTTCTGCCACGGCACCAGGCCGTTCTGACGCACATAGCTCTCGAAGATCCAGTCATGCCAGCCGCCGCCGATGGTGAGGCCCCACTGGGTCACGTCGGCGCCCTGGCGGATAGTCAGCGCCTTGGCGGTCTCGAGCAGTTCGTTCCAGGTATCGGGGATCTTGGTGATGCCGGCCTTGGCGAAGGCGGCCTTGTTTACATAGAGCACCGGGGTGGAGCACTGGAAGGGCAGGCCGTAGAGCTTGCTCTCGGATTCGCAGATGCCGAGGAAGCCGGGCAGGAAGTCCTGGTAGATGTCGTCGGCCTTGGCCAGCGCGGTCACATCGGCCAGCGCATCCATGCCGAGGAAGGTCTGCAGCGCCGAGTTGATCGGCAGCCAGGTGGCCGGCGGATCGCCCACGCCCAGCGAGGTCATCACCTTCTGCTCGGTGTTGTCGTAGCTGCCGGCGTAGATCGCCTCCACCTTGATCTTGTCATGGGCGGCGTTGAACTCGTTGATCATGCCGGTGACGATGCGGTTGATATCGCCCGACACGCCGATCGGATACATGAACTGCAGCTTCACCACGTCGCTGCCTTGGGCGAAAAGCGGGCTGGAGCCGAACATGCCTGCCGCCGAAACCGCCGCAGCACTTCCCTGCAGGAAGTGGCGCCGGGAAATCTGGGATTTCATCTTGGTCATCGTTGAGTTCCTCGTGGTTGGTAGCCGTTGATCCGGTTCTCGTACGCCACTCTTGTTGCCCCGGCCGGACCTTGCTGCCGCCAGCCGGTCGGGAAGTGCCGGCTGGGGGAACAGCACGATCCGTGCCATTGTTTACGCTTTGATGATCTTTTGATGAAAATTGTGAGTTTTGTTGGTTTTTGTTGGTTCGTGTCCCCCGTTTATTTTTCATCTTTGGCAAAGATGGTCGATTTCCGGCACTTATTCAGCCAAAATTTTACGCAAAATGCCACAAAATAAATCTGGCATTAAATTAAAAGCTCACATATTTCCTCATGTTGCAGTGCGATTGGACTTGGATGCCACCAGGAGGCGTAAAAATGCTGATAGCGCAAATCACCGATCTGCATGTGACGCGCGGGGCTGAGTTGCTGGCCGGCCGGGTGGATACCCATGCCGCTTTTTCGCGCTGCCTGGAGCGGCTGGCGAGTCTCGATCCGCGCCCCGACCTGCTGCTGGTGACCGGCGACCTCACCGAGACGGCGACGGATGGCGAATATGCTTATCTCAAGGCCGGGCTGGATGGCCTCGGCCTGCCGTATCTGGTGGTGCCGGGCAATCACGACGACCGCGCCGCCATGCGCCGCGCCTTTCCGGACATGCTGCCGGCGGCCGAGGCGGACGCGCCGTTTTGCCATGCCACCACCCGGGATGACTGGCCGCTGCGGCTGATCGGCATCGATTCAATCGTGCCGCGCCGTTCGGAGGGCGCGCTCGATGCGGCACGCCTGGCCTGGCTGGAAACGGAAGTGGCGAAGGCGAGCCCGGAGCAGCCGGCCCTGCTGTTCATGCATCATCCGCCATTCCGCACCGGCATCGCGCCAATGGATGCCTGCGGCGTGCTGGAAGGCCTCGAGGCTTTCCGCGCGCTGGTCACGCGCCACGCGCCGCGCATCGCCGGCATTCTCTGCGGCCATGTGCATCGCGTGGTCCATGCCAGCATCGCCGGTGTGCCGGTGCTGCTGGCACCGTCATCCGCGCACCAGATCGAGCTTGATCTGCGCGAGAACGCGCCGCTCGGCTTCTGCTTCGAGCCGTCAAAGATCGCGCTGCACGATTGGCGCCCGGAGCAAGGGCTGGTCAGCAACTATGTCTATGTGGAGCGTTTCCCAGGGCCGTATCCCTTCAAGTAGGGGGCGGCTTTTCGTGGGGAATGGTGCCGGATGAGGGGATTGAACCCCCGACCTTCGGTTTACAAAACCGCTGCTCTACCGCTGAGCTAATCCGGCGCCGGAAATACCGCGCCGTTCTAGCCAAGCGGCGGCGCCAGGGCAAGAGCGGGCTGGGCGGGGGCGAGGTGGCCCCGGCGGGCCTCTGGAACCCGTCCCGGCGCCTAAGCCGCTGGAAGAATTGGCGCCAAGGACATCTTGCAAATGGTTCGCAGTCGCCCTACATTCCTCGCGTCTGATAATCAGTCGCAACCGGATTCCGCCGCCGATGTATGTCTGCCTGTGCCATGGATTGACCGAACGCGATGTGCGTGGCGCCATCGACCAGGGCTGCCGTTCGGTGGCGTCGGTCTACAAGCATCTGGCTGAGAAGCCGCAATGCGGCAAATGCGTCGGCGATGTGCGCTGCATGATCCGCGCCGCCTGCAACACCAACCACAATGCCAGCCATGCCGTGCCGCTCGGCGCCGTGGCCCAGGCCGAAGCCTGAAATTCCATCCGCATTATCCGATTTAACCACCAGGCGCGGTAACGCGCTCCAGCCCGCCGGTGAAGCGTGCCATGGCGGCGCGGTCCTGGCTTTGCAGCAGGTGGTGATCGACGCGCCAGTCCGGCCAGCGCCGCAGCAGCTCGCCATGCAGGGCGCGCGCTTCCTGCAGGCGGCCGAGCAGCGCCAGCGCGCCGGCACGCCAGGCGAAGGCATCGGGAAATTCCGGATTGATCCGCAGCGACTGCGCCAGTCGCTCTTCGCTGAGGGCGAAGTTGCCCAGCAGCAGATGCGCCATGCCGGCATAGAGATAGGCCCGGTCGATGGCATTGGCACGCGGCCCCAGGCGGATCGCCAGTTCGGCATGGTCGGCGCCAGCCACCGGGTCGCCGGTGAGAATACTCATATGTGCGGTCTGGGCATGGGCCGCTGGATGGCCGGGATTGAGTGCCAGCACCACGCGCATCGCCAGCAGCCCGCGATGGTAATCGCGCCGTCCCTTGTGCAGCAGCGCCACGGTGAAATGCGCTGTCTCGTTGCGTGGGTCGCGCAGGATCGCGGCATCCAGCAGCCGCAGCGCCTCGGCATGATCGGCATCGCGCTGCTCGCTCCAGCCGCTGATGACTTTCATGGCGATGCCATGAGCATAGCCAGTGAGGGCGTCGGTTGAGTCGGGATCGAGGGCGCGGGCGGCGGCAAAGCGGCGGATCGACTCTTCCGCCTTGGCCTTGTTCGACCCGCCGCGCAAGGCATCCCAGCCGGCCTTGATTTCCGCCTGCACTGCCGCATCCGGTTTGCCGCGCGGCGGCAGGTCCTGGCTGGCGGCATTGAGTTTCGCCACGAAAACACCCAAGGCCATGTCGCGTGCCAATGCCGGGGTGATGCTCTCCACGCGCCGGCTTTCCACCCAGATGATGCGGCCATCCTTCGCTGTTTCGGCGCGCAGGTTGAGGCTGTAGCCATCGCGTTCCTGGCGCAGGCTGCCCTGTATCCTGGTGCCGCGCCGACGGTCAATCGCCGCTGCCGGCAGCCCGGCGAGCGCGGTGGCGAGGTCGTCGGCGAAGGCCTGGGCCTGGCGCGCGGTAACATCGCTGCGATCCAGCACCGCCAATGGCGCCAGTGCGAAGGCGAAACGCGGCACGTCGGCTTGCGGGATGGATGCGGGGCGCAGCAGCCCGGCGGCCGCGACGATCACGGCGCAGGCGGCCGCCAGGCCATAGGGCAGGCGCCAGCCGGCAGGCGGCGATGCGGCTTGCGCTGCCGCAGGGCCGGGGATTTTCGCCGCCTGCGGTGTCAGCGGCGCGGCTTCCAGTTGTGCCAGGAAGGCCAACGTTTCCGGGCTTGGCTGCACACCGAGTTCGGTATCCAGCATGGCAGCGAAATCGCGATGCGCCTGCTGCGCCGCTGCCAGGCCCTTGAAGCGGGCGATTGCCTCCAGCGCCAGGCAATGGGCCGTTTCATCAAAGGGATCAAGCTGCTGCAGTTTCTGCGCCGCAATCAGGGCATCGGTGGCGGCCCCGGCGGTAACGCTGGCGCGCAGCGACCGGCCCAGCAATGCCAGGGCCTTTTCCCGCCATAACACCCGATGGACGCGCAGCCACTCCTCCCAGGCACTGGATGCGATGTCCAGCCCAGCCAGCAAGTCGCCGCGCAGCAGCGCGACCGCATTGCGCAGAACATGGCTGTCATCGGCAGTCAGCGCCGCCTCGAGGTCAGCCAGGTCGGTGCTGAAATGCGCCGGCTGCAGCGCGATGCGCAGGCGCCCGGCCTGCAGGATCGCGTCGGCATTGGGGCCAAGCTGGCGGCGAATGGTCAGCAGGGTTTGGCGCAGGCTCTGGCGGGCCTGGTCGTCGAAACGCTCGCCCCATAGCAGGGCGGCAAGCTCCTCGCGGGTAGCGGCATGGCCGGGCTGGGCGGCCAGATAGGCGAGCAGGGCCTGCGCCTTGCGGCCCAGGCCATCGGTGATCGACTGGCCTTCCAGCCTGGCTTGAAATGGCCCCAGCAGGCAGAGATGCAGGGCGCGCTCAAGCCTGGGCGGGGAGGTTATTCTCGCCGAATATGTCATGATCTGGCCCGCATACCCTCGAGATTTAGCGGCGATAGCCTATTCAGCCATGAAAATATGGCCATGCGTGTGAAATTTTCAGCCGGGGCTCGTGCTTTTTGACGCTGCTTTGACGGCGTGGCAGCAGATTAACGGCAATGCCGATGTGCCGCCTGCCGTCTTTGCTGATGCTGTTGCTCGGACTCGCCGCGATAGGGGTGGGGTCATCCTGGGCACAGCCCGCCGCCTATCGCGACTATGCCGAATTCTATCTGCCGGATGGCGGTAGGGCGGAGGGCGGGGACAAGGTGCCGCTTGTCATCATGCTGGAAGGCACCGGTGGCAGCCGCGCCTGGGTGCCAAATGCCTGGACGCCCTGGCTGAACCAGCGCGGTATCGCCACGGTGCAGATCCGCAGCGCTGCTGCCCGCAAACGGCCGAACGGCAACTGGTCCGGCACCGGCTGCGACCTGTTCTACCGCTACGATGCCGCCGAGGTGCTGGAACTGGCCCGCCTGGAGCAGCCGCGCATCGACACCATGCGCTATGCCGTGATGGGCTTCTCGCGCGGCGGCACCGAGGCCTTGAACACGCGCAAGAGTTTCCCGGCCGACCGGCCACCGACGGCGGTTTTTTCCTTCTATCCCGGCTGCGAAGGCTATTGTCCCAGCGACTACACGGCCGATGGTCCGACCCAGGTGCATATCCTTTACGGCGACGCCGACGATTGGGGCCAGCACAAGGACAGCTACGGGCGCTGCAAGCGGCTTGCCGGGGGCAAGATCCAATTTCATGCCTTTGCCGGCGCGCCGCACGGCTTTGATGGCACCGCCAGCGGCGCCTTCACGGCCAGCAACATGCGTTTCGGCTACGGACCGCACCCGGAGGCGCGCGAGCAGGCCCGCGCCCTGGTGTGGCAAGTGTTGAGCCAAGCCTGGTCGCTGCAATTCTAGGAGAGAGACATGCAAGGTTTCCGCGTCCTGTTACTGCTCTGCCTGCTGCTGTCTGGCTTCCCGGCAGCGGCGCAGCCGCAGGAAATCATGCTGAAAAGTGGCGAAAGCACGGATGTTTTCGAGGTCTACTGGATCGACACGTCGAATTGCCGGTCGCAGTTGAACCGCATCCTCGGCATCGACATCCTGAGCGGACCGGAAGGCTTGAGCGCCAGTATCCGCGAGCAGACGGTGACGGCGCGGCGGCAGCATTGCAGTCAGCAGGTGCCGGGCGGCTGGGTGGTGTTCACGGCGGGCAATGTGGCGGCGCCGGTCAAGGGGCCGGTGCAATTCCGCGTGCGCTATGACACGACCGAGGGGCAGCGCCAGTCCAGCCACACGCGGCAGGTGGCGCTGTTTCCGTAAGCTGTTTCATGAACCGGTATAGGGCGCCGAATTGGCGAAGATGTTGGGCATTTCGCGCTCAATCCGCTGCCAGTCGGTGGCATCCTCCATCCAGAAGATCACCAGGCCATTGCGGTCGGTGATGATGGTGCCGGGGACCCGGCGCAAAGATAGCTGGCGATAAAGATTCTGTTTGTTGCCAAGCTGGCCGCCCTCGCGCGGATCGAACAGCGCCGCATCGTCGATGCTGCCGCCGAGATACTTCCGCCCGGTGGCAAAAGGCTCGCCATAGACCACCAGCAGCCGGTTCATATCGGGATGGTCTTTGAATTTTTTATAAAAGGCCGTCATCTGTGGCATTTCGCGCTGGCAGGGCCCACACCACGAGCCCCAGAAATGCAGGAAAGTGATGCGGCCCAGGCTTTGCCGAAAGCGGTATTCCTGATCATCGGCAGTCCAGAGCGGGAAATCCGGCAGCCGTTTCCACATATCCGCCTTCACCTCGGCCGTGCGGGCCATCTCTGCGGTGGGAAATTTCAGCGGGCCGGTGCTTTGTGCCCTGGCAATTGGGGGCAGGCTGGCGGCGAAGAGCAGGGCCGGCAGGCCGAGCAGGGTGCGGCGGGCAAGCGGCATGATCGTGCCTCCCTTGAACTTAAGATGATTGTGGTAAGCCTGAGGAAACCAGGCGCCGATTCCAGTTTGGTGCGACAGATAAAAAGTATGAAACCGCCACCCTGTTTGCTGGCGTGAAATCATCGTCAAATCATGCGTTCCGGGCACGAAACCGGGCATTTTCGCGAGTGCTTCGCAGTTGCTGCGACTATCTTCGCTAGTCACTCGCAACAGCAGGCTTTTGTATTGCGCGATGCGGATGTGGCGCTTATGCAAAACCCAATCGGGTGAGCAATAGGAGAGCGCCATGAAGGGCGACAAGACCGTTATCAAGCATCTCAACACGGTGCTGAAGAATGAGCTGACCGCCATCAACCAGTATTTCCTGCATGCGCGCATGTGGAAGAGCTGGGGCTATGAGAAGCTCGGTCATCACGAATACAAGGAATCGATCGACGAGATGAAGCACGCCGATCAGATCATCGAGCGCATTCTGCTGCTCGATGGCGTGCCCAACCTGCAGGATCTCGGCAAGCTGCGCATCGGCGAGACGGTGCCGGAAGGCCTGAAGGGCGATCTCGATCTGGAGCGCCAGAATCGCAGCGACCTGGTGGCTGCCATCGGTGCCTGCGAAAACGCCGCCGACTACATCAGCCGCGACGTGCTGCGCCACATCCTCAAGGAGACCGAGGATCATATCGACCATCTCGAGACTCAGCTCGGCCTGGTCGACAGCCTCGGCATCCAGAACTTCCTGCAGTCGCAGGTCTGAGAACGCTGATCCGGCTCAGCCGTCGCGGGCGCATTCATAGAGTGCCACCGCGGCGGCGGCCGAGACATTCAGGCTTTCCACCGCCCGGCCTATTGGTAGGGTGGACATCGGCAGCTTGGCCAGGAAGTCGCATTTCTCCCGCGTCAGCCGGCGCAAACCCTCATCTTCCGCGCCCAGCACCAGGGCCACGCGCTTGATGCCGGCCACCGCCTGCGCCAGGGTCTTGTCGGTTTCCATTTCCAGGCCGACGCGCCAGAAGCCATATTCGGCAAGCTGATCCAGGGCGCGGGCGAGGTTGGTGACGCGGATCAGCGGCAGTACCTCGAGGCCGCCCGAAGCGGCCTTGGCCAGGGCGCCGGTGGCTTCCGGCGAATGGCGATCGGGCAGCACCACGGCCCGGGCGCCGAAGGCCGCCGCCGAGCGGATCACCGCGCCGATATTGCGCGGGTCGGTCACCTGGTCCAGCAGCACCACGATTTCGCGCGCCCCCGGGGTCAGGCCAGCCTGCGGCTCGGTCAGGGATTCGATGCCCGGATCGTCCAGCGGCTCGACCTGCAATGCCATGCCCTGATGCACCGCCTGGGGCGGCAGCAGGGCGTCGAGGCGGGACTTATCCACAATCTCGGGCTGGGGCTGGGCGGGCAGGCGGGGCTGCACCTGGGCCAGGGTTTCGCGGGTCAGCACCAGGCGGCGGCAATAGCGCTCCGGATTCGCCAGGGCCGCGAGGCAGGCATGGGTGCCGTAAAGCCATACCGGGCCACTGCCTGGCGGGGCTTTGCGGTGGTGCCCATGATGGCCTGATTTCTCAGGCGTATCATGGCGTTGGCCAGGGTTTCTGGCCTGCTGTCGCGCTTCGTGTTGCGCGGGTCGGGAATTACGGGGGGGCTGATGCTTGCGCCGGCTCATGGCCGCCTTTATATTCCGCCGCGATAGAGGCAACAACATTGCCGTTCCGAGCCCAGTGTATCGGGGGGAGAGTGGCGATGCTGAGCCTTTTGTCGCGTTTTTTAGCCGATGCCGGTCGTTGGTTCGTGTGGTTTTTCCCTTGCCGGGAAAGGTGCCAAAGGAAGCGATTGGAGAGGTGCCCGAGTGGCTAAAGGGGACGGACTGTAAATCCGTTGGCGCACGCCTACGCTGGTTCGAATCCAGCCCTCTCCACCACCTTACGCGCTGAGGCCGTGCAAGCGGTCGCCAGGCCTCCAGGTGGACGGTATGAAAACGCGGTATTGGCGGGTGTAGCTCAGTGGTAGAGCCCCAGCCTTCCAAGCTGGTTGCGTGGGTTCGATTCCCATCACCCGCTCCAGCCTTAGGTGAGTTTGAGTACTGAGCGGACAGCAGATCAACAGGTCACGGCTGAAGCCGGGCCGGACAGAGCAGGACGAGAGCCATGGGCAAGGCAAAATTTGAGCGCAACAAGCCGCATTGCAATATCGGGACG
>VFQP010000459.1_pt1 | contig 79934 bp, 81 predicted proteins | sample 3512351 | NCBI WGS metagenome assembly VFQP01 (sample SAMN10412372, study PRJNA504923) | tailings metagenome | isolation source: Relicate 1 Philex TSF1 revegetated site | place: Philippines: Tuba, Benguet | collected 2017-08-29
ATGACCTTCGCATTACAAGTGCGCTGCTCTACCAACTGAGCTAACCCGGCATTTCGGAAAGGCGCAACTATAGCACTTTTTTATTAGTTTTATCTAGTGCTTTAAGATTTTTTTTATTCTCAGGCAAAAGATTGCGCATTTTTGATGTGATCGGTTGTTAAGGATGTGCGGTTGCAGGCACAAAATTACTTGACCACCTTGAGATGGGATTTCTTGGCAGCAGGAGCTTCTTTGGTTTCGGACACAGAAGCATCTGTCTTTTTACCCGGATCCGGCGCCTGGCCATCGGTCACTTCAAAAAACATGCCCTGGCTATTCTCCCTGGCAAACACACCGGCTACGCGGCCTATAGGCACATAGATATGCTGTGCCACGCCACTGAAGCGCGCGGAAAACACCACGGCATCGTTATCGATGTGTAAATCCTTGACGGCCGTATAATTGATGTTGAGCACGATCTCCCCGTTTTTCACAAACGCCATAGGCACGCGAGTTTGTGCATCCACCTTCACCAGCAGGTGCGGGGTCAATGCGTTATCCACACACCATTCATGGATCGCGCGTATCAAATAAGCCGTGGTTGGAATCAATGTGCTCATACTGACTGTTCCTTGAAAAAACAGCGCGGGAAAACATCACCGCGCTGCACATATTACGAATAACAAATTACTTGCGCATCGCTTTTTCTGATGGCGTCATTGCTTCTGCATACATAGGACGCGAGAACAATCGCTCGGCATATTTCAGTAACGGCGCCGCCTGATTAGGCAATTCGATACCATAATGGCCCAAACGCCACAGCAAAGGTGTAATCGCTACATCCAGCATGGAGTATTCATCACCCATCAAGTAGTTTTGCTTGCTGAAGATAGGCACCAGTTGGGTCAGGTTATCACGGATGACCTTACGTGCACGCTCAACCTTTTCATCCTCGCCGGATTCGATATCCTTGATATGGCTGAACAAGTCTTTTTCAAAGTTGTACAGATACAAACGGGCACGTGCGCGCATCACCGGATCAGCCGGCATCAGTTGCGGATGCGGGAAGCGCTCATCAATATATTCATTGATGATGTTGGCTTCTGACAATACCAGGTCGCGCTCGACCAGCACAGGCACTTCGCCATAAGGATTCAAAATAGCGAGATCTTCAGTTTTATTGGTGAGGTCGACATCAATGACTTCAAAGTCCATGCCTTTTTCGAACAATACGATACGACAGCGGTGGCTGTAAGGATCGACAGTACCCGAATACAATCTCATCATAATCATTTTTCCCTATAAAAAAAGACACCAAGGCCTAAGCCCTGGTGTCGGACTTGGTTGCTGGTTACCGAATATCTTTCCAGTATTCAGCTTTGATCTTCTTCACCAAGACTAACAGCACGGACAAGAACAGCAGCACCACTACGCCAATCCATAAGCGGGACTGTTTTGCGGGTTCAGCCATAAATGCCATAAAGTTGGTTAAATCACCTGCAAACCGGTCGTATTCTTCAGGACTCAATTTGCCGGCTTTTTCCAGTTTCAGCGTATGCGTTTCATGATCCAGCACCTGCACACCTTGCAGCTCGTATAACACGTGCGGCATGGCTACCTTGTCGAACACCAGGTTGTTCCAGCCGGTTGGGCGGCTGTCATCCTTGTAGAAACTACGCAGATATGCATACACCCAGTCGGCACCACGAGCACGCACTTCCACACTCAGGTCCGGCGGCGCTGCGCCAAACCATTTCTTTGCATCTTTCGGGTTCATGCTGACGCGCATGGTATCGCCTACTTTTTCACCGGCAAACAGCAAGTTATCCTTGATCTGCTTGTCGGTCAGGCCGATATCCTGCAACCGGTTATAGCGCATGTAATTGGCACTATGGCAGTTGAGGCAGTAGTTCACGAAGATCTTGGCACCACGTTGCAGAGATGCTTTATCACTCATGCTGATAGGCGCAGTCACATCGATATGCACTTCGTTAGCCACTGCCGCACCAGCCCCCAGCAATGCCAGACTGGTCAATGCCTGAATAAATAATTTCTTTATCATTTGTATGTCACCCTTTCCGGCACTGGTTTGGTTTTGTCTTTTTTGGTGTACCAGGGCATCAATACAAAGAATGCAAAGTAAACCACAGTACAAATCCGGGCCAGCACTGTCGCACGGTCCGCGCGACCCAGCCATGGTCCGAATTGACCCCAGACATCACCTGGAACAGTTCCCAGATAACCCAAGATGACGAAACTCACGACAAACGCAGTCAGCCAGCGCTTATACAATGCACCACGATAACGGATGGATTTCACCGGGCTCTTATCCAGCCATGGCAGGAAAGCAAATGCCACTACTGACAAGCCCATTGCCACTACGCCAGGGAACTGTGAAATACCGATAGGCGGTACTGCACGCAGGATGGAGTAGTAAGGTGTGAAATACCAGACCGGCGCGATATGCGGCGGGGTTTTCAGCGGGTCAGCCGGAATAAAATTGTTGGCTTCCAGGAAGTAACCACCCATTTCCGGCATAAAGAACACGATGGCAAAGAACACCATCAGGAAGGCGACCACGCCGACCATGTCTTTCACGGAATAATAAGGATGGAAGGGAATGCCATCCAAAGGAATACCGGTTTCCTTGTCTTTATGTGCCTTGATCTCTACGCCATCAGGGTTGTTGGATCCCACTTCGTGCAAAGCCACGATGTGTACCGCGACCAGGCCTAACAACACCAGCGGTAAAGCAATCACGTGAAAAGCAAAAAAGCGGTTCAACGTTGCATCTGATACCAGGTAGTCACCACGCAACCATTCGGACAGATCCGGGCCAATAAACGGCACTGTGGAGAACAGGTTAACAATCACCTGCGCACCCCAGTAGGACATCTGCCCCCAAGGCAGCAGGTAACCAAAGAACGCCTCGCCCATCAATACCAGGAAAATACCTACACCAAACAACCAGATCAGCTCACGCGGCGTCCTGTAGGAACCGTAAATAATGCCGCGGAACATATGCAGGTAAACCACCACGAAAAACATGGAGGCACCGGTAGAGTGCATGTAACGGATAATATTGCCGCCAAATACATCCCGCATGATGTATTCCACCGAAGCAAAAGCCAACTCAGCATCAGGCTTGTAGTTCATGGTCAGGAAGATACCGGTGACGATTTGCAGCACCAGTACTAATAAAGCCAATGAACCGAAGAAATACCAGAAGTTGAAGTTTTTCGGTGCGTAATACTCGGTAAGGTGTCCTTTGATGGTACTGGTCAGCGGAAACCGGGCATCAACCCAGTCAAGCACGCCAGCGGCAATTGTTTTTTTATTAGTTGCCATGATATTTACGCCTCCGCCTTTTTGTCATCACCAATCAATATGGTGGTTTCTGTCAGATACTGGTGTGGCGGAACAATCAGGTTAGTTGGGGCTGGAGAGCCTTTGAACACCCGGCCGGTCAGGTCGAACTTGGACCCGTGGCATGGGCATACGAAACCGCCTGGCCAGTCTGCTGTTTGCACAAAGTTGTCGTTAGGCGAACAGCCCAGATGCGTACATGTACCCAACATGACCGCAAACTCCGGCTTGATCGCGCGCGCCTTGTTTTTGCAGTACTCAGGCTGTTGTGGCACTTCCATGTTCGGGTCAGACAAATCCCCGTCGTGCTTGTCCAGCTTGGCCATCATTTCTGGTGAGCGACGCACGATCCACACCGGCTGACCGCGCCATTCGGCCGTCATTTTTTCACCTGGTTTCAGCTTGCTGATATCGACTTCAACCGGCGCCCCGGCAGCTTTGGCGCGCTCACTCGGCAACATGCTGCCGACGAACGGAACGGCCACAGCAGCCACCCCGACTGCACCGGTGGCAGCAGTTGCTTTCACCAAAAAATCACGTTTTTGCAAATCCACCTCAGATGGTGCGCAAAACGACAAACAGTTGTTGTCGATTTTGTTTTCTGACATTGGCTTCCTTAATCTACCCTTTTGAGGTAACAGTTAGATCAAAACTTGAGTCGCGATTATACATTTTCCGCATACACAATCCAAATTTAATTCAATAACTCATTGATATTTATCAATTAAATTGGATTTTCCACTTCAATATAAATGTGTTCGACAGCAAAATTCCCGGCAAGCCACTGTCCAAGCGCCTGGATACCGTAACGCTCTGTCGCATGGTGGCCGGCAGCAATATAGGCAGTACCGGTTTCCTGCACGGTATGCCAGATCGGTTCGGATACCTCACCACTGATAAACACATCGATATCGGCAGCGACCGCTTGCTGAATGTAGGATTGTGCGGCACCGGTGCACCAGGCAACCGTACGCACCTTCCGGCCGGGATCACCCAGCAATTGCGCCTGGCGGTTTAACTGCTTGCTGACATGTGCATTTAACTGCTGCAGCGAGAGCTCTTCAGGCAATACGGCCATCGGCAGCATATGCTTATCATCCAGGTAGCGCACGATAGGCCAATCCAGCACTTTTCCCAGTTGCACGTTATTACCTACTTCAGGATGCGCATCCAGCGGCAAATGATAAGCCAGCAGGCTAATATCGTGAGTGAGCAGTTGCTTCAGGCGCCTTTGCTTGATGCCGGTGACTTCCGAAGCTTCCCCTTTCCAGAAATAGCCGTGGTGCACCATGATGGCATCTGCATCCGCTTCTATCGCAGCTTCAATGAGTGCCTGGCTGGCAGTGACGCCGGTGACTATACGCCGCACTTGCGGCCGGCCTTCTACCTGCAATCCGTTCGGGCAATAATCCTGAAATTTGCTAACTTGCAAAAAATTAGCCAATTCACTAACAAGACGATTCAATTCCATCTCTGACTCTCATATACTGATCAATTATTAAGATAACCATTTATTGCGACCATGCGACAACTTTGGACTATATTCTCACAAGCCGTCACCGTCTGCCTCGGCATCCTCTTTGTGTTGAAATTATTTTATCCCAACCTGCTGCTGCCAACGAATGGTCAAAAGGTCATTATTAAAGAAGCGGCCCCCAATCATTCGACGGCCGCCATTGCAAAAACAGGTTACCGTAGCGCGGTCAGCAAGGCGACCCCATCGGTGGTTAATATTTTCACGACTGCCCATATCAGCCAGGACCCGCACCGTGCACTGAAGAATGACCCGTTATTCCGTCATTTCTTTGGGGAGGAAATGGAAGAAGAAGACGAGCAGCCGGAAAACAGTCTGGGTAGTGGCGTTATCGTCAGTGCCGATGGCCTGATCCTCACCAATAATCATGTGATCAGTTCGGCTGACCAGATCGAAGTGGCATTAAGTGACGGCAGTAAATCGTCAGCCACTGTGGTTGGTACGGATCCGGAAACCGATGTGGCGGTACTCAAGATCGATCGCAAAAACCTGCCAGCCATCACCTTCAGCAATAGCGAGCAAATGAAAGTAGGCGATGTCGTGCTGGCGATTGGCAACCCATTTGGCGTCGGCCAGACCGTGACGCAAGGCATCATCAGCGCATTGGGGCGTAACCATCTGGGCATCAATACATTTGAAAATTTTATCCAGACCGATGCTTCCATCAACCCCGGCAATTCCGGTGGTGCATTGATTGACACCAACGGCAACCTGATCGGCATTAACAGCGCCATCTATTCACGCAATGGCGGCAGCATGGGCATAGGCTTTGCCATTCCGGTCAGCATTGCCCAGCAAGTGATGGAACAGATCACGTCCAGCGGCTCCGTCACACGTGGCTGGATAGGCATAGAAGCGCAGGATATCACGCCTGAACTGGCTGAGTCATTTAACCTTAAGAGCATCAATGGCTCACTGATTGCAGGAGTATTGCTTGATAGCCCGGCAGACCGTGCAGGCTTGCGCCCGGGGGATATCCTCACCGCAATCAACAAGAAACCGGTGACCGATAGTCAATCGATGCTGAATATAATCGCCATGCTGAAGCCGAGCGAGAAAGCCACTTTATCCATACTGCGCAATGGCAAAAAAGTGGATATCGACCTTGTGGTGGGTAAGCGCCCACTACCGAGCAAACTACCGAAATAAAAATAAATCAAATAGAAGATGCGCTGGTATCGCGTTCAGGCAGCCAGCGCACTACCAGCAGCCCGGCTTCATAGAGTATCCATAACGGGATAGCCAGCATGAACTGGGAAACAATGTCCGGCGGGGTAAAGATCGCACCCAGCACAAACGCGCCGACAATCACATATGAGCGCGCTTCTTTCAGTTGTTCCAGTGTCACCCAGCCCATCAGCGCCATCAGGATCACGGCAATCGGCACTTCAAACGCAAACCCGAATGCCAGGAACATGCCCATGACAAAATCCAGGTATTCGGCAATATCCGTCATCACGGCAACCCCTTGCGGCGCACTGCCAATCAGAAACCCAAACACCACCGGAAACACCGCAAAATAAGCGAATGCCATCCCAATAAAAAACAGGATCAGGGAGGCGACCAGCAAGGGCAACAGCATGCGTTTTTCATGGCTGTACAAGCCAGGCGCTACAAATGCCCAGCACTGGTAAAGCAGCCATGGCAGCGCCAGCAGGAAGGCTGCCAGCATGGTGACCTTCATCGGCACAAAAAACGGTGTGGTCACGGCGGTAGCGATCATTTGCGCACCTTGCGGCAACTTTGCCAGCAACGGCGCTGCCAACAGGCTATACAACTTGTCAGCAAACGGAAATAAGCCGACAAAGACCAGAAATAATCCGGCAACCGCACGTAACAGGCGGTTGCGCAATTCGACCAGGTGGGAAATAAAATTTTCAGTAGGCGTCATACACTAAAGCTCATCCAGCCTTAAGACTGCGGCTCAAACATATCCGTTGTGTCGCCACCTGCTTTGGGTTTTGGCTTGCGCGACCGGCGTGCTGTTTTGACTGCTTCAGGCGCTATCACGGCAGCTGGTGGTGCTGACTCTGTTGCCGTTCCGGCAGACGCACTCTCGCTGGTGGCGGCTTTGCTACGCCGACGTGGTGTAGATGAAGTTTTCTCGGCGGCAGTTGCATCTGACTTAGTGGCACGCGGTTTACGCTGTTTTTTGACCGTTGCAGGTTTAACCGCATCGACTTTAATGTCAGCTTCAGCCGTTTGCGACTTAACAAACTCCGCTTCCACAGGTTCAGCCAATGGTTCAGAGGGCAGAATACTGCGTTCAATATCCGTGTAATGTTGCTGCATGCTGGATTGCACTTCTTGCTGGAGTTTTTGCAGCTCGGCGAAACGTGACTCACGGTTGACTTCATCTTTCACCTGCGCGACAAAGCGCTGCAGGCGTCCAAAAAAAGCGCCCGCAGTGCGGGCGACTTTTGGTAATTTTTCCGGCCCGATCACCACCAATGCCACAATGGCGATGACCAGTAATTCGGAGAATGAAATATCAAACACAGCTAGGGATGATTATTTCTGTTTATCAGACAGCTCATCCGGTTTGGATTCGCCTTTACCTTCATTGACGGCTTTCTTGAACTCATTCACGGCGCCGCCTACGTCACTGCCTATATTACGCAGCTTCTTGGTACCGAATACCAGCACCACGATTAGCAACACGATCAACCAATGCCATACACTGAAACTTCCCATCATGCTCTCCTAAAATGCCTTAAGTGTTTATGGGCTCAGCTGGCGTTTATGCCGCAGCGCCACCGCCATAAACATGCAAATGAATATGGAAAACTTCCTGTCCGCCTTCGCGGCCCACATTCATTAATGTTTTATAACCGACCAGTCCCTGCTCAGCGGCAAGTTTTGGTGCCAATAACATCATTCCACCCAGCAAAGACTGGTCTTCTGCTACACAGTCTTTCAATGTTTCGATGTGCTTTTTAGGCACAATCAGAAAATGCACCTTAGCCATCGGGCGGATATCATGAAATGCGATGACATTGTCATCTTCATAAATGGATTTGGAATGTATGCTACCAGCCGCGATCTTGCAAAAAATACAGTCACTCATTCTGCTCTGCTCGCTTTCTCTGCAATACCGGATAAACCTTCGCGCCTGGCCAGCTCATCCAGCACGTCCTGCGCACTCAACCCGGCATGACTCAGCATCACCAGTGTGTGAAACCATAAATCAGCGGTTTCATAAATGATGTCGTCTTTATTGCCATCTTTGGCGGCGATGACTGTTTCGGTGGCTTCTTCACCAATCTTCTTTAAGATGCTGTCCAGACCTTTGGCATACAGTTTGGCAACATAGGAAGAAGACGGATCAGCAGATTTTCGTGCTTCCAGCAACTCTGACAGTCGATTCAATACATCACTCATGATAGATTGCTTTCGGGTCTTTGATCACCGGCTCCACGGTCACCCAGTCTTCGCCTTGCAATTGCTGGAAAAAACAATTGTGACGCCCGGTATGACAAGCGATACCGCCTTGTTGTTCTACCGAAATCAGCACCACGTCATTGTCACAATCCAGACGGATATCGTGCACAATTTGTGTATGGCCGGATTCTTCACCTTTGTGCCAGAGTTTTTTGCGTGAGCGGGAGTAATACACGGCATGACCGGTCTCTCGCGTGAGCTGCAAAGCTTCGCGATTCATCCAGGCAAACATCAGTATCTTGCCTGTAGCCTGTTCCTGCGCGATGACAGGCACCAGTCCTTCATCGGTCCAGGCGACTTGATCGAGCCAGCTCATCGTATCTCTATCCCGTGTTGCCGCATATAGTCTTTCGCCTGCTGTACGGTGAATTCACCGTAATGGAAAATACTTGCCGCCAGCACCGCATCCGCACCACCCAGTGTCACACCATCGACCAGATGCTGCAGGTTACCAACCCCGCCGGAAGCAATCAATGGCACATCAACCGCTTCGCTGATGGCTTTGTTAAGCGGATTGTTAAACCCTATTTTGGTACCGTCGCGGTCCATGCTGGTCACCAACAATTCGCCAGCACCCAGGCTAACCATCTTGCGTGCCCATTCAACTGCGTCCAGCCCTGTCGGATTGCGTCCGCCGTGGGTAAATACTTCCCACTCAAAAGGCTGGTTATCAACTTTCTTGGCATCGATTGCGACCACGATACATTGCGATCCGTAACGGCCGGCGGCATCTTCCACCACCTGGGGATTCAGCACGGCAGTGGTATTGATACTAACTTTGTCAGCGCCGGCGTTCAGTAATCTGCGCACATCCTCTACCTTGCGTACCCCACCACCAACGGTGAGCGGGATGAAGACCTGTTCGGCGACGCGTTCGATAATATGCAGGATCAGGTCACGATCATCCGAACTGGCAGTGATATCGAGAAAAGTCAGCTCATCGGCACCCTGCTCGTTATAACGCTGGGCAATTTCAACCGGGTCCCCGGCATCGCGCAACTCAAGGAAATTGACACCTTTGACCACGCGGCCATTGGTCACATCCAGGCACGGGATAATGCGTTTAGCACACCCCATTACGCATTAAGCTCGTCGGCCAGCTTTTGCGCTGCAGCGAAATCGAGTGACCCTTCGTAAATGGCGCGGCCGGTGATGGTACCGATGATACCCTCTGACTGTACTGCACACAGCTTGCGTACATCATCCAGATTAGTCACTCCGCCACTGGCGATCACCGGAATAGTCAAGGCTTGCGCAAGGGCTACCGTGGCTTCGATATTTACGCCACTCAGCATGCCATCACGGCCGATATCCGTGTAAACAATACTTTCCACACCGTAATCTTCAAATTTCTTGGCCAGGTCAATCACATCGTGACCGGTCAATTTCGACCAGCCATCCACTGCCACCTTACCGTCTTTGGCATCCAGGCCGACCATAATCTGGCCGGGGAATGCGTAGCATGCTTCATGCAGGAAACCAGGATTCTTCACAGCAGCCGTGCCGATAATGACATAGCTGATACCGTCATCCAGGTAACGTTCTATGGTATCAAGATCACGGATACCACCACCCAGCTGGATAGGGATATCACCACCGACCGCTGCCACTATGGATTTGATGGCGTTTTCATTGACAGGTTTGCCGGCAAACGCACCGTTCAGATCGACCAGGTGCAAACGCTTGCCACCTTGCTCGACCCAGTGTTTGGCCATTGCTGCAGGATCTTCGGAAAATACGGTGGATTCTTCCATCAGCCCCTGCTTCAAACGTACGCAGTGACCATCTTTTAAATCAATTGCCGGGATAATTAACATGCTGTTTAATATTGAAATATAACGAGTTTTTTACAAAATTTCTGGAAACGCGATCATGGTTTCCAGTTTACAAAATTACGCAAAAGTTGCAAGCCTGAATCTGCACTCTTTTCCGGGTGAAATTGCACGGCAAATACATTGTCGCGCGCAATGGCACAAGTATAGTCGAACGGGTAAGCGGTGGTCGCTGCGGTCAACGCCGATTCGACCGGGTCCACATAGTAACTGTGCACATAGTAAAAGCGTGCCTGGTCAGCAATACCTTGCCACATGGCATGTGCACCACGCTGGTGAACCTGGCTCCAGCCCATGTGCGGCACTTTCAGTTTGGCACCTTGCGCATCGACCATTCTCTCGGCGGGAAAGCGCTTTACCTCACCTGGATAAATGCCCAGGCCAGGTACATCACCCTCTTCAGAATGATCAAACAACATTTGCAAGCCTATGCAAATGCCGAAAAAGGGCTTTTGCCTGGTGGCCTCATTCACCGCCTGGCGAAGACCACGTATATCCAGTTCGCGGATGCAGTCCGGCATAGCACCCTGACCAGGGAATACCACACGTTCAGCTGCGGCAATCTGTTCCGGGTCACTGGTGACTTCTATGCTCACCTCTGGTGCCACGGCCTTGAAGGCATTCGCTACTGATCTTAAATTACCCATGCCGTAATCAATGACGGCCACTTGCAAACGATTCATGTATTAACTATCGACTTTATAACAAGCCCTTGGTTTATAAAAGTCCGAGGTTTATAGCGAACCTTTGGTGGATGGCATCATTCCAGCCATGCGTGGGTCCGGCGTAATCGCCATGCGCAAAGCACGGCCAAACGCCTTGAAAATGGTTTCGGCCTGATGATGTGCATTGTGACCTTTAAGGTTATCAATATGCAAGGTAATCAATGAATGGTTCACGAATCCCTGGAAAAACTCGTAGAACAAGTCCGCATCAAACTCACCAATCATGGCACGCACAAACTTGCAGTCGAATTCAAGGCCAGGGCGGCCGGACAAATCCAGCACCACACGGCTCAAGGCTTCATCCAGCGGCACATAGCTGTGCCCATAGCGCGTGATCCCTTTTTTATCGCCCAATGCTTTTGAAAAAGCCTGGCCCAACGTGATACCGATGTCTTCCACGGTGTGGTGGCCATCAATATGCAAATCACCCTTGGCATGTACCTTCAGGTCTATCATGCCGTGGCGTGCAATCTGGTCCAGCATATGGTCAAGAAATCCAAGGCCGGTTTTCAAGTCTGACTGACCGGTACCGTCCAGGTTAAGAGCGACTGTAATTTGGGTTTCAAGTGTGTTGCGCGTAACTTCAGCTTGGCGTGACATAAGGGGGAAAAGAATCACTAGGATTTAGCAAATAATGCGACCATTTTACAGCAAGTCTCACTTGACTGGCAAAGCCTGTTATGAAAAACAAAAAAGCAGCCCGGATGGACTGCTTTTTTATTGCATTGCTATCCTGGGATAGCAAACAAGGAATTACTTAGCTTCTTCTGCTGGTGCAGCTTCAGCGGCTGGAGCAGCCTCTTCAGTTGCAGCAGGTGCTGCTTCTTCAGTAGCGGCAGGCGCTTCAGCAGCAGGTGCAGCGTCAGCTGGAGCAGCTTCTTCTGTAACTGGTGTTTCAGCAGCAGGTGCGGCTTCTTCAGATTTTTTGCCCAACAGAGAGAATACCAACACTGCAGCAACAGCAGCAATGATCCATGGCAGCAACTTGTTACCACCTTTAGCAGAAGTACCGGAACCGTGAGCGATCTTGGTGATTTCTGAAGCAGCAGAAGCTGGGTCAGCAGCACCGTAGATAGCAGCACCAGCAACAACGATGTCAGCACCGGCATCAACCACTTGTTTAGTAGTTGCAGCCTTAACACCACCAGCTACAGATACTTTAGCGCCAGTTTTCAGGCCGGATACCAGGCTCAGGTCAGCAAAAGGAGTATGTCCAGCAGCTTGTTGGTCCAAACCAGTGTGTACACCAATGATGTGTGCGCCTAGTTTAACAACTTCCAGAGTACGCGCTTTTTTGTCTTTAACGTTAATCAGGTCGATTTGCGCTTCTTTGCCGTATTTGTTGGCAGCATCGATTACGCCTTTGATCGTACCTACATCTGCAGTACCCAAAACGGTACAAATGTCAGCACCTGCTTTGTAGAATGGCTCAGCTTCGTAGAAGCCAGCATCCATGGTTTTCAGGTCAACCAAAATCTTGTTATTTGGGAATTTGGAACGCAATGCTTTCAACAGTTCGATACCGTTGTGCTTGATACAAGGTGTACCAATTTCCAGGATATCAACGTGTGGCGCTACTTTAGCTGCCAAAGCGATAGTTGCGTCAAAATCCAATGAGTCTAATGCCATCTGGGTTTGTGCCATTTTTCTTCCTCCGAGTTTGCTCTATTTTAAATCCAATGAACTTTTGCGCAGCAATGATGCAAACGCAACCCTCACTGCACATTATGTACAATAGCGTGCATCATAACCGTATTTCAAACAAAATGACAATATTGCGTCATATTTTTTTCTAGCGTATGAATCATTTAAGCGATGTTAGGCAGTAAATTGCTACAAATACTTTACTTTTAGCGACATCAGACACTCAAAACAGACTTTAATGCCTGTATCAACGCCTGATTTTGTGCGGTATTGCCTATGGTTATACGTAAAAAATCAGCAATCCGGGCCGGCTTTTTGAAATGCCGCACAATGACAGCCTGTTCACGCAAACCCGCAGCCAGCTGCTCGCCTGCCCTGTGCTGATGGCGTGCAAAAATAAAATTGGCGCCAGATGGTAATACTTCAAAGCCCAGATTCTGTAATTCAGCGACGACGGTTTCGCGGTCCGAGATCACTTGCTGGCGCGTATGCTGAAAATAAGCCTCATCCTGTATCGCTGCAACAGCTCCCGCTTCTGCAAAACGATCAATCGGATAGGAGTTAAAGCTGTCCTTGACCCTGATCAGCGCTTCAATCAGGCTGGAATCGCCTAATGCATAACCCACCCGCAAACCGGCTAAAGAACGGGATTTGGAATAAGTATGTGTCACCAGCAAATTGGGGTAACGCCCTATCAAGGCTACTGCAGATTCGGTTCCGAAATCCACATAGGCTTCGTCAATCACGACTACTGAATCCTGGTTAGCCTGTAACAAACGCTCGATCTCGGCCAATGCCAGCGGAATACCGGTGGGCGCATTCGGGTTAGGGAAGATGATACCGCCATTCGGGCGCAGGTAATCATCAATATTTATGCCAAATTGCGTATTCAGCGGCATGGTTTCATATTGAATGCCATACAGCCCGCAATAAACAGGATAAAAACTGTAGGTGATATCCGGGAATAACAATGGCATATCATGCTTAAGCAACGCCTGGAACACATGCGCCAGCACTTCGTCTGAACCATTGCCTACGAACACCTGGCTGGTTTGCAAACCGTGATACTCGGCGATGGCCGTTTTCAGGCGGCTGGAATCGGGATCAGGATACAAGCGCAAACTATCTGCTGCTTCCGCCTGCAAAGCCGCGATCACCTTGGGGCTGGGCCCATACGGATTTTCGTTAGTGTTCAGCTTGATGAGGTTTTGAATCTTGGGCTGCTCCCCCGGCACATAAGGTGTCAGGGTATGCACAATAGGACTCCAGAGCTTACTCATTATGGCAAACCTTATTTAAGGCGGTATTCGGCACTGCGCGCGTGCGCTTGCAGGCCTTCACCGTAAGCCAGCGTTGCCGCGATTTTGCCCAGGGTTTGCGCGCCTTCACTGGAAACCATGATCAGGCTGGAACGCTTCTGGAAATCATAGACACCGAGTGGCGAGCTGAAGCGCGCCGTGCGTGAAGTCGGCAGAACGTGGTTTGGGCCGGCACAATAATCACCCAGAGCCTCACAAGTATCGCGCCCCATAAAGATGGCTCCGGCATGCTTGATTTTTTTGCTGAACGCCAGCGCGTCGTCCATGGACAGCTCCAGGTGTTCAGGCGCGATGAAATTACAAATATCGGCGGCTTCCTGCAGATCTTTCACCTGTATTAATGCACCACGGTTTTGCAGTGAAGTGCGGATGATATCCTGCCTTGGCATCTCAGTGACTTGGCGTTCAATGCTAGCCTGCACCTGGTCAAGGAATTCGGCACTGGGTGACAGCAATATCGCTTGTGCCAACTCGTCATGCTCGGCTTGGCTGAACAGATCCATCGCGGTCCAGTCCGGATTGCTCTTGCCATCACTGATCACCAGAATTTCGGAAGGCCCGGCCACCATATCAATACCTACCACACCGAACACACGGCGTTTGGCGGCAGCCACATAGGCATTCCCGGGACCGACAATCTTATCCACTTGCGGCACTGTTTCCGTACCATACGCCAGCGCACCCACAGCCTGCGCACCACCGATGCAGAAAACACGGGTGACGCCACAGACAGCAGCAGCTGCCAGCACCAATGGATTTTTCTCACCATTCGGGGTGGGCACCACCATGATCAATTCCTGCACACCGGCTACCTTGGCTGGAATCGCATTCATCAGCACTGAAGAGGGATAGGCAGCTTTTCCACCGGGCACGTACAAACCAACGCGGTCCAGCGAAGTGACCTGCTGACCCAGCAGAGTGCCATCAGCCTCGGTGTACTGCCAGGACTGCATGACCTGTTTTTCGTGATAGCTACGCACGCGGTCCGCTGCCGTTTGCAATGCAGCACGCTGGGCTTCCGGCAAACCTGCTAATGCCGCCTGCAATTCCGTCTGGGGGATTTCCAGTTGTGCCAAAGTATCCGAATTGGTGTGATCAAAGCGGTTGGTATATTCCAGCACCGCGGCATCGCCACGCGCTTTCACATCCTTGAGGATATTGGCCACCACCTGGTCTATGCCATCGTCCTGGGCGGTTTCAAAAGCCAGCAAGGCTTTTAATTCGCTCTCAAAATCAGCAGCCTGGGTTGTTAAACGTTTTATCTTCATATCTTTACTGTGATTACTCTTTCTGGATAGCATCAGCAAAACTGTCAATAATCGGCTGTAGCTTCGGACGGTTTACCTTATAGGAGGCCTGGTTAATAACCAGTCGCGAGCTGATAGCGCCAATCTCTTCCACCGCCTTGAGCTTGTTGGCACGCAGCGTACCACCAGTGCTGACCAGATCAACGATGGCATCGGCAAGCCCGACCAGCGGACCCAGTTCCATGGAACCATATAACTTGATCAGGTCTACATGCATGCCTTTGGCGGCAAAGTGCTCACGCGCGGTTTTCACATATTTGGTAACGACCTTCAAACGGGCCCCCTGGCGGATACTGGCCTCATAATCAAAGTCTTCCCGCACGGCCACCATCATTTTGCAGCAGGCGATATTCAAGTCCAGCGGCTGGTAAAGACCCTCTCCCCCATGCTCATCCAGCACATCTTTACCGGCGATGCCGATATCGGCAGCTCCGTATTGCACATAGGTCGGCACATCAGTAGCACGCACAATCACCAGGCGTACATCTTCACGATTGGTCGGTAAAATCAGCTTGCGTGAAGATTCAGGATCTTCCAGTGACTGAATACCTGCAGCAGCCAGCAACGGGGTAGTTTCTTCAAAAATACGCCCTTTACTCAGTGCGATAGTAATCATAGTTAATAACCTGCTTATTATTTAATTCGGCGATGGACCTTGGTTTATCTTTAACCGTGGTTTATCAATCCTAGTTTGACCTGCGGACTTTAGCACCCAACTGGTTTAATTTTTCCTCCAGGCGCTCATACCCGCGATCCAGGTGGTAGATTCGGTCAATCACGGTTTCGCCTTCCGCTACCAGCCCAGCCAGCACCAGGCCCGCTGAAGCACGTAAATCGGTGGCCATCACGTTAGCACCTTCCAGCGCAGAGACGCCTTTGACGAAGGCGCTGTTGCCTTGCACTTCGATGTTGGCACCCATACGCTGCAGTTCCTGTACATGCATAAAGCGGTTTTCAAAAATGGTTTCCACCACGGTGGAGACACCGTCAGCCATGGTATTCAACGCCATGAACTGCGCCTGCATATCGGTAGGGAAAGCCGGATGAGGAGCGGTACGTATATTGACTGCCTTTAACTGGCCATCACTTTTCACGGTGATACTGCTGTCATCACTGCTGATCTGTGCACCGGCTTCACGCAGCTTCTCAATCACCGCCTCCAGCAGATCGGCACGTGCATTTTTCAGCGTCACCTCACCGCCGGTCATCGCAGCAGCCACCATATAGGTACCTGCCTCAATACGGTCACAGACGATATGATGTTGCGCACCGGTCAGGCGCTCAACACCTTCGATGGTAATGGCGTCAGTTCCGGCCCCAGTGATTTTCGCGCCCATTTTATTCAGGCACTCTGCCAGGTCAACCACCTCCGGTTCTTTGGCGGCGTTTTCCAGTATGGTCGTGCCTTGAGCCAGTGCCGCAGCCATCATCAGGTTTTCAGTCCCGGTGACAGTGACCACATCCATATAGTAAGTAGCGCCCTGCAGGCGGCGATTAGGCAAATGCAATGTGCTGGCCTGGATATAACCATGCGTGATATGCATGGCGGCACCCATGGCTTGCAGACCCTTGATATGCAAATCAACAGGTCGGGAACCGATGGCACAGCCGCCAGGTAATGAAACACGCGCAGTGCCAAATCGGGCCAGCAATGGCCCCAATACCAGGATAGAAGCACGCATGGTTTTCACCATTTCGTACGTAGCTTCGAATGAAGCGACATCACTGGCATCCAGTGTCACCAGGTCATTTTCTTTGGTCACTTTGACACCCATGGTGTCCAGCAATTTGAGTGTGGAAGCCACATCCCTTAAAGCCGGGACGCCAGTCAGTACCAGCGGCGTTTCAGCCAGCAGACCTGCGCATAAAATCGGTAATGCAGCATTCTTGGCGCCAGATACCAGTACTTCGCCGTGCAAAGGCACGCCGCCTTCAATAATCAGTTTGTCCAAAATTATGCTTTCGACAACAGTTCTTGCAGCTCGCCGCTCTGATACATACTGCGCATGATGTCTGCACCGCCGATAAATTCGCCGTTTACGTACAACTGCGGGATCGTTGGCCAGTTGGCGTATTGCTTGATACCTTCGCGAATCTCCATGTCCTGCAATACGTCGATAGCGACGAATTGTGTACCACAGGCATCCAGGATTTGGGTAGCGACATTTGAAAAACCACATTGCGGGAATTTCGGGCTACCTTTCATATACAGCACCACCTTGTTATTGGTGACTGTGTCTTTGATCTTTGCTTGTGCGTCCATGTTTTCTCCAATCTGTTCTGTTAATCGCAGGGGCGTTTAAGCCTGCTGCATCTGCTGCCATTGTGTTGGCGTGTAGGTTTGCATGGCCAGCGCATGGATCTCTACGCGCATACGGTCACCCAGCGCGGCGTACACCAGCTGATGCTGCTGCACCATGCGTTTTCCTTCAAACAACGGGCTGACAACTACCGCATCAAAATGCGTGCCGTCGTCACCATTCACTTTAATATAGTCGCATTCCAGACCACTCTGTATATACGATTGCAATTGGGCTGCTGTTAACACAAAACCTCGCTTTGATTTCAATATCCGGCCTGGCTTGTGGGAAGCTCCCATTCACACCACCGGAACATCTAACTACGTAATTTATAACCGGATTTTAACATCTTTAGGCATACCCACGCTAATGCCAGTAGAAAGACACCGACTACACTGACGCTCAGCCATGGTGAAACATCCCCCTGTCCGAAGAAACCGTACCGGAACCCGTCTATCATGTAGAAGAAAGGATTCAGTTGCGACACGGCCTGCCAGAAAGGCGGCAGGGAATGGATGGAATAAAAGACACCGGATAGAAACGTCAGCGGCATGATCACAAAGTTCTGGAAGGCCGCCATCTGGTCAAACTTATCCGCCCAGATACCGGCAATCACGCCAAACGTACCCAGTAACGCGCTCCCCAGCAACGCGAAGGTAATGATCCACCACGGATGTACGGTAGGCACATCCACAAAACATAAGGCCACCAGGTATATGCTCAAGCCCACCACCAGGCCACGTATCATGGACGCAGCCAGGAAAGCCACAAAGAACTCCAGATAGGTAAGCGGCGTCAGCATCAGGAAAATGATATTACCCATGACCTTGGACTGGATCAGACTGGAAGAGCTGTTGGCAAACGCATTCTGCAACAGCGACATCATCATCAGCCCCGGCACCAGGAAGGCGGTGTAACTGACCTGGTCGTAGATTTTCACATGCGATTCCAGCACGTGCGAAAAAATCAGCAGATACAGCAATGCTGTCAGTATTGGCGATGCGATCGTCTGGAAAGCCACCCGCCAGAACCGCAACAATTCTTTTTTGAACAGGGTATACACACCGCGCCAGCGTCCGCTGACATGGTTATCCAGCCAGTGAAAAGGATTCAGCCATTTGAGCAATGTATTCATCAGGCTTGCCCTCCGTGAGTCCCTACCAGATTGAGGAACACGTCTTCAAGGTCCACTTCCTGCAACTGGATATCCATGACTTTCACCTGCGCCATACGCAGTTCGGACAAAATCGTTTCCACCTGCACGATATCTGACAAGTTGAAAATCACGAGGTCGTCTTTCTGTTGTTTAATGAAGGGATGCAGACCGGCCGGCACTGTGCCTTCCACCCGCAACACCAGTTGTTTGGCGGCATGGCTGCGCAATAATTGCTGTGTAGTATCCAGCGCCACAATCTTGCCTTGTTTCATCATCGCGATGCGTTCACACAGGGTTTCCGCCTCTTCAAGGTAATGCGTGGTCAGGATAATGGTATGGCCCTGCTGGTTAAGCTTCTGGATAAAGCCCCATAGCATCTGGCGCAATTCCACGTCCACCCCGGCGGTTGGTTCATCCAGCACGATCACCGGTGGCTTGTGTGCCAGCGCCTGCGCAATCAGTGCGCGCCGCTTCATGCCACCGGATAATTTGCGCATATTGGTGTGCGCTTTATCGGTCAGGCCCAGCCCTTCGATGACTTCATCGACCCAGGCATCATTTTCCGGGCCACAGCCGAAATATCCGGCCTGGAAACGCATCATTTCACGCACATTAAAGAACGGGTCGAACACCAGCTCCTGCGGCACTACACCCAAAGCCATACGCGCCTGCTGATAAGCCGTCTGCACGTCGTGCCCCATAATGCGGATATGGCCACTGGTCGGCCTGAGCAAGCCAGATAAAAGATTGATCAATGTGGATTTACCGGCACCATTAGGCCCCAGCAATGCAAAGAACTCCCCTGGCTGTATGGTCAGGTCTATTCCACGCAACGCCTCAAAAGCGCCAAATTGTTTGGTAATTCCTTGAATTTCAACGGCTGCCACCACGGTGTTGCCTTTCACTATCCTAAAAAAACGAAACCCCACCTCTGTCCAGAGCTGGGGTTTGCTGACTCAAATGTCGGATTAATTTAACAAGAAACTATCCACACCATATAACTGCATCAGACTACGCAGATTGTCAGGCACCCCCACCACCGAGACCGACCCGGCCTGGGCATGCTCATGATGGAATTGCCTTTGAATCTCGAATATCAAACTGACTGCCACCGTATCGACTTCATCTACCTTAGAGAAGTCCAGGGTCAATGGTGCGTCCAGACGCAACGTTTCCAGCTGGGCCAGGGCTTGATTGATGTTATTGATCAACAAATCGCCGCTAAAGCTCAGTGTATTTTCCTGTTGCGTAATAGTGACCACGATAACCCTTTGACTAGAAAAATTATTTACCGGTTGCAGCTTTATTTTTTTCAGCCAGTTTTTTATTCAGGCTGTCCAGACCGTTCTGGCGGATCTCCTGTGCGAACTGGCTACGGTAGTTGGTCACCAGGCTGACACTTTCAATCACGATATCGTACACCTTCCAGTCATCACCTTTCTTGCTCAAGGTATAGTCAACAGCGATAGGCTCACCACCTGGCTGTTGTATCGCTGTTTTCACAGTAGCAGTTTCCGCACCTGGCTCCAGGCTGAAAGGCTTGTACTCGATAGTCTGGTTTTTGTATTTGGACAATGCGGTTGCATAAGTACGCAACAACAAGGTTTTAAATTCAGCCTGAAAAGCTGACTGTTGTTCCGGAGTCGCTTTAGTCCAGTTCTTACCCAGTACCAGGCGTGATACTTTTTCAAAGTCAAAGTTTGGCAGGATCTTTTCTTCTGCCAGTGCAAAAATCTTTTGCTGGTTGCCAGCCTGGATATCCTTGTCAGACTTGATCACTTCGATCACATCATCGGCTGTTTTTTTCACCAGTTGGTCCGGTGCCACACCTGCAAATGCCACACTGCTTACCAGCCACATGGCACATGCCATCCACCATTTTTTCATCGCTATCCCTTTTTAACCAGTTAAATTACTTACCAATTTTGTCCAATGGACTGGCATCTAACGCATCAGCATCCGTTTCGGTTGATTTCGCAGCGGTTTGCGCTGGCTTGTCATCCCCTTCGGTTGCCTTGCTATACAAAAACTGACTGATTAATTTTTCCAGAACCACTGCATCCTGTGTCTGGGTAATTTTGTCACCGTTTTGCAAATTCTGCTCGTCACCACCGGCTTCCAGACCCACGTACTGCTCACCCAATAAACCCGCAGTGTAGATATTTGCGAATGTATCCTTAGGGAAGTTGTAACGTTTGTCGATGTTCAGACTTACGACGGCCTCATAAGTTTTCGAATCAAAGGTGATGCCTTCAACACGACCCACTACAACGCCGGCGCTTTTAATTGGCGCACGTGGTTTAAGACCACCAATATTCTCAAAGTTCGCCGTGACCGTGTAAGTTTCACCAATATTGCTGGTAGTCAGGTTGCCTACTTTCATGGCCAGTCCGAGCAACGCGGCAAATCCCATCGCCACAAAGATCCCTACCCATAAATCGATTGTTGTTCTTTCCATTACTACTCCTCACGAATGTTCTTATAAGGCTTTTTTCTAGCCGAGCATGAACGCCGTTAATATAAAATCCAGTGCCAGTACTGCCAGCGACGACGTCACCACTGTTCGCGTCGTTGCCCGGCTTACACCTTCTGCTGTCGGTGGCGCATCGTAGCCTTCAAACAAAGCGATCATGGTACACGCCACACCGAATACCACACTCTTGAATACGCCATTCAGGATGTCATATTCCCAATCCACATTGGCCTGCATTTGTGACCAGAATGCGCCAGCATCCACGCCGATCAAAGGCACCGCGACCATGTAGCCACCGAGGATACCCATCATGGTGAATAACGTCGCCAATACCGGCATGGCAATCACCCCGGCCCAGAATCTTGGTGCAATCACACGTGCAATCGGGCTGACTGCCATCATTTCCATCGCAGACAACTGCTCGGTCGCTTTCATGAGGCCAATCTCGGCAGTGATGGCAGTGCCGGCACGGCCGGCGAATAACAAGGCGGTCACTACCGGCCCTAACTCACGTACCAGCGCCAGCGCCACCAGCACACCAATCGCTTCTGACGATCCATATTTTTGCAAAGTATGGTAACCCTGCAAGGCCAGCACCATGCCGACGAAAAAAGCCGACACCAGGATAATGATCAGCGACAGCACACCGGTGAAATAGACTTCGCGCACGGTCAACCTGAAACGGCGGAAACTTTCACCCGAGGAAATCAGCGTCAGGCCGAACAGGCGCGCACCTGCGCCAAAACGCCACATTTTATTGATAAAACCGGCACCCAGGTTTCTGAACAAGCGTTCCAGTTGGCGCATCATCTGGCCCCTCTTAACAAGCTGGCATGATACTCAGGCGCTGCATAATGGAACGGGACCGGACCATCTTTTTCACCGTGTACAAACTGGTGTACAAAAGGCATTTCAGATTTGCGCAGATCCTCAGGCGTGCCTTCGGCAGCCACTACGCCGTTCGCTACAAAATACACATAATCCGCAAACTGGAAAGTCTCTTCTACGTCGTGCGTTACAATAATTGAGGTAGCGCCCAGGGCATCGTTCAGGCTGCGGATCAGGTCACAGATCACCGCCATCGAAATCGGGTCGAGTCCGGCAAAAGGCTCGTCATACATGATGATACTGGGGTCCAGCGCAATCGCCCTGGCCAAAGCGACGCGCCTTGCCATCCCGCCCGACAGCTCGGTAGGCTTTAGTGCATGGGCCCCACGCAGGCCCACTGCATTCAGCTTCATCAGCACCAGGTCGCGTATCATGCTTTCAGGTAAATCGGTGTGTTCGCGAATCGGAAAAGCGACATTCTCGTACACGGATAAATCGGTAAACAAGGCGCCATGCTGAAACAGCATGCCCATTTTCCGGCGCAAGCGGTAGATGCCATCGCGGTCTTGCTTGTGCACGACTTCGCCACCCACCAGCACTTCCCCTTTGGTCGGTTTTAACTGCCCGCCAATCAGGCGCAATAACGTGGTCTTACCGCTTCCGCTACCTCCCATGATCGCCACCACCTTGCCTTTTTGAAAGGTCATATTGATGCCGTGATGCAGCAATTTACCTTTGTAACCAAAGGAAAGATCTTTAATTTCGACGATTGACTGGGCCATTAGATTAGATTCTTTTGCAAGCGGCTCTCATTTTAAATCAGAAACCGTTGAGAATTCTGTATGTATAATTTATAAAACAAAAAGCCCGTAAAACAGGCTTTTTGTGTTAAAGATGTGTTGTATTCTACACTAAAAACTCATGCAAACTAAGTAAGGGGATGCCGGTTGCGGTGTCGCTTCCCCAGTCCCCGGTGTGCCATTTACCAGTATCCGCATCACGCCTGTATTCCCTGCGCCGTCATCCAGCATGGTATCCAGTTGCGTGGCATATCTGCCCAAAATGCCATCGGAGCACATGGCATGCGCACTGTTGAAAGTACCGCTACTTACTGCGGTTAAAGCATCGACACTGGTCACGCCCAACCTGCCGCCGTCGCTATTTCGCGGTGTATATTGTGTACTGCCGGTATCGGTTGCACCCGTGGCCAAGCCGCCCAATCGCAGATGCTGCCACAATAAAAAGGATTCGTCTGTCGCGGTATCGGAATTCCAGGCACCCTGTATCAACCCGTTCTGGGTCTGGCCACCGGTCGTCGCATTGGTCCCGCCATTCAGATGCGTGCTCGCTGCATGATCATCACCAGGCAACACACGGAACCTGTCCTGGTAGCCATAAAAGTAGGTCGGGATATTCCTGAAGTCGCTCGCCAGACTTTTCACTTTGGCATTCGCTATGAGCTCCTGCCCCCGCATCACCCCTGCCAGTAACAACCCTGCAATCACCAGCACAATTGCCAATTCAATCAAGCTAAACCCTTGTTGCCTGTTCATTTGAATCCTCCTAAGATTTATTATTGAGAGCACTTCTGCGCCTGGATAAAAGCTTGTTGCCTGAACCCAGCGCACAAAATATTAACATTTATTAAATAAAATAAATATATGTTAAGTACATAATAATGAATGGAGCTTCACAAATGAAACGGGCAGACCCGCAGGACTGCCCATCAAGAATTACTTTTAGCTGTTAACTTTTACTGCATTTCCATACTCACCATGTTCTCATACTTACAAAGTACCGTATGAATGCAATCCGCTCAGGAACATATTCACACCGAGGAAAGCGAATGTGGTCACCAGCAGGCCGACCAGGGCCCACCAGGCCAGCACCGTACCACGCAGCCCTTTCATCAGGCGTAAATGTAACCAGGCAGCATAGTTGAGCCAGACGATCAGCGCCCAGGTTTCTTTAGGGTCCCATGACCAATAGCCACCCCATGCCTCGGCCGCCCACATTGCTCCCAGGATAGTCGCGATGGTAAAAAACGCAAAACCGATGGCAATCGCTTTGTACATCAGGTCATCCAGCACATGCAGTGCCGGCAGGCGGCTGGCTAATACGCCTTTCTTAACCAGCAGATAAGCACCGGCGACCATGGCCGCCAGCGAGAATGCGCCATAACCGATGAAGTTAGCCGGCACATGAATTTTCATCCAGTAACTTTGCAAAGCTGGCACCAGCGGCTGGATCTCATTTGCGTGCCGGTCAAAGGTATACCACAGGATAAAGCCAACAGCTGCGTTGATGACGATCAGCACAAACCCGCCCAGCTGCCGGGTTTTGAACAGCTTCTCGTAGTGCAGGTAGAGCAATGCTGTGATCAGGCAAAATAGGATAAACACTTCATACAAATTACTGATAGGGATATGGCCGATGTCCGGCGCGATCAGGTAAGACTCATACCAGCGCACCATCAGGCCGACGAAACCGAATAAAGTCGCCGCCCAGGTCAGGGCTGAAGCCACTTTGGCGGTAAACTCAGATTTCTGGAACAAGGCCAGCCAGTAAGTCAGCATTGCCAGCACAAACAACACATTCATCCACATGATTGCCGACTGGCTGGCCAGCAGGAACTTGAGTAAAAAGCGCTGTCCGCCATTTGCCAGGTCACCCTGGTAACTGTAAACGCCGAGCAGACTAAGAATAGCAACGCCTAACACCAGCCTGGCGATTGCCGACCAGCGCCAGCCCAGGTAGCTGAATACGCCGACCGCCCCGAACAGGAAGCCCACTTCGTAGATATCCATATAGCCAGCATAGCGCTGGTAAGAAAACAATCCGCCGGCCAACAACAGCACTGCATATAGCCAGTCATATGCCGTCAGTGTTTGCCAAAAGGACGTTGGTTTGGTCCATGCTGGTGATGTATTCATCTTGTAACCCCTTTCGGTTCGAACAGGCTTTAAGCCTTATGTTCAGCCTGCAACAGCCCGGTAAGCTGCTGTTGCGTACGTGCAAAATCCTGATCCAGATCCATGTTCTTGCGGTTGGATGACATGGCGACCAATACTTCCTGCTGTGCTGGTTTGATTAACAACCAGAGACGTCGTTCCCTGATATAGAACATGGCAAAGATCCCCAGCACCAGCATCACCGAACCCAGGTAAACCCAGTTCTGGCCGGGTGAACGGGTCAACTGGAAACCGCTGGCCTGCTTGAGCGTGTAATTCTTCAGCTGGAAATAATAAGGCGTGCCATAGAAAAACAGGTCATTCATGGCATTCAGGCTATCCTGGATAAATATCGCCGTAGACTGATCCTGCGGTGCCGGCGGCAAATTACGTTGTGCACGGCTGATCTGGTAAGCCTGCAACGCAGCGGTATTCAATAATTTCAGATAGGTCTGCGCAGCTTGCTCACGCTGGTCTTTAGGCACTGCTTTTTCAATAATCCTGGACAGCTCGCTGTAACCGCCACGCTTGAAGGTCAACAACAATTGTTGCAGGCTTTGTTCAAACTGCACTTTAAGCTGAGCATTGCCACTAGGCATCTGCTTCGCCACCTGGCTGGCAATGTCGCGGATCGACTGCTCATTGCGCATGGTCTGGCGCAAAGCCATAAAGCCGGTGATTTCCAGTTCATCATCTGCCGGCACCCGCAGGTACTTGAACTCGTCCTGCACGGTTTCGCGCATGCCGGACACGAAATAGGCACGGCCATCCAGTTGCAATGGCTGCATGTAATTCACATACTCCCGCGCCTGACCACTGGCATTACGCAACTTCAAGGTGGTGTTAGGACCGACGTTGTGCGACTTGCCTTTTCCATCCTTGGACAAGTTCATGATATTGAACTGGCGGAATTCGTTGAACTCCACGGTCATTTTCTGAGCACCCTCTCCCAAAGAGCCTTTTTGCAGCACAACGCCATCAATATCAAAGCCATCCTGATTTTCTGCCGCCAGGTTCCACAGCTTGAATTTGAGTTGAGAGCCGCCGTCCTGAAAGTCGGACTGGTAAATGGCAATGCCTTTGTGGATATAAGGATGGTTAACGCGGATAGTCGCTTCTATGGGCTTGGAAAGTTCAGGGTCAGTAATGACAATATCGCTCTCGAACGATTTTGGCATGCCGGTTGGATAATGCTCGATGCGAAAATCCTTGAGTGCCACCGTGAACGGCAGTTCCTGCACCAGGTAGCCATCACGCACACGCACGAAAGCCACATTGTCACGCTCGCCTTCCGGCAAGGTCATATTGGCACGGAATGACAGGTTATTGGTGCCCAGGCGGCTTTCTTCGGGCACCTTGCGCGAGGCGATATCGCGTGTCTCAATTTTCTTGAAACCAAGTAACTCCTGCACTTTGAAAGGCAAGTTACCATCCAGCAGGCCGCCAAAACAAATCACGACAATTGCCGCATGGGTAAAAATGTAACCCAAACGCTGATGCGTACCCAGGCGCGCGGCGATCAACACATCGCCGCTATCTTGGTGTTTGGTTTTAAAGTTATAACGTTCAGCAGATAGGAACTCATTTAACCTGGACTGCGTCTCTGTAGAGGGATTGCTCACGTGCAAACTGGCCTGGTGGCTAAACAGTCGCAGGGATTTCTCGGTGGCGTGTTCCTTATATGTTTTCCATTCCTTCAGCATCAATGGGGTATTACGGAAAACACACAGCGTGGTCGACACGACCAGGAATAACAGAATGACCAAAAACCAGGCGGCATGGTACACATCCAGCAGACCGAGCAATTCAAATAGCTCAAACCAAAGCTGGCCGAACTTGATGATATAGTTTTGGTAAGGTTCGTTCTGCTTGAGTACAGTCCCGATAATCGAAGCAATGCCAAGCAGAGTCAGCAGGCTGACGGCAAACCGCATCGAGCTCAGCAGTTCATAAATACGCTGTGACAGGGGGACTGACGCTTTCAAAATGTTCTCTACAGGTTATCGCTTAAGTGATGGTGTACAGGGAAGGCATTGACCATGCAGCGCTATAACGTTGCATGCGCAATTGTGGACGACACCAGAAGTAAAAGGTTGCATGCCTGTTTGCGCTTCAGCAATCAACAAGTATAGCACTTAGCAAAAAAGGTGGCCGAGGCCACCTTTATCCAAGCTGCACCGATTAACGCAAACCTTGAATGTAATCAGCCACTGCCTGCATTTCCGCATCACTCATTTTAGCGGCGATAGTGGCCATCATAGGTGCATTGGCACGTTCACCGGTACGGAAAGTGCGCAACTGCTGCACGGTGTACTCGGTATGTTGCCCGGCCAGGCGAGGGAACTGTCTAGGCAAACCGGCACCGGTCACACCATGACAGGCCGCACAGGCTGGTACTTTAGTCGCAGCGATACCGCCACGGTAGATCTTCTCACCCAGCGAGCCTTTGCCGTTTTCCTTGGCTTTCGCCAGCTTGATGCTCTGGCTGGAGAAGTATTTGGCAACGCCTTCCATATCTTCCTGGCTCAAGGCACTGGCGATGCCGCTCATCACCGCATTAGCGCGTGAGCCGTCTTTAAAGTTGCTCAACTGCTTGAGCAGATATTCCGGATGCTGGCCCGCCAGTTTCGGGTTGGCCGTAATCACGCTATTGCCATCTGCGCCATGACAGGCAGCACACACATTCTGCACAACTTTATCCGGTCCATTCACTGCAGGTGCCGCTTCGGTAGCGGCGGGCTCTTCAGCAAATGCAGGCTGAACAGCCAAGGTTACACTCAATGCCAGCAGTGCAAACAATCCTGCTTTAAAACTCTTCAACATAATATCAATGCCCCAACATTTTATTTGGCGCCATTTTATCAAACAAACCCTGTTCGTGATAGCATTCACAGCTGAATAGTCCACAAAACCTTGAGGCAACTCAACCCCACCATGCCAGTTTTCCAAAACGCCCGCTTCCATATTTCGGCACACCATTTACGCGATTTACCGCCTGCCAGCGGCATCGAAGTCGCCTTTGCCGGACGTTCAAATGCCGGAAAATCCAGCGCGCTGAATACACTGGCCAACCACAATCGTTTGGCATTTGTCAGTAAACAGCCTGGTCGCACGCAGCTGATCAACTTTTTCACGCTGGGTGATGACAAGCACCTGGTAGACCTGCCCGGTTATGGCTACGCCAAAGTACCGGAAGCCATGCGTATGCACTGGCAAAATGTGCTGTCGCGCTACCTGAGCGAACGCAGGAGCCTGGCCGGTCTGGTGCTGGTCATGGACAGCCGGCATCCGCTGACGCCGCTGGACAGGCAGATGCTGGACTGGTTTTGCCCGACTGGCAAACCGGTGCACGTGCTGCTGACAAAAAGCGATAAGTTATCGCGCAGTGAATCCACCATCACTCTGAATAAGGTGCGCAAAGAACTGCAAGCCACCTGGGGGGATGAGATCAGCGTGCAATTATTTTCCAGCCTGAAAAAACAGGGTGTGGATGAAGCCGAGAAAGTACTTGGCGAATGGTTTTTCAGCGGCGATAGCGAAACAAAAACTGAAGCAGTCCAGCCTGATCAAAACGGCAATTAACCGTTTCTAAAAACTTACACCTTCTTAAAAACCAAATCCCACACGCCATGGCCAAGCTTCAGGCCGCGATTCTCAAACTTAGTCAAAGGGCGGTAAGCCGGCTTCTCAGCATAATCTGCCGCACTATTTTGCAATTGCGGTTCCGCACGCAACACTTCGAGCACCCATTCCGCATATTCCTGCCAGTCAGTCGCCACGTGGATGTAAGCACCCGCTTTCAGTTTTGAGCAAAGCAGCTTCACAAACTCGGCCTGGATCAGGCGGCGTTTGTGATGGCGCTTTTTATGCCAAGGGTCGGGGAAGAAAATATGCACGCCATCCAGCGAAGCATCCGGCAACATATGCTGCAAGACTTCCACCGCATCATGTTGCAGGATACGGATATTGGAAATATCCCCTTCCTGCATCAGCTTGAGCAAACTGCCCACGCCGGGCGTATGTACTTCAACTGCCAGGAAATCACTGTCAGGCAAAGTCTGGGCAATTTTTGCGGTGGCGTCTCCCATACCGAAACCGATCTCGAGGATTTTTGGGCCGGCATCACGACCAAAAATCTTAGCCAGATCCAGTACATGCTCGGCATATTCAATACCAAATTGCGGCCAGCCAGTCTCAAGGGCACGTTCCTGCCCTTTGGTTAAACGCCCCTGGCGCAGGACAAAACTGCGGATGCGGCGTTGGTATGGAGCTTCGGAAGATTCGGGTGCTTGGTCGATTTCGGTCATGGGGCGCATTATACTTTAGAGTGTACGTTTCCTTTATGCTCCTAGGGACAGCTGAAAAATTCTTTTATTGCAAGTTCTAAATAAGAAGTAACAGGTCACATATTGTTGAGGGCTTATAAATGGTGAGATATTCTTTTTGGTGAATATATTGAAGAACGCTTAATTAACCCCCGCCAAGCGCACCCTCTGCTTTTCGAAAGTAACCCAGCCCAGCCAAGTATTAACCTCGCCTGGATTCTGGCCTCCGCCAGAATGACAAACTGAGGAATTGGCCTTTGTTTAAGCCCACCTTACAAACCATTGCCACACCTACTCCGGAATGACTAATCCACTAAAGCTGATGCCGCTTATCCCCCTGCAAAAACCCCAACAGCGGCAATTGCAAACCCTTCCCCAACGCCAATACCTTAAACAGCTCTCCCATTTCCGCCGGCGAAAGCAGCTTCTGCACTGCCGCAACTGCAGGCAAATAACGTGCACTATCTTCAGGCGAAATTCGTTCAAGCAATTGCAAAATACCGCAATTCATCAAAAACTGCGCCTGAGAGGTATACCCCACACACTCTAGTCCATGTGCCAAACCAGTTTCCGCCACGGCAGTGAAATCCACATGCGCGGTAATATCCTGCAGCCCTGGATTTACGAACGGCTCAGCATGCGCCTGATGCTGGAAATGGCACATCAAGGTACCCTGTTTACGCTGCGGATGGTAATACTCACGCCCGGCAAAACCATAATCAACCTGCAGGATCATTCCTTTTTGCAAGATAGCCGCCAGACTAGCAATCAGGCCCTGCGCAGCCGGGCACACTTCGGTCAGGTAATTGTCCGGTAACTGGCTGGTATCTATATGTTTGACCAGCGAGTCATCTTCTAACGGACGGTCCTGCCAGACAAATCCCTGATCATACGCAACACCGCGTTCCAGCCACTGCCCGCTTTTCCAATGCACAAGATGCACCGGAATCGCATCCAGTACTTCATTGCCCAATACCACGCCAGTCAGTGTTTCAGGCAAAGTATCCAGCCATTGCACGCGTGAGAAAACCTCATCCGGCAACGAATTCTGCAAGTGTTCTCGCTGCCGCTCGCGCAAGTTGGCACTCACATCAAGAATATAATAACGGTCGGGCAACTGCTGTAACTCGTTGAGCCGCAGCAATAGGCCTATGGCGAGCTTGCCGGTGCCTGCACCCAGTTCCAGGATATCGACATTGCCTTTATTGCTTCTACATTGGCTCAGCACCTGGCTGAGCTGATTGGCTAAAGCCTGGGCGAACAATGGCGAAATCTCGGGGGCAGTGACAAAATCCCCAGCACGCCCGAACTTATTGGCATCACCGCTGTAATAGCCCAGCCCGGGTGTGTAAAGCGCGATTTGCATGTAATCGGCAAATGCTATCCAACCGCTACGCTGCCCGATAAACTGCCGGATATGCGCGATGACATGGTCACAATGCTGTTGCGCCCGTGCATCCAGGGCCGGTAATCGTGAAGAAATGGTTTGCGCAGTCATTCAGCCATTATAATGTGAGCAGTCCAGAAAAATGAGTGCGACGTGAATCCCAACCTAGCCCAGCAGACAGCCAAAGTCGTATTGATTACCGGAGGTGCCAAACGTGTAGGTGCGGCGATCACCCGTGAACTTCATCGCAACGGTGCCAACATTATGCTGCACTATCACACCAGTGCGGCAGAGGCGTTAGCGCTGCAAGCCGAGCTGAATGGTGAACGCCCGGACAGTGTCGCCATCCAGCAAGGCAACCTGCTGGAAACAGCTGAGTTACCTATTCTGATCGCTGCGACTTTGCGACACTTCGGCCAGCTGGATGCATTGGTCAATAATGCTTCCAGCTACTACCCCACCAGGCTAGGCTCTATTCAACCGGAACAATGGGAAGACCTGATGGGTAGTAACCTGAAAGCACCGTTATTCCTGAGCCAGGCGGCGGCCAGCGCACTGCAGGCCAGCCAGGGCTGCATCATCAATATCACCGATATGCATATTGAACGCCCGAAAAAGAATTACATTGTTTACAGCGCCGCCAAAGCGGGATTGGTCAGTTTGACCAAATCCCTGGCACAGGAGCTTGCACCTACTGTCAGAGTCAATGCGGTGGCACCAGGTCCGGTTTTATGGCCGGATGATAACCAGGAATTTGATGAACAATACCGGCAACAGGTAATCAACCAGACGTTGCTCAAACGCACCGGAGATCCAACGGATATCGCCAAAGCGGTGAAATTCCTGATTTATGATGCGCCGTTCGTGACCGGCCATGTATTGGCGGTAGATGGCGGGCGCCATCTGAGCCTTTAACTGTTTAGTGGTTAACTGCGCTCTGCAAAAAGGCATAAAACACCGATTAACGCCTAAAAATCCGCTCGAATAATCAAAGGCTTAGCGTGACTTTACCTAGCTATCCGCTATAATGCGCGCCTATGAAGATCAAACATTACCCTGACGACGTCAGCCAAAACTTCCTGAAATTGCGTAACCAGCTGATCAGCGCAACCGGTAAAGCCATTGGCGATTACAACATGATCGAAGAAGGCGACACCGTGCTCGTCTGTATGAGCGGCGGCAAAGACAGCCATGCCATGCTGATGATCCTGCTGGCTTTGCAAGAGCGTGCGCCCATCGATTTCAAGCTGATCGCAATGAACCTTGACCAGAAGCAGCCCGGGTTCCCAGCGGACATCCTGCCGGCTTACCTTGAAAAGCTTGGGGTGGAGTACCGCATTGTCGAAGCCGACACTTACTCCATCGTTAAAGAAAAGATTCCTGAAGGCAAGACTACGTGCAGCCTGTGTTCGCGTTTGCGACGTGGCATCATCTACACCACTGCACAGCAGCTGGGTGCAAACAAGATCGCGCTTGGTCACCACCGGGATGACATCGTGCAGACATTGTTCCTGAATATGTTCTATGGCGCGAAAATGAAAGCGATGCCGCCTAAGCTGGCGACCAATCGTGGCGAATTCATGGTGATCCGCCCATTAGCTTACTGCGCTGAAAAAGATATCGCTTCTTACGCACGCAGCATGCAGTTCCCGATCATTCCGTGTGACCTGTGTGGCAGCCAGGAAAACCTGCAGCGGCAAAAGGTCAAGGATATGCTGAACAACTGGGAGCGCGAACAGCCCGGACGTATCAATAATATTTTCCGCGCCATTGGCAATGTGGAACCTTCACACCTGGCTGACTTTGACCTGTACGACTTCAAACACCTGAGCCAGGCTAAAGAAGAGGATGAAGATCCCATGTTCGATCATGAGAAATTTGCGGCAAACGACATGGCACTCACCATCGCTACCCAGGATGACAAACGGATTGAGTTTGCGCGTAAACCTTTCCCGGTTTCAGTGGCGACTGAAGAGTAACTCACCCTCCAAGCCGGGAAGATTTAAAAAATATGGACTTTCCGCAACGATATATTGTCTACTCGCTGAAACGCTTGCTATTATCTAGCCAACTCTTATATACGCCACCTAATGTCTAAACTGCTTATTGTTGAATCACCGTCAAAAGCCAAGACCCTGAAAAAATACCTGGGTAGCGATTTTGAAGTCCTGGCTTCATACGGGCATGTGCGCGACCTGATCCCCAAAAACGGTGCGGTCGACCCCACACAGCAGTTCGCGATGAAGTACGACATCATAGACCGCAACAGTAAACATGTGGATGCGATCGCCAAGGCGGTGAAAGGTGCGGACAGCATCTACCTGGCAACCGACCCGGACCGCGAAGGGGAAGCGATTTCCTGGCATATCGCCGAGATCCTGGCGGAAAAAAAGCTGACCAAGAACAAGCTGGTCAAGCGTGTCGAATTCAACGAAATCACACAATCTGCGGTGAAGCAGGCGATTGATCATCCACGTGACATTTCCATGGATCTGGTCAATGCGCAGCAGGCACGCCGGGCGCTGGATTACCTGGTCGGCTTTAACCTATCGCCGCTATTATGGAAAAAAATCCGCCGCGGCTTGTCTGCCGGCCGCGTACAAAGCCCGGCATTGCGCCTGATCGTCGAGCGCGAACTGGAGATCGAAGCATTTACCAGCCAGGAATACTGGAGCATCCACATGAGTGCGCTCAAGCATGCGCACGGCTTCGATGCCAGACTGGTACAGCTGAATGGCCAGAAGGTAGAACAGTTCACGGTCACCAACCATGACCAGCAGGCCGATATCGTCGGCAAACTGTTACTGGCCTCTGCCGGCAAAACCACGGTCACCCGTGTGGAAAAGAAACAGCGCAGCCGCAGCCCGGCCGCCCCGTTCACCACCTCCACCCTGCAACAGGAAGCAGTGCGTAAGTTAGGCTTCACCACCAGCCGCGCCATGCGGGTGGCTCAGCAGCTGTATGAAGGTATGGATGTAGGCAGCGGCACGGTCGGCCTGATTACCTATATGCGTACAGACTCGTTCAGCCTGGCAACTGAAGCGGTGATGCAGATCCGCGACTATGTGAAAAAGCACTTTGATGCAGATTACCTGCCGAAAGCGCCCATCATGTACAAGACCAAGGCCAAGAATGCGCAGGAAGCGCACGAGGCGATCCGCCCTACCGACATCACCCGCACACCGGCCAGTGTCCGCCAGTACCTGAACGACGAACAATTCAAATTGTATGAAATGATCTGGAAGCGCACATTGGCTTGCCAGATGACACAGGCGAAATACGATGCCGTCAGTGTAGACCTTGCGGTAGGCAGCGACGCGACGCTGTTCCGCGCCAGCGGCCAGACCCTGATTTTCCCCGGTTTTATTGCCATATATATGGAAGGCAAGGACGACGACAAGGATGACGAAGATGCGGAAGCGAAATTGCCGCACCTGGAAACCGGTGAAGTGCTGACCGTGGAAAAAATCTTTGGCGAACAACACTTTACCGAACCGCCGCCACGTTATTCCGAAGCCAGCCTGGTGAAAGCCCTGGAAGAATACGGCATAGGCCGCCCTTCTACCTACGCCAGCATTATTTCTACCTTGCAGGACCGTGAATATGTAGTGCTGGATAAAAAACGCTTTACCCCTACCGACGTCGGCCGTGTGGTCAACAAATTCCTGACCGAGCATTTCACCCAGTATGTGGATTACGACTTCACGGCCAAGCTGGAAAACGAGCTGGATGAAATCGCGGAAGGCAACCTGGACTGGGTGCCGGTGATGGACAAGTTCTGGCAAGGCTTTAACCAGCAGATCCTGGGTAAAGCCGATGTCGAACGCCCGGGCAATGAACTGATTGACGAGCTTTGCCCTAAATGTGGCCGCCAGTTGCAGAAGCAGCTCAGCCGCTATGGCAGCTTTATTGGCTGTACCGGCTATAACGCCACGCCGAAATGTGATTACAAACGTAGCCTGGATGGGGAAGCCAACACCGCCAGCGAACCGGTAGTGATCGGCCAGGATACTGAAACCCGGAAAGACATCTACCTGATGAACGGCCCTTATGGTCCTTACCTGCAGGTTGGCCAGCCGGTGGAAGGTGAAAAGAAAAAACCAAAACGGGTCAGCATTCCCAAGGAAATACCGCTCAGCCAGGTGAATATCGATACCGCACACATGTTGCTGAGCTTGCCGCGTGATTTAGGCACCCACCCGGAAACGGGCAAAAAGATCGTTGCAAACATTGGCCGCTTCGGACCCTATGTGAATCATGACGGCAAATTCAAATCCATCCCTAAAACCGAAAGCGTGTTTGGCATCAACCTGGAAGGCGCAGTGGCTTTGCTGGCTGCGGCCAGTGGTCCGGCCGTACTGGCGGATTTAGGTGCTCACCCATCCGGCGAAGGCAGGGTGGAAGTCTTTTCCGGCCGCTTTGGCCCTTATGTGCAGCATAACGGCATCCGTGCCACCTTGCCGAAAAGCGTGACACCGGAAGAACTGACGATAGAACAAGCGCTGGAATTGCTGACGGAAAAAGCGGCTAAAGGTGGCGGCAAAACCACCGGCAGGAAAACAGCAGCCAAAAAAGCGCCCGCTAAAAAGCCGGCAGCCAAAACCGCGACGGCTGCACCCAAGAAGGCAGCGGCACCCAGGAAAACAGCGTCAGCAAAACCGGCTGCAGCGAAACGCACCAAGAAAGCAGCCGAATAATGCATGCATCATAAAAGGAGCCACGGCTCCTTTTATTACACGGTGGAGGTCGCCCACAAATGATCTACACTGCTGATGCCCCAGGTTTCTGCAGATTCGTTGCCTACAATTTCATCCATCCCTTTTGATAAGTCCATCTCGTTTACAGGGATATACAGCTTGGACTTGGTAGAGAAGAATGCTTTCACTACCGGTTTTAACAGGCTGCCCGGCGTTTGCCGCACCACTACGGCCAGCAGCCCGGATTTCAGGATGACCACGGTGCCTATAGGATAAATACCCAGGCTTTTGACGAAGGCCTTGAAGATCTCCATATCAAAATGCCCTTCCCAGCTGGCCATGCGCCTGAGTGCGATGCCGGGTTCCCAGGCATGTTTGTATGGCCTGGTCGAGGTCACGGCATCGTAGACATCGCAGACGGCGCCCATCTTGGCAAACAGGCTGATATGGTCAGTGGTCAATCGTTCAGGATAGCCGCTGCCATCCATTTTTTCGTGATGATGCAGGCAAACATCCAGCGTCATCGGGTCGGTGATATTCGCTTGCAACAACATGTCATAGCCTAGCCGCGGATGATGGCGTACCACCTCAAACTCCTGTTCGGTCAATGGGCCAGGTTTATTCAGGATTTCCAGAGGGATGCCCGCTTTACCGACATCGTGCATCAAACCGGCCAGGGCAGCCTGCTTCACTTCCGTCTCTGACAGTTGCAACGCCCTTGCCAGCGCCGTCATCAGCGCACAGACGGCAATTGAATGCATATAGGTACAGTCATCGATCGTTTTCAGGCGGACCAGGCTGACAAGCGCATGCATATTGCGGGTCACCGAAGCCGAGATCTCCTCGACGACAGGCAGCACGCTATTCACCGAGATAGCCTTGCCCATGCGCAAATCAGAGAACATGGATTCGATTTCATGGCGCGAGGACGCGATGATCTTGGCCGCTTTGGCTTTTTCTTCCTCGAAAGTCACCTGCTTGGCTTTGCTGCCAGACGTCTGCCGCTGGCAAGCTTGATGGGGAGGCACCACATGTTCCTCTGGCGGCATTTCAGCCTCTGTTGACACATCCAGGCCCTGGCTGGCGTCGATCACCACCTCACGCACCGGACTTTCCTGTAGCTTTTGCAGATCCGCCGGGTCCTTCAGCACGAAATGTGTACGCCAGAATGGATGATCTATCCATGCGCCTTTCAGCACATGGATATACATTCCCATCCGCACATCCTTTATTAAAATAGTCTTAAGCATCAGACATCAGTTCCTTTTGATTACTGATATCTTAACTTTCGTTAACCGGAAAAAATTCAAAAGAAAGAGGGCATTAATCCCCCCTGAAAATTATTTTTATATGAATGATTTTTACGGCAATTTCTTTTGGCGGCTCTATTGATTCAGTGTATGGGAAGCAACATGCCTCAGCGGACACTCGGCAGCTTAGCAGTGCACACTACTGCTGAATAAAAGAGAAATAATTTGACCAGGCGGCAATTGTTATGTCGTCAGCTTAAAACAACTGCTCAATGGGTGGCCCACAGATGCTCGATATTACCGATGCCCCAGTTCGATGCCGACTCATTACCGACAATTTCATCCGCCCCGCGTTTGGATAAATCTATTTCTTCTACCGGGATATGGACCAGTGACTTGGTAGAGAAGAATGCCTTGACCACTGGCTTTAGCAAACTGTCTGTCGATTGGCGCACAACGACTGCCAGGCGGCCGGATTTAAGCATCACCACTGTGCCTATGGGGTAAATACCCATACTTTTGATAAACGCTTCCAGTACGACCGGATCAAAATGGCCATTCCACGAAGCCATGCGTTTGAGGGCGATGCCAGGCTCCCAGGCAGGTTTGTAGGCGCGCGTTGACGTGATGGCATCATACACATCACAGATAGCGCCCATCCTGGCATAAATACTGATATCGTCACCTGCAAGATGTCCGGGATAGCCGCTGCCATCCATCTTTTCATGGTGATGCAGACAGACATCCAGCGTCACCGGGTCGGTGATATTGGCTTTCATCAGCAGGTCGTAACCATTTTGCGGATGCTGGCGGATGACGCTGAATTCGTTTTCCGTCAAAGATCCCGGTTTATTCAGGATCTGTACCGGCACCTCGGCTTTGCCCATGTCATGCATCAACCCGGCCAGCCCGGCCTGTTTGACTTCCATTTCTGATAATTGGAGTTCCCTGGCGAGATTGGTCATCAAGGCGCTGACTGCGATCGAATGCAGATAGGTGTAATCATCGGCGGTTTTCAGGCGCACCAGGCTGATCAAGGCATGTGTATTGCGGGTGACCGACGCTGAAATCTCTTCCACCAGAGGCATCACGTCTTCCGCCTCAATCGCTTTGCCCATGCGCAGGTCTTTAAACATGGACATGATCTGCCGGCGAGAGGACTGGATAATCCTGGCTGCCTGCCTGTGTTCTACATCCAGCGGCACCTGCTTGGCCTTTTGCTCGGCTTCGGCCTGCTCCAGCGCCAGGCCCTCTTCAAGCAGCTCAATTTCATTCTTAGGCTGGACCGGCTCAGGTTCCGGTAACACATCCAGGCCGCGCTTGATATCAATGACTACCTGCTTGAGCAAGCTGCTTTTGAGTTTGAGCAGGTCAGTTTCGTCTTTGAGTATGAATTTGGTACGCCAAAAGGGATGCTCCATCCATGGACCTTTCAGTTCATGGATATACATCCCGATTCTTACCTGTTTAACGTTGATCGTTTTTAACATACGGCCGGCGTGTAATTCTTCACTATTAGCGCATCATCTTACCCTTGATATCGTCAAAAAATCCAAAAAAAAGAGGGCTAAAGCCCTCTTTACAATTACCTTTTATATCAATGTTTTTTAGTCGTATTACAGCCCGGCTGCTGCGCGTAACGCGGCTGCCTTATCGGTCGCTTCCCAGGTGAATTCCGGTTCATCACGGCCAAAGTGGCCATAAGCCGCTGTCTTGCTGTAAATTGGACGCAGCAGGTCCAGCATTTTCACAATGCCTTTTGGACGCAGGTCAAAGTGTTCGCGCACCAGTTGCGTCAACTTCTCGTCGGAGATTTTTCCGGTACCATAGGTTTCTACCATAATGGAAGTTGGCTGAGCGACGCCGATCGCATAGCTGACTTGTACCAGGCACTTGTCTGCCAGGCCAGCCGCAACGATGTTCTTGGCAACGTAACGGCCAGCGTAAGCGGCGGAACGGTCAACCTTGGATGGATCCTTACCGGAGAAAGCGCCACCGCCGTGAGGCGCAGCGCCACCATAGGTATCCACGATGATCTTGCGGCCGGTCAGGCCGCAATCGCCTTGCGGACCACCGATGACGAAACGGCCGGTCGGGTTGACCAGGTATTTGATCTCGCCTTTGATCAGCTCGGCTGGCAACGTCGGCTTGATGATCTCTTCAATCACCGCTTCACGGATCGCTTCCAGTGTCATGTCTGGTGCGTGTTGCGTGGACACCAGCACAGTGTCTATCTTGTGCGGTTTGCCATCTACATATTGAATGGTCACTTGCGATTTGGCATCCGGGCGCAACCATGGCAAACGGCCGTCTTTGCGCAGTTGTGACTGGCGCTCCATCACGCGATGGCTCAGCCAGATCGGCAGTGGCATCAGTTGCGGGGTTTCATTCACTGCGTAACCAAACATCAGGCCCTGGTCACCGGCGCCCTGATCCAGCGGATCATCATTGGCATTATCCACACCCTGGGCAATGTCGGGGGACTGCTTGTCGTAAGCGACCAGTACTGCACAACCTTTGTAATCGATACCGTAATCGGTATTGTCATAGCCGATGCGCTTGACCGCATCACGGGCGACTTTGATGTAATCGACATTGGCGCTGGTGGTGATCTCACCTGCCAGCACGATCAGGCCGGTGTTAGCCAACGTTTCAGCGGCTACACGGGCGGTAGGGTCCTGCTCAAGAATTGCATCCAGAATGCTGTCGGAAACCTGGTCAGCCAGTTTATCGGGATGGCCTTCGGAAACCGATTCCGAAGTAAAAAGATATTCACTCATGTTTGACGCCTTGAAAAGTAAAATGGTTAATTAATGACACCGACTAAAGGCTGAAGCCGGTATCTGAAAAAGGAAGGAAGATTCTACCCGAGTTTAGCCTGCAAACGGAATAAATGTGTTGGCAAGCTGCCATTCGACAGGTTGTTAGAGTATCATTTCAAGCCATGAAACTCAGATTCACCAAAATGCAGGGCGCAGGCAACGATTTTGTTGTCATTGACGCGACAAAAACGCCCATCCATCTATCGCATACGCAAATCCAGCAGATCGCCAACCGTTATTTCGGTGTGGGTTGCGACCAATTGCTGATGGTGGAAACCACAGATACACCCGGCGTCGATTTCCGTTACCGGATTTTCAACGCCGATGGCAGCGAAGTCGAGCAGTGTGGTAATGGGGCGCGCTGTTTTGTGCGGTTCGTGGTGGATAAAGGCCTTACCGATAAACGCGAAATCAGGGTAGAAACAGCGAGTGGTGTCATTACCCTGGCCTTGCAGGAAAATGGCCAGGTCACCGTCAACATGGGGGCGCCAAGGTTTGCGCCGGCACAGATCCCGTTCGAGGCAGAAGCAGAAGCTACCGCCTATGAACTACCGTTGACAGAAGAATCAGTGACCATCAGTGCGGTTTCCATGGGCAATCCTCACGCAGTGATGCTGGTGGATAACGTACATACCGCTGAAGTGGCCGTACTTGGCCCGCAGATCGAATCCCACCCACGCTTCCCGCAACGCGTGAATGCCGGGTTCATGCAGGTGCTGAACCTGCACGAGATCAATCTTCGGGTCTATGAACGTGGAAGTGGTGAAACGCTGGCTTGCGGCACCGGCGCCTGTGCAGCTGCAGTCAGCGGCATCCAGCTTGGCACTTTGCAAAGCCCGGTCAAGGTGCATACCCGCGGCGGCATATTGACCATCGGCTGGGATGGCGGGGAGAACCCGGTCATGATGACAGGGCCGGCAGACATCGTCTTTGAAGGCGAAATAGACATTTAAGAATTGACAGAAGCATCATGGAAGACAGCATCAACGAAAACGATATCAAGCACTACCTGAAAGCGCATCCGGACTTTTTTGAACGCCATGCGCACCTGCTGGCCGAGTTATTCCTGCCCAGCCCGCATGGCAAAGGTACCATCTCGCTGGCTGAGCGCCAGCAGATTGCCCAGCGCGACAAGATCCGCGTGCTGGAATCACGCTTCACCGAGCTGATCCTGACCGCGGAAGAAAACGAAGCCACTGCCAACAAAGTGCATGAATTAACCCTGGGTTTACTGTTTGCTAAAGATGTTCCGGCACTGCATGCGCACCTGATGGAATTCCTGGCTACCCACTTTCAGTTACCAAATGCACGACTGCGGCTTTGGGAAAACGAGAGCCATAGCGCGGATGATATTTTCATCACCGCCGAAGATTCATTGAAAAACTGGGCCAAGGATTTAAGCCAGCCATATTGCGGCACCCTGCCCACGATGGATATCGCCGGCTGGTTTACCGAATCACCGGCCTCATTGGCGGTGATTCCCATGCGCTATCAGGATGTGACGTTTGGCTTGCTGGCGATTCCTAGTGAACAACGCAGCCGTTTTTATGCCGGTATGGGTACCTTATTTTTGAACCGGATCGGGGAGCTGGTCAGCGCCTCGCTTGCCAGATACATCATATGAAAGCCCCCGTTGAGGTTTCCGCCAAGAGGCATATTCTTGCGGCAATTGTCAGCGTAAATCCAATATTGCCGCGGGCGCTGATGACAGCGTCGCGCGGTACCTGCCATTCTCTCTTAGCAATTTCCACCCTTCTGCGCTTCTGGTCTACAAGTATCCTGCGTCCTGTGTTCCGAGTGCTTGCTGCTGGCTCATGCTTGCTGACACCAGAGTTTTATCATGCATGAATTGCTTAATGATTACCTGGACTTTCTGCATTTTGAGCGCGGCTTGAGCGAGAACACCCGCAACAATTACCAGCGCGATATTACCCTGTTACTCAAGCAGCATGCGCAAGACCTGAAAACACTAACCCCGCAACATATACGCCGCAACATCGCCAGCCTGCATGCCCAAGGCCTGAATGGCCGCAGCATTGCCCGCATGCTCTCCAGCTGGCGTGGTTTTTTTAATTACCTGGTATTGCATCACCAGTACCCTGCCAACCCGGTCATAGGTCTGCGTGCGCCAAAAGCGGCCAAAACCCTGCCGCATGCGCTCTCGATTGAACAGACGAACAAACTGGTCGAACTGGAAGGCGACAGCCCGATTGTAGTCAGGGATCGTGCCATACTGGAACTGTTTTACTCTTCCGGTTTGCGCCTGAGTGAACTGGTTGGCCTGGACCTGGAGCGGCTGGACTTGCAGGAAGGCGTCGTCACCGTCATTGGCAAAGGCAATAAAACGCGTATGGTGCCGCTGGGCAGTAAAGCCATTTCCGCCCTGCGCGCATGGCTGGCGGTGCGTCCATTGTGGTTAAGCAAACGCCCGGCGGAAACTGCAGTGTTTATCAGCCAGCAAGGCCGGCGTATCCATGGGCGCACCATACAAATGCGACTTAATGACTGGGCAGCCAAACAAGGTCTGCACAACCATGTACACCCGCACATGCTGCGCCACAGCTTTGCCAGTCATGTGCTGCAAAGCAGCGGTGACCTGCGCGCTGTGCAGGAGATGCTGGGTCATGCCAACATCAGCACCACCCAGGTGTATACCCACCTGGACTTCCAGCACCTGAGCAAGATTTACGATGCGGCACACCCGCGTGCTCGCAAGAAATAAGCCGGCTTGCGCTTAACAACTCGTCAGGCAAGGTGTTGCTTGACATCAAACTATGGCAAAATACCTTATTAGCGAGGCAAACCTTTTGCCGTCACGTGGTTCTAAACATCACCTGAAGTTTTCACTGTTTAATAAACCACCTTTTTGAATACCGCTTATAAAACCGCATCCATTTTTCAAACCATAAAAAGGGAATCACCATGGAACATACCTTACCACCATTGCCATTTGCCAAAGATGCACTGGCGCCACACATGTCCGAAGAAACATTCGAGTATCACTACGGCAAGCACCACCAGGCTTATGTGACCAACCTGAACAACCTGATCAAAGGCACAGAGTTTGAAAACCTGAGCCTGGAAGAAATCATCAAAAAATCTTCCGGCGGCATTTACAACAACTCTGCACAAATCTGGAACCACACATTCTTCTGGAACTGCCTGTCACCAAACGGTGGCGGCGAGCCTGCAGGCGCGCTGGCAGAAGCCATCAAAGCCAAATGGGGTTCTTATGAGGAGTTCAAGAAAGCCTTCCAGACCTCTGCTGTGGGCAACTTCGGTTCCGGCTGGACCTGGTTAGTGAAAAAAACTGACGGTTCCGTGGATATCGTGAACATGGGCGCAGCCGGCACACCTCTGACTACTGGCGACAAAGCATTGCTGACCATCGACGTATGGGAACACGCTTATTACATCGATCACCGTAATGCACGTCCAAAATTCGTGGAGACTTTCCTGAATAACCTGGTTAACTGGGAATTCGCAGCTAAAAACTTCGCCGCGTAACCGCTAAATAACGCAAACTTAAAAGCCTCTAAATATTTTTAGAGGCTTTTTTGTTAAGGACCGCTATTGAATAACGACAATTTCATCGGAATATGAAGAGTAAGCCAGTGGCTGTGCATTGATGTGAGACTTTTTGTAACCAGAGTAGAATCAAAAATCATGGACTTTAAAATACTTTCTGCTTTTTATTTGGTACCGTTATTTATCTCGGCAATCGGGTCTTTGATCGAATTCCGCAACTGTGAATTCGATACCCTCAAACACGCATTGGGCAAAGCATTCTTTCTCACATTCCGTAGTATGGTGCCGGTGCTTAATATCTTTTCGGCCATTCTGTATTTGATTACTTGCGGAACCTACACCTGGAAAAAATCAGTTTTTTCAAGAAAGTGACTGCGACCAGCGTTTAGTATCCATTCGCGGCTATTGATTTAAAGCATCTCTGCTTTAGTGATATCTTGCGCTGAGTTGCCCGCATTATGTATCACCCATTGCTCGAAAAGCTCCATGGCCAGCGGCCTGGTGAAATAATAGCCCTGGAATATCTGGCAACCCAGGGCTCTCAGCATACGCAATTGTGCTTCGGTTTCCACGCCTTCGGCCAACACCTCCAGCTGCAAGCTATGCCCCAGAGAAATGATCGCATTGACTATGCTTTCGTGGTCATTGCCATTGAGCATGTCACGTACGAATGACTGGTCGATCTTTAACTGGTCGAACGGCAAGCGCTTCAGATATGACAAAGAGGAATAACCTGTTCCAAAATCATCCAGCGAGAAACAGACACCGACGTCGCGCAAAGCCGTCATTTTGGCGATAATATCTTCCACATTATGCACCAGCATACTTTCCGTCAGCTCAAGTTTTAATTTACCGGGATGAATTCCGGTTTCGGCCACCATGCGCTGCACTTCCTGCACAAAATCCGGTTGCAGATACTGTTTGGGGCTGACGTTGACCGATAGTACCAAGGTGCGTAATTGCGGATGTTCAGACCACTCCAGCAATACCTGGCAAGCCCTTTGCAATACCCAATGACCGATCTGGGCAATCTGCCCTGAACTTTCGGCCATGCTGATAAACTGGCTGGGCATGATCAGACCGCGTTCCGGATGATGCCAGCGGATCAATGCTTCGGCGCCGACAATCGCGTGTTGCTGGTTGTATTGCGGCTGGAAATGCAACAGGAACTGCTGCTGTTCAATGGCGATATGTAAATCGGCCTCCAGGGCGACGCGCTGTAGCAATTCGGTTTCCATCAGGGTGTCAAAGAACTGGTAGCCGTTCCTGCCCGCTTCTTTGGCTTTGTACATCGCCATATCCGCCCGCCTTAACAGCTCTTCTGCCTGGCTGGGCTCGTCGCAGTCAAACAGGGCAATACCTATGCTGGGCGAAGTATAGTGCTGGTAATGATTCAGATTAAACGGTTGCTCAAACGCCGCGACAATCTTTTCGCAGACGATACGCGCCTGTTTTTCCGCCAGCTGCGGATCACGGTTCAAGCCATCCAGCACCACCACGAATTCGTCGCCACCCAGCCGGCTGACGGTATCCAGGCGGCGCACCGAATCTTTGATGCGTTTGGCGACCTCGACCAGCAAGGCGTCACCGATATCGTGTCCATGGGTGTCATTGAGGGTCTTGAAGTTATCAATATCGATAAACAGCAATGCGCCACCCGTCTTTTTGCGCATGGCCTTGCGCAAATGTGAAGACAGCTTTTCCTGCAACAACAGGCGGTTGGGCAAACCGGTCATGGTGTCGTAATAGGCCAGCTGGCGGATCTGCGCGTCTGCCTGTTTACGCTCGGTCACATCCCGCAACACCAGCACCCAGTGGGTATGCCGCCCACCCCTGTCATGCAAGGGCAAGGCATCCATTTCCAGTGAGACACTTTCACCTTCCGGGCTGGTGGTCACCACTTCTGCCGTGATCGGCAACATCTGCTGGAAAGCCTGTTTGATGCGCTCAAGTTCACGCACCGGGGTAGCGGTAGTGAAAATATCGAACGGTGAGCTGCCGCTTAAATGCGCTAGCGAAGAGCCGGTGATCCTGGTGAATGCTTCGTTGAGAAACACGATTTTTTGCTGCATAGGCGCCTGCACAGGCGCCTCGGTAATCATGACAATGTCATTCAACCTGGAGATACCGCTGCGTAACAGGTTGAGCTGTTCATCGGATTGCTCACGCTCAATCGCCAGGCCCAGGATCTGTGCATAGCTTTCGACAAAATCGATTTCCACCGCCACCGGCGTATGCGGATGCCGCCGGTAAACCGCCAGCACCCCCAAGGCATGCCAGCTGCGGGACAATATGGGTGCGCTCCAGCAGGCCTGCAAACCGCAAGACAACGCCAGCGCCTGCTTCTCTTCACCAATCGGGTAAGCATGGATGTCTTTGGCGATCACCCGGCCCTGAGTCAGGCTGCTGATCTGGCCGGCATCCAGTGCAACATCATCCATCGCTTGCGTATACGCTAAAGGAAGCGCTGATAAGGCGGCATGCCGCAGATGCAGGCCTTCCTTGTCCAGCAACATAATTCCGCAACTGGTACCGGGAAATTGCAGCTCTATCAGTTGTGCTGCGGTATTCAGTATCTCGTGCAATGAAACATCCGCCAGCATCATGGCCTGGATCCGGTTCTGCCCCTGTTTGATGGCTTCCAGCTGTTTCTGGGCGGTGATATCCTGCAAGGAGCCTTGCAGCCTGACAATCTCGCCTGCGGCATCGCGTACCGGCTGACCCATGGCGCGTACCCAGAACCGGCGGCCATTCGCAGTCAACTTTTCCAGTTCCAGGTCGTAAGCAATACCTTCTTCAATACACTTTTTAAGTGCATTCTTGATCAATGGCTGGTACTCAGCCACAAACAGGCTCATGCCTTCTTCAACGGTAGGGGTAGAGCCTGCGGGCATTTCATGCAACGCCGCCACTTCATCAGACCAGTGGACGATGCCAGTTTTGATATCAATCATCCAGCCACCGATTTTTGCCACGCTGCCGGCCACTTTTAGCAGATGTTCTGCCTGTGTGCGTCTATGTATCTCATTCTGCAATGCCTGGGTGCGGTGTACCACTTGCCGCCTGATCTGCAAATTCCACAAAAAAGTGACGCCAAGGATCAGCAACAAGATAGAAACACCCCGCCCCAGCCACACCATATAAGGCCGTTTGACCAGCATATCGCCCTGGTAGACAAACCCTTTCAGGTCCACATAGGGCGGCACCAGGCCATACTCCGCCAGCGTCTGGGCAATGGCATACCAGCGCTCTTCGTTCATATGGCCCCACGGCACCACCTCGGTAAGCACATACGGCTGCATCATGCCGGCTTCACGCACCAGCGCTTCTTTATTGATGCCGCGTTTAGCGACACCAGGCATGGTGGCAATATACTCAGCCATCTCTTCCTGATGACTCAAGGCATACAGCCAGCCTTTTTTAGTTGCGCGCAGAAAAGCGTCAACACGCTCTGGATGGGCATTCAACTCGCGCTCGCTGGTGAACAGCACGTCACCGTAAAAATCAATGCCATACGACTGGTTGGTGATGATCGCAGGCGAGTAACCCATTTGTTTCAACTGTTCAGGTTCATCCATGGCATAGGCGGAAATCACATCCACCTTGCCTTCAATCAGGTCCTGCAGCCGCCAGGTATGCGGCACGATGGTCATCTGGTTGATATCCAGATGCTGTTTTAAAAGCATGGCCTTGAACTGGAACACCCCCTGGTCATCGGACGACATCATGATGCGCTTGCCGACCAGGTCTCGGGGATGCTGGATATTGCTTTGCTGCAAACTGAGCAATACTCCTGGAGAATGCTGGAAGATAGCGGCCAGCGCGACCAGCGGCTTGCCGGAAATGCGTGACACCAGTATTTCGGCATCGCCTATGCTGTAATCCGCTTGCCCGGACAATACTTGCTGCACCGGCGGGCGGTCCTTTCGGCCTTCTATGATATGGACATTGAGGCCTTCATCGCGGTAATAGCCTTGCTGCTGTGCAGCGTAATAACCGGCAAACTGGAACTGGTGCCGCCATTTCAATTGCAAGGTGATGTCTTCCGCCGCACCGGAAACAGCTATATTCGCAAGCGCGACCATAGCCACCAGCCATCTGAATAAGGAGGTTGATTTGCGTTTCATTGGGTTTAGAAAAACAATATCACTGCAATCGGGTTAGGCATTTTGCCGGTAATTAGTCCAGCATGATTTATACCGCAAGTCACGGCAATCACATCAGCCAAACAGATAGAGATTTATGGCGGTATAGCTGCATTTGACAGCATATTGCCGTAGCAGGGCGGCAGAATAAGGTTTCTGCCGCCGCCAGGAGAGGAAAGATCTAAGAATGTGGTGGCTTGAGCATGGCTGACAGCACCAGCATCAGGGCAGAAACTGCCACCAGTAACTGATAACCAGAGACAAAATCACCGCTGAAATCATGTAACAGGCCCATGAGAAAGGGACCGGTGGCGGCTATTAAATAACCTATGGTCAGCACAAATGCATTCCAGCGGTTAGCTGCATCCGGGGTATGCGTATGATCCAGTGGCAGCGTCATCGCCAGGGTAAAGGCACCTCCCAGGCCAAACGCGGTGACCGGCACCCATAACCATGGCCAGCCACCAGGCGTCGCCATGCCGGCCAGGCCTATGGTCGCAAACAGGCTACAACCCGCCAGCCACCTGCGCCTGTCAATGTTCCGGCTACCCATACCCACCAATGGGCTGGCCAGCATAAAGCAAAAAGTAAAACTGGCGAGCACGGCACCTGCCTCGGCAGCGGGCATGCCGTTTTCCTGATACATGGCTGCTGTCCAGGTCAGGATAGAGTAAAACAGGAAATTCACGCAGGCGAAAAACAGGGCCACCATCCAGGCAACAGGGGTCCGTAGAGGCAATCGCGTTTGTGGGACGGAAACTTTACCGGTCATGCTGCCAGGCTGTGCGGCTGCCGACTTGCGGATGACGCACCACCAGGCCATGATTGCAATCACCCCTAACACTGCCCATACGCCGATCGCATTCCGCCAGCCTGCAGATTGCAGAATCCATCCGGTCAGGCCGGCAGACAAGGTACTACCCAGTGACAAGGCCGTCGCATAGATACCCATAATCAATGCCGCACGCTTGGCGAAACTGGCTTTGACGATGCCGGCAAACATGGCACCCGCCACTGCGATCCCGGCCCCTACACCCAGCGTGGCAAGCAGCAATACGCTGCTGCTGCCCGCCCAGGCGCGTACCAGTATTGAAATACTGAGCAGGCCAAGTGCCAGCATCAGCACTTTATTGACACCAAACCTGCGTACCAGCCAGGGTGTGGGTAATGCCAGTGCCCCCATTAACACATCAGGTATCGCTGTCATCATCGATGCCATGGCGTGACTTAACTGGAATGCCTCGATAATTGCTGGCAAAGCCGGGCCCATCGCCACGATGCCCGGCCTCAGGCTGATTGCCACCAGCACGATCGCCAACACCAGCCACCATTCGTCACTCGAAAACCACTGTTGCTTGCCCAGTTTGTTTTTCATGTATCCCTCTGTCAAAACCTAATGTCAGGTAACACTGTAGCGGCTGGCGGGCAGTTGAAAAATACGCCATTTGTCTGATATCCGCTATCACCCAAATGCTTGGATACGCATCAAACAAGGACCGGAAAACGGCAAAAGAGTCGTGTAGAATGCGCGAGGGCATGGATAATATTCTGCGCCATTGATGCATGGATTTATGGAGAACACCGTTGAAACTGGCTACCTGGAATGTGAACTCGCTGACTGTGCGCCTGCCGCATGTGCTGGACTGGCTGGCGTCCAACCAGCCGGATGTATTGTGTTTGCAGGAGACCAAGCAGGAAGATAGCAAATTCCCGTATGAAGCCTTGCGTGAAGCCGGCTTCAATGCCGTGCATAACGGGCAGAGAACTTACAATGGTGTTGCCATCATCAGCCCGCATGCGATCAACGATGTCCATCTGGACCTGCCGAATTTCGTGGATGAACAGAAGCGCATCATTGCGGCGACAATACAGGGTGTAAGGGTGATCTGTGCCTATATCGTGAATGGCCAGGCAGTGGATTCTGATAAATTCCAGTACAAGCTGAGCTGGCTGACCGCTTTGCACAACTGGGTCATTGAAGAATTAAAACAGCACCAGAAACTGGCATTACTGGGGGATTACAACATCGCGCCGGATGACAGGGATTGCCATGACCCGATCGCCTGGCAAGGGCAGGTGCTGGTCAGTCCGCAAGAACGGCTGGCATTCCAGAACCTGGAAGCACTTGGCTTGTACGATAGCTTCCGCCTGTTTAGCGAAGAAGCCGGGCACTATACCTGGTGGGATTACCGTATGGCCGCTTTCCGCCGTAATATGGGCTTGCGGATAGATCATATCCTGGTCAGCGAGGCGCTGAAGCCGCTTTGCCAAAGCTGCCTGATCGATAAGCTGCCACGCAAACTTGAACGTCCCAGCGATCATACGCCGGTGGTGCTGACCTTGGCTAACGCCTGACCAGGCTTAGTGACACTTTATTTTTTAAGCTGGCGCCTGCTTAGCTCGGCACTATTCAGGATCAATTAGTATCCGGCAGGAAGGATTAAACGCTAGGCATCACGAATTTAATGCCTTGCAACACTTCCAGGATGCTGGCTTTAAGGCGCTTTTGCAACTCACCTTCAATCACCTGCATTTGCGCGGTGACCATGCCCTGCACTTTTTCCTGTAATGCCGCTTCTACCGAAGCCAGTTCAGCATTGAATTTCTGCTTGAACTCAGCCGTCTGCTGTTCGGTGAATTCGCTGAAAGCTACTTGCAGGGACTGCTTGTACTCTTCCATCAGCCTTGATTCCATCGCTTCCTGACCGGTAGTGAGCGTTTGCTTGCTATTCTCCTGCAACTGATGGATATGGTCTGCCATGGTCTTTTCCAGCTGCTCTTGCATCTGCTGCACTTTCGCGGCGATCTGCGTCTGCTGTTCTTCTATCAGCTGCGCCAGTTTTTGTTCCAGCTGCTGCTTGCCGGCATTATCAGCCGCTTCGCGTATGGTTTGCTCTGTGGTCGCCAGCAACTGTTGCTGTGTCTCCGTCAAACGTGCGACATCGTCTTCCACCGATTGCAATTGCTGTTTGCCGAGGTTGCCCATGGCCTCGCGGAAAGCCTGCTCAACGGACTGGATACTGTCACCGACCTGCGCTTGTGCCAGCTTGGTCAGATCCTGCTGCAGCGATGCGGCATATTCAGACAATGCCTGTTGCTCGACTACCGTACGCTCAAACGCACGTTGGCCCAGCTGGCTGGTGACGATGTCGGCGATTTCCGGCAATAGCGCCTGCTTGATCTGGGCCACCAGGTCTTCCATATCGATAGCGGAAGGACTGCCTTTTTGTACTACCTTGGTTAATACTGGAATTTCTGAAATATCCACATGCCCTCCCTTGATATGCAATTACTGCGTTTGCATCTTCATATGCTGAATCTCGTAGCCACGGTCGCGGTAAAACGCATAGCGCTGGCGGCCGGCAACCTTTTCGTCTTCTGCAGCCCCGATCAGCTCGAACAGATGCCGGAAACGGCTGAAAAATTTAGGCAATTCCGTCTGGCAATTAAACAACATGTCGTCCTGCCGTATATGTTCGGGCAGCCAGGCCAGCAGCACCGGTGTTAAGCCTGCATCGGTCGCATCAGCCAGTACATTCGGAATAAAACCCGGATGCTGCCATAGGCTATCACTGAGGGCCTGTGCGGACTCAGGGTTACTCATATAAATAGTCACTTGCCGTTGACGGGCAACTGCCTGTTCGACCAGATGCAGGATCAGGCTGGTACGGTCAGGAATGTCGGTGTAAAAGCGAACCCGCGTCATATGGCGCCAATTATTCTTGCGTTAAACCTTGTCCGCCACCTGTTGCAGCAGATAAGTCACCAGCAAAGGCACCGGACGGCCGGTTGCACCTTTTTCCTTGCCGGATTTCCAGGCGGTACCGGCGATATCCAGGTGTGCCCAGTCGTATTTCTTGGCAAACCGTGACAGGAAACAGGCTGCCGTGATACTGCCGCCGGCGCGGCCACCGATATTGGCCATATCGGCGAAGTTGCTGTCCAGCTGGCCCTGGTATTCATCCCATAACGGCATCTGCCAGGCGCGGTCCTGGGCTTTCTCGCCGGCATCCAGCAGCTTTTTGGCCAAGGCATCATTGTTGGCGAACAAGCCGCTTGGATGATGGCCAAGTGCGATCACGCAGGCCCCGGTCAGGGTGGCGATATCAATCACGGCAGACGGGTCGAAACGCTCGGCATACGTCAGCGCATCACACAGGATCAGGCGACCTTCGGCATCGGTATTCAATACTTCGATAGTCAGGCCAGACATACTGGTCAGCACATCACCCGGCTTGGTGGCACGACCACTAGGCATATTTTCACAGGTAGGGATCAGGCCGACCACATTCAACGGCAGATCCAGTTCGCCTATGGTCTTGAACACACCTAGCACACTGGCCGCACCGCACATGTCATATTTCATTTCATCCATATCGGCGCCGGGTTTCAGCGAAATGCCACCGGTATCGAAAGTAATGCCTTTACCGACCAGCACCACCGGTTTTTGCGTTTTCTTGCCTTTCAGATGCTGCAGCACGATAAACCGGGGCGGCTCGTCACTGCCACGTGTCACGCCAAGGAATGAGCCCATCTTGAGTTTCTCAATCTCGGCTTCTTCCAGCACCTCGACTTTGAATCCATAGTCTTTTGCCAGTTTTTCGGCCTGCTTGCCCAGGTAAGTCGGCGTACAAATATTGGGTGGCAAGTTGCCAAGGTCTTTGGCCAATGCCACGCCCTGACCTACCCCCTGACCCTGCTTGAGCCCCGCTTCAGCGGCTTCCGCATCGGTTTTGTTCACCAGCAATGTGATCTGCTGCAGCGCCTTGGGTTCGGCTTTCTTTTCCTTGACCGCATTCACCTGGTAGATGGATTCCCAAGCAATTTCAGCCAGTGCTGCCGCTTTTGACTGGGTATCGGATTTCTTGATGGCCAGGCCGGCAAAATCCGTTGCCAGGCTTTCAACGCCGGCAGGCAGGCTTTTAATGGCCGCCCGGAACGCATTGCGTAAGCTTCTCAGACTGAATTCTTCAGGTTTACCCAGGCCGACCAGCACCACCCGCGGTGCGGCGATTCCGGATAACTGGCGCAGAATCAGCGTGCTGCCTGATTTACCTTCCATATCGCCTGACTTGAGCGCCAGCGTGATTGCTTTGTCGCTGGCTTCATCCACGGACCTGGCCAGTTCTGTCAGCTTGCGTCCTTCATAGATACCCACCAGCAAACAATCGGTACGCAATTTTTCCGGGCTAGTGCTTTTTATGCTAAATTCCATCTTTATCCTTTTGTGTTCCAGTGCCATTCTCTGAGCGATGATTGTATTATCTAGTGTTTTATGCTGATTTCAAAGCGGTGCATTTAAATTGAAAATATTCAAACGTGCATTGTCCGCAGAGTTGATGTCATCATCTTCTGCCATCTTCCTGATTATTCTGGGTATCGTGGTTGCGCAGCGTGCCGGCAACATCGTACGGCAGGTTTCCAAAGGCATCCTGCCTAATGACGCCATCGGCACCATCCTCACTTTCAGCCTGGTGAAGCTGATGCCCATGATGCTTTCACTGGCTATTTTCCTGGCGGTATTACTGACACTGACACGCTGGCACCGGGATTCTGAAATGGTGATCTGGATGAACGCCGGCCTCAGCCTGCGCCAGTGGGTGATTCCTATCCTGCGCTTTATTTTCCCCATCGTGATCATTATCAGCTTGCTCAGCCTGTTTGTGATGCCGTGGGCGACTGAAAAAGCGGAAGGCTATCGCGAGCAACTGAAAAAGCGTGACGAACTGTCTTCGATCAGCCCAGGCGCATTCAAGGAATCCAATAACGGCGAACGTATCTACTTTATCGAGAGCTTTGACAAGCTGGGTTACGAAGTGAAAAACATCTTCGTCCAGTCACGCCAGCATGGCAAGACCGGCATCATCACCGCCAATCGCGGTAGCCGTTACAAAGCCGAAAATGGTGATAATTTCCTGGTCATGCAAAACGGCCGCCGTTACGAGATCATCCCCAACACCTTGGACGTATCCACTACGGAATTCGAACGCTACGACATCCGTATCGAGACCAAGGAGACTGCCCCTGAAGCCGGCACCGCACAAGCCAAGACGACACTGGGGCTGCTGAAAGATGCTTCGCTATCCGACCAGGCAGAACTGCACTGGCGTTTCGCGATCCCGCTTTCAACCATCGTCATGGTACTGCTGGCGATCCCGCTAAGCTTTGTCGACCCACGGGCCGGACGTTCGCTGAATATCATGTTCGCCATCCTGATCTTTATTATCTACAACAATGTGCTGAGCATTTTCCAGGCCTGGATCACCCAGGGCAGGATCTCGGCGTGGGTAGGGCTGTGGCCGGTACATATCTGTTTTATCCTGCTGGGCTGGTATCTGTATAACCGCCGCAAATACCTGAAACCTTTGGTACCAGACCTGTTCAAGCGTCGTAAAAAGCAGGCATAACCGATGACGCTGTCTATCCTTAACCGTTATTTCTGGCGAGAAATCAGCTTTAACATCATGCTGGTGCTGTTTGGCCTGCTCGCCATGTTTTCATTTTTTGACCTGCTGCAGGAACTGGATAGCCTGGGTAAAGGGCACTATGGCATTAACAGTATGCTCACCTTTGTTGGCCTGAGTATTCCCGGCCATATCTATGAAGTAGCCCCGGTCGCTGTGCTGCTCGGCATCGTTTATACCTTGGGTGCCATGGCGGGCAACTCCGAACTGATCGTCATGCGTACCAGCGGCATTTCGTTGCAGATGATTGCCAAAATATTGCTCAGTATAGGCCTGGTGTTTGCGCTGGTCACTTTTATGATCGGTGAAATTATCGCGCCTTTGAGTGAAAAAACCGCGCAACGTATTCGCATCCAGGCCACGGATTCAGTAGTCGCACAGGATTTCCAGTCCGGGCTATGGATCAAGGACGGCAGCAGCTTTGTGAACGTGAATACGGTACTGCCGGACAGCAGCCTGGTGGACATCGATATTTATGATTTTGATCCGCAGTTCCGTCTGCGCAGCATCAGCCATGCCGAAAAAGGCCATTTTGCAGATGACCACTGGAAATTGCTCAATGTGACGCAAACGACGTTTAACAACGAACGTGCCATAAAGGACAATTCGGTGACTTCCAAGTTTGTGAAACAGGCACAGTGGGAGTCATTGATCCGGCCGGAACTGCTGAATGTATTGCTGGTATTGCCGGAAAAAATGTCGGCCTGGAACCTGTACAGTTTTATCCAGCATTTGCACCGCAACGGCCAGAAAAGCACGCGCTACCAGGTAGCCTTGTGGTCCAAGCTGATTTATCCGCTGGCATGCCTGGTGATGGTGGTACTTGCGCTGCCGTTTGGCTTTTTGCAGCAACGTGCAGGTGGCATCAGTGCCAAGATCTTTGCCGGCATATTACTGGGCGTGGTCTACCAGATCATGAACCGCGTGTTCGTCCACCTCGGGGTGTTGAACGACTGGTCACCTTTATTCAGTGCCATTGGGCCGACGTTGCTGTTCCTGTTTGCGGGCCTGGGCATGCTGCATTATGTGGAGAAGCGCTAGCGTCTTACAAGGCGATCACGCGTGACCCGAGCAGGCGGTCGTGCAAGAATTGCTTGTCCTTATCCAGCAAGGCCCACCACAAGGTCAATCCTGCCGGCAACAGCAAGAGACTGGCAACCATGTACCGCGTCACCGCCTGGTTGATATCCAGCAACTGCCCTTGCTGCGCGACCACCTTGAGTTTCCAGGTCTGGCTGGCCAGCGTCTGGCCGGTCACCGTCCAGCAACGCACAAAATACGCACCCATACTGCCCCATAGCAATACTTGCAATCCCACCCTCTTCCAGCCATGGCTGGCATCGCCGAACAGCAGGTAATAGAGCCCCGTCAGCGTTAACGTCAGCGCCAGCATCAGTAGTGATTCATAGACCACGGCCAGGTAGCGTTTCATCAGTAATTTCATGTTATCTCCAGATAACAAAAACCCCGCAACAGCGGGGTTTAAAGGATAGAAGCCGGATATTTCATCATCCAGAATTATTCTGGTCCGGTTTACTTTTGATCCCAGCTATCTTCCCACATACAGTGTTTGATTTTGTGACGGTTAGCAATGATCTCGTCTATGCTTGGCTCGTCATTCAATGCACGCTTCAATGCCAGCTTGATCGCTTCGTAATTGTTCTTGTACAGGTCCGCCTTGTCCAGGTTGGCTTCTTTGGCACAGCCCGGGTCGATCCACAGCAACGCCACGATGCACAGGTCATTGACCAGCTCTTTAGGGATGATACCTTCGATGACCGCATCGGTGATACCATCAGCTACACCGGCTTGCACCACACCACCGAACAATTCGATGTTCAATGAATCTTTCAAAGTCACTTTTGGCACCATCATGGTGGCTGGACGTACCATCTGGTTGATATCGCGCACCGCGAACATGGCTGTGTGGCCTTTGGTTTGCGCCATCATGTTGGCAAATGCAGTACCTACCGGGCCATCTACAGCACCAATCACGATTTCCGGCATCGCCGCAGTGACATCTTTGCCTTCGGAGAAAACGGTAGCTTCACCAGCTTTTAATACGATCTTTGACATGAGAATTCCTTTATGTCTGGGAGTTAGAGAAACTTAAACCGTGATTATCCCAGATTACGCGGCAGGAAGCGAGATGCTAAGCTGACTGTTTTGCTTTGCAAAAGGCCACAGGTGTGAGCGTTTAATTGCAAGCAAAGTGCAAGCGTTGAGGAAGCGGCCTGGTGGCGGTGAAGCCATTGAAAGCCCCCGCTTTGCCCAATACTGGAATCAAAATTCCAGTTGCATATCCACATGCGTGATATCGGCATCCATATAAGGCTCGCTGCATACTTCAAAACCAGCCCGCTCATAAAAACCGGTGGCATGCGTTTGTGCTGACAAACGTGCATGCGAAACGTCGAGCTGCTGGCACTCCTGGACAGCCTGTAGCAGTAATGCTTCGCCCAGCCCTTGCCCCCGCCACTCAGGCAATACTGCCATGCGTCCTATGTGTCCATCCGGGAGCACTCTCGCACAGGCGACAGGCACGCCATCCAGCATGGCCAGCAAATGCAGTGCCGTGGCATCCGATGCATCCCACTCCAGCGCTACGGGCACATGCTGCTCTTCAATGAACACCTGTTTTCTGATCCTGCGGCATTCCGCCCACAGGGCATGCCGCATATCAAAACGGTGAATGGCTAATTTAACGTGCTGTACGGACAAGGTTCGCTCCGGATCAAAGATTGCAATTGTGATACGCCACAGGCATCATAAGCGCTTTATAAAAACAGGACTTGAGGAAAAGTTATGTGTCGTTTACAAACCGCTGCTGCCAGGATTCTACTGGCCCTAGTATTCTTTGGTATTGTGATTTTGAAATTGATCGCCATCACCTCCAACCCTGAGGGTTATCTGCAATATCAGTTCATGCTGGGTCAACTGGGTTTACCGGCGATTTTTGCGCCATTGCTGATTTTTATCCAGCTGGTATTCGGCCTGGCTTTATTAGTAGGTTTTAAAACCAGGATCAGTGCCCGCGTGCTGGGCGGGCTGGCTGCCTTTATGGCCATCGTACTGAGCCAGGCATCGCTGGATGCATTTTTTGCTTATATGGGTATAGCCGGAGGCATGTGGTTGCTCAGCCTGTACCCGGAAACCGGTTACAGCCTGGATAGCCGTCAAAAATAGTGTATCCATGATGATAAAAGCCGGGTTACCCCGGCTTTTTCATTTTTAGCACTGGGGTCAGCCTTTGATCCTGATGCCAAGCTGCTTGAGCTTACGGTACAAATGCGTGCGCTCAAGTCCGGATATATCCGACAAGCGGCTCATATTGTTTTTGACCAGCCGCATATGGTACTGGAAATAAAAACGTTCGAATTCGTCCCTGGCCTCACGCAATGGCTGGTCCAGGTTCAAAGGCATATGCTGCTCGACAGACTCTGTCAGCTGACCCTGAAAATCTTTAAGCACCCGCTGCACATCTTCCTGCGTAATGCTTTCCCCCAGACTGGTCATCAGCAGGTTCTGTACCACAGATTCAAGTTCATCCAGGTCACCAGGCCAGTCTGCATTACGCAGGGCATTCAGTGCCGCCACATCAAACGATTTGTAATCGATCTTGCTGGCTTCCACCATCAGGGTAGCCATGGCCGTGGCAAGATCGGGGATATCTTCTTTGTGCTCATCCAGGCAAGGCACCTTGACGGCAGATCCCGCCAGCGTCTGCAATAACGACTGCTCCAGCATGGCTTTTTCAATCAGTTGCGGCAAGCCGTACTCACTGCCGCAAATCACGCGTACACCATATTTCTCAGCTTTGGCGATCAGCAAACCCAGGCCCTTTTGCTCGGTTTTGCCCAGCCGCGTCACCTCATCGACAAACACCACACCTTCGCGCGCCTGCTCCAGGATCTCCATAGGGGCAGAGACCAGCTTGTCATATTCAGTCAGCGGTATCCAGGGCGTGTTTTGAGGTCGCAGGAATTTGGCGCATAGTGCCACACTGCCGCCTTTTTTACCGATCAGGAACAAGGTGTTTTTGTGACGGGCCAGCTGTTCCAGGCGTTGCTTGAGCTCCTGTATGACTGCACTTTTGCCGAAGCTGGACAGGTTGATCTCGGTATGTGCCAGATGCTCGGTATGCTTGATGGCAGCGCCTACCGTTTTCAGCAGCTTTTGCAGCGCGATCGGTTTTTCCAGGAAATCGAATGCGCCCAGGCGGGTCGCTTCAATCGCCGTATCTATGGTGCCATGGCCGGACATCATGATCACCGGCATGGTTAACAAGCCAGCGTTCGCCCATTCTTTCAGCAGGCTGATGCCATCGCAATCCGGCATCCAGATATCCAGTAATACCAGATCAGGACGCTGCTTGAGGCGTTCATCCCTGGCCAGTTGGGCATTTTCTGCCAGGCGGACCTGATGACCTTCATCGCGCAAGATGTCGCTCAACAACTCGCGTATGCCTACTTCATCATCAACCACCAGTATGTTACGTGATGCCATGTACCGTATTTCCTCACACGATGCGCTCTACGCGCCGACGCTGTTGTTGTTTATCTACCGGCAGGTATATGGTGACGCTCGCGCCCCCTTGTGGCAGATTATCTATACGTATCTGTCCACGCTGCTCTTCTATCATCTTTTTCACAATGGCTAAACCCAAACCGGTTCCATGCGATTTTGTAGTGACATACGGTTCAAAAACCCTTGCCATCACATCAGTCGGGAATCCGCCGCCATTATCTGTCACAGATAATTTTACACGTTCGCCTTCGTTATCGGTCATGATGGTCACTTGCGGATGTTCCACTTGACTCATCGCATCCTGTGCATTCTGCAATAAATTATGCAGAATCTGCCGCATCATGGTTGCATCAGCCTGCACTTCCGGCAATTGCTGGTGCAACACCAGTTCCAGTTTCACGGTCGAGCCGTTGTACAGGCGGCTGACATCCTTGATTAAAGCATTTAAATCCAGTTTCACCAACAGCGCGGCCGGTGTCCTGGCATATTCACTAAACTCGTTGACCATGTTTTTCATGGCCTGCACCTGGTTAACAATGGTGTCGGTCGACTTCAGCAGCATCTCGGCATCTTTGCTATCCAGCTTGTCGTGTAGCTTAAACTGCAAGCGCTCGGCAGACAACTGTATCGGTGTCAGCGGGTTCTTGATCTCATGTGCCAGCCTCCTCGCCACTTCCGCCCATGCCGCATCCCTTTGCGCCTGTGCCATCACGGTCACATCATCGAACACCACCACCAGCCCATGCCCGGCGCCTTCCGGCAGGCGTGTCACGCGCAACATCAGTATCTGCTTGCCATGCACGCTCTCGATCTCGATCTGGCTGGTCAGGTGCCGCTCATGCCTATCGAATTGCAACGTCTCATCATAATGGCGCATGACGATTTCCACAAATGGGTATAAATACAAGTTCTCGGTGGCGATGTCGGTAAACACCTTGTTTTTAAATCCCACCAGGGAAATGCCCAGGATACTGGTGGCAGCCAGGTTGTATACACGCAATTCAGCGCGTTCGTTGATCGTCATCACGCCGGAACTCAGGTGTGACAGTATCGCTTCCAGGTAAGCACGTGCCGATTCCACATGCTGGCGGCTCTGTTCGGAAGCGATCCTGGCCTCCTGCAACTGGCGTGTCATGCTGTTGAAAGATTTCACCAGCACACTGAGTTCATCTTTGCCAAATGAAGGTAATTGTTGCGAATAATCACCACTGGCAATCAGCCGGGTACCTTCAGCCAGCACCGTCAGTGGCTGCGCCATACGACGGCTGAGCGCAAACGCAATGATCAGCGCGCCCAGCATGGACAGCAACAGGATCATGGTCAGCGTCAGCATGAAAATATCTTTGATCGATTGCCGGCTATAGGACAGGGTCTGGTATTCGCGATAGACATCCTGCACCGACTCCGCGGTATTCGACAGTGCCTGTGGCACCGGCTGCATCAGTTGCAGGATACGCAACTCACCGATAATGCCCAGCGGTTCCACCGGCACCAGCACTCGCATATACAGACCCTTGCCAGGGATAGGTTCTATCTTGCCATACACCCCCCGCCTCGCCTGGCGCAACTGTGGCACCGCCGGCAATTCAGGCAGGAAACTGCTGGGGTCTGCGCTGCTGACAGCAAGAATCGCGCCTTGCGGACTGAGTAAGGCCGCATCCTGGATACCGGCTTTTTCCCGCAGGTCATTCAGCTGCGCATAATGTGACTTGGCTGTCTGCAATGACAGGGAAACCGACATGCTCTGTGCCTTTTCCTTGACATCCGACAGCATGATATCCAGCGCGCGCTGGCCAAGGTTGAGGCCGCCATCCAATGCGGACTCCACCTTTACGTTGAACCACGATTCAATCGAACGGCTGAGGAAGTTGACAGAAACCAGGTAAACAATCATGCCGGGAATCAGCGCCATCAGTGCAAATGTCACCAGCAACCGGAAATTGAGCTTGCTGCCGACCTGCCTGGACTTGGTGGTGCGGTACAGGTGGCGCAACTGGTAGCCAATCACCCCCAGCAGCAATACCGCGAGGCCGGCGTTAATGTAGAGCAGGATGATGTAGTAGTCGCCACTGATCGCCGTGTTGGCGCTGGCGAGGGACAGCAGGTACAGCAGGCCGGCGGCCAGCGTGATCGACAGGATCAGTACATACCGCATACCTTAGCGCACGGTCTCTTTCACCCACCAGCTAAAGGTAGGCGTGACTAATTCCCAGTCGCTTTCCCCGATCGCATCCACCTGCAGGGCTTTGGGCAGCTTGCTGGTATCCAGGTGCATTTTCAATGCGGCATGGTAGGACTGGTTCTTTTCCAGCACGGCGTGTGGTGCCAGTCGCCAGTCGTGGATCACGGCCAGTTCCTGCCTGGCATCGGCCAGCGTATCGAACACTTTTTGTTGCTGAGGGAAAGTCAGGATGTATTGCCTGGTCAGCGCATGGTAATTCAGCGTGACCTGGCGGCGTTCGGTGACCACTTCATCGTCAAACCAGTATTTAAGCGGCTTGACGATCTGGAACTCATATAAAAAGGTGAGTGCCACCCCTTTATTCAATGCCTCCTCCAGCGCATGTCCGATCTGGATATCGATCTCCGCATCCAGTGTCCACAGGTCATCGCGCAACACCAGTTCAGCGGTTTTGATATGCGCATGGTTACCGGCCCATACCGACCAGGCCGCCATTAGCATCAACAACAGCAATAGCCACGATCTAATGCTTCTGTAGAAGCGCATAAAACAATCCATCATGGGCAGCCACCGGCAGCAATTGCCCGTCAGCTGCGTGCTGGCCAGGTAATATTGAGGCATCGAATGACACAGGTAGCCTGCGGGCATCGGCATGGGAAGCTAAAAATTGCTGAATCTGCATTTCGTTTTCTTGTTGGAATACCGAACATGTCACATAAAGCAATTTACCGTCTTTTGCCAGCATTTGCCACAAATTGGATAAAATTTGCTGCTGAGCCTGTGTAAAAGTAGCCAGGTCTTGAGGTCTGCGCAACCATTTCATGTCCACATGCCGGCGTACAATCCCGGACGCACTGCAAGGCACATCGGCCAGGATACGGTCGAATGGCTGGCCGTCAAACCAATCGGCGGTAGCTGCATTACCGCTGATGACGGTCGCCCTTAACTCCAGTCGCTGCAGGTTTTCATTCACGCGTTTCAGGCGTTCTGCTTCCACATCCAGCGATACCAAGGACACATCGCTGGACTCCAGGATATGGCATGTTTTTCCGCCAGGCGCACTGCAGGCATCCAGCACACGCATGCCAGCACCCAAATCCAGCAGAGGGGCCGCCCACTGGGCGCCAGCATCCTGCACGCTGACCCAGCCCAGGTCAAATCCCGGCAGTTTGTGCACCGGAAGCGGTTGCTGCAACTGGATGGCAGCGCTGCCTAAATGGCTGGCTGCTATCCCTGCCCCCTGCAACGCCTGCAGATAATTCTCCACGCTGGTTTTGCGCAGGTTCACACGCAAGGTCATGGGCGGATGGCGATTACCGATAGCCAGCATCTCCTGCCAATGTTGCGGATATTGCAGCCTGAGCAGGTCTATCCACCATTGCGGATAATTCCATTGCACCTCTTCGCGCTGCATGACTGCCGCCCCCAACGCACTCCGCTGCCGCAGGAAATTACGCAGCACGGCATTGACCAAGCCTTTGGCCCAGCGCTGCCCGGTCTTGCCGGCAGCTTCCACCGCCTGGTTCACCACCGTGAAATCATCTTCATCGCCATGCAACAACTGCGATAGTGCGACTAAGAGTAAAGCATGCACGCGCGTGTCCGTGACCGGTTTCGCCGTCAGTGCAGACAGATAGGCGGCAGACTCTGCATAAAAACGCAAAGTGAGGTAACTGTAATCCTGTGCTGCAGCCTGTTGCTGCGGCGTGGCCGCTTTGACTTTACGCAAAGCCTTGGGCATGGAAACGGTCAGGTTATGACCAGCCAGCACTTCGGCAACAGCATGGGCGGCAATTAACTGGGCAACTTGCACGGAAGAAAACTCGGGCTAAAAAACGCTATTTTACTTGATGCTGCAGATTCACGGCGAAAACCATCCATCCAGCCCTTATGCATACAAAATACAGTCAATAAAAAAGGCTTTCCGCAGAAAGCCTTTTACTATCAGAAGCCGGATTTAGTATTGATTCGCCAGCGACAGCAAACGGCGGATACGCTCTTCCGTTTTCGGGTGGGTGCTGAACAAACCGGAAAAGTCTGCGCCTGACAATGGGTTGATGATCATCATCTGCCCGGTTTCAGGATGTTGCTCTGCTGTCATGTTGGGAATCTGGTGCGCATAGTTATGGATTTTTTCCAGTGCACTGGCCAGCGCTTTCGGATCGCGGCTGATATCGGCACCCATACGGTCAGCTTCATACTCACGTGAGCGTGAAATCGCCATTTGGATCAGACTGGCCGCCAACGGGGCCATGATGATCATTAGGATACCCAGCATAGGGTTAGGCCTGTCTTCACCCTCTCTATGTCCGCCACCAAACAGCATACCGAATTGTGCAATCGCTGAAATGGCACCGGCAACGGTGGCTGACATCGTCGAGATCAACGTATCACGGTTTTTCACGTGCGCCAGTTCGTGTGCCATCACGCCGCGCAATTCTCGCTCACTCAAAATCTGCATGATGCCGGTCGTGGCAGCCACAGCTGCATTCTCCGGATTGCGTCCGGTAGCAAATGCATTCGGCTGGCTTTCGTTAATGACAAATACGCGAGGCATAGGTAATTCAGCACGCTCGGCCAGTTCTTTCACCATGCTGTAATAGTTTTTGAACTGGTTGTTGCCATAGTTGTTTTCAGCGTTGATTTCGACGGCGCCATACATTTTGAGCACGGCCTGGTCGCTGAACCAGTATGCATAAAAGTTCATGCCGCCTGCCAACAGCAAAGCCATCAGCATGCCACTCTGGCCTCCAAATGCACCGCCCACCGCCACAAACAGGGCGGTGATTGCCGCCATCAGCACAAACGTTTTGGTCCAATTACCTAACATTCACATTCCTTCAGTTCTGTTTCACTCTAACCCCACATGGGGGCGATGGCATATTTTTCAATGGTACACACGCCTTGTGAATATGCCATGACATCTGCTTTATGAGATGGACGGATAAGCCGCTAGCTATTAATAAAACCTGTCACCCACCTGCACATGCTGGCCCTGCACAAATTGCTGCGCGGTCTGGCGCTTGCCGCCTGGCATTTGCAATTCGCGTATATCCAGCACACCGTCGCCACACGCAACCAGCAAAGGCTGGATCTGCAAAACAGTACCTGGCGTTGAGGATTTACCTGATTCAGCCTGTTGCGCAACTTGTGCAAACCACAGTTTGCACACCTGATCTTTAAATTTCGCGGTGGCTACCGGGAAAGGATTAAATGCGCGCACCTGGCGCGATAGTTGAATGGCGGAATCGGTCCAGTCCATCGCTGATTCGGATTTCTCCAGTTTGTGTGCATAATTGACCAGCGATTCATCCTGCACTTCAGACGCTAATTGCCCCGTGGCTTGCAGCTGCTGCATGGCTTCCACCATCAGACGAGCACCTTCACGGCTGATCGCATCATGCAGCGTCTGTGTGGTATCCGCTTCCGTGATCGGCACAGCCCATTTGCTGATCATATTGCCGGCATCCAGCTTGGGCACCACTTCCATGATGGTGACACCGGTTTCGGTATCACCGGCCAGGATAGCGCGATGGATAGGCGCCGCACCGCGCCAGCGTGGCAGCAAAGAACCATGAATGTTATAACAGCCTTGCTTGGGGATATTCAGGACTGCGGTAGGAATGATCAGGCCATAAGCGGCCACAATCAGCACATCGGCATTGGTCGCTGCGATCTGTGCCTGCACCTCTGGCGGTTTCAGACTTTCCGGCTGGAACACCTGCAATCCCTGTTGCAGCGCCAGTTGCTTGACCGGGCTGGCTTTGAGTTGCATGCCTCGCCCGGAGGGACGGTCAGGCTGGGTAAGTACCATCACGATGTCGTGGCCTGCATCAATCAGGCCTTGCAAGGCAGGCACGGCAAACTCCGGGGTCCCGGCATAAATAATTCGCATATAAACCCCGTGAATTAATAGCTGTTGCGCTCTATTTCGCGCGCATGCTTGATCATTTTGGTGCGGATACGGTTACGTTTGAGTGGCGATAGATACTCTACAAACACTTTGCCTTTCAGGTGATCCATCTCGTGCTGGATACATACGCTGAGCAGGCCATCGGCATCCAGCCTGAAGGTCTCGCCTTTAGCGTCCTGCGCTTCCACGGTGATGAATTCTGCGCGGGTGACGTTTTCATAAATACCCGGGACTGACAGACAGCCTTCTTCATAATCCTGGTGACCGGATTCGGCAACGATCCTGGGATTCACCAGCACCAGCAAATCGTTCTTTTCCTTGCTCAGGTCGATCACGATGACCTGGATATGCCTGTCCACCTGCGTGGCGGCCAACCCTATCCCAGGGGCGTCGTACATAGTCTCGGCCATATCTGCGACCAGCTGCTGCAAGGCATGGTCAAAGTCCTCTACCGGCTTGGCAACGGTGTGCAAGCGGGGGTCCGGATATTGCAAAATCGGAAGGAGTGCCATGCTTTATAAATCTTTCAATCCTAAGTGTTTAATGAACACAGGGCCAAACGCCTGTTTTTTCATCTTGATAAGAACTTTAAACCCATGCTAGATTGGTCGATATTGCGCATAAACGCGCCATGCGTGCTGCCTTTACCCAGTACCGCATATATTAAGTACTGCATATCCAAGCACCGCATATAACAGAGACGTCACATGACCAAAATTGTTCAAATTATAACCTCGCTTGCCCTGGCTTGTAGCAGCTTGTGCGTGTTTGCTGATGAAATTACCTTGCGTCCGCAACATCCTGACCGCCATGTGGTGGTCAAAGGCGACACCTTGTGGGATATCTCGGCCAAATTCCTGAAGAATCCGTGGCAGTGGCCACAAATCTGGCAACTCAACCGCGACCATATCAAGAACCCGCACTGGATCTACCCCGGTGACGTCATTGTGCTGGATACCAGTAGCGGCAAACCGGTGCTGCGCCTGATGCGTGAATCAATCACGCTGGAGCCCGGCGTGATTGTGTCACCGATCAAGGCTGACGCTATTCCCGCCATACAGCCCAATGCGATATTGCCGTTTTTAACCAGGCCTATCCTGGTTTCTGCCGATGAACTGAAAAATGCACCACGGATTGTTGCCGCCGAAGAAGAGCGCGAGATACTGAGCCCGGGCACGCGTATTTATGTGCAGGCATTACCGCAGACGTCCCAACCGGTATGGGCGATCTACCGTGAAGGCGAACCGGTAAAGGACCCGGAAAATGGCGAAATCCTCGGTCTGGAAGCACATTACCTGGGTGAAGCCCGTCTGTTACGCGAAGGTCAACCGGCGACGCTGAATATCACCCAGGTCAAAGAAGAGATTGCGGTTAAAGACAAACTGGTCGCCGTTGAAGACGAATTAACGCAGACCTATATTCCGCATGCCCCGGAAAACCAGATTCGCGGCCAGATTGCCCGCATCAGCGACGGCATCAACGAAACCGGCTCTGGCCGCGTGGTGGTGCTTAACCGAGGTGCAGCCGACGGCCTGGAAAGCGGTCATGTCCTGTCTATCCTGCGCAAAGGGGCCAGCGTGAATGATCCCGAATCCGACCCCAAACACCCGGTCAGATTGCAATTACCGGATGAGCCGGTGGGCCTGGTGATGGTGTTCAAAACCTTCCCCCGGCTATCTTACGCATTGGTGATGCAGGCTTCGCAACCGGTACATGTGGAAGATATCGTTCGCACGCCGTAACGATTGCCCATGCAAAGACCCTCTCTAGAAAACACAGACCTGGCCTGCTCCACGCCGGCAACCTTTTCTGCCGAACAATATGCACCCTGGATTGCGCTCAGCCTGGTAGACGGCTTAGGCAGCACCACGTTGTGCCAGTTATTACTGGCATTCAAAACGCCGGAAGCCATTCTCGATGCTCCATACACTGCGCTTCGTGATACTGTCAGCAAAGAGGTGGCGGAAGGGATACAGCGTGCCATGGCGCATGCGGATATCGCCAAAGCCCTGGCCTGGCTGGAGCAGCCTGACAATCACCTGATCACGCTGGCTGACCTGCATTATCCTAAACGCCTGCTGGACACCGACCAGCCACCGCCTGTCCTGTACGCCAAAGGCAACCTGCAGATACTGAAACGCCCATGTATGGCGATCGTCGGTAGCCGGCATGCCACTACACAGGGAGAAAGCACTGCCGAAAACTTTGCCGAGAGCCTGTGCCGGGCAGGATTCGCTGTAGTCAGCGGGCTGGCGCTAGGCATCGACGGCGCTGCGCACCGCGGTGCGCTGAAAGCCGATGGTGCTACCATCGCCGTGGTCGGTACCGGTCTGGATATCGTCTACCCGGCCAAACACAAGGCCCTGGCCCACCAGATCGCCCAGCACGGTTTGCTGCTCTCAGAATATGCGTTGGGCACACCTTCCATCAATTACAACTTTCCCCGGCGTAACCGTATTATCAGCGGTTTGTCCGAGGGCTGCCTGGTGGTGGAAGCGAATGTGGACAGCGGTTCACTGATTACCGCCAAGCTGGCGACAGACCAGGGTCGTGAAGTATTTGCGGTACCAGGTTCCATCCACTCGCCGGTCGCCAAAGGTTGCCATACATTGATCAAACAGGGCGCCAAACTAGTGGAATCCACCGACGATATCCTGAGTGAAATACGGCATGTCCGCCTGCCTGACAACAGCCTGGCGAATAGCCCGAACGGGCTAATACCCGATTGGACTAATTTACCCTCTGAAGCTAGCCCCATATTGGCTTGCATGGGATTCGACCCTATCTACGCCGAGCAGATCGCCGCCCGCTCAGGCTTGACGCCTGGGGAAGTTTCCACCATGCTTACATTACTTGAATTAGAAGGTGTAGTCAGCCATCTCGCGAATGGGCAATTCCAGAGACTGGCTTAACCTCATAGTATTGCGCTAGCGCTGGAATGGCATGTTTGAGGAGATATGCATGTTGGAAGTATTGATATTTATTTATCAAAACTATTGGGACAAGCATGATGCGTTTGCGTTGAAAGAAACCGACGAAGCCATCATGGCCTACGAATTAGCCCAGGCGGGATTCAACCACCAGGACATCCTGCACGCGGTTGACTGGGTCAAAGACCTGCGCCGTTCCGTGGAGCATCCACAGTATTTGCAAGACCCTACTGCGATGCGCATTTTCTGCGAGATGGAACGCGACAAAATCAATGATGAAAGCCTGAATTTCCTGTGCCTGCTGCAGAAAAGTGACATCATCACCGCTTACGAGCGTGACCTGATCATAGACCGCGGCATGGTATTGCCGCAGGAAACCCTGAGCATGGAAGATATCCGCTGGATCACCATGATGGTGCTTTGGGATGAAAACCGTAAACAGGATTACCTGTTTGTTGAGGATGCCTTATTCAATCCTAAAGGATTGTCACTGCAATAAACGTTTTTTGAATAAAAAAGCGCGATATCGATCGCGCTTTTTTATTTGCCGGACATTTACTTATAGCTGCCGGATAATCTGGCCGATAATACCCGCCTGGTTCAGGGTATAGAAATGCATCTTATCCACACCTGCCTGTGAGAGCTTGGCGCAGATATCGGTCACCACATCAACGCCGAACGCGCGCAGTGAGGCCAGGTCATCGCCATAGGCTTCCAGTCGCATCCTTAGCCAGCGCGGGATTTCAGCGCCACATACATTAGAAAAACGCGCCAGTTGCGTGTAATTGTAAATTGGCATCACGCCGGGAATGATAGGTGCAGTAATGCCCAGTTTCTGCGCCGCGTCTACAAAGCGGAAATAAGCGTCCACATTGTAAAAATACTGCGTGATTGCAGAATCCGCACCGGCATCGATTTTACGTTTGAAGTTTTCCAGGTCTTTTTGTGCAGAGCCAGCCTCAGGGTGAAACTCCGGGTAGGCCGCCACTTCCAGATGGAACCAGTCGCCGGTTTCGGCACGGATAAAACTGACCAGTTCATTGGCATATTTAAAATCGCCGACACTGACCTCACCGGAAGGAATATCGCCACGCAACGTCACCAGGCGCTTGATCCCTTTGGCCTGGTACGCTTGAAGTAACTCGCGGATCTCCTGCTTACCCGAAGAGATACATGAGATATGTGGCGCCGCCTCAGAACCTTCGCCTTGGATTTCCAGCACGGTATCCATGGTGCGGTCACGCGTAGAACCACCAGCGCCAAACGTCACTGAGAAAAACTCGGGTGAGAATTTAGCCAGTTCACTGCGTGCTTGCCGCAAGTTGGCAATGCCTTCCGCGGTTTTTGGCGGAAAGAACTCAAAACTGAAAGAAGTTTTATTATTCACTTGTTTAATCTTTATCTATTGCAGCTCAGCTATGTGAACTTGCATTGACGGGGCTGCGGCCAGTTAATCATTATCAGGGATCACGGCACTCAACACCCCGGAAATGACGCTGTAGACCAGCGCACCGATCACACCAATGATGATAGAGCTGACTGAGAAACCTTCCAAATAGTTGCCGACCAGCCAGAACAACACACCGTTAATGACCAGGATAAACAAACCCAGCGTTAACAACGTAATCGGCAAGGTCAGCAGCACCAGCAAAGGCTTGATCAGGATATTCACCAGGCCGATCACCAGAGCGGCTATCAATGCCGCAGTGAAATTGGCCACATGAATGCCAGGCACCAGGTAAGCCACGGCCATTAAAGCCAACGCGTTCAATACCCAAACCACCAGTAACTTAAACATTACACCCTCCCGTCATTGATTAGATTGAAGGAGAGTGTACACCGAAACCTCCGCCAGGACACCCTGACGGAAAAGGTAGCCAAACTAAGGACTGGATTCAGTATCTATAGTGATCTGGCTTGAACGGACCGTTTTTGCTGACGCCGATATAAGCGGCTTGCGCATCGCTCAATGTCGTCAGTTGCGCGTTAAGTTTCTTCAGCTGCAACAACGCTACTTTCTCGTCCAGATGTTTAGGCAAGGTATACACGCCTACCGGATAGTTGCTGGTCTGCGTGAACAGCTCGATCTGGGCGATGGTTTGGTTGGCAAAGCTGGAGCTCATTACATAGCTTGGGTGGCCAGTACCACAACCCAGGTTCACCAGGCGGCCTTTTGCCAGCAGGATGATGCGTTTGCCATCCGGGAAAATCACATGGTCGACTTGCGGCTTGATCTCCTCCCACTGGTATTTTTCAATACCGGCGACATCGATCTCGTTATCGAAGTGACCGATGTTGCAGACAATCGCCTGGTCTTTCATTTTCGCCATATGGTCATGTGTGATCACATGGTAGTTACCGGTCGCGGTCACGAAAATGTCGCCGTGCTCAGCTGCGTAATCCATGGTCACTACGCGGTAACCTTCCATCGCTGCCTGTAATGCGCAGATCGGGTCGATCTCGGTCACCCATACTTGGGCAGACAAAGCGCGCAATGCCTGGGCAGAACCTTTACCCACATCACCATAACCGGCGACCACTGCGATCTTGCCTGCCACCATCACGTCAGTTGCACGCTTGATACCATCGACCAGAGACTCACGGCACCCATACAAGTTGTCGAATTTGGATTTGGTCACGGAGTCATTCACGTTGATCGCAGGGAACGCCAGTTTGCCGTCTTTATGCATCTGGTACAAACGATGTACGCCAGTGGTAGTTTCTTCAGTGACGCCCTTGATTTCTTTGAGTCTTACGGAATACCAGGTTGGATCGGTTTCCAGCTTGGCTTTGATGGCGTTGAACAGACAGGTTTCTTCTTCAGAAGTCGGGTTGCCGATCACAGACAGATCTTTTTCTGCACGTGCACCCAGATGCAACAGCAAAGTCGCATCGCCGCCATCATCCAGGATCATGTTCGAATAACCACCATCAGCCCATTCAAAAATGCGGTGGGTGTAATCCCAGTATTCTTCCAGTGTTTCACCTTTCACGGCAAACACGGCGGTGCCAGTCGCAGCAATCGCCGCCGCTGCATGGTCCTGGGTAGAGAAAATATTACAGGAAGCCCAGCGCACTTCAGCCCCCAGGTCTTTCAGTGTTTCGATCAGCACGGCAGTCTGGATGGTCATATGCAGGGAACCGGTGATGCGTGCGCCACGCAACGGCTGCACCGCAGCATACTCCTCACGGATCGCCATCAGGCCAGGCATTTCGGTTTCGGCAATGGCAATTTCCTTGCGGCCCCAGCCAGCCAGGTCCATATCAGCAACAATGTAATCTTTGAAATCAGCTACAGTATTCATGTTTAAAGTCCTAAAAAAATGAAAACTGAGCAGGGAAAGTTCTTAAGAACCGGTGGAAACGTTTGTTCACCTTTTTTCCGTGCTCGCACAGTGAAAAGTGAACGCAGTTGAGAAGCTTTGCAGCTATCACTCTGAGCCTGGGAGCTTGAAAACTCTCGCAGCGTTCCTCAGAAGGCGAAATTATACCGCCAACCGGAATATTTTACAAAAGACCGCCCTCACCTATCAGCCAAACAAACGCCGGATCGCATGCTAAATAACTGTTTAAGCTGATCATTCATCAGCATTTTCAGCATGATTTCAAATTGAGACCAATAGACCGCTTTTCTCCATAAAATCATTTGGCTGACACCCTGACATCATGTGTCCATAGCAGATTACGAATTGATTATTCACCACGGAAAGGCGGAAAATTATGTCAATGTACCAAGTGATGGACGAAGAGAATCACTGCATCGCGACCTTTTATCATTTTCAGGAAGCCGTCGTGACCGCGCAGGATTTCACAGTATGGGATGACGAACACTATTACCACGTTGAAGAGCTAGATCTGCAAGTGGTTTAAATAAAAAAACTGAATACCTCCCGGGAATAAAATGCTTAGCGATTAAGCAACAAACAAAAAAGCGCCGACAGGCGCTTTTTTATTGGCTTTCAGTTAATCACCCTGTTCTGTACAAACTGCCTCCGCGACTACCTGGCTTCAGTCTGTTATCAGGGCTAACTATGGCAGGGTTTTCATCGCCAGTGTCAGTTCTGCTGCTTTTTCCGCATCCAGTTGGGTCAGCGCATCCACACTCGCCAACGCTTCACCATGTTTACCGTTGGCTTCAGCAATCAGGCCAAGATAGTAGAAAGCCTGGCTATGCTGGTCGTTCATGCTCACAACACGGTGCAAATGTTGTTCAGCCAGCGTTAAATCACGTGTTTCATACTCAGCTGCAGCCAGGTAGAACCAGGCTTCTGTGCTGGCAGGCTCCTGTTTCACCCATTGTGCTGCCACTGTCTTCAGTCCATCCCAGTCTTTATGCAGGTAAGGGAACACCACTTTCATAAAATGTGGCCATTGTGCAGCCGGTTTGCCCCAGAATGGCAACTCGCTTTTTACCATAACGGGACCAGCCGGTTGAGCGAGTAAAGCCTGCACCCAGTCTATCGACATATAGTAGTAATAAGCATCTTTGCCTGGGCTTTTCAGGGTGATCAGACCGACCAGAGTGCCTGACTCGTCAAACAGGCCACCACCGCTGGCACCTTGCTTGAAAGTAGGCGTGGCACGCACCACCACGGAATCGTCCATGCTGAACAAACCTTTCACCACCCCTTTAGTAGTTACCGGGGCTGGTACAAAGCTGGGATAACCGATGGTGAATACCGGTTGCTCGTATTTCAATTCACGGCTGGATTTCATGGCGACAGGCGCCAGCGGCAAATCTTCCATTTGCAGCATGCATACATCATGTTTCCAGTCAGGCTTCACGCCTACTGCATGATAAACAGCGCCACCGCTCAATACGCTGATGGTACTGGCGTTTGCCACCACATGGCAGTTGGTCACTACTTGATTATCCGCCACGACAACACCGGAACCTAAACCAAACTGACCATTGGTCAGCCCGACCTGGATACGCAATACACGACTGTTTAGTGATTCAAGCAATTCGCTTGAAGGTTCTGCCAATACAGGTGCTGTTAAGCACGCCGCCAGTAAACCGATCAAAAATTTTGTCATGTAATGCTCCAATCCGTTACAACAAAGTTGGTGTTTCGTTGGAAAGCCTTTAGTTGCATTTCAGCAAGATGCATTCCAACCCGGATTACGCACTGATAACGCGCCTCATCCTTCACTAGCCCACTGCAAGAGGAACATTAAAAAACCATATTAATCAATTACTTAAATTTATATTCACCTTATATGAAACTGAAACACGCCATAACAATTCGGATTCAAGGAAAATCCCCTGAACTACACGCTCGCACCATTACTGTGCATAAAATTCAGCCCTGCACAATGCATGCGCATTCGACATTGATTTACGCGTTAACTAATAAATTGCAGGGACAGACTTGTTACGGGAATAAAAAAACCGCATCTGGAATGCGGTTGGATATTCAGGAAACGCTAATGCATCAGCGTTAATCGGGAGCTTCAGTGATTGGCAATAAATACGCGATTACGTCCTTGCTGCTTAGCGGAGTATAAAGCGGCATCTGCCATACGCATCATATGCGCCAGCCCTTGCTGATCTTTCAGCTGGGATGTGGAAACCAGACCGAATGAAGCGGTGTAGTGAATCTTCTCACCGTTCTCAATCAGCACGCTATGGTCGATTTCGGAGCGTAGACGTTCGATGACGCGTGCGGCTTCGTGCAGATCCGTCATCGGCATCAGGATACCGAACTCTTCCCCGCCCAGCCTACCTACCATATCACTGGTACGCAATGCATTGATGCACTTGAGGCAGAAATTCTGCAAGATCAGGTCGCCGGCATGATGGCCGTGCTTGTCATTGATTTTCTTGAAATGATCAATATCAACCATGGCAAATGAAAACGGCGCTTCATAGCGCTGGCTGCGCCTGATCTCGGATTCCAGCTCGTGCATAAAATGCCGGCGGTTGGCGATACCGGTCAGGAAATCAGTAAACGCAAACTTATCCGCCTCGATATGCAGCTGGTAAATACGCCAGACGACAAAAATGCTGACGATCAAAAACAGCGTCAGCAACAAAGATGCATAGATCAACCCCGCCTTGGTGTGGCGTTGCAGCCTGTGCTGGCTTTCTTCCACATACAGATTGGCGCGCTGGTTGGCATAAGCGAGGATGGATTCATTCAGCCGTGCCACTTCGGAAAACCTGGTAGTCCATTCAGTTTCGATCAAGCGGTTGGCTCCAAGGAAATCGGCGTCTTCCAGCTTTTGCAAAATCTGGTCTCGCACCTGGTTCAGTGCCTGCCATTTTTGCTGGAGATTAATGATTTGCTGCGGGTCGCCGGTGTAACTATGCTGCATGACCGCGATTTTTTCTTCCGACAGCCGCTCGCGGGTGTCTATAAAAGCTTGTGCGCTGATCAAAGCGCCGGGGCCAGCTTTCACCAGCGTTGCATACAATAAGCTACTGCGGATCTGGTACAGATTTGCTTTGAGCTCCAATGCGGCAGTGGAGACTGCAAATGGTTGATCGTAAAGGTTGCGCGTGGTCTGATGCATCTCGCGCATGCTGGAGAAGTAAATCCACAGGAATAACAACGCACCGATAAAAGCGATGAGGAACCCTGAAACAAGGATATACAACACCGCTTTTTTACGCTGGCGCTTCATGATCTAGGCAGTGGAAAAATAAACATGTGTTATGCCTCCAGGCAAGGCTTCATGCACTGAGCAATTTAGTGATCAATGCCCACTCCCTGGGATCGACCGGCGTGATCGACAATCGGTTCCCTTTTTGCAGAATCCGCATATTGGCCAGTTCGGGGATCTCTCGCAATTCCTTCAAACTGAGCAAGCGAGTCTTGCGCACCAGCTTCACATCCACATTGACCCAGCGCGGGTTTTCGGGCGTCGATTTAGGGTCATAATACTTGTGGCCTTTCACGAACTGGAACTTGTCCGGGTAAGCCAGTGTGCTCACCTCGCAAATACCTGCAATGCCCGGCACCTCGCAATTCGAGTGGTAGAACAATACGCCATCGCCGACTTTCATCTGGTCACGCATGAAATTGCGCGCCTGGTAATTGCGCACGCCATACCAGTCCACACTCTGGTTAGGGAAACCCGCCAGATCATCAATTGAAACATCCGAAGGTTCGGACTTCATCAGCCAGTAACGTGCCATCTTTTAAAACTTTCTTTGACCATGCAAATGCCAGTATCATAAACTCCAGCATCATAAACCCTAATCATCACAACCCAAAGTGACATCACTGATACAGATCATGGCTAAAAACGTACTCGGCACCTTGCTTATTCCCTGCAGCACGCATCCAGTCACCGGCTTTATGCGGGATGGCTGCTGCGGTTTTCATCCGCAAGATATAGGCAGGCATACGGTTTGCGCAGAAATGACCGATGAATTTCTGGCGTATTCCAAAGCGCAGGGGAATGATTTATCGACACCGGTGCCTGACTATGACTTCCCGGGATTGCAGGCGGGTGATCGCTGGTGCCTGTGTGCAGGCCGCTGGCTGCAAGCCAGTGAAGCGGGCTACGCACCGCCGGTGGTACTGGAGTCGTGTGATGAGAGCTGCCTGGAAGTGGTCAGCCTGGCCGATCTGATGTACCACGCCTTGCGATAGAAGGCTGGGAAATAGACAGGTGTTGCGGCAGTATGGCTTAGAGGAGATGTGCTAAGGGGTTACCTGAGCCTTGATCCTGAACCAAAAAGTTCAGGTGGTAACAGCCTAAGGTACATTAGGTTCACACGCCAAGGGAGGCTTAAAAGACATCCCAACTTAGTGCGATCTCACAGCACCTGATGAGCCGAAACCTATAACAAAGACTAGTTCAAGGAATTTTAGACTCAGGCAACGCCTTAACACACCAGATTAAAACCCATCCGGTTCAACCAACACCAGAATTAAACTGCGTCGTTAAAAAATGATACGCCATTTACCATCAATGACGGTGAATATTTTATGAAGTTCAGGGGATTACAACAATTTATGCTGGCTGGACAACACTTCATCCATTTGCTGCTGCATGGTGGTTATACGCTTTTTCACATCGCCCACATCCACACCGTCACTGCGGGTATTCAATAACTCATGCGTGATATTCAGTGCCGCCATGATGGCAATCCGTTCAACACTCACCATTTTACCGGCATCGCGGATCTCGCGCATTTTACCATCCAGATAGCCGACCGCCTGTAATAAAACATCGCGCTCTTCATCGGTACAGGTCACACTAAACGCACGACCCATGATCTCAATATCGATTGGTTGCTTGGCCATCGTTTATTGACCTTCCTGTGGTAATGCCGACAGTAATTTTTCCAGCTGCACGCTGGCTTGCGTCATATTGAGCTTGAGAGATTGCGACTCCTGGTGCAATTTCGACACCTCCTGGCGCAACTGACCATTGTCCTCGCGCAGCTGATTACACAGCGCTATCAACTTCGCCACACGCTCTTCCAAACTTTTCAGATCAGCATCCATCAAGCCATTATCAATGAAAAAAATGATTGTGGTCAATAGCTAAGCGTAGTTTTTCAAAGTAATTTAAAGATTTCAACCTGATTTCTTAATCAATGTTTACTCGCAAAAATACAAGCTTTCCACTAAAATAACCGCCAGTTGTCAGGTGCTCAACGCTTTTTTCTTACAGCCAAGAGTGAAACTGGGAAACAGGTGCGTGAATACATATTCGCAATGCCTGTGCTGCCCCCGCAACGGTAAGCAAGTGCGGGTCTATCAACATGCCACTGGGTGCAAACCCGGGAAGGCGATAGATCAAAACTTGCAAGCCCGGAGACCGGCCTTACAACCAACCATTTGCAATACCGCGGGGTGACGGTGTCTGATAGTGTATTTCTATTTTTGCTAGCCATAGCAACTCTAAATTCATTGTCCTTTACCCCTGGTATCGCCCAATAACCCATATGCGGGGTCGCATATGACACAGGGACAAGATAATGAAAAAAGCTATTCTTAAAGGTCTGATCGGCCTTACTTTAAGCGAATTTGCTTATGCAAACGATAACACCACACTGGATGAAGTCGTTGTTACAGCAACCCGCACGCCTCAACTTCAGGAAACCGTGATTGCTGATACTACCGTCATCGGTAGCGAAGAAATCAAACGCGCAGGTCAAAGTACGCTAATTGAAGTACTGCAACGACAGGCTGGGATCGAAATTTCCAATACTGGTGGGTCAGGTAAAACCTCAGGCATATTCATGCGCGGCACCAATACCAGTCATGTTGTTGTATTGATAGACGGTGTCCGCATGCAATCAGCCACTGCTGGCACGACCACGCTGGAAAACATCCCAGTTCAACATATCGACCGCATTGAAATCGTGAGGGGACCGGCTTCCAGTTTATATGGTCAGGATGCGATTGGTGGTGTTTTCCAGATTTTCACCAAAAAAGGCGTAGCTGGTTTTAAACCTTATGCAAATTTAGGTTTTGGCACCTATGACACGACCTTGGCAGAAGTGGGGTTACGCGGCAAACAAGCTGACACTACCTTTGCCATCAATGTTTCCGCCAATAAGACAAATGGTTTCTCAGCATACGATACAGCGAACCCAAATTTGAATGATAAAGATGGTTATCGTAACTTTGCAGCAAGCGGAAGCCTGTCTCAGCTCATTGCGGAAGGTCATGAATTGGGTTTGAATTTCATTCACAGTAAAGGCCGTACGCGTTTCGACAACAGGTTTAACTTAACAGCAGCTTTCAACCCTGCCTATTCTGATCACGCGGATATTGAAAACAACGCCTGGTCTCTATTTAGCAAAAATGAGATTTTAGATAACTGGCATTCAACAGTGCGTATTGGACAGGGAATTGATGAATCAGTCACATACTCGGCAGATTTTGCAGCCCCGACTCGCAGCTTATTCAGAACAAAACAAGATCAATTTAACTGGCAAAACGATATTTCCTTACCAGTAGGGGTACTGACATTAATGTATGACAGGCTGGAAGATAAAGTAGACTCAACCATCGAATTTAAAAATACCAAGCGCACCAATGAAGGCTATGTAGCCAGCTATGTTGCAAATATTCAAGCACATACATTTCAGGCTAGCATCCGTGAAGACCATAATTCCAGCTTTGGTAATAATGTTACCGGCGGCTTAGGTTACGGCTATCAGATCAACGATGCGTGGCGTATCACAGGCAGTTATGGTTCAGCATTCAAAGCCCCCTCTTTTAATGATCTGTTTTTCCCCGATTCGTTTGGCTTTGTCACCAGCAATCCGAATCTTAGGCCTGAAAAGTCGGACAACCTGGAGGCCAGCTTACGTTACCGCGACGACGCTACCAGTGCCTCAATCACTGCCTATGAAAACAAAATCCGTGACCTCATCATTCTGGATAGTGCGTTTATCCCTGTTAACTTGAATAAGGCAACGATTCGCGGATTAACGATCGCAGCCAGTCATCGCTGGGACAATTTAGACTTAAGCGGCAGCGCGGATATTCAATCTCCACGGGATGACGCTTCTGACAATTTGCTAGTACGCCGAGCAAATAGACATGGCCAGCTAAACCTTGGTTATACCCTGCAAGACTGGCGCTTTGGTGCCGAGATGGTGACGTCATCCGAGCGCTACAATGATGCAGCCAATACGCTGCGTATGGGTGGCTATACTATTTTCAACTTAACTGCGCAGTACAGACTTGGGCCTGACTGGACATTGCAGGCGCGCGCCAACAATATCTTTGATAAAGACTATCGTTTAGCGCTAGATGGTAATCCGGCGACAACAGGTTTTGCGTATAACACCCCAGGCGCAAACTTGTTCGTCAATATCCGTTACGAACCGCATTAGTTTGCTAAAAATTAGTAATAAATGAATTAAAACAGGGGTACAGGAACACCGCCTGCCCCTTCCATCTGCTGCACTCAGTGTTTGGAATCGAACGTATTTAGGAAAGATACATGAAAGAAATTATCGGAAAACTGCTCCATCTGGCTGGTTTTATATTTGGTCTTTTTACCAGCAGTACCTTTGCAGCAGAAACGCTGGCAACACCAGATCTGGACGAGGTCGTGGTTACTGCCAGCAGAACATCTCAATCCACCAAAACAGTCACCGGTGATATCACCGTGATTGAAAGTGAAGAAATCAACCGCCTGCGCGGCGGTTCAATTGCGGACCTGTTAAGACTACAACCGGGCGTAGAAACCTATACCAATGGCGGCATGGGGACTAGCAGCAATATCGGGTTACGTGGCACCAACGATAATCAGTTGATTGTGCTGGTGGATGGTGTGCGCATCAACTCGGGGACAACCGGCACCACCGCGTTTGAAAATATCCCGCTGGCCCTGATAGACCGTATCGAAATTTTACGCGGGCCGGCTTCCAGCTTGTATGGGTCGGATGCGATTGGCGGTGTGATCCAGATTTTCACCAAGCGCGGTAAAAGTAACAACACACACCTGTATGCTAGTGCAGGCGCGGGGAGTTACGATGCATATAGCGGCAACGCTGGTTTTGATACGGCTTATCAAGCCTTAAAATTCGGTGCACAAGTCAGCAATTACGATAGTCGCGGGATCAGCGCAAAAAAGCGCCCTATTGCTGTGGCCGAAAAAGACCGCGATGGATATCACAACTTTAGCGGTACTGCATACGCGGATCTTGAATTTGCGCCAGGCCATTCCCTAGGCTTGAACTATCTCGAAAGCAAAGGCAGAAACCAATATGACAGCAACTTTATTGGCAATTACCTGGAACGCTATCAACAAGGGTACGGGTTGACGTTAAAGAATGCATTGACGGATCACTGGACCAGCAAATTACAGTACAACATTGGTCGAGACCAGTCATATAGTGTTGGCACTGCAAGGACCAATAGCAATATTGAAACAGAGCAACGCCAGCTATCATGGCAGCATGATTACAAACTCTCCAATGGTACATTTACCTTTGCCTATGACAGGCTGGAGCAAGAGGTGTTAACCGAGAACACTGGCAGACGTACGCTAGAGAGAAGCCGTAGCAATGATGCTTTTGTAATCGGTTATGTTGGCAAATTCGATGCGCACAGCACTCAGCTGTCATTACGTGAAGACCACAACAGCCAGTTCGGTAACTATACGACTGGCGGCATTGGCTATGGCTATGCATTTTCGCCGGCCTGGCAATTCACTACGCAGTATGGTTCTTCATTCAGGGCGCCCACATTTAACCAGCTTTACGCTGTCGCCTTCGGTGACCCTGACCTGCTATCTGAAAAAGCCGATAATATTGAAGCCAGCTTGCGTTACCAAGGCCAGCAACTACAAACCAAAGTCACGGTATTTGATAACCACATCCGAAACTTTATCCAGAATGCACCCCGCGCTGATTGCCCGCCGGGCTTTACCAATGGCTGTGCCGTCAATGCCGGCAAGATTGAAATCCAGGGTATCACAGTGGAGAGTAGCCTCGCCCTCGCTGAGAACTGGTTTTTGTCTGGCAATTTCACTGTGCAATCCCCACGGGTGGATGCCACTGATAATCTGCTGATCCGCCGTGCCCAGCGCTTTGGCAACCTGCTATTGCAATATAAAAATGGCGATTGGGACTGGTCAGCAGAATTAACCGCCTCTTCGCAACGTTATAACGACACCGCCAACCAGATCTCATTGAGCGGATATGCTTTACTTAACACGACGCTGGCTTATCAAGTCAACAGCAACTGGCGATTGCAGGCACGTGCTAACAATATACTGGATAAGAATTATGTGTTGGCAACCACCAGGAGTTTAGCCTCGCCCAATAATCCAGACTACAACACCATGGGCACCAACGTATTTGTCAGCCTGAGTTATGACATGAAGTAATGTTTGCTACAGGTGGATTTTGCCCAAGCCTGGTGGAATTGGGCTAAAATTCACCCCTTGTGATTAATCTTATTTTTTGGAGTCGTTGGCATGCCA
>VFQP010000460.1_pt1 | contig 79849 bp, 69 predicted proteins | sample 3512351 | NCBI WGS metagenome assembly VFQP01 (sample SAMN10412372, study PRJNA504923) | tailings metagenome | isolation source: Relicate 1 Philex TSF1 revegetated site | place: Philippines: Tuba, Benguet | collected 2017-08-29
CGCCCATCGGATCGAGCATGATCCCGAGGAAGGTCGAGGCGCCGGTGAGGCCGGTGGAGACCGCGCCGGTGCCCGCCTCGCCGGTCATCGCACCAAGCTGGCGGGCGAGGTTCGCGCCGGTCACGCCGATCAGAAAGGTGGAGATGAAGCCGGGCTGGGTGCCGGTCGCGTCGATCGCCCTGTCGATGACGGAGGCGACGCCGGATGCATTGGCCCCGCCCTGACCGGAGAGTGCCGTGCCCGCGCGATAGCCGCGGATGGTGAGCGTCACGTCATTCGGATTGTAGACGATGGTGCTGGCCGCGCCGTCCGGCGCGAGCGTGAACGTGCCGTCGCGCGAGCCGTGGGTGAGGACCGTATAGGTCTGGTCGGAGAAGCTCAGCGCCTGAAAGGAGAGTTTGGCGCCCGCCAGCGTCGCCATGCCGGTGACGGCGGCAGTCCCGGTCGGGTCGAAGCGATAGGTCGCACCCGCGCTCAGCGTCAGGTTGCCGTTGACGGTCATCATGCCGCCGGTCGGTGCGAAGGTTGCCCCGGACTGTACGGTGGTGTTGCCGACAGCACCATAGCCGGTCAGCACGCTACCGGACTGCATAGTCGCGGTCGCTGCGCCCGCCGTATCCGTCGTCGTCAGTTCGACCCGGCCCGACGAGGTGATCGTCGCGCTGCCGGTGGAGGCATCATTCTGGAATCGCAGCAGGCCCGTATTGGTGATGGTCGCGGAGCCTGCGGTCGAGTCGTGGACGAAGCTTGCCGTCCCGGCATTGTTGATCGATGCGGAGCCGCCGGTGCTGCCCGAGGCGAAGCCGAGCGTGCCCTGGCTGCGGTTGAAAATCGTGCCGTTCTGAGCGCTGCCCCACATCGACACGGTGCCGGTATTGTCCACCGTAACCTGGCCCAGTCCTCCGGCGCCCCAGTAGTCATCGACCCGCAACGTTCCGCTATTGCGGATGAGTCCAGCTCCCGCATTGGTCGTCGTCATGGACATGTAGTTGCGGTTATCGATCGTCGCGGTGCCGGTCGAAGCGTCACGCGAAAAAAACAGGTTGCCGAGATTGAGGATGCTCGCCTGACCGGCCGTGCTGCTGTGATTGAACTCCATCCGCCCGGTGCTTCTATTCGTGATCGTCGCCGCACCGGCGGATGATTGATTGTAGAAATTCGTGTCGCCGCTGAGATCGAGGGTCGCATTGGCGGCGGTGGACTGAGAGTAGAACCGGACAATTCCCGACATGGTGATACGGGCCGAGCCGGCCGACGCGGTTTCCTGGAACCAGATCAGGGTGCCGTTCTGCCCGTTGATGGTTGCATTGGCGGCCGTCGAGGAATTCTCGAACTGCACGGCTCCGTTATTGAGCGTGATCGTCGCGTTTGCCGCCGAAGAGCTGTTGTAGAAATAGGCCGTTGCGCCGGTCACCGTGATGCGCGATGCGGCGGCGCTGCTGGTGTCGCGGAAGTAGACCAAGCCGCCGTTGGCATGGAGCCCCACCGATCCGGACGAGGCCGCGTTGCGGAATTCGAGGTTGGCAGAGCCGGTGAGCGTCAGCGTGTAGTCGGCGCCTGCGGCGGCGGAGAGCCCGGCGCCCGTGAGCTCGATCCTTCGGAGGAGGAGGTAGGACGGATCGTCCCGGCTGATCGTATAGGCGGGCGCATCGGCGGCGAAATGCATCCCGCCCAAGGTCAGGACGTTGTTGTTGATCAGCGTCGTCGTCGAGGAGGCGCCGAACGTCGCGGTACCGGTCGGCACCGACCCGCCGGACCAGTTGGCTCCGACCGACAGGATGTTGGAGCCGGGATTGGCGAGCCAGGCGGCATCCTGCGCCAGCGCTGGGGCGGCGGTCAGCGCCGTGGTCGCCAGCAACAATCCCGCCAGCGTCCGCGCGCCCGGATGGCGCATCGTCAGCCAACCCTTAACCCACATGCAATACCCCTGCCTGCCCCCGCCGCAGGCCTGGTGCCGACGTGCGCTGGCGCACGCTAGCAACGGCCCGTGCGCGCGTCGTCTCATTCCGTGCAAACGCGGCGTTCGGCGAAAAATTTCCCGGCGCAGCCTGCTCGATCCGAACCTTGCCGCATGCCCCATTGCCAAGCGGCCCGGATTTATCTTCACTGGAAGTACCATCGGGAGTTGAGGGAGCGTCGCCGTGTCCTGTCTCGCCACATGGTTGCGCCGCGCCGCGACGGTCATGCCGCCGCTCGCCGCGGCCTTGGTCGTCAGCGGATGCGCGTCGACGCCGGCCCCTGTCGCCCAGCAGCAGAGGCCGCAGCTTCGCCCGGCGGCTTACCCGGTGACCGCGCTGGTCGGCTCCTGGGGCATTGCCAGCTACCGCGAGGACCGCGACCGGCCGCGCACCGAGACCATGGCGCGCCAGCACTGCCGCAATCCCTATGTGATCGCGCCGGGTCCGACCGACGGCATCATGATGCACGTCGCCGACGATCCGAAGGCCTATGAGCTGACGCTGAAGGGCGGCGCGGACGGCAAGACCTATCTCGGCTTCGAGACGCCGCCGCCGCATGCGCAGGACCGCGAGATTCTGTCGCTGACCGAGAACGTCATAGTCATGCGCTTCATCGCACCGGACGTCCATGCCCGCTACGGCACCTTTGTCTATGTGCGCTGCCCCGGCGGCGCGCAGGCGGCGGCGCCGCGCCGGACTTGATCCTTCGACGAGGTGACAGAATGAGCCCCTCTTCCTTCATCCGGCGGCTGTCGCTGGTCGCCGCGGCCGGCGTCGCCAGCCTCTTCGCCAGCGGTGCGGCGCTGGCGCAGGCCGCGCCACCCGCCGTCATGCGCGAAACCATGGCCATCGGCGACGAGCCGGGCCGCGTCTCCACCGAGGAGGTCATCATCCGCGAGGGGGCCTTTGCCCGGCAGCTCGTCTATTTCCGCTCGACCGAGCCGGCCGGCACGCTGGTCATCCACACCTCCGAGCGCTTCCTCTATCTCGTGCTCGGCAATAACCGGGCGCTGCGCTACGGCATCGGCGTCGGCCGCGAGGGTTTCACATGGTCCGGCCTCGTCAGGGTCTCGCGCAAGGCGGAATGGCCGGACTGGACGCCGCCGCCGGAGATGATCCAGCGCCAGCCCTACCTGCCGCGCTTCATGGCCGGCGGTCCCGGCAATCCCATGGGTTCGCGCGCGCTCTACCTCGGCTCGACCATCTACCGCATCCACGGCACCAATCAGCCCGAGACGATCGGCCACGCGGTCTCGTCCGGCTGCTTCCGCCTCGCCAACGGCGACGTGATTGACCTCTATACCCGCGTGCCGACCGGCACCAAGGTCGTCATCCGCCACGCCGCCACGCTCTGACCCGCCTCTCCCGGAGACTTCGTCGATGCCGAATGCCCTGAGAGCCGGATTCCTCGCCCTTGCCGCCGTTCTCGGCCTTGGCGTCAGCGCCGCGAGCGCGCAGACGCTGGCCTCCGTCAAGGCGCGCGGCATGCTGAACTGCGGCGTCAGCCAGGGGCTGGCAGGCTTCTCGGACCGCAATGCGCAGGGCGCCTGGACCGGCTTCGACGTCGACTTTTGCAAGGCCGTGGCTGCAGCCGTGCTGGGTGACCCGGCGAAGGTCTCCTACGTCCCCCTGTCGGCGACCGAGCGGTTCGAGGCCCTGCGCGCGGGCCGTATCGATGTGCTCTCGCGCAATTCGACCTGGACGCTGGAACGCGAGGTGGCTCTCGGCCTGATGTTCGCGGGGATCACCTTCCATGACGGTCAGGGCTTCATGGTGCTGCGCCGCCCGAACATCACCTCGGCGCTGGAGCTCGACGGCGTGACGGTCTGCGTGCAGGCCGGGACGACCAGCGCGGAGAATGTCGCGGACTTCTTCCGCGCCAATTCGATGAAGCTGGAGCTGATCACCCTGCCGACCGCCGCGGAAGTGGTGCAGGCGCTGGATGGCGGCCGCTGCGATGCCATGACCACCGACCAGTCCGGCCTCTATGCCGAGCGGCTGAAGCTTGGCCGGCCGGGCGAGGCGGTGATCCTGCCCGATGTCATTTCCAAGGAGCCGCTCGGCCCTGTGACCCGCGCCGACGACCTCCAGTGGTTCAACGTCGTCAAATGGGTCAATTTCGCGCTGGTGAATGCCGAGGAGCTCGGCATCTCCACCGCCACCGTCGACGAGGCCGCGCGCTCGGCCAAGCCGGACGTGCGCCGCTTTGTCGGGGCCGAGGGCGATCTCGGCGTCAAGCTCGGGCTCGATGCCGCCTTCGCGATCCGGGCGGTGCGGGCGGTCGGCAACTATGCCGAGGTCTACGAGCGCAATGTCGGCGCGCGCTCCCGCCTCGGCATTCCCCGCGGGCTGAACCAGCTCTGGTCGATGGGCGGCATTCTCTACGCGCCGCCGATGCGCTGATATCAGCGAAACGTCGTTTCATTCGATGAAGCGGCGTTGTGCCCATGAGCAGCCCTTGCTAACCTCCCGTCGAACCCGCCGCTGACAGGCGGGACGAACGACAACGGGAGGCCCATGTCCGCGATTTTCGCCGGTCTGAAGGTCATTGACTGCGCGAGCTTCATCGCCGCGCCCGGGGCTGCCACCGTGCTCGCCGATTTCGGCGCCGACGTCCTGAAGGTGGAGCCGATCGGGGGCGACACGTTCCGCAACCTCTGGCAGACGCAAGGGCAGCCCCGCGCCGCCGAGAACTATCCATGGCTGCAGGCGAACCGCTCGCGCCGGGGGCTGGCGCTGAAGCTCGGCACGCCCGATGGCAATGCCGTGCTGCATCGTCTCGTCGAGGGCGCCGATGTCTTCATCACCAACACGCCGTTTCCGGCACGGCGGCGGCTCGGCATCGATTACGAGGCTCTGGCGCCGCTGAACGAGCGGCTGATCTACGCGTCCTTCTCCGCCTATGGCGAAACCGGCCATGAGGCCGACAAGCCGGGCTTCGACAGCCTCGCATGGTGGGCGCGCTCGGGGCTCATGGATCAGGTGAAGGGCGATGCCAGCCTGCCGCCCGGCCGCTCGGTGCCGGGCATGGGCGACTATCCCTCGGCCATGGCCTTCTACGGCGCCATCGTGACCGCGCTCTACCGCCGGGAGCGCACGGGCAAGGGCGGGCACGTTTCCTCGCATCTGATGGTCAACGGGCTGTGGTCGAACGCCTATCTGGCGCAGGCGAAGCTGTGCGGCGCGGACATTCCGAAGCGCGTGCCGCGCGAGCAGTCGCCCAATCCGCTGATGTGCCACTACCGCACGCGCGACGACCGCTGGCTGATCGTCTCGCTGCTGAATGGCGATGAGCAGTGGCCCGTCTTCGCGGAGAGGCTGGGCCTTGGTCCGCTCCAGGCCGACGCGCGTTTCGCCACCGGCGCCTCGCGGGCGGAGAATGCACCGGAACTGATCGCCATCATCGACGATGTCGTGGCCGGGCGCCCGCTCGGCGAATGGCGCGCCATCCTCGACGGCCACGGCCTCACCTTCGGTTTCGTCGCGAACCTCGACGACATGCTGACCGATCCGCAGGTGGCGGCGACCGAAACGCTGGTGCGCTTCGAGAACGAGGAGCTGATGACGGTCAATAGTCCGATCTTCGTCGGCGGTGAAACGAAGCGCCAGCCGGGCAGGGCGCCGGCAATCGGCGAGCACTCCGATCAGGTGCTCGCCGAACTCGGCTTCTCGGCGGAAGCGGTGGCCGAGATGCGCGCGAAGGGTATCGTGGCGGGCTAGTGTCAGCGCCGGCCGTCCGGCTCAGGGCGGCATGTGGTCCATGTCGATCATCTCGAACTGGAGGCTGATGGCACGCCGGAGGAAGGTCATTCTCCCGCCCTGCACATAGGTCTTGTAGGCGGCGACGGCGAAGCTGTCGGGATCGATGCCATAGACGATGTCATTGATGTGCAGCGTGCTGGAGAAGGCGCCACGGTCGGGATACCGGGCCAGGATCCGCGCCCTGAGATCGGGAGGCATCAGCTCGATCTGCACCGCATAGGCCAGGGCTTCATGCCACGCGCGAGGGAGCTTGCGGTGGTCTGCGCCCAGCAGCTGATAGATGATGGCGTGGGCGATCTCGTGCTTGAGGATGGACAGGGCGAGCGGCCGGTCCCATGGCAGGTTCCAGGGCCGCCGGCGATGTGTCCAGGCCGAGGTCGACCGGGTCACCCAGATCTCCCTGCGGGCAATGTGGTAGAAGCCGCTGGCCTGGTGCTGCTCGCCGCCGGTCGGCGAAACCGCCGCGTCGCCATCTCGCTCGATGACGACGGATGGCTGGAACCGGATCGTCACGCGCAGGTCGACGACAAGGCCGCCATCGGCGAAATGGCCGATAACCTCGCCGAGCGCCGCGCAGGCCTCGTCGCGTTCGTCGGGGCTGCCGAGGATGGTGACCCCGTCGCGACCGCAATCGGCGAGCCCGCGGGCCGGAACCGCGGTGACCGCGAGCAGGGCCAGGATCGCCAGAAACGCATCGCGCAGCCGAGACTGACGGCGGTGATGACGCACCATCGCCAGCACCTCCATCGGTGAACCGGCCGGAGAGGCCGTCACGGGGCGGGAACAGGGATGATCCGGGGGAACGGCGCGGAAGCTAGGAGCGCCGGGGACGACTGTCGTCGTCCGTTTGCCTGTTGACGCCGCTCACGGAAAGGCAGGGCGGCGCACGGCGCATGGCTGTACCGGATATGGAACGGGCGGGAGAGACGGTCGTCCGCTGCAATCTCCCACCCGTCCGAAGGCCTAACGGGGCAGTGCCCGGGCGCTTAGCGCGCCAGCACGACGGCGGCTTCCCGGGTGGTGGCCACGGCCTGAGAGACCTGCGTGACCGAGGCCGAGATACCCGAGATGTTTTCGGAGATTTCGCCGACCGCCCGGGCGGCCTGCTGCATGTTCTGCGACATGTCGCGGGTGACGGCGCTCTGCTCCTCCACCGAGGCGGCGGTGGCGACCACGTTGTCGCGCATGATTTCGATGGATGCGCGGATGGAGTCGAGTGCCTTCACGACATCGGACGAGATGGCCTGCACGCCGTTGATCTCCATGCCGATCTGCTCGGTGGCCTTGGCCGCCTGGTTGGCGAGGTTCTTCACCTCCTGAGCGACCACGGCGAAGCCGCGGCCCGCCTCTCCGGCGCGTGCGGACTCGATGGTGGCATTGAGCGCCAGCAGGTTGATCTGCCCGGCAATGGTATTGATGAGCCCGACGATGCCGCCCATGGCGGAAGCGGCATCGGAAAGCTTCTGCGAGAAGCCGCCCGCCGCGCTGGTCTGGGCAAGGGCGCTGTCGGTGGCGCTCTGCGACTTGGCCATCATCTGCGAAATCTCGGCGACCGAAGCCGCGAGTTCCTCCGAGGCCGCAGCCATGGTCTGGACGCTGTTGCGCGTCGCATCGGCGGCGGCCAGCGCATTGTTCGATTCCTGCGACGAGCGGCCGACAGCCTGGTCGATTTCACCGAAGTTGCGGTCGATCATCGTGCGAAGCGTCGCCAGCAGTTTCATCTGGTCGGTGATGTCGGTGGCGAACTTGACCACCTTGGTCGGCCGGCCCGAAGCATCGAAGATCGGATTGTAGGATGCCTGGATCCAGATCTCGCGGCCGCCCTTGCCGAGCCGCTTGTATTGCGCCGCCTGGTATTCGCCGCGCTTCAGAGCCGCCCAGAACGTGGCGTATTCGGCGCTCGCCTTGAGCGCCGGCTCGACGAACATCGAATGGTGCTGCCCCTTGATCTCCGGCAGCGAATAGCCCATCGCGCCGAGGAAGTTGTCGTTGGCGTTCAGGATGATGCCGTCGAGCGAGAACTCGATCACCGCCTGCGCCTTGCCGATTGCGGCGATCTGGCCGGCGCGGTCGGCTTCCATTGCCTTCTGGGCGGTGATGTCGGTGGCGAATTTCACGACCTTGTAGGGCTTGCCGGAGCGGTCCAGCAGCGGGTTGTAGGAGGCCTCGATCCAGATTTCGCGACCGTCCTTGCCGACGCGCCGGAACTGCGCGGCCTCGAACTTGCCCGCGCGCAGACGCTCCCAGAAGGAGCGATACTCGTCGCTGTCGCGATGGCCGGGCTCGACGAAGAGGGAGTGGTGCCGGCCCTTGATCTCGGTCAGCGAGTAACCGACCGCACCGAGGAAGTTGGCATTGGCGTGGAGGATGATGCCGTCAAGATCGAATTCGATGACCGCCTGGACGCGGTCGAGTGCGGCGAGCTTGGCATTGGTATCATCTGAAGACTTCGCGAGCAGGCGGAACATCTGGCTTCCCTCAATTCGTGGGGTGGCTGAACGTTTCGACATCGAAATGCGATGGAGTTCGCACGCGCGGTGTCTCGGCAAAACAATGCCGAAAATTTGTTTAAACTCATATTAATCAAGCATAGGAAATTGAGAATTGCCATGTTATCGCGAAAAATTCGACGCATGTCATATAAAAATTGGTGCGTGAACGCGTGTTCCCAAGCGTAGCAGGAGTTCAAGTCAATAGAATTTGGCATCGGACGGCGGCTGTGACGGTAAAATATTGCCGCAATTGGAGCGCCGTCATTTAGGTATCGGAGGTATATATAGGCGAAAATAGCGCATAACGTTCTATGTTGTATATAACACGCAAAGGTTGAGTGACCCTTGCGGCACGCTCTTCGACCCGAGCCTGTAAGGACCGGAGTAACGCCGCTGCCCGGCCCGGCGCATGCTATCGTTGCCACGGAAGATGCTCGCGATTCGGCGAGGCTGGGCATGGGGAATGGCTTGAACGCCCCGCCGCGGGAACGCTCGCTGACGTTCTATCTCGCCGCCTTCGCGGCGGCGCTGGCTATTCCCCTTCTGCTGGCGGGTGGCCTGTTCGCCTGGCGCTTCACGGCCGCCGAGCGTGCGCGCCTGGAGGATGTCGCAGCCCAGCGCAACGACGAGATCATCAACCAGATCGACCGGCTGCTGACGACGCGCCTCGCGATCCTGGAGGCATTGGCGACATCCCCCGCCATCGATGCGGGCGATGTCGACCGATTCGACGTCCAGGCACGAATGCTCGCCGGCATGGGGATGGAGATCAGGCTGAGGCGCCTCGACGGACAGCTTATCGTCGATACCGGCCTGCCGAGGGGTCAGCCGCTGCCGCAGTGGCCGATATTGCCGCAGATGAGCGAGGCCATCGCCTCCGGCCGGCCGGTGTTCAGCGACCTCTTCGTCAGCCGTGGCAATGGCCGGTTCGCCGTGTCGATCTTCGCCCCGGTGATGCGCGACGGCACGCCGCGATACCTGATCAGCACGATCTTCGACCCCGTGGTCTTCTCGCGGGCAATGACCGAGCGGGGGATCGTCGCGCCCTATTTCGGGTCGCTGGCCGACCGCCGGGGCCTGATCATCGCGCGATCCGAGCGGCATGATGAAACGCTCGGCCGGCCCCTTCCGGGCTTTCCGCGCGCGGTCGGCGAGAGCGGATACTGGCATGGCGTCAACCCGCAGGGCGTCAGGGTCTCGGCCTTCTATCGGCGCTCGCAGGTGTCCGGCTGGCTGATGACGGTCGGCGTGGACCAGGCGGTTCTCAACGCCTCGCTGACCAGTTCGCTGATCTGGCTTTTCGGCATTGCCGGGGTGCTGCTGGTCGCCGCCATCAGTCTTGCCACGCTGATCCTGCGGCGTCTGACCAGCGCGACCGCGGCGATGACCGAGGCGGCGGGAGCCCTCGCGCGTGGCCAGCTCACCGTGGCGCCACGGACCGGCATCCAGGAAATCAATCAGGCGGGCGATGCCTTCGCGCAGGCATCGATCAAGCTGCACGTGCAGGCGACCGCGCTCGCGCGCGCGAATCGCGAGCTCGAGCAGCGCGTCGAGCAGCGCACCGAGCAGCTCGAGGAGAGCGAGGAGCGCTACCGGCTGCTGGCCGAGAACGCCTCGGACCTGATCATCCTGCGCAACATTCTCGGCAAGATCTTCTATGCCTCGCCATCGTCGATGAAGCTGCTTGGCTTCACGCCCGCCGAAATGCTCGAGGTCACGCCCTCGACCATGGTCCACCCCGACGACTGGGAGCGGGTCGATGCGATCAACCGCGCCATCGGGGAGGGCGAGGAACTCGGCCATTCGATCCACCGCCTGCGCCACAAGGAGGGTCACTGGGTGTGGATCCAGGCGGCCTACAGCCGGCTTGGCGGCGTCGGGCCGGACCGGCCGAACATCATGGTCGTGGTGCGCGACGATACCGAGCGCCAGCAGCACGAAACGCGCCTCAAGCAGTCCAATGAAGCGCTGCGCCAGTTCTCCGCCATCGTCTCGCACGACCTGCAGGCGCCGCTGCGCCACATCAACATGTTCTCCGACATGCTGAAGATGAGGGTGGAGGCGACCGATGCCGATGCCGGCGGCTATGCCGGCAACATCATGGCGAGCGTCGAGCGCATGCAGCGCCTGATCCGGAGCCTGATCGCCTATACGCAGGTCGCCTATGCCACGGTGCGCTCGGACGAGGTTCCGCTCGCGCGCGTGGTGGACGACGCCATGGCTCTGGTCGCCGCCGACCTGCGCGACAGCGGCGGCGAGGTGAAGGCAGCCGCGCTGCCGATCGTCTTCGGCGATGCCGACCTGCTTGCCCGGCTGTTCCAGAATCTGCTCGCCAATGCGCTGAAATACCGCAGCGAGGCGCGCCCCGTGATCCGCATCCGCGCGCGCCCCGCGGGGCAGTTCTGGGAACTCTCGGTCGACGACAATGGCATCGGCATAGACCCGCAGTACCGCGACCGGATTTTCGAGATGTTCCGCAGGCTTCACAAGGATGAGAGCCGCTATGCCGGCATGGGCCTTGGCCTCGCCCTGTGCAAGCGCATCGTCGAGAGTCATGGCGGCGAGATCTGGCTCGACACGGACTACTCGCCGGGCGCATGCTTCCGGTTTACACTCCCCCGCGCAAAAGGACCGCACGCTTGATCGCCCCATGAGCCGGGAGGCTGGGACCGATGACCAAGACCAGACGGTGCATGCTGATCGTGGACGATGATCCGAACGAGGCGCTGTTTCTCCGCAACGCCTTCAGCGACCGCGCCGGCGAGCTTGATATCCGCCACGCAGAGAGCGGCCAGGCAGCGCTGGACGAGATCGCCCGCGACATCCCCGATCTGGTCCTTCTCGACATCAACATGCCCGGCATGGACGGCTACGACGTCCTTGGCCGCATCAGGGGCGGCGAGGCGACACAGGGCCTGCCGACGCTGATGTTCTCGTCGTCCGAAAGCGCGGATGACATCGAGCGTTCCTACCGCGCCCACGCCAACGCCTATGTCGTCAAGCCGCGCTCCTCCGACGGCTATCGCCAGCTCGCCGAGAACATCGAGCGGTTCTGGTACGAGACCGCAAGGGTCTGAGGGCGCCGCCTCAATCGTATCTGAGCGCGGTCGCCTTGCCGCGGAACACCCAGTAGGCGAGCACGGAATAGGCGAGGATGACCGGCAACACGAAGCACGTGCCGACGAAAATCAGCATCAGGCTTTCAGGTGCCGACGCCGCCTGCCAGACCGTGAGCCTGTCCGGCACCACATAGGGGTAGAACGAGTAGGCGAGCCCCGTGAAGCCGAGCACGTTCAGCAGCGCCGCGCCGACAAAAGGCACGAAGTCGAGGCTGTGATCAGCGCGCGGCATGCGCTGGAGGAAGAACCAGACCCCCACGATGATGACGCCGCTCATCAGCGGGATCGGCGCGAGCGCGATGATCTCCGGAAACGAGAACCACTTTGCGAAGATGCGCTGCGAGGCCAGCGGCGTCGCTATGGATACGGCCGCCATGCCGAGCACCACCGCGCCGAGCGTCAGCCGCGCCCAGCGCACGGCCTTCACATGCAGTTCCTTCTCGGTCTTCATCACCAGCCAGCAGGCGCCGATGAAGGCGTAGGCCGCCGCGAGGCAGAGGGCCGTCAGCACCGCGAAGGCATGGGCCGTGAAGCCGCCCGCGAAGCCGGTGATGTAGAGGCCCAGCATGTAGCCCTGCGACAGTGCCGCAACGAGCGATCCCGCGAAGAAGCCGCGGTCCCACCAGCGCTTGAACGGCGCGCCGGCCTTGGCGCGGAACTCGAAGGCGACGCCGCGCACGATCAGCGCGATGAGCAGCACCGCCACCGGCAGGTAGAGCGTCGAGAGGATGAGGCCGTGAGCCGCCGGGAAGGCCACCAGCAGCAATCCCACCGCCATTACCAGCCAGGTCTCGTTGGCATCCCAGAACGGACCGATTGAGGCGATCATCCGATCCTTTTCCTCCGGCGTGCATTTCGGCAGAAGGATGCCGACCCCGAGGTCGTAGCCGTCGAGGATGACATAGAGCAGGATCGACACGCCCATCAGGATGGCGAAGGCGACGGGCAGCCAGACGGCCTGGTCCATGGTTTGCTCCTCACGCCTTCGCGGTTTCGGCCGGCGAGCCTTCGTGTTTGAACGGGATTTCGTCCTTGTCCTTGACCGTCGTGCCGGGAATGCGCGCCTTGCGGGCGAGATAGAACAGCACGCTGACATAGGCCGCGATCAGGAAGACATAGGTCGCGAGATAGGCGGCGAGGGTTGCCGCGATCATCGGCGCTGGCACTGCGGACACCGCATCGGCTGTGCGCAGAACGCCATAGACGAGCCAGGGCTGGCGGCCGATCTCGGTGACGTACCAGCCGGCCAGCGTCGCCACCCAGCCCGAGAAGGTCATGGCGACCAGCACGCGGTTGACCAGCGGGATCGGCTCGCCGCGCCGCCAGACCTGCCATGTCGCGAGCCACGATACGGCGAGCATCAGCAAGCCGATGCCGACCATGATGCGGAAGGCGAAGAAGACCGGCTTCACCGGCGGGTGATTGCCGCGGAAATCGTTGAGACCGGGCACCACGGCGTTCGGCGAATGGCCAAGGATGAGGCTCGCGCCATAGGGGATCGCGATCTCGTAGTGGTTTTCGCGCGCCTGCTCGTCCGGCCAGGCGAACAGGACCAGCGGCACGGCTGGCCGCGTTTCCCAGTTGGCCTCCATGGCGGCGACCTTCTGCGGCTGGTGCTTCAGCGTGTTGAGGCCATGCTGGTCGCCGACGAAGATCTGGATCGGGATCAGGACGGCGGCGAGCAGGACGCCGGTGGAGAGTGCGGCCTTGACCGCTGGCCGGTCGTCGCCCTTCAGCCGCTGGTAGGCGGACAGGCCCGCGATCAGGAACGCGACGGTCAGCCCGGAGGCGATGACCATGTGGGTCAGCCTATAGGGCATCGAGGGGTTGAAGACGACCTGCCACCAGTCGACCGCATGGGCGACGCCGTCGCGCATCTCGTGGCCGACCGGCGTCTGCATCCACGAGTTCAGGGCGAGGATCCAGAAGGCCGAGAGCGCCGTACCGACCGCGACCAGCACGGTCGCCAGCGTATGCAGCCAGCCCGGCACGCGGCGGAAGCCGAACAGCATGATTCCGAGGAAGCCGGCCTCCAGGAAGAAGGCCGTGAGAATCTCGTAGGCCAGCAGCGGCCCCGCGATATTGCCGACCTTCTGCATGTAGCCCGGCCAGTTCGTGCCGAACTGGAAGCTCATGGTGATGCCGGAGACGACGCCGAGCGCGAAGGTAAGGGCGAAAACCTTCACGTAGAGCCGGTAGGCCTCCATCCACTTCTCGTCGCCGGAACGCGCATAGCGGACCTTGAAGTAGATCAGCACCCAGGACAGTGCGATCGAGATCGTCGGAAAGAGAATGTGAAAGGAAATGTTCGCGCCGAACTGGATGCGGGCAAGCAGGGTGGGGTCGAGTTCGGACATCATCAAGACTCCGGCCTGTCGGTCTTCTTCTCAGACTTCTTGGCGCGCCCGCCGGGCAGCACGAACAGTCTATCCTTCATTTCCAGCACTTTCACGACTTTCGAGCCGAGCGTCAGGAGCTGGACCAGCCGGTCGGTCTCCAGCCGCTGCATTTCCGCGTACCAGCCGGTCAGGAGTTCGATGAGCTCGTGCATCTCGCGCATGCGCGCCTGCGCGTGAAGCTCCTCCTCCGATGCCGGCGCCTGCATCAGCAGTTCGCGCAGCATGGTGAGAGTCGGGTCGATCTCGCGCTTCTTGCGTTCCTCGACCAGGGTGCGGACGATCACCCAGACATCGTCCGGGGTGGTGAAGAAGTCGCGCCGGTCGCCGGGGACATGCTTCAGGCGCACCAGATTCCACGCCTGCAGCTCTTTCAGGCCCATGGAGACGTTGGAACGCGAGACGCCGAGCCTTTCGACAAGATCGTCGGCGCAGAGCGGGCGGTCCGCGACGAACAGCACGGCGTAGATCTGCCCGACCGTGCGGTTGATGCCCCAGCGCGAACCCATCTCGCCGAAATGGAGCACGAAGGCCTGGACCAGCGGGGGAAGGGTCATCGGCATATTCCGAAATTTCAGTCAAAACTGAAAATAGAGAAATTTGAGCCTGCGGACATGCGACAGTTTGTCAGGGCAGGGATGCGGTCGAAGGAAAGACCCGGCAACAGCGGACCGTTGCGGATGCAAGACCGGAGATATCCTCTCGACTCCTCGCTATGTTCCAATAGATATAGCGCGGTCTCCGTGAGTGCCTTGGGGAGTTCCCGATGATCCGTATGCTGTCCCGCCTCGCCGCCGCGGCGGCCTTTCTCGTCCTCGCGGCCGCGCCGCAGCCTGCCGCCGCGCAGGACCGGGGCGTGGTGGTCTTCGCCGCCGCCAGTCTCCAGACCGCGCTCAATGCGATCGGCGCCGAATGGCGCAAGGAGACCGGCAAGCAGGTGACCTTCTCCTACGCCGCCTCCTCCGCGCTCGCCCGCCAGATGGAGCAGGGCGCGCCGGCCGACCTCTTCGCCTCCGCCGACCTCGAATGGATGGACTGGATGCAGCAGCGCAACCTCATCAAGGTCGATAGCCGCGCCACGCTGCTCGCCAACTCCCTGGTGCTGATCGCGGCCCCCGACGTCCAGCCCCGCCTGACGATCGGTCCGAACTTCCCGCTCGCCGCAGCCATCGGCGATTCGCGCCTCGCCACCGGTGATCCGCGTGCCGTGCCCGTCGGTCGCTACGCGCAGGCAGCGCTCACCAGCCTCGGCGTCTGGAACGAGGTGCAGCCGCGCATCGCCGGCGCCGACAACGTGCGCGCCGCGCTCGCCCTCGTCGCCCGCGGCGAGGCGCGCTACGGCATCGTCTATGCGACGGATGCGAAGAGCGAGCCGCGCGTGAAGGTGGTCGGCACTTTCCCGGCCGGCAGTCACCCGCCGGTCGAGTATCCCTTCGCGCTGACGGCCTCGTCCCGCCATCCCGACGCGGCGGCTTTCCTCGCCTACTTGCGTTCTCCCGCGGCAAACCGGATTTTCGAGGCCGAGGGCTTCACGGTTCAGCGGTAGGCATTCTTGACGTTCGCGCAATCTGCAAGTGGAAGCGCTCGCTCCACCTCTCCCCGGCGGGGAGAGGTCGACCGCAGGTCGGGAGAGGGGGCAAAGTCTTCGGGGCAGGGGTTCATCCCCCTCTCCCGGCGCGTTCCGCGCCGACCTCCCCCCGCTGGGGGGAGGTGGTTTGGAGCCCGCGCGGGCGCGCCGTCATGATCTCCTTCGACTGCCGGCTGGAGCGGCCCGACTTCGCCTTCGACGCTGCGTTCGAGGCGGGCGCGGGCGTCACCGCCCTGTTCGGTCCGTCCGGTTCGGGCAAGTCGACCGCCATCCGCCTGATCGCCGGACTGGAGGCCCCGACGCGCGGACGCATTGCGGTCAACGGCAAGACGCTGCTCGATACCGCAGCGGGCATCGCGACGAAGCCGCATGCCCGGCGCATCGGGCTCGTCTTCCAGGATGCGCTGCTCTTTCCGCATCTGTCGGTGCGCCAGAACCTCACCTACGGGCGCTGGTTCACGCCGCGCGCCGAGCGGCGGATCGACCTTGAAACCGTCGTCGAAGTACTTGGCATCGGCCACTTGCTGAAGCGCCGGCCGGGCACGCTGTCGGGCGGCGAGCGCCAGCGCGTCGCGATCGGCCGGGCGCTGCTCACCTCGCCGCGCCTCCTGCTGATGGACGAGCCGCTCGCCTCGCTCGACACCGCGCGCAAGCTGGAGGTTCTGCCCTTTATCGAGCGGCTTCGCGACGAGTTCGCCATTCCCATCATCTATGTCAGCCACGCCGTGGACGAAGTGGCGCGGCTCGCCGCCCATGTCGTCCGGCTGGAACAGGGCCGAGTGGCCGCGGCAGGCACAGCTGCGGCAGTGCTGACGCCGACGACGGTCGCCGCCTCCGCCGACCGCTTCGCAGCCGTCTCGTTCATCACCGGCACGGGTGCGCGTGTCGTGCCGCAGTTCGGCGTGACCGTGCTCCACCATCCGGCCGGCGAGATCGTCGTGCCCGGCATCGTCGAGGACAGCGGCCCGGTGCGGGTCGCCATCCGCGCCACCGACGTTACGCTGGCAGTCGGGCGGCCCGGCCAGATCAGCGTCAGGACGTTGCTCGCTGGCCGCATCGTTGCGATGGACAGGGGCGAGGGGCCGCTCGCGCTCGCAACCGTCGAACTCGTTGGAGGCGAGCGGCTCGTCGCCTATCTCACGCGCCTTGCCGTGGATGATCTCGGCCTTGATGTCGGCGATGATGTCACGGCGCTTGTAAAGGCGGCCTCCGTCGATGAACGCAGCGTGCCGGGGCTGAAGGTGGTCGGATCATGAGGGCCTGCGTCGACTTCTAGGGCCGCTCGCGCAGTTCGTCCTCGAAAGGCCCGAGTTCCTCGCGGACGACATGGCCCATGCGCGCCTCGATGCGCCGGTAGGCCGCGACGAGATCGTGCCCGAAGGCCGTGAGCTTGGCGCCGCCGCCATGCGCGCCGCCGGCCGAGGCGGTGACGGCCGGCGTGCGGAACAGGGCGTTGACGGAATCGACCAGCAGCCAGGCGCGCCGGTAGGACATGCCGAGCTCGCGGCCCGCTGCCGAGATCGAGCCGGTGCGGCCGATGGCCTCCAGGAGGTCGATCTTGCCGGGGCCGAGCCGGGCCTCGTCGCCGAACAGGATGCGGATGCGCGGTATCGCGCCGGCAAGGCCCGTGGGCTCGGCAGGTGCTTGTGTTGCGGGCGCCGGGCGGCGGGTGGGCAAGGGATGTTTCCTAAGGGGGAGGGAGAGGAGAAGCGTTCGGCCGCGAGCCTAGCCGCGCGGAGCCGCATGGTCCAATCTCGCTGCCGCCGATTGACTCATGCGGCGGAGGGACGCTAGCTCACGCCCATGGGCGTCTTCCGCAGCGATCGATGGTCGGCCGCGCGCAACCTGATGGTTGGCGTGCTGGCTTATCTCGTCGCCGCCACCGGCATGCTCGGCGCGGTCACCCGCAGCGCGCACGGCGTGGATGCCACCGGAACCGTTGTGCTCTGCACCATCGACGGCTTCACCGCGATCCATGACGACACGCAGCCCGGCAAGCCCGGCCACGTCTCGCAGCACTGCATGCTCTGCAACGTCACCGCTGACGTCACGTCGCCTGAGCCCACCACCGCCGGCAAGGCCGTCGAGCCGCCCGTCGCCGCCCGCGCTCCGGGGCGCAGCTACGATCCGATCCTGCCGTCCCACGCTTTTGCCGGCTGGCTCGGCACGCGGTCACCGAGAGCACCGCCCTTCGCCGCCTGATCCGAGACCTCGCCTGCGCATGGTCCGCCATGCGCCTCTCGCCATCACGCGCCGAAATCCGTCCCCATGTTCACCCATTCCATGCGCGCCTGCGCCGGGCTCGCAGCCCTTGCCGGCATCGCGACAACCGCGCCCTTCGCTGCCAATGCCCAGACCACCGAACTGCCGACCATCACCATCGACGGGCCGCGCGCCGCGCGCGGCTCGCTGACCTCGCCCGACATCGAGACCCAGCGCGAACAGGTCAACCGCACTGCGGGCGCCGTCTCGCATATCGATGCCGAGACCTATGCCAACACCTATGCGACCAACCTGCGCGACGTGCTGCAGGAGACGCCGGGCGTGCTGGTGCAGAACCGCTACAGCCAGGAAATCCGGCTCTCCATCCGCGGCTCGGGCCTTGCCCGCTCGTTCCACACGCGCGGCATCGAGATCCTGCAGGACGGCATACCCACCAATCTCGCGGACGGGTCCGGCGACTTCTACCAGATCGATCCGTCCGCCTTGCGCGCCATCGAGGTGTTTCGTGGCGGCAATGCGCTGCCGTTCGGGTCCTCGACGCTCGGCGGCGCGGTCAATTTCGTCACGCCCACGGGCTATACGGCGGTTGCGCCCAACGTCTTCCGCCTCGATGCCGGCTCGTTCGGCACGATCCGCGCCCATGGCTCCGTGTCGCGGGTCATCGGCGACTGGGATTTCAGCGCCTCGGGCACCCTGACCCGTTCCGACGGATGGCGGCAGCATGAGACGCAGAATCTCGGCCATTTCAACGCCAATGTCGGTCGCCGCCTGTCCGAGCGCGTCGAGACGCGCTTCTATTTCGGCGCCTACTACACGGACGTAAAGCTGCCGGGCTCGGTCACCTACGGGCAGGCCATGACCAACCCGCGGGCAGCTGCCGCCGCGGCCGTTTCGGGTGATCAGGCCCGCAACACCTACGTTCAGCGCTTCGCCAACGTGACGAGCATCGCCTTCGATTTCGGCCGGCTCGACATCGCCTCATGGGCGATCCACAAGCACCTGAACCACCCGATCTTCCAGGTGCTGGATCAGGACGGCTGGACCTACGGGATATCGCCGCGCTTCACCGGGTCGTTCAGCCTTGGCGGGTTCCGCAACGACGTGGTGGTCGGCGCGCGCATCTTCGCCGGCAGCAACGCCGTCCAGCAGTTCGTCAACTTGAACAACGGCACGGGGGCCCGTGGCCCGCAGACCGTCAACGGCCGGCAGAACGCCTCGAACTACGAAGCCTGGTTCGAGAACCGCTTCTTCGTGCTTCCGCAGTTCGCCCTCACTGCCGGCGCGAAGGCCTATATTGCCGAGCGGCGCTACAATGGCGGGCTGAACCTCAACACCGCGCCGGTCGACGTCGATACAGGCGTGACCTATTCCGGCGTCAATCCGCGCATCGGCCTGCTCTGGGAGCCGCTGCGCGACGTGCAGGTCTTCGCCAACGTCACGCGTTCCTCCGACGTGCCGGACTTCTCCGACCTGATGCAGACGACCGCGACGACCACTGCTTTCGTGCCGCTGAAGGCCCAGACCGGCACGACCTTCGAGATCGGCACGCGCGGCCGGCACGACCGGTTCTCCTGGGAGGTCACGGCCTTCCGCTCGGACCTGCGCAACCAGATGCTGCAGTTCAATACCGGGCCGGGCATTCCCGCCGCGACCTTCAACGCGCCCCGCACGCAACTTCAGGGGCTTGAATTCGCCGGCAGCGTCGATCTCGCCCGCGACCTCACCGGCAACAACGACAGGCTGACGCTCAGGCAGGTCTGGACCTGGTCGGACTTCCGCTTCGCGAACGATCCGGTCTACGGCAACAACACCCTGCCGCTGGTGCCCCGCCATGTGATGCGCACGGCGCTCAGCTACCAGCACCCGCTGTTCACCGTCACGCCGGCCATCGACATTGTGCCCGAGGGCGCTTTCGTCGACTACCGCAACACGTTCCGCGTGCCCGGCTACTGGCTGCTCGGCGTCACCGCGAGCGCGAAACTGCCGAACGGCGGCGAGCTGTTCGTCGACCTGCGCAATATCTTCGACAAGCGGCACATCGCGGATTTCGGCCCCGTGGTCCTCTATAACCCGGCGACCACGGCGACCTTCTATCCCGGCACCGGACGCAGCATCTATGGCGGCGTCCGCGTGAAGTTCTGATGTTATAATATATCATGCGCCGGGTCCGCTCTGGGCCCGGCGTCCCGCCAACCCGGACGATCGGACCGATGCTTCTCGACGGCATCCGAACAGACAATGCGAGCCCGTTGCCGGACGGCGACGCGCCTCTGCGCGCTCTGTTCGCGTTCCGGCCGGGCGCGGAAGGCGAGGCCGGCGCGGCGCCTGACGTCATGCCGCCGCTGCTGCTGGCGGACCCCTCCGATGCGCCGGCCATCGCTGTCGTTCCGCTGCCGTCGCCGCTGGTGGCGCTGCCACGCGGCCGCATTCTTCTGCCGGCAACGGCGATGATTTCCATGGTGCTGCACGGCGCGCTTCTGGCGGCCCTCATTGCCTTCACGGCCCCCGCGCTGCCGCAGACCGAACTGCCGGCCGTCGAGGTCGATCTCGTGGAGCCGGGGGCCTCGCCGCCCCCCGCCGCTGCCTCCCCGGCGACGCCCCCGGAAACGCCGGTCACGGAGGCGCCCGCCGCCGAACCGCCGGACGTCCAGATCGACCCGCCGCCCATGGCCGAGATGCCGCTGCCGCCGGAACTCGTGCCGCCCGAGCCGCAGGTGGCCGAGGCACCGCCGCCCGAGCCGGTGGTGGAACGGCAGGTTGCCGCCGTCGAGCCTTCGCAGGTGACCATCGATCCGCCGCCCGAGATCGATAGAGCCCTGCCGGCCGAGCTGACCCCACCCGCACGCCTGCAAGCGGAGATGCCGCCCGTGACGGTGCAGCCGCCCGCACGGCGCCGCGAGACGCGTCGCCCTGAACCGCCGCCCCAGCGCCGCCCGCCGCCGCCCCGCGAGGCGCAACGGCAGGAAACCCGGCCTCAGCCGCCGCGCCGGCAGGCCGCGTCACCGCCCTCTGCAGTGTCCGAAGGGCGCGGCGTGACGTCGAGCCAGACGCAGCGCACGGCTACGCCGCCGCCAAGCTACCTCGCCCGCGTCACGGCGCAGCTTCATCGCGCCAAACTGCCCGGCGACGGCCAGCGGGGCGTGGCGGTGGTGCGCTTCGCCATCACCCGCGCTGGCGGGGCGACCGGCATCGCGCTCGCCCGGTCCTCGGGCAACGGCGCACTCGATCAGGCCGCGACAGCACTCGTGCGCCGCGCCTCGCCGTTCCCGCCGCTGCCGGCCGAATTCGGCCCGGCGCTCATGCCGCTCACCGTTCCCATTTCCTTCCGTTGAAACGAGGCATCGCCATGAACCTCTCCCGCATCGCCATCGCGCTGGCCGCCGCGCCCCTGCTGGTCTCCGCCGCCTCCGCCCACGTCACGCTGGAGCGCCGCGAGGCGACGGCCGGTCGCAGCTACAAGGCCGTGCTGACCGTGCCGCACGGCTGCGGCACCTCGCCGACCACCGGCATCCGCGTGGCCATTCCCGAAGGCGTCTTCTCGGTGAAGCCGCAGCCCAAGGCCGGCTGGCAGCTTGCGACCGTCAGCGGCCCCTATGCCCGGGCCTATGCGAGCCACGGCCGGGAGCTGCGCGAGGGTGTGAAGGAGATCGCCTGGTCTGGCGGCTCGCTGCCGAACGAGCACTACGACGAGTTCGTCTTCGTCGCCCAGGTCGATGCTTCGCTCGCCGGCGCCGGACAGATCCATTTCCCGGTCGTGCAGACCTGCGCCAGCGGCGAGGCGCGCTGGGACCAGATTCCGCAGGCTGGCAGCACGGCGCGGTTGGAGCGGCCGGCTCCGGCGCTTCGCATTCTCGCCGCTTCCGGCGAGCGGCCGGCGCAGGGCGCGGGCCATGGCGCGGCGGCATCCGTGACGAAGGGCGACATCGTCGTCGCGCAGCCATGGTCGCGGGCGACCCCCGGCGGCGCACGCGTCGCGGGCGGCTATCTGACTGTCGCGAACCGCGGCGCGCAGGCCGACCGGCTGACCGGCGGCAGCGCCGATTTCGCCGAGCGCGTCGAAATCCACGAAATGGCGACGGTGAATGGCGTCATGACCATGCGCGGCCTCGGCAGCGGCCTCGAAATCCCGCCCGGGGCGACGGTGGAGCTGAAGCCGGGCGGCTATCACATCATGTTCATGGGACTGCGCCGGCCGCTCGCCGAGGGCCAGACGGTCAAGGTGACGCTGACCTTCGAGCGCGCCGGCACGGTCGAACTCGACTTCCGTATCGGCTCGCTCGGCGGCCGGAGCGCGCCCGGCGGCGACGATCACAGCCACCATTGAGCCGGCCATGCTGCGTGGCATCCGCTTTGCGGCCTGGGCCGCGATTGCCGTCCTCGTCTTCCTGTCGGTGGCGCTCGCCATCGGCTGGTGGCGCGTCGATGGGCCAACCGTGGCGCAGGAAGTGCCGCGGGCCATGCCGCAGATCGGTGGGCCGTTCAGCCTCATCGATCATCGCGGCCAGCGGGTGACCGAGAAGGACTTCACCGGCCGGCCGATACTGGTCTTCTTCGGCTTCACCCATTGTCCTGATGTATGTCCCACGGCGCTGTTCGAGATGACCACACGGCTCGCGGCATTGGGGGAAGAGGGTGCCAGGCTGCAGGCCCTGTTCGTTACCGTCGATCCCGAGCGCGACACAGCCGAACAGATGGCGCTCTATCTCGGCTCCTTCGATCCGCGCATTGTCGGGCTGACTGGCAGCCGGGCCGAGGTCGAGGCCATCTCCGCTGCCTATCGGGTGATTGCCCGCCGCGTGCCGCTGGAGGACGGTGGCTACACGATGGACCACACGGCCTCGGTCTTCATGATGGATTCAGTTGGTCGCTTCGCGGGCACCATCGATCACCACGAGGACAACGAGGCGGCCGTCGCCAAGATGCGGCGTCTCGCCGGTGGCTGAAAGGTGGCAGCAGCCTTGCGGCGGCCTCAGCGCCTCCCATTGCGCCGGTGCTGCGCGGCCACCAAGTCACCGCTGCGGGACCGGGCGCCCGCGCGAGGAGACGAGCGCCGATGGCGGAACGCGAGACCACGGGACGCATTGCGATCCTTGCTGATCGGCGCAGATCCTCGACGGCAACGCACCTCACGCCGAGCGATTTCGAGCCCTATCTGACACGCTGGAGGCTGTCGCCCGACGGCGCGCCGCTGCAAACCCATTCCAGCCGGCTTCTGCCGGTCCGCCACGGCGGCCAGCCGGCAATGCTCAAGATCGCCATGGCGGAGCAGGAACGGCGCGCCTGCCGCCTGATGGTGTGGTGGGAGGGCGACGGCGCCGCGCGAGTCTTCGCCCACGACGACGGCGTGCTGCTCATGGAGCGCCTTGCCGGCTCCCGCTCGCTCAACGCCATGGCGCGCGGCGGCGAAGCCGGTGACGAGGAGGCGGCGCTCATCCTTTGCGGTGCGCTGGCTCGCCTGCATGCGCCGCGCGGCACGGCACCCGGCATGCTGGTGCCGATCGAGACATGGCTCGGCGACCTCTGGCCGGCGGCGCAGAGCAGAGGCGGCATCCTCGCCCGCTCGGCCGAAGCGGCGCGGCTGCTGCTGGCTGCCCCGCAGGACATCCGCGTGCTCCATGGCGATCTGCACCACGACAATGTCCTCGACGGCGGTGCGCGCGGCTGGCTCGCCATCGACCCCCACGCCCTCGTCGGCGAGCGCGGCTTCGACTACGCCAATGTCTTCTGCAACCCCGAAGGGACCGACATCCCGGTCACAGCCGGACGTCTGGCGCGGCGGGCGGATGTCGTCGCCGAGGCCACCGGCCTCGACCGCCGGCGGCTGCTGATGTGGGTCATGACCTATGCCGGCCTCTCGGCTGCCTGGTATCTCCAGGACGATGACGAGACCGGGGCAGGGCTGCCGCTCGCTGTCGCGGAAGTCGCGGCGGCCGAGCTGGACCGGCTTTGACATGGATCATCCATCGGTATGGATCATCTTGAAGGGGAGCAGAAGCGGGTCTAGATCGCAGGCATGACCGCCAACGCCCCGCGCCCTGACCCTTCGCCCCTGCCGCCCGACCTCGACGCCCGCAAGGAGGCAGCCCGCCTCTGGTTCGAGGCGCTGCGCGACGACATCTGCGCGCGCTTAGAGGCGCTGGAGGACGATCTGCCACCGGGCCTGCCGGGCCATGACAGGCCGGCCGGCCGGTTCCTGCGCAAGCCGTGGCGGCGCACCGACCATTCCGGTATCGCCGGTGGCGGCGGCGTCATGAGCATGATGGCTGGCCGCGTCTTCGAGAAGGTCGGCGTCCACTGTTCCACCGTCCATGGCGAATTCGCGCCCGAGTTCCGCGCGCAGATTCCCGGCGCCTCGGACGATCCCCGCTTCTTCGCCACGGGCATCTCGCTGATCGCGCACCCGGTCAATCCCAACGTGCCGGCGGTCCACATGAACACCCGCATGGTGGTGACGACGCGCGCCTGGTTCGGCGGCGGCGCCGACCTGACCCCCGTACTCGACCGGCGCAGGACGCAGGACGATGCCGATACCGTCGCCTTCCACGCCGCCATGCAGGCGGCCTGCGACCGCCACCGTGTCGCCGATCATGCCCGCTACAAGGCCTGGTGCGACGACTACTTCTTCCTGAAGCACCGGAACGAGCCGCGCGGCGTCGGCGGCATCTTCTTCGACTATCTGGATTCCGGCAGCCGGGACGAGGATTTCGCCTTCACGCAGGATGTCGGCCGGGCCTTCGCGCTTGTCTATCCCGAACTCGTGCGCCGCAATTTCGGCGATGCCTGGAGCGAGGCCGACCGCGAGGAACAGCTCGTGCGGCGCGGCCGCTATGTCGAGTTCAACCTGCTCTACGACCGCGGCACGGTGTTCGGGTTGAAGACCGGCGGCAATGTCGAGAGCATCCTGTCCTCCATGCCTCCCGTGGTGAAGTGGCCATAGCCGTCAGCACGCCGGCTTCGCTTGCCGCTCGTCATTTAACACGTTAAATGAGAGCGCAAGCCGCACCTGCGGCGGTTCGGGAGGACATGATGACCCGCCTGAAGACGGGAGGCGAGGCCATCGTCTCCGGCCTGATCGCCAACGGCGTCGACACGGTGTTCGGCCTGCCGGGCGCGCAGATGTATCCGCTGTTCGACGCGCTGGCGCAGAATGCCGACCGCATCCGCACGGTGGGCGCCCGGCACGAGCAGGCCTGCGGCTACATGGCCTTCGGCTATGGCCGCTCGACCGGCAAGGTCGGGGTTTATTCCGTCGTGCCGGGGCCGGGGCTCCTCAACACCACGGCGGCGCTGGCGACCGGCTGGGGCTGCAACACGCCCATGGTCTGCCTCACCGGCCAGATCCCTTCCGCCTTCATCGGCAGAAGGCGCGGCCATCTCCACGAGATCGCCGACCAGCTCGGCACGCTGAAGAGCCTCGTCAAATGGGCCGAGCGGATCGAGCGACCCGCCGATGCGCCGGCCCTTGTCGCCGAGGCTTTCCGGCAGGCGCAGTCGGGCCGGCCGGGGCCGGTGGCGCTCGAAATGGCCTGGGACGTGATGGCTTCGTCCGAGGACGTGCCGGAGGCGAAGGCGGCGGTTCTGGAGCCGGGACCGCGGCCCGATCCGGCCGCGCTGGCCGAAGCGGTCCGCCTGATCCGCGTGGCGAAATGCCCGATCATCATGACCGGCTCCGGCGCGCAGCATGCGAGCGCCGAGATCGGCCGTCTCGCGGAGCTGATCGGGGCGCCGGTCGCGGCCTTCCGCGGAGGGCGCGGCGTCACCGACGAGGCTGGATCGTGGGGGCTGTCCTCCTACGCCGCCTTCCGCCTCTACGAGCATTGCGACCTCGTCGTCGGCATCGGCACGCGGCTGGAAATGCCGACCATGCGCTGGGCCAACATGATGGCGGTGATGACCCGGCTCGACGGTTGCCGGAAGCTCATCCGCATCGACATCGACCCGGGCGAGATGGCGCGCCTTGAGGCTGATGCTGGCATCGTCGCGGACAGCGCCGAGGGCGTTGCGGCGCTGACCGAGGCTCTCGTGGACCATCGAGCTCCCGACAACGGAGCGGTGATCGAGAAGGCACGCGCCGAAGCCGCCGAGGCCACCCGCGTCGTCCAGCCGGAGATGGACTATCTCGACGTCATCCGCCGCGTGCTGCCGGCTGACGGCCTGCTGGTCGAGGAACTCTGTCAGGCGGGCTTTGCCAGCTATTTCGGCTACCCGGTCCATAAGCCCTACACCTATGTCTCCACCGGCTTTCAGGGCACGCTCGGCTTCGGCTTCCAGACCGCGCTCGGCGTCAAGGTTGCGCATCCTGACAGGCCGGTCGTGTCGATCACCGGCGATGGCGGCTTCCTGTTCGGCATGCAGGAACTGGCGACCGCCGTGCAGTATGGCATCGGCCTCGTCACGGTGGTCTTCAACAACGAGGCCTACGGCAATGTCCGGCGCGATCAGGAGCAGCGCTACGGCAACCGGCTGATCGGCGCTGATCTCGTCAATCCGGATTTCATGGGGCTGGCAAAGGCGTTCGGCCTTGACGGCTTCAGGGTGTCATCGCCGCAGGAGCTGCGGCCGGTGCTTGCGGCGGCGCTGGCGAAGGGCGCGCCGGCCCTGATCGAGGTGAAGGTCGCTCGCGGCTCGGAAGCCGCGCCCTGGCCGTTCATCCATCCGGTGAAGGCTTATTAGGCTGACCGGCGGCCTTCACTACGTCATGCCCGGCCTCGTGCCAGTCATGACGCGGCGGAATCTGAGGCTTGTGACTCCTGCCGCCTCTCTCTAGCGTCACGGCCCGACGAAATTGGGGAGGATGGGCATGGATCGAAGGCAAGTCATAACGGGCGCGGCACTCGCGCCGCTCGTCATCGGCGCCGCTCGCGCCCAGTCCGGCCCTTTGCGCTTCGTCTTCCCCTTCGCCGCGGGCGGGGCAGGGGACGGTCTCACCCGCATCGTCGCCGACGAGGTCGGCCGGGCGCTGGGTGAGACGACCATCGTCGAGGCGCGGCCCGGCGCGGGCGGCCAGATCGGCACGCAGGCGGTGATCAATGTGAGCCCGGACGGCCGCACCCTGCTGCTGACGCCGGTCGCGCCGATCATCATCCACCCCATCGTCTTCCCGCAATTGCCCTACGATCCCTTCCGCGATCTCGCGCCGATCAGCCTCGTCACGACCTTCGATTTCGCGCTGGCGGTCAATCCGGATACGCCGGTGAAGACGCTGGCCGAACTCGTCAGCTGGATGAAGGCCGATCCGCGCCGCGCCACCTATGGCTCCCCCGGCGTTGGCAACCTGCCGCATTTCTTCGGCGCTCTGATGGGCGAGAAGCTCGGCGTTGCCATGCAGCACGCGCCTTATCGCGGTTCCGCCCCGGCGCTGACTGACCTCGTCGCCGGGCAAGTGCCGATGGTGATGACCACGACCTCCGACGTGACCGAACTCGCCAGGGCCGGCCGCATCCGCGTGCTGGCGGTGTCGGGCCGTGAGCGCTCGCCCTTCCTGCCGGACGTGCCGACCTTCACCGAGGCGGGCGTGCCGATCGTCGGCGGGGCCTGGTATGCGCTCTACACCAAGGCCGGCGCGCCGGCCGAGATGATCGGCAAGGTCAGCCGAGCCGTCATGGCCGCGATGCGCGAACCGGCCGTCAAGGCGAAGGTGCTGGGCCTCTCCATGGTGCCGACGGGGTCGACGCCGGAGGAACTCGCCACCATCCAGAAGGCCGATCACGAGGCGTGGACGCCGGCCGTGCGCGCGTCCGGCTTCAAGCCGAGCTGAGCGCCTCGCACATGCCGCATGCCGACAGGAACGTCCTCTTCATCATGTGCGACCAGCTCAGGTTCGACTACTTGAGCTGCTACGGCCATCCGACGCTGAACACACCAAACATCGATGCGCTCGCCGCGCGCGGCGTGCGCTTCACCCGCGCCTATGTGCAGTCGCCGGTCTGCGGCCCCTCGCGCATGAGCACCTATACCGGCCGCTACATGCGCTCGCACGGCTCCAACTGGAACAATATGCCGCTGCGCATCGGCGAGCCGACGCTGGGCCAGCACCTGAAGGCGCTCGGCGTCCGCAACGTCCTCGTGGGCAAGACCCACATGACCGCCGACGACGAGGGCATGGAGCGGCTCGGCATCCCCAGGGGCTCGGTGATCGGCGTCGAGGCCGCGCAATGCGGCTTCGAGCCCTATGAGCGCGACGACGGCCTGCATCCCTTGAGGCCCGGCGGAGTGCGCCCGGCCTACGACAAATATCTGGAGGACAAGGGCTATTCCGCCCGCAATCCCTGGGAGGACCGCGCCAATTCCGGTGTCGGCCCGGACGGGGAGAAGCAGAACGGCTGGCTTCTCGCCCATGCCGACAAGGAGGCCAATGTCCCGGAGGAACATTCCGAGACGCCCTACATGACCCGCCGCGCCATGGACTTCATCCGCGAGGCACAAGAAAACGCAAAGAACGGGGACGGTCGGCCCTGGTGCCTGCACCTATCCTACATCAAGCCGCACTGGCCCTATATCGCGCCGGCGCCCTACCACGACATGTATTCGGAAGCGGACGTGCAGCCGGCGATCCGCTCGGACGGCGAGCGGCAGAATCCGCATCCCGTCTATGGCGCCTTCATGGACATGCGCGTCTCCCGCAACTTCTCGCGCGAGGACGTGAGGCGCCGCGTCATCCCCGCTTATATGGGCCTGATCAGGCAGATCGATGACCAGCTCGGCCTGCTGTTCCAGTTCCTCGACGACGAGGGCCTGACGAATAAGACGATGATCGTCTTCACCTCCGACCACGGCGACTATCTCGGCGACCACTGGCTCGGCGAGAAGGACCTGTTCCACGAGGTCTCCGTGAAGGTGCCGCTGATCGTGGTCGATCCGTCGAAGGAAGCAGACGCCACGCGCGGCACGGCTTGCGATGCGCTGGTCGAGGCCATCGACCTTGCGCCGACCTTCATCGAGCATTTCGGCGGCGCCGTGCCGCGCCATATCGTCGAGGGTCGCTCGCTGAAGCCCCTCTTGCGTGGCGAGAAGCCACTCGGCTGGCGCGAGGTCGCGATCTCCGAATATGACTATTCCATGCTGGATTCCCGCCGCACGCTCGGCCGCAAGCCCGACGAGTGCCGGCTGTTCATGGTGTTCGACGGCCGGTTCAAATATGTCCACGCGCCGGGCTTCCGGCCCATGCTCTGGGACCTCGAAACCGACCCGAACGAATACCGCGACCTCGGCGACGATCCCGACTTCGAGGCCGAGCGGGCGCGCATGAAGGAGCACCTGCTCCGCTGGGCGCTGGCCGACCACAACCGCATCACCTTCTCGGACGCTGAGATCGAGACATACGGGCCCGCGCGCCAGCTCAAGGGCGGTATCCTGATCGGCTACTGGGACGAGACGGAGGTCGCGGAGGCGAAGAAGGCCTACGGCATCGAATGACCCGGTGAACGCGTCTTGAAATCGTGCCGGGCTTGGCTGCAAGGTCGCTGCCGGCCTGCCATGCGAGGCGACGGCATTGCCCGAGATCGTGTTTCATCCGCTTCGGCGGCAAGTGCTCGACGAGCTCCATGCAAGGCCTTTCCAGCCTACTGAGACGCCGTGCCGCGTTCTCTGGCAGGCCTTTGCAACGCGCGACGTGCCCGTGGCCGACGAGCGCGCGGCCCTTGCCGGCTGGTGCGATTCCACCGGAGCGGCGAGGCCGGGCGAGAGCGCCAATTTCCATCAGGTCATGTTTCCCGCCGCACGATTGCGCTGGGAGCGGCACAGCGAGTTCTCGACCTATGGCTGGGACACCGTGCCGGCCGGCGCCGATCCTTTCGCCTGGCCGCTCGCCGAGCCGACCCCGGTGGGCGACACGCTGGCGGCGCCGGGACCGCTGCTCGTCGCCGTCGATCTGGCGCTGGTGAAGGCCGAGGGCCTCGCGCCGGAATGGGCGGGCCTTTTCGATCCGGCCTCGCTCTGCGTGTCGCTCGTCCACGACGGCGCGGCGCTGATCGCCACCGATTTCCGGCAGGACCCGCGCGGCTTCACCCGCATTCTCGTGGTCGACCGCGCGCTGACGCCGCCGCTTGCCGGTGCGCTGGTCCAGCGCCTGCTGGAGGTCGAGACCTATCGCAGCTTCGCTCTGCTCGGTCTGCCCGAAGCCCAGCGCGTCGGTCCGATCGTGGGGCGCATCGAGCGCGAACTGGTCAGCGTCGCCGAGCGCATGCGGACGGCCTCGGGGCTCGAAAGCAACGCGGCGCTGCTCGACACGCTGGTCGCGCAGGCCGCCGAACTGGAGGCCGAGGCCGCCGTATCGAGCTTCCGGTTCGGAGCGACGCGCGCCTATGAGGCACTGGTGCGCTCGCGGCTCTCGGTGATCGCCGAGACGCCGGTCGACGGCCATTCGACCTGGGCCGCCTTTCTCGACCGGCGGCTGGCGCCGGCCATGCGCACCTGCCAGACCGCGTCCGACCGGCAGGCGGAGCTGTCGCAGAAGCTGGCGCGCGCCTCCAATCTCCTGCGCACGCGCATCGACATCGCGCTGGAGCGGCAGAACAAGGAGCTGTTGCAGACCATGTCCGACCGGGCGCGGCTCCAGCTTCGCCTCCAGCAGACGGTGGAGGGCCTGTCGGTCGCCGCGGTCTCCTATTACGTGCTGGGTTTGCTCGGTTACCTGTTCAAGGGCGCGAAGGATGCGTCCTACTTGCCGTTCGAGCCGACGGTCGCGACGGCCGTGGCGCTGCCCTTCGTCGTGGTCGCGGTCGCCATGGTCGTCCGCCGTATCCGGCGCTCGCACGGCGAACACTGAGCGGGGTTTCGCGGAACGCATGGGCGCGATCCCGAACGGTCAGGTTCCGGAGGCCCGTGTGATTGGCTAGCCTGCCGGCCCGACCCGGAGGCATTCGCCATGGACTACGTGAAGCTCGGCCGCACCGGCCTCGACGTCTCGCGCCTCTGCCTCGGCTGCATGACCTATGGCGCGCCCGACAAGGGCACGCATCCCTGGTCGGTCGGCGAGGCCGAGAGCCGTCCGTTCATCAAGAAGGCGCTCGATCTCGGCATCAATTTCTTCGACACGGCGAATGTCTATTCCATCGGCTCCAGCGAGGAGATCGTCGGCCGGGCGTTGAAGGACATGGCGAAGCGCGACGACATCGTCATCGCCACCAAGGTCTTCAACCGCATGCGCCCCGGCCCGAATGGCATGGGCCTGTCGCGCAAGGCGATCATGACCGAGATCGACCATTCGCTGCGCCGGCTCGGCACCGACTACATCGATCTCTACCAGATCCACCGCTTCGACTATGCGACGCCCATCGAGGAGACGCTTGAGGCGCTCCACGACGTCGTGAAGGCCGGCAAGGCGCGCTATATCGGCGCCTCGTCCATGCACGCCTGGCAGTTCATGAAGATGCTGAAGACCTCCGAGGCGAACGGCTGGACGCGCTTCGTCACCATGCAGAACTACGTCAACCTGCTCTACCGCGAAGAGGAGCGCGAAATGCTGCCGCTCTGCCGGGAGGAGGGCATCGGCGTCATCCCGTGGAGCCCGCTGGCGCGCGGCCGCCTGACCCGCGACTGGGACGAGGTGAGCGCCCGTTCCGAGACCGACGAGTTCGGCAAGACGCTCTATGCCGGCACGGGCGACGCCGACGCGCAGGTGGTCGAGGCGGTGGCGAAGGTGGCGAAAGCTCGCGGCATCCCGCGCGCACAGGTCGCGCTTGCGTGGGTGCTGCAGAAGCCCGGCATCTCTGCACCTATCGTCGGGGCGACCAAGATGGGCCACCTCGACGATGCCGTCGCAGCGCTGTCAGTGAAGCTGACGGTGGAGGAGATCGCGGAGTTGGAGGCGCCCTACGTGCCCCATGCGGTGACGGGGTTCAGGTAGGAGCGCGCACGCAGCGGGGGCCGGCGCTCTGCATCAGGCAAATGCGTCCTTCGAGGCTCGCTTCGCTCGCACCTCAGGATGAGGTGAGTTGGTGATTGGCATCAGTGTTGAATCCAGCTCAGCGCTCACGCCTCACCCGATCACGGTGCAATCCACTGTCCTCCTCATCCTGAGGTGCGAGCCATAGCGAGATGCGAACACATCTCGCGTTCGCTCGATACTATGGCGAGCCTCGAAGGACGCATTTGCCTGATGCAAGGCATCCCTACCGCAGGGGCGAGAACCGCGTCGGCCGCAGGAAGCGCACGTGCTGCGTTTCCACCATCCCCTTCACCTTCGCCAGATAATCCTGCCAGCGCGGGTCGGCCATCATCCTGTCGCGGCGAACGAGCCGGTCGTCGAGGCTCTCGTAGGACCACCAGGCGACGACATGGTTCAGCTCGGCTGTCTCCGAGGTGAAGTAGCCGTGGAACGTGCCGAGCATCTCCTTCTGGATGGCGAGGCCGTGCTCCTCGTAGAGTGAGATGAACTCGCCGAGATGGCCGGTCTTGATACGGTAGTCGCGCTCCTCGACGATCATGTCCCTGCCTTCGGGTTGTGAGTGGCGTCGGCCCAGCCGAACACGGTACGCTTCTCGATCGCCTCGACACCGGCCGGGCGCGCGAACGGCTCGGGGGCCGGCTCGCCGGGTGTGCGTTCACGGCCGATGGCCGCGAAGAAGTCCTCGAGGCCGCCCGGCATCAGGAACCAGACGAAGCTCATCGGTTCAGGGCCCGGATTGACGAAGCCGTGCTTGCGGTCGCGGCCGATGAACACGGTCGAACCCGGTTCTATGGGGTGATCCACGCCATCGATGCGTGCGAAGCCGCGGCCGGACGTGAGGTGGATCACCTCCTCGTGCCGATCGTGCGTGTGCTCGCGGACGTGGCCGCCGGGCGCCACGGTCTGCGTCCCCATGGAGAAGCGGTTTTCAGTGGTCGCCGTTTTCGGATTGAGGATGCAGCGCACGAAGCCGTTGGCCGGCACCGGTTGCCAGTAGGAGGCGCTGTCCTCGGGGCCGATGACCTTCACGTCGGCTGGTATGGCGTCGCCCATGGATCAGATCTCCCGCGCGTCGAGGTGCCGGTACAGCGGCAGGGCGAAGGGTGCGATGCGGCGAAGGAGCGGCTGGAATGGCTGCGGCGTCGGCTCCGAGAAGGGCAGGCCGAGCTCCGTTTCCGGCGTGCCCTGCGTGATCCTGGCCAGTTCCCGCCCGAGCGAGACGGACAGCGCCACCGCGCGGCCGTTGCAGCCGGCCCAGGCGTAGCCGTTCGGGCCGAGCCTGTGGAAGCGCGGGAAACCAGCCACCTGCGGTTTCAGCAGATTGTCCGGCGTCATTCCGACATAGCCGGACCAGACGAAGTCGAACGCGATGTCGCCGAGCTGCGGCCAGAGCTTCTTCAGCCGCGCCGCGACCTGCGGGCGGAGGTTGTCGCCGTCGCGGCCCGGCACCATGGACGCGCCGCCGGTCACGAGGCGGTTGCGGGCATCCCAGCGGGCGAAATAGAGCTCGCGGTGGGTGTCCGACATCGCCTGCCGGTCGGGGATGATCGTCTTGGCGATGTTGTCGCTGATCGGCCGCGTCGCCATCTGCCAGGACAGGACCGGGATCACCTCATGGGCGATGTCGCGGTTCAGCGTGTCGCTGAACTCGCCGGTATAGGCGTTGGTGGCCAGCACCAGCGCCTTGGCCGTCACCGAGCCCCTGTCGGTCTTCACGACCCAGTTGTCGCCGACGCGCGCGTAGGACTGCACCGGCGAGCGCGAGCGGATCACCGCCCCGAGCTTCAGCGCGACCTCCGCGAGCCCGCGCGCGAGCGCGAGCGGGTTGATGTGCCCACCCGTCGGATTCCAGAAGCCGCCGAACCAGGCATCCGACCCCAGCATCTTCGCCGTTGCCGCACGGTCGAGCAGTTCGACCGGCGCGCCGATCGCCGACCATTCGGCGACACGCTTCTCGGCGATCTTGAAACGGCCGGGCGTGTGGACGGGCTGAACCCAGCCGGCCTGCTCGGCCTCCGCGGGGATGTCGTATTTCCGCACCGTCTCGAACAGATATTGCGCGGCATCGCGCAGCACCGCATTGAACCGCGCGCCGGCCTCGCCGTGGCGTGCGGTCATGCCGGAGGGATCGTGACCGGCGAGCGTCGGAATCACCTGCCCGTTATTGCGCCCCGAAGCGCCCCAGCCCGGCTCGACCGCCTCCACGACTGTCACGCCAACGCCCATCTCGCGCAGGTGAATGGCGGTGGACAGGCCCGTGAATCCCGCGCCGATGACGACCACGTCGGCCGTCTCGTCGCCGGTAAGCGGCTGCAGCACGGGGCCGGGCGGCGCGGTCGCGGCCCAGAGCGAAGGCGGCCAGGGGGCGGACGATGTCTGTGTCATGGAGACTTTCCCGGTGGATGTGTCATGATCCGGATCGAGACCCATGAAAGCTGGGCTGCGCAGGGGCGGCAAGCGACGTTCGCGCAGACGTCGCCCGGCGGTTTTCGCGGGCATTCTCATTTCACTGCATTCGCCCGCGTAATAAAATTAAAAATTCTATTTGTATCAGTTAATTCAGAATAAATATTCTTTTTGTTCTACATTTTTCGCCCGGCGATGGAAGTTTTGTCTCTGTCGAGCTATGAGTGCAGTGCAGCAGCGCCACGGCGGAATTGCCGGTCTGGGTGCGTTGCTTTGAGCTGCGGCTTGGGCTGAACTCGGCATCTGCAGTTTCGTGAGGGGTAGGGGCGTTACATGCCGCTGAAGCATATTCTGGGCGTCGACCACGTGGTGGTCACGGTGCGTGATCTCGATGCGGCCGCGAAGGCCTGGGGCCTGATCGGCTTCACCATGTCGCCGCGCGGCACGCATTCGCCGCTGCTCGGCACCGGCAACTACACGACCATGTTCGGCGACGACTATCTGGAGTTGCTTGGCGTCCTCAACGAGACCGACCAGAACAAGCCGACCCGCGACTTCCTCGCGAAGCGCGAGGGCATCGAGCGCACCGCCTTCACCACCGACGACGCGGCCGGTGGCGCGGCTGAACTCAGGGCCCGCGGTCTCGAGCCGCTCGGACCCGTTCACTTCGGCCGTCCGGTCGATCTGCCGAACGGCACGACCGGCGAGGCCAGGTTCAACGTCTTCCGCTGGCCGCTCGACCAGAACCCCGGCGGCATGCGCATCTTCGCCTGCCAGCACCTGACCCGCGAGACGGTCTGGATCCCGGAGATCCAGAAGCACGCCAACGAGGCGAAGCGCATCGTTCGCGTCGAGGTCCTGACCGCCGATCCGAAAGCCGCCGCGCAGAAGATGGCCGGCCTGATCGACGAGCCGGCGGTCCAGACACCCGATGGGTGGCGCGTACCCTCCGGCGGCAAGCGCGCCGACTTCCTGTTCTACGATCAGACGCAGTTCGAGGCGGCCTATCCGGCCGCCGTCCGCGACGGCGCGGCTTCCGAGGGTGCCGTGGCGCTCGTGCTCGGCACCGCGGACCTCGCCAAGGCCAAGGCGGCCTCCGGCGGCATCGCCCATGGCGAGGAGCAGGTGAGCGTGCCCGCGAAGGTCGTCAACGGCGTCATCGTGAGCTTCGTGCCCAATTGACGGGCGTGCCCGCTTTTCAAGCATCCGCATGATTGACGGGGATTTCCCCGTTTCGCATCGTACAATCCAAGCCCATTCGCCAGGAGGCCCTTCCATGGACTTCACCCGCCGCGCCGCGCTCATGACCTCGGCGGCGATCGCAGCCAGCGTCGCCGATCCGTTCCGTGCCTTCGCCCAGCAGGCGCCGCGCAAGGGCGGCGTCTTCGTGGTCCACTACGGCGCCGAGCAGCGCCAGCTCAACCCGAGCCTTCAGGCCTCGACCGGCGTCTACATCATCGGCGGCAAGATCCAGGAGCCGCTGGTCGATCTCGACGGCGCGGGCAACCCGGTCGGCGTGCTCGCCGAGAGCTGGGAGGCGACGCCGGACGGCAAGACCATCACGTTCAAGCTGCGCCGGAACGTCACCTGGCACGACGGCAAGCCCTTCACTTCGGCGGACGTGCAGTTCACCGCCATGGAGATGTGGAAGAAGTACCTGAACTACGGCTCGACGCTTCAGCTCTTCCTGACCGCGGTCGATACGCCCGATCCGCACACGGCGATCTTCCGCTACGAGCGGCCCATGCCGCTGAACCTGCTGCTGCGCGCGCTGCCCGATCTCGGCTACATCTCGGCCAAGCACATCTACGATGGCCAGGGCGACGTCCGCCAGAATCCGGCCAACCTTGCCCCGGTCGGCACCGGCCCGTTCAAGTTCGTGCAGTACGAGCGCGGCCAGCATGTCATCGCCGACCGCCATGACGGCTACTGGAAGGGTCCGGCGAACCTCGATCGCATCGTCTGGCGCGTCATCACCGATCGTGCGGCCGCCGCCGCGCAGATGGAGGCGGGACAGGTTCACTACTCGCCGTTCTCCGGCCTGACCATTTCCGACATGGCCCGCCTCGGGAAGGACCTGCGCTTCATCGTCTCGACCAAGGGCAACGAGGGCAACGCCCGCACAAATACGCTGGAGTTCAACTTCCGGCGCAAGGAGCTGGCCGACATCAAGGTGCGGCAGGCTCTGGCGCATGCGATCAACGTGCCGTTCTTCATCGAGAACTTCCTCGGCGACTTCGCCAAGCTCGGGACCGGGCCGATCCCGTCGGTCTCGACCGATTTCTATCCGGGCGCCGACACGCCGCAATACGCCTACGACAAGGCCAGGGCCATCAAGCTGCTCGACGAGGCGGGGCTGCGCCCTGGCGCAGGCGGCACGCGCCTGTCGCTCCGCCTCCTGCCGGCTCCCTGGGGCGAGGATGTGTCGCTCTGGGCGACGTTCATCCAGCAGTCGCTGGGCGAGGTTGGCGTCCGCGTCGAGATCGTACGCAACGACGGCGGCGGCTTCCTGAAGTCGGTCTATGCCGACCATGCCTTCGATCTCGCCACCGGCTGGCATCAGTACCGCAATGATCCCGCCGTCTCGACCACGGTCTGGTACCGGTCCGGCCAGCCGGCCGGCGCGCCCTGGACCAACCAGTGGGGCGTGACCGATCAGGTCATCGACAAGATCATCGACGATGCGGCGACCGAGGTCGATGCGGCCAAGCGCAAGGCGCTCTATGCCGACTTCGTCAAGCGCGCCAACGGCGAGCTGATGATCTGGATGCCCATCGAGCAGATCTTCGTCACGACGATCACGGCCAAGGCGCGCAACCATTCCAACACACCGCGCTGGGGCTCCTCGTCCTGGCACGATCTTTGGTTGGCCGAGTGACGATGATTGTTGTCATCGACGCGCTCTGTTCGTCCACCTCTCCCCGGCGGGGAGAGGTCGATCCGAACGTAGTGAGGATCGGGTGAGGGGGAGAGTGAGTTGAGGCCAGGACGATACCCCCTCTCCCGGCGCGTGCCGCGCCGACCTCCCCCCGCCGGGGGCAGGTGGGGCAGCCCTGACGTCTCCGCTTCGGTTCAATCGATATGCAAATCCTGAGACTTGCGGGGCGGCGACTGGCCGCCTCGATCCCGACGCTGATCCTGATCCTGATCGGCGTGTTCCTGCTGCTGCAACTCGCGCCGGGCGACACGGTCGATGCGATGATGGCGCAGATGGGTGGCGGCGACGCGCGCACGGCCGAGGATCTGCGCCGCTTCTACGGGCTCGACCTGTCGGTCGCGGCCCAACTCGGCAATTATCTCTGGCGTCTGGTGCGCTTCGATCTCGGCTTCTCCGCGATCTACGGCAAGCCGGTGGCGCAGGTCATCGCCGAGCGCCTCCCGGCGACCATCCTCCTGATGACCGCGTCGCTGTCATTCGCCTTCTTCTTCGGCATCGTCTTCGGCGTGATCGCCGCGCGCGGCGTGAACCGCTGGCCCGACACGCTGATCTCGACGCTCGGGCTGATCTTCTATGCGACGCCCTCGTTCTGGTTCGGGCTGATGGCCATCGTCGTCTTCTCGATCTACCTGCAATGGCTGCCGGCCGGGGGCCTCAGCGACATCACGCAGATGAAGGAGGGCATCTGGCTGGTGCTGGATACCGCGCGCCATCTCGTGCTGCCGACCCTGACGCTCGGCCTGATTTTCCTCGCCATCTACCTGCGCATCATGCGCGCCTCCATGCTGGAGGTGCTGACACTCGATTTCGTCCGCACCGCCCGCGCCAAAGGGCTCGACGAGACACGTGTCGTCGTCCGGCACGTGCTGCGCAACGCGCTCTTGCCCATGGTGACGCTGATCGGTCTTCAGGCCGGCACGATGCTCGGCGGCTCGGTGGTGGTGGAGAGCGTCTTCTCGCTGCCGGGGCTTGGCCGTCTCGCCTATGAGAGCGTCGTGCAGCGCGACCTCAACACGCTGCTCGGCATCATCTTCGTCTCGGCGCTGCTGGTGATCTTCGTCAATTTCGTCGTCGATCTCGTCTATGCGCGGCTCGACCCCCGGATCAAGGCGGAGGACTGAGCCATGACCTTCGTCCGTGCCTATTTCCGCTCGCCGCCGGCCGTCATCGGCCTGTTCCTGCTGCTCTGCGTCATCGCCATGGCGGCCACCGCCGGCTGGTTCTTTCCACGCGATCCGCTGGCTCTGGCCGGCCGGCCGCTGGTCTGGCCTTTCGCCAACCCGCGCTTTCCGCTCGGCACCGACAATTCCGGCCGCGACATCGCCGCGCAGATCTTCTACGGCGCGCGCATCTCGCTGCTGATCGGCGGCGTCGCCACGGTCATCGCCGTCATCATCGGCATCGTGATCGGCGCGCTCTCGGGCTATTACGGCGGCTGGGTCGACAATGTGCTGATGCGCATCACGGAGGCGTTCCAGACGCTGCCGAACTTCCTGCTGCTGCTGGTTCTCGTTGCGGTGTTCGGCTCCAACATCACGACCGTCATCATCGCCATCGGCATCGTGTCCTGGCCCGCGCCCGCGCGCCTGACGCGCGCGGAGTTCCTGTCGCTGCGCAACCGCGAATTCGTGCAGGCCGGACGCACGCTGGGCCTGAAAGACGTCAAGCTGATCTTCGGCGAGATCCTGCCCAACGCGCTGCCGCCGGTCATCGTCTATGCGAGCGTGGTCATGGCGGTGTCGATCCTGCTCGAAAGCGCGCTCGCCTTCCTGCGGCTCTCCGATCCGAACGTCGCCTCCTGGGGCAACCTGATCGGCCTTGGCCGCGATGTGCTGCGCGTGCAGTGGTACGTCTCGGCCATTCCCGGCATCGCCATCCTCGTCACCGTGCTCGCCGTCTCGCTGGTGGGCCAGGGCCTCAACGACGCCCTCAACCCAAGGCTGAAGGGTCGATGACCGACGCATCCGACGCCGTCCTCTCTCTCGAATCCCTGAGCGTCCGCCTTCCGGCGGGCGCCGACCGCCCGCATGCCATGAAGGACGTGTCGCTGGCGATCTCGTCGAACGAGATCCTGTGTGTGGTCGGCGAATCCGGCTCCGGCAAGTCGATGACCGCCAACGCCATCATGCGGCTGCTGCCGGGCGGGGTGGAGATCGACGGCGGCAAGGTGCTGTTCGGCGGGCGCGACCTGACGCAGCTCACCGAGGCCGAGATGCGCGACGTGCGCGGCGCCGGCATCGCCATGATCTTCCAGGAGCCGATGACCGCGCTGAACCCGCTGCGCACCATCGGCGACCAGATCGGCGAGATGTTCGCCATCCATACGAAGCTCAAGGGCGCAGCCATCACCGAGCGGGTGCTGGCCCTGCTGGAAGAGGTCCGCATCCCGGACCCGAAGCTCGCCGCGCGCGCCTATCCGCACGAACTCTCCGGCGGCCAGCGCCAGCGCGCCATGATCGCCATGGCGCTGGCGCTCGACCCGAAAGTGCTGATCGCCGACGAGCCGACGACCGCGCTCGACGTGACGACGCAGGCGCAGATCCTCGCGCTGATTCGCGACCTTCAGGCGCGCAAGGGCACGGCGGTCCTGTTCATCACCCACGATTTCGGCGTGGTCGCCGAGATCGCCGACCGTGTCGCGGTGATGCAGCACGGTCTCGTGGTCGAGCAGGGGCCGGCCGAGCAGATCCTCGACAACCCGCAGCACCCCTATACGAAGCAGCTCATCGCGGCCGTCCCGCCGCTGAAGGCGCCGCCGCCGCGCGCCTTTTCCGACGAGACCATTCTGGCCGTCGCAAACGTCTCGAAGACCTTCCGCACCGGCGGCTTCCTCGGCCGCGGCGTGCGCGTCACCCATGCCGTGAAGGACGTGACCCTGTCGCTGCCGAAGGGCGGCACCATCGGCATCGTCGGCGAGTCGGGCTCCGGCAAGTCGACGCTGGCGCGCTGCATCGTGCGCCTGATCGATCCGGACACCGGCGTCATCAACCTCAACGGCCAGGATCTCGCCAAGCTGTCGCGCGAGGAAATGCGTCGCGCAACACGCCACATCCAGATGGTCTTCCAGGACCCCTTCGCCTCGCTCAATCCGCGCCGCAAGGCTGGCGAGCTGGTGGCGCAGGGTCCCATCGTCCACGGCATGGCGCGCGCCGACGCGCTGGCCAAGGCGAAAGAGCTGTTCGCGCTGGTCGGGCTCGACCCGGCGGCGACAGACCGTTATCCGCACGAGTTTTCGGGCGGGCAGCGCCAGCGCATCGGCCTCGCGCGCGCGCTCGCGCTCGAACCGGAAGTGCTCGTCGCCGACGAGGCGGTGTCCGCCCTCGACGTGTCCGTGCAGGCGCAGGTGCTGCGCCTGCTTGCGGAACTCCGCCAGCGGCTCGGCCTCTCCATCGTCTTCATCACCCACGACCTCAGGGTCGCGGCGCAGGTCTGCGACCTCGTCGCGGTGATGAAGAACGGCGAGGTGGTGGAGGCGGGCCCGATCGGCAAGGTCTTCGGCAGCCCGCAGCATCCCTATACGCAGGCGCTGCTGGCCTCGATCCCCGGCCGCGACTTCGGCGTGAAGCGCGAAGCGGTGGCGGTGTAGGACTGCTGACGCGCGGCATCGTTTGGCGCTATACATCGTTCGATATAGCGCCACCCGGAACCGCCGCATGCTCTCGCTAACCCCGGAAGAATGGACCGCCGTCGAGCTTTCCCTGCGGATCGCGTCCTGGGCGACCCTCTGCGCGCTACCCTTTGGCCTTGCCATCGCGTGGCTGCTGGCCCGCAAGGAGTTCTGGGGTAAGGCGATCCTCGACGGCATCGTCCATCTGCCGCTGGTCCTGCCGCCGGTGGTCACAGGCTACATGCTGCTCGTCGTCATGGGCCGGCGCGGGCCGGTCGGCGCCTTTCTCGCCGAGCATTTCGGCATCGTCTTCTCGTTCCGCTGGACCGGCGCGGCACTGGCCTGCGCGGTCATGGGCTTCCCCCTGCTCGTGCGCGCCATACGCCTCTCCATCGAGGCATCGGACGTGAAGCTCGAACGTGCCGCCGCGACGCTCGGCGCCAACCCGGTTGCGGTCTTCTTCACCGTCACCCTGCCGCTGGCGCTGCCGGGCATCCTCGCGGGCATGGTCCTCTGCTTCGCCAAGGCGCTCGGCGAGTTCGGCGCGACCATCACCTTCGTCTCCAACATTCCCGGCGAGACGCAGACCATCTCGGCGGCGATCTACACCTATACGCAGGCCCCCGGCGGCGACGAGGCGGCGATGCGCCTGACCGTCATCGCCATCGTCATCGCGCTGGTCGCTCTGGTCGCTTCGGAATGGTTCGCGCGAAGGGCCGGTGCCAAGATACACGGGGCCTGAGAAGCCGGCGAAGGGCAGCCTTGCGCGGATTGGCCCCAGGGGAGACTATTCATCCTGCGGCGCCCTGCTAAGGTCCGCGCCCCTGCTGCAACGCGTTCGGGCCGCCGATGGTCGATATCGCCACCCGCGTCTACAACCACACCTGGAAGCTCGACCCGATCATCCGGTCGCTGCTCGATTCGGACTACTACAAGTTCGCCATGCAGCAGCTGATCCGGCGCTTCCATCCGGATGTGACCGCGACTTTCGCACTGAACAACCGCACCAAGACCGTGCGTCTCGCCGAGGTCATCGACGAGCGTGAGCTACGCGAGCAGCTCGACCACGCCCGCGGGCTGCGCTTCACGCCGAAGGAGCTGATCTGGCTCGCCGGCAACACGTTCTACGGCCGTGAGCGCATTTTCACGCCTGATTATCTCGCCTTCCTCAAGGATTTCCGGCTGCCCGACTACGAACTGACCCGGCGCGACGGCCAGTATGAGCTGACCTTCGCGGGCCGGTGGGCCGAGACCACGATGTGGGAGGTGCAGTCCCTCGCCATCATCAACGAGCTGCGCGCCCGCGCGACCATGCGCGATCTCTCCAAGCTCGAACTCGACATTCTCTATGCCAACGCCAAGGCCAAGGCCTGGGAGAAGATCAAGCGGCTGCGCCGGCTCAAGGACGAGGTCGGCACGCTGAAGATCTCGGATTTCGGCACCCGCCGCCGCCATGGCTTCCTCTGGCAGCAATGGATGATGGAGGCGATGACCGACGCGCTCGGCGCCGACGTCTTCACCGGCACGTCCAACATGAAGCTCGCCATGGACTTGGGGCTAGAGGCCATCGGCACCAATGCCCATGAACTGCCGATGGTCTATGCGGCGCTGGCGAAGACGGACGAGGAACTCCTGAAATCGCCGTACCGGGTGCTGGAGGACTGGGCGCGCATCTACGACCAGAACATGCGCATCATCCTGCCCGACTGCTTCGGCACCGCCCATTTCCTCGCCCATGCGCCGGACTGGGTGGCCGACTGGACGGGCGCGCGGCCCGATTCCAAGGAGCCGATCGAGGGCGGCGAGGAACTGATCCAGTGGTGGCGCGAGAAGGGCCGCGACCCCGCGAAGAAGCTGGTCATCCTGTCCGATGGCATGGACATCGATTCCATCGAGGAAACCGCGCGCCACTTCAAGGATCGCGTGCGCATCGGCTACGGCTGGGGCACCAACCTCACCAACGACTTCAAGGGCTGCGTGCCGAACGGCGACGCGGATGCGCTGGCGCCCATCTCCGTCGTCTGCAAGGTCATCGAAGCCAATGGCCGCCCGGCGGTGAAGCTCTCGGACAATCCGCTCAAGGCAACCGGCCCGAAAGACGAGATCGAGCGCTATCGCCGCGTCTTCGGCACGGTGGGGATGAAGCAGCACGCCGTGCTGGTCTGACGCCTGCCCTCCGCCACGGGATGGATACCGCACATGCATGATCTGACGGGCAAGGTCGCCTTCATCTCCGGCGCGGGTTCGGTGGGCGAGGGCTGGGGCAACGGCAAGGCGACAGCCGTGCTGCTGGCGCGGCAGGGCGCCACGATCTACGGCACCGACATCGACAAGGCTGCGGCCGGGGAAACGAAGCGGCTGATCGAGGCCGAAGGCGGCGCCTGTTTCGCAACGAACGTCGACATGACCAGGGCAGCCGATGTCGAGGCGGCGGTGGCCGACTGCCTCGCGCGCTTCGGACGCATCGACATCCTCGTCAACAATGTCGGCGGCTCCGCGCCCGGCGATCCGGTCTCGATGACCGAGGAGGTCTGGGACTTTCAGCTCGACCTGAACCTGAAGACCGCCTTCCTTGCCTGCAAATACGTCATTCCCGCCATGGAGCGGCAGGGCGGCGGCGCCATCGTCAACCTGTCCTCGATCGCCGGCGTGCGCGTTCTGGCGGGCCGCCCGCATGTCGCCTACACGACGACCAAGCTCGGCATTCTCGGCTTCTCGCGCTCGATCGCGGTGACCTATGCGAAGCAGCACATCCGCTGCAACACGGTGATCCCCGGCCTGATGCACACGCCGCTGGTGGAGCACAGGCTGGCGAAGACCGTAGCGGGCGGTGATGCCGAAGCACTTATCGCCGCACGCAACGCGCAGGTGCCGACCGGCAAGATGGGCGATGCCTGGGACGTGGCGCAGGCGGTACTGTTCCTCGTCTCCGACGAGGCGCGCTATGTCACGGCCGCCGAGATCGCCGTGGATGGCGGCCTGTCGGCGATCAGCCGCTGACCAGAAATCCGTTTCCAATACATCACGTATCATCGCTGTTATAATGGCCCCGAAGGAGGCCGCCATGAACGTGATGGTCACCCAAGGGGTAGAGGGGCTCTCCCGACGGGTATTTACCGTCGAGGACGCCTTCCGCATGGTCGAGACCGGGATCATCGGGCCGGACGAGAAGCTCGAACTGATCGAGGGGGAGTTCGTCCGGGTGAACTCGAAGAACAACTTTCATCAGAACGTGCAAAACGAGCTGACCCGGTTGCTAGTCGGCCTCGTCCCGAAGGGACTTGCCGTCGGTATCGAGCCGACGTTGAAGCTCGACGAGTTCACCTATGTCGAGCCGGACATCGTCGTCTACCGCTACAGCGAGGCGCCGCGCCTCACTGCCGATCGCGCCATGCTGGTCATCGAGATCGCCGATTCCAGTCTCGGCTTCGATCTTGGCGTGAAGGCCAGCCTGATGGCACGGTCGGGCGTCGCGGACTACTGGGTGGTCAATGCGCAGGCGCTCGAAGTGACGGTCCACCGCGCGCCGCGGGCTGATGGCTATGGCAGCATTCAACGGCTGTCGAAGAACGACATCTTGAGGTCGGCGCACCCCGAGCTTGCGATGATCGCCTTCCGCCTCGCCGACATCGGCTGAGCCCGGCTATTCCGCTGCCTGCTTGTCGAAGCTGCCCTTGGCGTGACGCTTCGGCTTGGCCGCGACCTTGAGCGCCTCGAAATCGGCCCGATCCTTCGCCGCGTTGCGCAGTGCCTGATCCTTGCCGGGCAGGTATTGCGGCGGCTGGTGGATGTCGATGCCGTACCAGGCGGCTGCCTTCAGCATGAAGGAGGCATCGGCGAGGTGCGGCCGCCCGAGTGCGACGAGATCGGCGCGGCCGGCGGCGAGGATCGTGTTCATCTGGTCGGCCGAGGTGATGTTGCCGACGCACATGGTCTTCACGTCCGCCTCGTTGCGGATCGCGTCCGAGAACGGCGTCTGGAACATGCGGCCATAGACCGGTCGGCTCTTCGGCGTGGTCTGGCCGGTCGATACGTCGATCAGGTCGACGCCGGCCTCGGTGAAGGCGCGCGCGATGGCGATGGAATCGTCTTCCGTGATCCCGCCCTCGGCCCAGTCGGTCGCGGAAATGCGCACCGACATCGGCTTCTCCGCCGGCCATGCCGCGCGCATGGCGCTGAAGACGCGCAGCGGGAACTTGAGTCGGTTCCCGATGGAGCCGCCATAGGCGTCCATGCGGGTGTTGGTCAGCGGCGAGAGGAAGGAGGCGAGCAGGTAGCCGTGAGCACAATGCAGCTCCAGCATGTCGAAGCCGCAGCGGATGCCGCGTTCCGTCGCTGCGACGAACTCTCCAACAATACGGGTCATGCCCGCTTCATCGAGTTCCGCGGGTATCTGGCTGTCCGGGTAGTAAGGGATGGGCGAGGCGGAGAGGATGGGCCATGCGCCATCGTCAAGCGGCCGGTCCATGCCGTCCCACATCAGCCTGGTCGCGCCCTTGCGACCGGCGTGGCCGAGCTGGAGACAGACCTTCGCCGTCGAATTCGCGTGCGCGAAAGCGACGATGCGGGTCCAGGCCGCTTCCTGCGCGTCGGTCCACAGCCCCGCGCAGCCCGGCGTGATGCGCGCGTCCGGCGCGATGCAGACCATCTCGGTGTAGACGAGACCCGCGCCGCCGATGGCGCGCGCCCCATAGTGGACCGTGTGCCAGTCGGTGGGCATGCCCTCCACCGCCGAATACATACACATGGGCGAGACCACGGCGCGGTTCTCGATGGTCATGTCGCGGAGGCGCAGAGGCTGGAACAGCGGCGGGCGCGGCTGTTCGAGATCAGCGCCGGGCACACCCTCCGCGAACATGCGGTCGGCCTTGGCGACGAAGTCCGGGGCGCGAAGTTTCAGGTTCTCGTAGGTGATGGCCTTGGAGCGGGTCATCAGGCCGAAGGCGAACTGCCGCGGGTCCATGTCCCAGAAGCGGTCGACATGCTCGAACCAGACGAGCGACACATCGGCCGCGTGCTGCGTGCGCTCAACCTCCTCGCGGCGGTCAGTCTCGTAGGAGGCGAGCGCTTCCCTGACCGCGCCTTTCGCCCGGAACGCATCGAACAGGGCGATGGCGTCCTCCATGGCGAGCTTGGTGCCCGCGCCGATGGAGAAATGCGCCGTGCCCTTGGCATCGCCGATCAGGACGACCTTGTCCTTCACCCAGCGCTTCGAGCGGATCATCGGAAACTGCCGCCAGAGCGAGCGGTTGGTGATCAGCGGGTGGCCGGCAAGCTCGTCCGCGAAGATGCCTTCGAGGAAGCGGGCCGATGCCTCCTCGTCCATCGCGTCGAGTCCGGCGCGCGCAAAAGTGTCGGGATCGGTCTCGATCACCCAGGTCGAGCGGCCCGGCTCGTACTGGTAGGTGTGGGCGATGAAAATGCCGTGCGGCGTCTCGCGGAAGAAGAAGGTGAAGGCGTCGAGTTCGCGGGTCGAGCCGAGCCATGTGAACTTGTTGGGGCGCAGATCCACTTCCGGCGCAAAATGGTCGCGGTTCGCCTCGCGGATGCGGGAATTGATGCCGTCGGCAGCGACGATCAGGTCGTAGCCCGCGAGACCGGCGAGGTCCGGCTCGGCCTCGGTCTGGAATTGCAGGTTCACGCCCAGCGCCTTCGCGCGGTTCTGTAAGAGGATCAGGAGCTGCTGGCGCGAGCAGCCGCAGAAGCCGTTGCCGCCGATCCGATGCACCGTGTCCTTGAAGCGGACCTCGATGTCGTCCCAATAGGCGAAATGGTCGGTGATCGCCCGATAGCTCTCCGGGTCGTAGCGCTCGAAAATGTCGAGCGTCGCATCGGAGAACACGACGCCGAAGCCGAACGTGTCGTCGGCGCGATTGCGCTCGAAGACGGTGATCTCGGCAGCCGGCCGCCACTTCTTCATCAGAATGGCGAAATAGAGCCCGCCGGGGCCGCCGCCGATCACCGCGATGCGCATGGTGGTCTCCCTGTCGGCTTCCTGTCCTGCATCAGCCAAGTGTGTCCTTCGAGGCTTGCCCATAGCATCGAGCGAACGCGAGATGCGTTCGCATCTCGCTATGGCTCGCACCTCAGGATGAGCAGCGGAGAGATTGGCACCGAGGTTGAAGAGGCACGCCAGTTACGTCTCGCCCCCCGATGCAGATTGCTACCATCCTCATCCTGAGGTGCGAGCCGGAATGGGCGAGCCTCGAAGGACGCACTTCCTGACTGCAAGCCATCTTGGAAAATAGTTTAGGCTTAAAATAATTGCCGGCAAGCGCGGCAAAGCCTCTTGCCCGAAATTATTTGAAGCCTAAAACATTCGGACAGGAGGCCGCGATGCCGACCCGTCCTGACCCTGCCGGATCATCCGCCCACCTGCCGCTTGCCGGCAAGCGCGCCCTCGTCACCGGCGGAGGGCGCGGCATCGGCCGGGCCATCGCGAAGGCGCTGACGGAGCAGGGCGCCCACGTTGCCGTGCTAGGCCGCAGCCAGACGCCGTTGCGCGAGGCGGTCGAGGCAGGCGACGCGAGCGCCCATGTCGTTGCCGACGTGACCGACCCGGAGGCGCTGCACGCCGGGATCACCTTCGCAGGCCCGCTCGACATTCTCATCAACAATGCCGGCCACGCCGAGACCCAAGCCGTGAAGCGCATGGACCGCGTGCTGTTCGACCGGATGATCGCGCTGAACCTGACCTCCGTCTTCGACGGCATCCGCCTCGCGCTGCCGGGAATGGTCGAGCGCGGCCACGGCCGCATCGTCTCCGTCGCCTCGACGGCGGGGCTGACGGGTTACCCCTATGTCTCAGCCTATTGCGCGGCCAAGCACGGCGTCGTCGGCCTGACGCGCGCGCTGGCGCGCGAGGTCGCGACCTCCGGCGTCACCATCAACTGCGTCTGCCCGGGCTTTACCGAGACCGATCTCGTCACAGGCTCCGTCGAGACCATCGTGGCGAAGACCGGCCGGACGCCCGAGGCCGCGCTGGCCGACCTGACGAAATCCATGCCCATCGGCCGCCTCGTCAAGCCGGAGGAGGTGGCTGCCGCCGTCCTCTGGCTGGTCTCGGACGCGGCCGCTGCCGTGACCGGCATCGCCCTGCCGGTGGCGGGCGGAGAGATATGAAGGACATGCCGATGCAGCCTGCGACCCACCGCATTCCCCATCGCCAGAAGCTGTCGGACTGGCAGGCGACCCACTTCCTCTGGGAGGTGAGGGCTAAGGTCGCGACCATCACGCTCAACCGGCCGGAGCGGAAGAACCCGCTGACCTTCGAGAGCTATGCCGAGCTCGGCGACCTGTTCCGGGCGCTCGCCTGCGATACGTCCATCAAGACGATCGTCGTCACCGGTGCGGGCGGCAATTTCTGCGCCGGCGGCGACGTGTTCGAGATCATCGAGCCGCTGACCGGCCGCGACATGCCTGGCCTCCTGCAGTTCACCCGCATGACCGGCGAGCTGGTGAAAGCCATGCGCGCCTGCCCGCAGCCGATCATTTCCGCCATCGACGGCATCTGCGTCGGTGCTGGCGCCATCATCGCCATGTCGTCGGACCTGCGCATCGGCACGCCGAAGGCCAAGGTCGCCTTCCTGTTCAACAAGGTGGGCCTCGCCGGCTGCGACATGGGTGCCTGCGCGATCCTGCCCAGGATCATCGGGCAGGGCAGGGCGTCGGAGCTGCTCTATACCGGCCGGATGATGGGCGGCGAGGAAGGCCACGCCTGGGGCTTCTTCAACCGCCTCGCGACGCCCGAAACCGTGCTCGCCGAGGCGACGGCGCTGGCGGAGGAAATCTCGGCAGGGCCGACCTTCGCCAACGGCATCACCAAGCGCATGCTGCACATGGAATGGACCATGTCGGTGGACGAGGCCATCGAGGCCGAGGCCATGGCGCAGGCCATCTGCATGGACACCAAGGACTTCCGCCGCGCCTTCGAGGCCTTCGCGGCCAAGACCAAGCCGGTCTTCGAGGGGGACTGAGGGATGGCTATCTCCTCATGTCTCCGATCAGCCCGCTCATCACGGTGCGGGTTCGCGCTGCACCTCTCCCCGGTGGGGAGAGGTCGGCGCGTAGCGCCGGGAGAGGGGGAAAGACCTTTCCGTCCAACACTCTCCCCCTCTCCCGATCCTCGCCCTGCTCGGATCGACCTCTCCCCGCCGGGGAGAGGTGGGGTCGTGCCTTGCTGGAGAGGGCTTGTCCATGATCCCCGCTGACCTCCTCGCGCTGCCCTTCTTCGAGGATCGCCACCGCGACCATGCGGCGCGGCTCGCCGGCTGGGCCGCTCGCGAAGTGCCGCCGCTGGTCGACCACGATGACGTGGATGGCTCCTGCCGGCGTCTCGTTGCGGCCATGGGCGCTGCGGGCTGGCTGAAGGCCTGCGTGCCCGGCGACCAGGGCGGGCTCACCGAGAACCTCGACGTGCGCACGCTGTGCATCTCGCGTGCGACACTCGCCTATGTCGACGGCCTCGCCGATTTCGCCTTCGCCATGCAGGGGCTCGGCACCGGCGTCATTTCGCTGTTCGGCACGGAGGTCCAGAAGGCTGCCGCGTGCCCATCTGTTCGCGAGGGCAAGGCCATCGCGGCCTTCGCCCTGTCCGAGCCCGATGCCGGCTCGGATGTCGCTGCGCTCTCGACCACGGCAACGAAGGTGAACGGCGGCTGGCGGCTCGACGGCTGCAAGACCTGGATTTCCAACGGCGGCATCGCCGACCGCTACGTGGTCTTCGCCCGCACCGGCGAGGCGCCGGGTGCCCGCGGCATCTCGGCCTTCATCGTCACCCCCGACTTGCCCGGCTTTTCGATCGCCGAGCGGATCGACGTGATCGCCCCGCATCCCCTCGCGACGCTCAAGTTCGACGACTGCCGCTTGCCCGAGGATGCCCTCGTCGGCAAGCCCGGCAGCGGCTTCGCCATGGCCATGGCCAATCTCGACATCTTCCGCCCGACGGTGGCCGCTGCCGCCCTCGGCATGGGTTACCGCGCGCTGGACGAGGCGACGCGCCGCGCCAGGGTCCGCCATATGTTCGGCGCACCGCTGGCCGATCTTCAGCTGACGCAGGCGTCGCTCGCCGATTCAGTTGCGGAGCTCGAGGCCGCCGCGCTGCTGGTGTTTCGCGCCGCCTGGGCCAAGGACCAGGGCAAGCCGCGCATCACCAAAGAGGCGGCCATCGCCAAGATGGTCGCGACAGAAAATGCCCAGAAGGTCATCGACCGGGCGATCCAGGTCTTCGGCGGCCTCGGCGTCAAGAAGGGCGAGAAGGTGGAGGAACTGTACCGGGAGATCAGGGCGCTGCGCATCTACGAGGGGGCGACCGAGGTGCAGAAGGTCGTGATCGCGCGAGCACATCTCGCAGAGGCCGAGGCGGCAGCCAAGGTTGCCGGATAGGAGAGAGCGATGGTCGCATCGGCGCATGTCGACACGTTCGCGGCCCGCGGCCTGCCGCCGGCCGACGCCCTGCCGGTCTTCCTGTTCGACCGCCCGGAGCTTGTTTATCCCGAGCGCCTGAACTGCGTGACCGAGTTCGTCGACCGCCACGTGGCCGAGGGCAGGGGCGACAGGATCGCGGTCATCGCGCCGGACGGCACGCGCTGGACCTATGCCGATCTTGCCCGCGAGATCGACCGCATCGCCAACGTGCTGATGCGCGACCTCGGCCTCGTCACCGGCAATCGCGTCCTTCTGCGCGCGCCCAACAATCCCATGATGGTCGCGGCCTATCTGGCGGTGATCAAGGCAGGCGGCATCGTCGTCGCCACCATGCCGCTGCTCAGGGCGAAGGAACTCGGCCAGATCGTCGACAAGGCGGAGGTCGCGCTGGCGCTCTGCGATGACCGGCTGCTGGACGAGTTGCAGAAGGCGGCCGGCACTTCGGCCTTCCTGAAGCGCATCGTCTCGTTCGGCGAGTTGAAGGCGATGGCGGCCTCCGCTCCCGACACCTTCGCGGCGGTCGATACGGCGCGTGACGATGTCTGCCTGTTCGGCTTTACGTCCGGCACGACGGGCCAGCCGAAATGCACAATGCATTTCCACCGCGACCTGCTGGCCATCTGCGACGCCTATTCCCTGAACGTGCTGAAGCCCACGGCCGACGACCGCTTCATCGGCTCGCCGCCGCTCGCCTTCACCTTCGGCCTCGGCGGCCTCGTGCTGTTCCCGTTCCGGGTCGGGGCCTCGACGGTTCTGCTGGAGAAGGCGCCGCCCGGCGACCTCCTGCCGGCGATAGCCGAATACAGGCCGACCATCTGCTTCACCGCGCCGACCGCCTATCGCGCCATGATTCCGGCCCTCGGCGACCACGACTGGCGGAGCTTGAAGAAATGCGTCTCCGCCGGCGAGGCCCTGCCCAAGGCGACCTTCGATGCCTGGAAGGCGGCAACCGGGCTGGAACTGATGGACGGGATCGGCGCGACCGAGATGCTGCACATCTTCATCGCAGCTCCCGAGGGCAGGATCAGGCCGGGCGCCACCGGCCTGCCCGTGCCGGGCTACGAGGCGAAGGTCGTGGGCCCTGCCGGCGAGGACCTGCCGCCCGGCACGCCCGGCCGCCTCGCGGTGCGAGGCCCGACCGGCTGTCGCTATCTCGCCGACGAACGACAGGGAAAATACGTCGAGAACGGCTGGAACATCACCGGCGACACCTACATGGCCGATGCCGAGGGCTATTTCTGGTATCAGGCGCGCAACGACGACATGATCGTCTCGGCCGGCTACAACATTGCCGGCCCCGAGGTCGAGGCGGCGCTGCTGGCCCATCCCGCCGTGGCCGAGGCCGGTGTCGTCGGCCAGCCGTGTCCCGAGCGCGGCATGATCGTGAAGGCCTATGTGGTGGCCAAGCCCGACGTGACCGTGACCCCGGCGCTTGCCGTCGAGCTGCAGGTCTTCGTCAAGAACGAGATCGCCCCTTACAAATATCCCCGCGTGATCGCCTTCGTGGACCGCCTGCCGCGCACCGAGACCGGAAAACTGCAGCGCTTCGCGCTCCGCGACGAGGCTGCCCGAGAGGCGTCTGGTCGGTCCAAGGCTGCCGAGTGACTGAAATGAGCAAGACCGTGAAACCAGTCATCCCCATGCCGCTCGCCGACGAGGACGAGCGCCCCGTCACTCTCAACCCCAAGGGCTGGCCCGTGCCGCGCGGCTATGCCAACGGCATGGCTGCGAAGGGTCGGGTCATCGTCACGGGTGGCGTGGTCGGCTGGGACGTGATGGGCAATTTCGCTGATGGCTTCGCCGCGCAGGCGCGCCAGTGCTTCGAGAACATCCGCGCGATTCTGGCGGAGGGCGGCGCGAGCCCGCACCACATCGTCAGGCTCACCTGGTATGTGACGGACGTCGAGGAATATGCCGCGAACCTGCGCCCGCTCGGCCTCGCCTATCGCGAGATCTTCGGCCAGCACTATCCGGCCATGGCCGTGGTGCAGGTTGTGCGCCTCGTCGAGAAGGCGGCGAAGATCGAGATCGAGGCGACGGCTGTGGTGGCGGAGTAACCGCCCCTCAGTCGTGAATGCGGATCACCGCCTCAATCTCCACGGTAATCCCCATCGGCAGCGAGCCCATCCCGACCGCCGAACGCGCGTGCCGGCCGCGCTCGCCGAGCACCGCCACGACGAGGTCCGAGAAGCCGTTGATGACGCGCGGATGGTCGCCGAAATCGGGCGTGCCGTTGACCATGCCGAGCACCTTCAGGAACTCGACCTTGGAGAGGTCGCCGCCCGCCGCCGCCTTGGCCGAGGCGAGGAGCTGGAGGCCGACGAGCTTGGCGTGCTCATAGGCGGTCTCGACCGTGACATTGCCGCCGACCTTGCCGGTATGCAGCGTGCCGTCGGCCTTCCGCGGCCCCTGACCGGCGAGATAGGCGATGTTGCCGTCACGCTTGAACGGCACGTAATTGCCGGCGGGGGTCGGCGTCGCCGGCAGGATCAGGCCCATCTGGGCGAGTTTCTCTTCGGGGCTCATCGGATTGTCTCTCCGGCATGCGGGGCTGGGGGAGTGTGTGGCGCAGCGGCGCCTCGTGACAAGACCTTGGCGGCGCGTTGCACGAGGCAATTGCGTCCTTCGAGGCTCGGGCTGAAGCCCTCGCACCTCAGGATGAGGGTGTTGGTGATCTGCATCAGCCTTGGCGAGCTTGATTGTCGTGCTTCTCACAACCCGCTGTGCAGTTCCCCCCACCTTCCTCATCCTGAGGTGCGAGAGAGCGGAGCGAACGAGCCTCGAAGGACGCAATTCCCCGATGCAGGGCAGCCGACCTCATCGCAGCTTGCCGCGCGCGGCGACCGGCAGGATGCCGACGATGTCCTCGCCGCGCACCATCACGACCTCGTCGACCATGTTGACGACGACGCAAACATGGTTCGGCACGATGCGCACGACATCGCCGACCTTCGGCCGCTCGTTGCACTTGGTGAGGTCAAGGAAGCCGTGCTCCTCGGCGAACTTCGCGATCCGCGCCTCGGGGTGTTCGAGGATCAGCCCGAAGCCGTCGAGCCCGCCGCCGGGGTCCGAGGTCAGCGTCTTGGAGCCGGCGTCGAGAATGCCGCGGTCGGCGCCTGCCCGACTGACGACGGTCGAACAGACGGTCAGCGCGCAATCATCGAGGGTCGCGACGCCCGCGGCCACCTGCATGCGGTCGTTGTAGATGTAGGTGCCCGGCCGGTGCTCGGTCGCACCCTTCAGCTTGCCGAGGTTCTTCAGGTTGGGCGAGCCGCCGGTCGAGACGATCTCGGCCTCCAGCCCCTCGAGGCGGATGCCGGCCAGCGCCGTGTCGAGGAACTTCTGCGCCTCCGGCCAGCCGTCCTCGGTCGGGTATAGCATGAAACCCTTGAAGGCGAGGCCGGGCGAGGCCGCGATGAGCTTGGCGAGCTCGATCGCCTCGCCCGGCGTCTCGACGCCCGCGCGCTTGCGGCCCGTGTCGCATTCGATGACCACGCCGAGCGGCCGGCCGGCGATGCCGGCGGCCTTGGGCAGGTCGCCGATGACCGTGGCGTTGTCGGCGGCGACCGTCACGGTAGCCGTCTCCAGCAGCCGGCCGAGCCGCTGCATCTTCTCCTCGCCGAGGAGGTTGTAGCTGATCAGGATGTCGTCGATGCCGGCCGCCGCCATCACCTCGGCCTCGCCGATCTTCTGGCAGGTGATGCCTCTGGCACCGGCCGCGACCTGCAGCTTCGCGAGTTCCGGGCTCTTGTGCGTCTTGATGTGCGGACGGTTGGCGAGGCCCGCCTTGTCGCACTGGGCCTGCACGCGGGCGATATTGGCCTCGACCCGGTCCATGTCGATGACCAGGGCGGGGGTGCCGTATTCGCGGGCGATCTTGGCGGCGAGCGTCGTCGTCATGGCATGTCCCGATGGCAGGTCTGTTCAGACGTGCAGGTAGCGGTCCTTCAGGTCGGGGCTGGCGATGAAATCGGCGCCGGTCCCTTCCCAGACGATCCGGCCCTTCTCCAAGATCAGGTGCCGGTCCGCCAGTTTGACCAGAGCATCGACGTTCTTGTCGATGACCAGGATCGATTGGCCGTCCTGCTTGAGGCGCTGGAGGCAGGCCCAGATCTCCGCGCGGATGACCGGGGCGAGACCCTCGGTCGCCTCGTCCAGCACGAGCAGCTTCGGATTGGTCATCAGCGCCCGGCCGATGGCGAGCATCTGCTGCTCGCCGCCGGAGAGCTGGTTGCCCATGTTGCGGCGACGCTCCTTCAGGCGCGGGAAGAACGCGTAGACGCGCTCCAGCGTCCAGGCCTCAGCGCTCTCCTGCCGATTGGCGGCGGTGGCGACGAGGTTTTCCTCGACATCGAGGTTCGGGAAGATCTGGCGGCCTTCTGGAACGAGGCCAAGGCCCGCCTGCGCCACCTTGAACGGCGGCCGTCCGGCGAGCGCGACCCCGTCCACATCGATCGCCCCGGCGGCCGGTTTCAGCAGGCCGAAGACCGACTTGACGGTGGTCGTCTTGCCCATGCCGTTGCGGCCGAGCAGGGTGACGACCTCGCCCTTGGCGATGCTGAACGAGACGCCGAACAGCACCTGCACGTCGCCATAGCCGGCTTCGAGGTTGGAGACGGTCAGCATGCTATTCCGCCGCCTCCACGCGTGGCATCGAGGCGCGGGCGACGCTCGCCTTCGTCCGCGCGAGGAGGCTCATCAGCACCTCGCGCTCGCCGGGTTCGAGATCGGCCAGCAGTTCGCGCACCCAGAGGCCGTGCTCGCGCGCCATGAGCACGAAATCCTCGTGCCCCTTGCCGGTCATGACGATGCGCTGCACGCGTCCGTCCTTCTCGTCGCGGCGGCGCTCGACATAGCCCTGCTCGGCGATGCGGGCGACGAGGCCGGTGACATTGCCGTTGGTGACCATCATGCGCCGGGAAATCTCGCCGAGCGTCATGCCCTCGGGCGATTTGTCGAGCTGGGCCAGCAGGTCGAAGCGCGGCAGGGTGATGTGAAAGCGGTCGGCGAGCCGCCGCCTGATCTCGCGCTCGATCATGTTCGTGCAGGTCAGGAGCCGCAGCCACAGGCGCAGTTCGGGGCGTGCATCGCGCGGTTGGTGGGCGAGGCGCGTTTCGGCGTCCAGCGTCTCGGGGAGGTCCGGTTCGCTCATGCGAATTCCTCCTCGCCCAGATAGGCCTCGCGCACGGCGGGATCGGCGCGCACCTGATCCGGCGTACCGGACGCGATGACGCGGCCATAGACCAGCACGGATATGCGGTCGGCGAGCCGGAACACGGCGTGCATGTCGTGCTCGACCAGCACCATGGGATAGCGGCCTTTCAGCGCCATCAGCACGTCGACCATGCGCTCGGTCTCCTCGCGGCCCATGCCGGCCATGGGCTCGTCGAGCAGCAGGAGCTTGGGTTCGGCGACCAGCGCCATGGCGATTTCGAGCTGGCGCTTCTCGCCGTGGGACAGGCTGGCCGCGCCCGCCTGGGCACGATCCGCAATGCCGACCTGCGCGAGTGCGGCCATCGCCCGGTCGTTGAGCCGCCGTTCGGTTCCTGCCGGCCGGAAGAAGCTGAACGACGACCCGTCATGGGCCTGCGCGGCGGTCGCGACATTCTCGACGACCGAGAAGCCCGGCAGGACCTGCGTAATCTGGAACGAGCGGGTGAGGCCCGCCAGCGCACGGCGATGGACCGGCCAGCGGGTGATGTCCTGGCCCGCGAAAGTCACCGTCCCGGCATCCAGCGGCACCTCGCCGGTTATCTCGCCGATCAGCGTGGTCTTGCCGGCGCCGTTCGGGCCGATGATCGCGTGGATTTCGCCAGACGCGATGTCGAGCGTCACGCCATCGGTGACCTTCAGCGCGCCGAAGGATTTATGCAGGCCGTGCAGCGAGAGAATGGGAGCGCTCATCGTCCCCCTCCCCGGTCCAGCAGCTTCACGATGCCGCCGCGCGCGAAAATCGCCACCAGCACCACCAGCGGGCCGAACAGCGCCTTCCAGTGCTGGGTGATGCCCGCGAGCCATTCCTCCACCAGCGTCACCCCGATGGCGCCGATGATCGCGCCGTGCAGCGTGCCCATGCCGCCGGCCACCACCATGGCGATGAACTCGCCGGAGCGCTGCCAGGTCATGTAGGCGGGCGCGACGAACAGGCCGAGATTGGCGAAGAGCGCACCCGCAAGGGCGCAGATCGCGCCGGAAATCACATAGGCGGCGAGGCGGTAACGGAACGGATCGAAACCGAGGGCGCGCATGCGCCGCTCGTTCTCCTTCGCGCCTCTGAGCACCCGGCCGAAGCGCGAGCCGACGATGGCCTTGAGCAGAAGGTAGCAGCCGAGCAGCGTGCCGAGCACGACGAAGTAGAACGTCGTTTCGCTGGCGAGGATACGCGTGCCGAACACCTCCGAGCGGTGGAACATGCGCAGGCCGTCGTCGCCGCCATAGGCCGAGAGGCTGGTGGCGGTGAAGAAGGCCATCTGCCCGAAGGCCAGCGTGATCATGATGAAATAGACGCCGCGGGTCTTCAGCGAGATCGCGCCGGTGACGAGGGCGAAGGCGGCGCCCACGAGGATCGCCACGGGGAAGGATATGCCGGCCTCGACGATGCCGTGCTCGAACAGGATCGCCACCGCATAGGCGCCGAGCCCGAGGAAGGCGGCGTGCCCGAACGAGATCAGCGCCCCGTAGCCGAGGATCAGGTCGAGCGACAGCGCCGCGATGCCCATGATCATGGCGCGCGAGACGAGGCCGAGCACAAAGCGCTCCGGCCAGATCAGCGGCACGATGGCCAGCGCTGCGAAGACGAGGGCCGGCAGCCACCAGCGCCGCCAGAGGGGCGGGGCAGCAGTGGGGGTGGCGATGAGCGTGTCGGCCATGGTTCAGCCCTTGGCCGGAAAGAGGCCGGTCGGCCGGAAGAACAGCACGGCGGCCATCAGGATGTAGATCGACATGGATGCGATCGCGGGTCCGATCGTGCGCGCGTCCGAGGGTGACAGGCCCGTCATGCGCAGGAGATCGACAGAGAAGGAGCGCAGCAGCGTGTCGACGAGCCCGACCAGCAGCGCGCCGATGAAGGCGCCGCGGATCGACCCGATGCCGCCGATGACGATGACCACGAAGGCGAGGATCAGGAGGTTGTCGCCCATGCCGGGCTCGACCGAGAAGACCGGCGCCGCCATGCAGCCGGCAAAGCCTGCCAGCATCGCGCCGAAGCCGAAGACGATCATGAACAGGCGGCGGATGTCGACGCCGAGCGCCGAGACCATCGGCGCGTTGGTCGCGCCGGCGCGGATCAGCATGCCGACCTTGGTCTTGGCGACGACGAGATAGAGGCCGAGCGCGACGGCGAGCCCGGAGAAGATGATCGCCAGCCGCCAGACCGGATAGAGCACGCCGTCGGCGATGCGGATCGAGCCGGACAGGGCAGACGGGATCGGCACCTGCAGCGGGGCGGCGCCCCAGACGATCTTGACGCCCTCGTTGAGGAACAGGATCAGGCCGAAGGTCGCCAGCACCTGTTCGAGATGGTCGCGGTCGTAGAGGTGGCGCATCACCAGCACTTCGAGAAGCAGGCCGAAGGCGAGGGCGGTGATCAGCGCGAGCACCACGCCGATGAAGAAACTGCCGGTCCAGGCGACGAACATGGCGGCGAGATAGGCGCCCAGCATGTACTGCACGCCGTGGGCGAGGTTGATGAAGTCCATGACGCCGAAGACCAGCGTCAGCCCCGCCGCGATCAGGAACAAGAGGATGCCGAGCTGCAGCCCGTTCAGCGTCTGGATGATGAGCAGCGTGGAGGACATAGCGGGCCGATCGGAAACCCTCTCCCCTCGTGGGAGAGGGTGGCGCCGCAAGGCGCCGGGTGAGGGCGGGCAGACGGCAGCCCGCAGAACAGAAGGCTCGCAAGGGTGACGGCTTTCGGCCCCTCACCCGGCAGCTGTCGCTGCCGCCCTCTCCCACGAGGGGAGAGGGCTTCGATGCGAAAGGCTCACCACCGCATCTGGCACTGCGCGGCGTAGACGTCCGTGTAGTTCTCGAAGATGCGCTCCACGATCTCGGTCTGGAACTTGCCGTCCGGGCGCTTGGCGGCGCGCACGGTGTAGAAGTCCTGGATCGGATAGTGGTTGTTGGCGAAGCGGAAGCGGCCGCGCAGCGAGGTGAAGTCGGCCTTGCGCAGGGCGGTGCGCACGGCGGCGCGGTCTGACAGGTTGCCGTTGGTGGCGCGCACCGCACTGTCGATCAGCATGGCGGCGTCATAGGCCTGCATGGCGTAGGAGCCCGGCACGTGGCCGAACGCGGCCTCGTAATCCGCGACGAACTTCTTGTTCTGCGGATTGTCCACGTTCGGCGCCCAGGTCATGCCGGCGATCATGCCGATGGCGGCGTCCTGCTGGGCCGGCAGGGTGCTCTCGTCCACCGTGAAGGCTGAAAGGAACGGCACGCGCTGGGTGAGGCCCGCCTGCCCATACTGGCGCACGAGGTTCACGCCCATGCCGCCCGGCATGAAGGTGAACATGCCGTCCGAGCCGGAGGAGCCGATGCGCGCGAGCTCGGCGGCGAAATCGAGATGGTTCAGCGGCACATAGACCTCGTCGGCGATCTCGCCGCGGAAGTGCCGCTTGAAGCCGGCCATGGCGTCGCGCCCGGCCTGATAGTTCGGGGTCAGCAGGAAGACCTTCTTCATGGCGCGGCGCTGGGCATAGGCGCCGAGAACCTCGTGAACCTGATCGTTCTGGTAGGAGGTGACGAAGAAATTCTCGTGGCAGCCGCGGCCGGCGAAGCTCGACGGTCCCGCATTGGCGCTGATCAGGAAGGCGCGTTGCGAATTGACCACCGGCGCGTGGATCGCCTGCAGGATGTTCGAGAAGATCGGCCCGACGACGAAGTCGACGCGGTCGCGGTCGATGAGGGCCTGCACGCGCTGCACGGCGACATCCGGCTTCAGCTCGTCGTCGACGACGATCACCTGCACCTCGCGGCCGCCCATCCGGCCGCCGAGCTGGCGCACCGCGAGCTGGAGGCCGTCGCGTGCCTGCTGACCCAGAACGGCAGCGGGCCCCGATAGGGTCTGGATCACGCCGATGCGGATCGGCTCCTGCGCGTTCGCCGAGGTGAGCCCAAGGAGGCCCGCCGCGCCCAGCGCAAGTGCTCCGGCCAAAAGCTTCGTTGCAAGGATACGCTTCATCGAAAACCTCCCACCCCGAGGGATACCTCAGGTCCAAAGCCGCTCCCGGGCTTGTCCGTGGTCGCGGCCGATGCCAAGGCATTATCGTTGCGGAATCGCCGCGAACAAGCCCGGCCGCCAAAAATATTTTAAGTGTAAAATAATTCGGCAGGAGAACCCGAATGTTGCTTACCGATCATGCAGACGGCAAGCCCCGCTGCTGGTGGCCCGGCCATGATCCGCTCTATGTCGCCTATCACGACACCGACTGGGGCGTGCCCGAGCGCGACGACCGCGCGCTGTTCGAAAAGCTGATCCTCGACGGCTTCCAGGCCGGCCTGTCGTGGATCACCATTCTCAGGAAGCGCGATCACTTCCGGCAGGTCTTCGACGGGTTCCGCCCCGATGTTATTGCCAGCTATGGGCCGGACAAGGTCGAGGCGCTGATGGCCGATGCCGGCATCATCCGCAACCGCGCCAAGATCGTCGGCACCGTGAAGTCGGCCGGCATCTACTGCGACATGATGGCGAGGGGCGAGGGTTTCTCGGACTATCTCTGGGGCTATGTCGACGGCCGGCCGCTTCAGCCGAACTTCAAGGATCGGTCGCAGGTGCCGACCGAGACCGAGGTCGCGCAGAAAATCTCCAAGGACCTGAAGAAGCGCGGCTTCACCTTCGTCGGGCCGACCATCGTCTATGCCTTCATGCAGGCGGTGGGCATGACCAACGACCACATGACCGGCTGCTTCCGACATGAAGAGGTAAAGGCGCTGGCCTGACGAGGCCTCACTCCCCCTGCGTGCAGACCCGCGCGATCTCGCCGACCCGCGTCCGCTCGGTCGTGCTCCTCTGGCCGGAGAGGGCCTGCCGCCAGAGTCCGTCGCGCCGGAGACCGTCGGCGGTGCATTGGCAGGCGTCCTGACAGTCGTCGGCCGCCTTGCCGTTGCTGACGCAGGTGCGCACGCAGGCCTCGACGAAGGGCCGCGTTTCGGCATCCGCCCGCATGGGCGGCAGCGCTGCGGTCGGGCGCAGCCAGACGAAGGCGCTGATCAGCGCGATGAAGACCGGCTGGTGGATCAGGTAGATGGGCAGGCTGTGGCGGCCCATCCATGTCAGGAGCCGCCACGGCTGCCCATCGGCGCGAAAGGCCGCAAGGTGCGCCGTCCATCCGGACGAAACGGCGATGCGTGCCAGTGCGACGCCGAGGAGCACGAAGCCGAACCACGGCAGGACCGGGTAATAGTCGGCCGTGTCCACCGGCAGGCGGCTGAGGCCGGTCCAGAGCAGCCAGCGTTGGTCCAGCACCGGCGAGCCCTCCAGCCGGGGCACGGCGAAGCAGAGCGCGGACACAGCGAGCGTCAAGGCCGGCGGCAGGGCAAGAAAGGGCAGGGCGGTGACGCTGCCGAGCGCGATCAGGTGCAGGATACCGAAGAAGACGAAGAAGTCCGGCATCCACAGCCAGGTGCCGAGCGTCACCAGCGCCGCGCCGCCGGCGACTAGCGCCAGCCGTCTCAGGAAGGCCGGCCAGTTGATCCCCCCTCGCGTCGCCAGCAAGAGGCTGACGCCCACCAGCGTCAGGAACGAGCCGCCGATGGCGCCCGCGAACAGCCGCCAGCCCGCATGGTTCGCGATATCGGTGGCGATCAGCCGGAACGTGGAGAGGTCATAGGCGGCATGGAAGATCATCATCGCAACGATGGCGATGCCGCGCGCCACGTCGATGCCCGCGATCCTGAGCGGAAGCGGGCCGGCCGTCGGGCGTTCCGGAGCCGATGGCGTCATGTTTCATCCTCGCTGGACCGACCCTGCCTAGCCCGGTCGGTTGCTGCCGTCCACCGGCGGGGCCGCCGCAGCACCCCCTTGCCCGCGCGGGGCGAACCGGTCACAACGCGCCCATGCCGCCAAGGTTGCCTTCGGTCCGCAAGGCCGCGAAACCCTCGAGCCCCCGCGCATGGCAGCGGATGCTGTCCGGCCGCCGCCTCGACCTGCTCGATCCCTCGCCGCTGGACGTGGAGATCGAGGACATCGCGCACGGGCTCGCGCGCGTGGCGCGCTGGAACGGCCAGACCACCGGTCCGAACATCTTCTCGGTCGCGCAGCACAGCGTGCTGGTGGAGGACATCGCGGCGCGGCTTGAGCCCGGCCTCGAGACGCGCTGGCGCCTTGCCGTGCTGCTGCACGACGCGCCGGAATATGTCATCGGCGACATGATCTCGCCGTTCAAGGCGGTGATCGGCGGTGACTACAAGGCGGTCGAGGCGCGGCTCATGGCGGCCATCCACATCCGCTTCGGTCTTCCGCCGGAGGTGCCCGCCGAGATCACGGCGTTGACCAAGCGCGCGGACAGGGTAGCGGCGTTCCTGGAGGCGACGCAGCTTGCCGGCTTCTCGGTGGACGAGGCGATGGCCTTTTTCGGCTCGCCCACGGGCGTCTTCGGCGGCGCGAAGGGCCTGGCCCCGCAGCTCGGGCCGCTCGACGCCGAAACCGCCAAGGCGGCCTTCCTGCAACGCTTCGCTGCCCTCGGCGGCTGACCTTGCACCGTCATCGAATCGGTGTTGAGTCGGTCCGGTCGATCCCTATCGAGGAACCACCGTGGAAGTTCACGTCTGCTCGCTCTCCCGCCTTGCCTCCACGGTGGAGGCGACCGGCGCGCGCCATGTCGTGACGCTCATCAACCAGAATACGGTGGTGCCGAGGCCGGCCTCGATTCTGGAGGCGGATCACCTGTTCCTCGGCATGAACGACATCGTCGCGCCGATGGACGGCTACGTCGCGCCCGGAGCGGCCCATGTCGAGAAACTGCTCGGGTTCCTCGACGGCTGGTGGCGTGGCCACGGGCGCGAGAGCCCCATCGTGGTCCATTGCTGGGCCGGCATCAGCCGCTCGACGGCTGCGGCCTTCATCACCGCCTGCATGGTCAACCCCGACGACGACGAGGCGGCCATTGCCCGCGAAATCAGGCGCCTCAGCCCCAGCGCGACGCCCAATATCCGCCTCGTGGCGCTCGCCGACGACATGCTCCGGCGCGACGGCCGGATGGTCGCCGCCATCGAGGCCATCGGCCGTGGGCGCGACGCCTACGAGGGCGATCCGTTCAGCCTGAAGCTCGTGCGCTGAAACGTCCTGGCCGCGCGCGGCATCGCCGCGAAACGTTCGTCAGGCTCTTGAGACGGCGAAACTGCCGTATCCTCCGGCATCGGATGCGAGATTCGGCCACCGGGAGCCGTTGAACCATGGAATTCGTCGTCGGCATCCTGTTCGGGCTTGCCCTCATTCTGGTTTTTCCGGTGCTGGCCGTCATCGCCTTCGTCCGGTCGGGCGAATTGCGTCGCCGGCTGGCCGATGCCGATACCCGCCTGAAGCAGGTGGAGACCGAGCTGACGCTGATGAAGGCGGCTGGCGTTCAGGCTGGCCTCGCACCGGTTCCGACGGCGGCCTGGGTCGCGCCGCCGGATATCGTTCTCGAGCCGCCGCCTGCCATTGTCGAGCCACCTGCGCCAGTGGAGGCCGGTGCCGCCGAGCCCGTGCGAACCGGCCGGACAGTGCCCGCATTCACCAGCAACGAGCCGCTGGCCGCCGTCGATCCGGTTACCGCGCCGCCACCCCCGCCCCCGCCGCCCGCAGCAACCGGCCTCGGCGGGCTCGAGGAAACGATCGGCTCGCGCTGGGCGGTCTGGGTCGGTGCGCTGGCGCTCGGCCTCGGCGGCATCTTCCTCGTCCGCTATTCGATCGAGCAGGGGCTTGTCGGCCCCGGCATGCGCATCGCGCTCGGTTTCCTGTTCTCGCTGGCTCTGCTGGCGGGCGGCGAATGGCTGCGCCGCACCGACAAGGGCCTGCCGACGCTCCCCGTCGCCGACATCCCGTCGGCGCTGACGGGAGCAGGCGCGGTCGCCGCCTTCGGCACGGTCTATGCCGCCCATGCGCTCTATGAGTTCATCGGCCCGGCCGTCACGTTCGTCCTGCTCGGTGCAGTCGGCCTCGGCACGCTGGTCCTCGCCGGCCTGCACGGGCCGCTGCTCGGCGGCATAGGACTGATCGCCGCCTTCGCCGCGCCGTTCCTCGTCGCCTCGCAGAACCCGAACCCCTACGTCTTCCCGGTCTATGCGGCCGTGATCACCGCTGCCTGCTTCACGCTCGCCTGGATCAGGAACTGGCCGTGGCTCACTGTCGCCGCTACGGTCGCTTCCGTCTTCCTCGGCGCGCTGGTCATGGTGGGCGGAGGCGGCGGTGCGCTGCCAACCCTCCTGCAGGTGCTTGCCGGCCTCGCCATCGCCGCCGTCTTCCTCGTTCCCGGCATCCGCTTCGCGCCCGCGCGCGAACGCGGCACCGATCCGCTCGCGACGGCCGTGCTGGTGGCCTTCGCCGGGCTCGGCATGCTCGCCGTCATGGAGGGCCGGCAGGAGACGGCCGCCGTCGCGCTGTTCGCGCTGTTCTGCCTCGGCGTCATGGCGCTCGCCTGGCGCACGCCGAGCGTCGTTCTCGCCGTTCCCGCGACGGGCCTGTTCACCCTGCTGCTTCTGCTGTCCTGGGCCGCCGGCATGCGGCCGTCGCTGGCCATCGTCGACCCGCTGGGCGTGCCGGCTGATTTCCCGGGCGTCCTGTCGCGGATCGTCTGGGCCGGCACGGCCTTCGCGCTGCTGTTCGGCATCGGGCCGGCGGTCATCGGCATCTGGCGCCGCCAGCGCGAAGCGCGCACCGTGCTGGTGCTGGCCGCGACCTCCGTCGTGATGCCGCTGGCGATCCTCGCCATCGTCTACGGCAAGGTCGAAGGCTTCGTCATCTCGCCGCGGTTCGCCGCGCTCGCCATGATGCTGGCCGCGAGCTTCGGCGCTGCCACGGAAGCCGCCCATCGCCTGCGCTCCGGCCGTCGTCCCGGCCTTGCCGGCGCTTCCGCCATCTACGCCATCGGCGCGCTGGCGGCGCTGGCCTTCGCACTGACCCTGCTGCTCGAACGCGCCTGGCTGACGCTGGCTCTGGCAGCCCTCGTCGCCGGCATCGCCTGGGTCTACACCTTCCGGCCGCTGCCGCAGCTCCGCTGGCTCGCGGCGCTCGCCGGCATCGGCGTCCTCGTGCGCGTCCTCTGGGACCCCCGCATCAACGGCGCGGATGTCGGCCAGACCATCGTCTTCAACTGGCTGCTGCCCGGCTATGGCCTGCCGGCGCTGTCGGCCGCCGCCGCCGCCATCCTGCTGCGCCGCCGCCGCGGCGAGGACGCGCCGGTGCAGGGCCTCGAAGCGCTCGCCATGGTCTTCTCGGCGCTGCTGGTGATCGTGCAGGTGCGCCATGCCTTCGGCGTCCACGGTTTCCGCCTCCTCAGCGCGCGGATGAGCTTCCCCGAGGCCGCGACCCACACGGTCACGATGCTCGCCTTCGGTCTCGGCCTGTCGCGCATCGCGGCGATCCGCACCTCCGGGTTCTGGCAGAACGCGACGCTGATCGTGCGCTATCTGTCCTGGGCCTGGATCGTGCTGGTCATGGGCGTGGTGATGAACCCGTGGGTGTCAGGGGCGCAGGTCGGGCCGCATCCGGTCTTCAACTGGGCGCTGCTCGGCTACGGTTTCGGCGCGGTCCTGGCGGTGGCCTCGGCCATGTTCGAGCGCGCCGCGGGCCGGCACACCGAGGGCCGCATCATGGGCCTGATCGGCACCGGCATGCTGTTCAACTACCTGAACATCACGGTGTCGATGCTGTTCTCCGGAGAGGTCGGCTTCTACGACATGTCCAGCGCCGAGCTCTACACCTACTCGGCCTTGTGGCTGGCGGTTGGTCTCGCGCTGCTCGGCGCGGGCGCATGGCTCGGCAGCCGGACACTGCGCCTCACCTCGGCGGCGCTGGTGGCGCTCGCGGTGCTGAAGGTGTTCCTGATCGATATGTCAGGGCTGACCGGCCTCTGGCGCGCCCTGTCCTTCATCGGCCTCGGCCTCGTCCTGCTGCTGGTCGGGCGCATCTACCAGCGCGTGCTGGGCATCGCGCAGGTGCGCGCCCCGGCTCCCTCGCAGCCGCCGCACGGCGATCCGGCCTGAGCGTTCAAAGGTCGGCGATGCCGGCCTTTCCGCTCTCGGTGCCGAAGGCCACCGCCTTGCCGTCGCCGCGCCACGCAAGCGCGGTCACGGCATCGCCGTCCGGCTCGCGCATGAGGATTTCGGCGCCGTCGTCGATCCGCGCCAGCAGGATCAGGCCGTCCGCGAAGCCGACCGCGCAGATGCCGGCTGCGGGGTGTCCGGCGACCTGCGTGACCTTAACGCCCGCCTTCGCGCCCGGCGCGATCATGGTCGGGTTCGCGCCCATCGGCCCGTTCTTGCCGGTAAACGGCCAGAGGATCGCCTCTGCCGCGCCTGCGGTCGCCAGAAACTTGCCGCCTGTCGTCCACGACACCGAGCGCACCTTGCCGGGATAGCCGGACATGCGCATGTGCTGGTTGTCCTCCAGCCGCCAGCCGTGAAGCTGCGGCTCCTGCATCGTGGTCACGACGAAACGCTGATCCTGGCTGACGGTGACGCCGAGATGCGAGCCCTTCCACTCCAGCGAGACCGGCTTGCCCTCGATATTCGGATACCAGAGGGTCGCACCGCCGTAATGGGCGATGGCGAGGCGGAAGCCCTTGGGAAAGAAGGCGAGCCCGCCGGCAGCCGAGGGCAGTGCCAGCACCTTCGGCTCACCCTTTGCCTGAACGGCGAAAGCCTTGCGCCCGGCGCTCCATGCGAGCGCGCCGTTCGGCCCGAGCGCGACGTGGTCGACCCATGTCCCGCCGGTATCGTGCACCGTTTCCGCGCCGGTCTTGGGCGCGAAGCGGATGACGCGGCCGTCGTCGCCCGATGTCAGCAGCACCTCGCCGTTGGAGGCAGCGTCCAGAATGCCGCCCTCGTGCAGGGTCAGGCGGCCGTCATTGCCGTCCGCGACGATGATCTCACCGGAGACAAGGACGAGAATCGGCACGGATTTGAGGAAATGGGCCGACAGGACCTGTTCCCCGGCGTCGAGGTGGCGGATGCGGTCGCGGACCGAAGGGCGGGATGCGGTCGTCATAAGGTCTTGCTAGAGCATTTTCGAGCGAAGTGGGAACCGGTTCGCGTGAAGAAAATGCGACAGAACAGGAAGATGATCGTTCTCGCGATTCAACGAAACGCGAGAACGATCTAGCCGAAGCCGTCGCCGAAGGCGAGGGCAGGGCGCATGGCCGCCGGCCGCGTTCTCCCTTTGACATCCGGGCGGCTCTCGTTCATGCCAGCGCCCGCCTTGCGAGGAGACAAGCATCTTGGCCAGCGGAACCCCGACACAGGTCGCGCCGACTCTCGGCTTCGACGCGATCCAGGACCTGGCGCGGACCATTCCGTTCAAGCCGCGCCTGTCGCGCTTCATCTTCCTTCGCCACGGCGAGACCGAGGGTAACCGCAAGGGCATCTACCAGTTTCCCGAGACCCCGCTGAACCCGGCCGGCGAGGCGCAGGCGGCGGAGGCGGCCTCCATCCTCGCGCTCGCCTCCATCAGCCGCGTCGTGGCAAGCCCGATGATGCGGGCATGGCGCACGGCCGCCGTGGTCACCGACGGCCGCGACATCACGCCGGAGCCGGATGGCGGGCTTCAGGAGCGGCTCTATGTCGGCCTGTTCGGCACGCCGGTCGGCACGCTCGACTGGCGCGTCGATCCGCCGGCCTGCGAGACGCTTGCGAGCTTCGTTCACAGGACCGGCCATTGCCTGTCGCGCTGGCTTTCGCGGGAGGATGATCCGGAAGGCGACCTGCTGCTGGTCGCCCATGGCGGCGTCCTGCTGGTTCTGGCGGCGCTGACCGGCGTCGATGTCCACACCGAGCTGCGCCGCAACGCGACGCCGATCCTGTTCACCCATGCGAGCGGCGGCTGGGAAGCCACCGCGGCGGGTTGAGACTCAGCCGAACTCCCGTTTGACCGCCGCCGTGTGCTCGCCGAGCGCCGGTACCGGGCCGAATTGCGGGATCGCGCCGTCGTGCAGCGCGCCGGGCGTCAGGAGGCGCTTCCGGCCGGCCGGCGTATCCACCTCCATGGTGCGGTTCTGCGGGTGCGCTTTCAGGTCGTCCAGCGACGACACGCGGCCATAGGCGACTTTCGCCTTTTCCAGCTTCGCGATGATCGCCTCGCGGGGCTCGCGCGCGAAAACGCCGAGGATGATCGCATCGAGCGCCGCGCGATTGGCGACCCGCTTCACATTGGCGTCGAAACGCGGGTCGGTGGCGATTGTCGCGTCGCCCAGCACGTTCTCGCAGAGCGAGGCCCACTCGCGCTCGTTCTGGATCGAGAACAGCACCGCCTTGCCGTCGGCGCAGGGATAGGCGCCGTAGGGCGCGATGGTCGGGTGGTTGAGGCCGGAGCGCTGCGGGTAGATGCCACCATAGATGTATTGGAGATAGGGCACGTTCATCCAGTCGGCGAGCGCGTGGAACAGCGACACCGCGATGTGCCGGCCCTCGCCGGTGATCGAACGGCCGATCAGCGCCTGAAGGATCGCCTGAAAAGCGGTCATGCCGGCGGCGATGTCGCAGACGGAGACGCCGACCCGGGCACGGCTGTCGCCTTCCCCCGTAATTTCGGACAGACCCGACTCGGCCTGCACCAAGAGGTCATAGGCTTTCAGGTGCTGCCACGGACCTTCCTCGCCATAGCCCGAGATCGAGCAGGTGATGAGGCGCGGATGCTTCCGGCGCAGGTCCTCCGGGTCGAAGCCGATGCGCTTCAGCGCGCCGGGGGCGAGGTTCTGGATGAACACGTCGGCCTTGGCGACCATGGCGGCGAGCAGGGCCTGATCGCCTGAATCCTTGAGGTCGAGGACGACCGATTCCTTGCCGCGGTTCAGCCAGACGAAATAGGCGCTCTCGCCGTCCACGGCATTGTCGTAGCGGCGGGCGAAATCGCCCTCCTCGCGCTCGATCTTGATCACGCGCGCGCCTGCGTCAGCGAGGCGTGACGCGGCATAGGGCGCCGCGACCGCCTGTTCGACGGAAACGACCAGCAGGCCGGAAAGGTCGGTTTGGGAGGACATGGCAGCGGCTCCGGCCTGCGGCGAGGGTTTCAGGTCAGTCGCTTCTCCATAAAGACGCTGTGCGGGCTTGGTCCATAGGGCGGGAAGGGTCCGCAGGGCTGATAGCCGCTCGCGGAATAGAGGGCGAGGGCGGCGGGGCTGCGCGGTCCCGTCTCCAGCCGGAGCAGGAAAAGCCGCGCATTCCGCGCCTCCGCCTCGATGGCCGTCAGCAGCGCCACTCCAAGCTTGAGGCCGCGCGCTTCCGGCGCGACGAACATGCGCTTGATCTCGCCCGTCGGCGGCGCGACCAGAAGGGCCGCGCAGCCGACCGCCTCGCCGCCCCGTCGCGCCACGAGGAAACGCACATCCGGAGCGGCGAGGCGGGCGACATCGACGGGATGCCGCCCCTCCGCCGGATAGAGCGAGGCGGAAAAGGCGTCGGAGGCGGCGATGAGCCGTTCGACCTCCGCCTGAAGCGGCGTCTCGGCGCTGATCGCGACGCCCTCGATCATCACCTTTGCCCGTCGCGCTTGGAAATCTGATCCTGCGTCAGCCCGCCCATGCGCGGATGCGGGCGGCCGCCCGTGGTCATGGCGAGAGCAAACAGAATTTCATCAGGCTTTGGCGAGTCCTGCACCATCAGCGTCACGCCGTCGAAATGCGAGCGCACATAGGCGGCTGTCCGGTGATGGGTCGGCACGTCGAGGATCGCGCCCATGGGCCCGACCTTGGTCATCGAGGGCACGATGGCCAGCGCCTCGCCGAGCAGTTCGCGCATGGCATAGCCGCCCGGCACATGCCAGAGCGCGCCGTGCTCCAATTCGCCCGCCGCACCGATGATGGAGCCCTTGCCGTAGGCTTCGATGGCGTCGGCGTCGCCGCCCAGCGCCTTGAGCAGCTTCGTGGAGCATTCGAGGCCGAGCGGCTTCAACTCGTCCATGAACGGCTGGATGTCCTCGACATAGCGGCCGGCGAAGGGGTTCTTCAGGATCGCGGCCACCCACCCCTTGAGGATCGGCTTTGCCAGCTTCGGCCCGCCGTCGTGGCGGACTTCCTCGACGCCGACCACGATCTTCCTGACGTCGATGGTCATGGTTTCATCTCCCTGAGACTTCTGAATTGTCCGAGCGTCACCATTTCGCCCCTGATGGCGAGCGCGGCGTCGCGAATGAGGCCGCGCCGGCGGAACTGCTCGGCGCGGGCGCGCCCGGCTTCGAGAGCCTCGGCGATGCGTTCAGGTGTCAGCAGTCCGACATGGGTCGTCACCAGCAAGTCGCCGAGATCACTGTCCGGATCGAGTTCGCGCGCGGCGCGGCGCTCGATCGCGGGATCGTCGATATCGACCGCATTGGCCACCAGCGTCGCGGCGACATCGGCCGATGCCGCGTCGCGCGCAAGGATCGTCACCGAATCCGCGATGCCGAGCGAGAACGAGCGGCCCTGCGCGCCCGACGTGGCGATGCCGCCGATGCCGTCCGTGTCGCGCAAGGTGATGCGGCCGTTGAGAGCCGGGATCGCGCCGGGGGAGAAATCCGCCGCCACGGCGATCTCCATGGTCTCGCCCTCGGTCAGGTGGATGGCGATGTCGCCGCCATCGTTGACGAAGGCGCGGTCGAGGGGCGCCGCCTCCACCATCGTCTCCATGATCTCGTCGGCGACCGCGCCTGCCACCGCTGCCATGGGTGTGAGGAAGATGCCGGCATGGGGCCGGCAGGCGGCGACCATGCGCTTTGCCACCGGCGTCTCCACCTGCGGCCGCTCGCTCATCGGCTTGCGCAATTCGGCGAGTTCACCGGCCAACTCGGGCAAGATGGTTCCGAAGCGCGCAATCGCCGCTTCGTAGGCCTCGCGCACGGCGCTCGATGCTCCCCAGGCGCGCAGGACCACGTCGATGGGGCCGTGCTGAAGATGCAGCCGGTCGCCGTCGAGGCGCTGGACGGCGGGCGCGTCCCACATGTCAGGCCACCCCGTCTGACGCGGCGTTCACCACCCTCCCCTGGAGGGGGAGGGTCGAACGCGCGTAGCGCGGTCGGGGTGGGGTGATAGCGGCGGGCGAGCTCAAGAAACCCCACCCGGGCGACCTGACGGTCGCCGACCCTCCCCATGGCAGGGGAGGGTGGTCACGGTGCCGTTTTCGCCTAGTCGTCATGCGCTCACCCGATCCTGCCGAGCAGAGCCAGCAGCGTCGCGGCCTCATCGGCGGACAAGGGATCGAGCGTCCGCCGGGTCACTTCCGGCCCGAGGCCCTTCATGGCTTCCACGGTGGCCCGCCCGCTCTCGGTCAGTTCGAGCAACACGAGCCGCGCATCGTTCGGATCGACCGAGGGCGAGAGCAGCCCGCGCTTCGACAGGCGGCCGGCGACGCCGAACATGGTGGCCGGGTCGATGCCGACCATGCGGCCGAGCTGGTTCTGCGATGTGGGGCCGAGGTCGTGCAGCTTGGCGAGCGCGGCATATTGCACCGGCGTCACGTCCATGCCGTCCATCACCTGCTCGAAAATGGCGCTGGCGCGCTGGTGGGCGCGCCGGATCAGGAAGCCGATCTGGTCTTCAAGCACATAGGACTTGGCCGCGGGCTCTCCGGCGGACTGCTTCGCGCGCTTCGCCGTCATGCACGCCTCTCCGGGAAGGGCCAGGGATTGCCGCCATGCCAGCCGTCGATGCGTGCCTGCGGGGCGACGTCGCGCAGGATGTCGTCGATCGCGACCACATCCTCCATGTGCCCGCCGAGCCTCTCGTAAAGGGCGCGCGGCAGGGTGAACTCGATCGGCGCGACGAGGGCGGGGGTCGGCACGTAGCCGAAGGCGTTCTTCGGCAGGCGCGTGACATCGGCCATCACGGTGATGCCGCCGCCCGGCCAGAGATAGACCGGCGCGCCGCCCATCGTCACCTTCGTCTCGCCCTTGGCGACGGAGCGCGTCAGCAGGACGGGGTTCTCGGTGACACCGGCCCTGAGCGATCCGCCCGCGCCGGCCATGAACAGCACGGTGCAGAGCGAGGGCTCGCAGTTCTCGCCGATGCGGTCCACCACCTTCATCACCGGATCGGGGATCGCGGCGGGGACGGGGACGAGGTTCTCGTCCAGCACGCAGTAGAGGAAATGCTCGCCGGTGGTGGAGGTCATGAGGAGCCTGAGCCCCGGCCAGGCGGTCTCCGGGTCGATCTTCTGGATGATCGACAGCGGGTCGTCGATATCCGTGCCGCCCCAGCCGATGCCGGGATTGGCGACCTGGAAATAGCGCCCGGGCGTCGATTTGCGCCCACGCACGCGGATCCCGGCGTGTTTCATGTCGAGGACGCGGCCGGCCTGATGCTCGGTCAGGACGCCGGTAATGTGGTCGTCCACCACGATCACCTCGTCGACATGGCCAAGCCACTGCTTGGCGAAGATGCCGACGGTCGCCGAGCCGCAGCCGACGCGCATGCGGCTTTCAGGCTTGCCGTCCACGATGGGCGCGGCGTCGGCCTGCACGATCACCTCATGGCCGCCGTCGATGGTCATGGTCACCGGCTCGCCGGCGCAGAGCTTCAGCATGGTGTCGCAGGCGACGTTGCCCTCCTTCTTGGAGCCGCCGGTGAGATGGCGAACGCCGCCGATGGACAGCATCTGACTGCCGTATTCGGCCGTCGTGACATGGCCGACCTGCTCCGAGCCGACGCGGATGGCCGCGGCCTCCGGCCCGAGGTGGCGGTCGGTGTCGATTTTCACCTTGACGCCGCAATAGCTGAAAATGCCCTCGGTCACGACGGTTACCGTATCGACGCCCTCGTGGACGGCCGACACGATGAACGGCGCCGGCTTGTAGTCGGGATAGGTGGTGCCCGCGCCGATGGCGGTGACGAAGGTGCGGGCGGGGTCGAGCATCTGCCCGTCCCAGTCGTTGCGGCCGAACTCGACCAGCTTCCCGCCGTCCTCGACGGTCTTGGCGAGCAGCACGACGGGGTCGGTGCGGATGAGCTGGCCGTTCTCGTTGGCATAGCGCGAACAGGCGCCCGAACGGCCCGGCCGGATGCGGCAAAGCACCGGGCAGGCATCGCAGCGCAGGATGCCGTCGCCCTCGTCTGCGCCGAACTTCCTTGAGCGGGCTTCGAGCGACAGGTGGTCAGTGGCGGTCATGGCGACCTCCGCGCGGGTTTCACCCTCCCCTGGAGGGGGAGGGTCGGCGTCCCGAAGGGGCGCCGGGGTGGGGTGGATTCGATAGCGGAGGCAGGCTCACCCCACCCCGATCTCGCTACGCTCGATCGACCCTCCCCCTGCAGGGGAGGGTGGGCGCGGCGCACGGCGCTTCGCCAGGATGGACAGGCCGACCTCATTCCGCAGCCTCCTTGCCATGCATCCCTTTGGCCTGCATCGCTTCCCAGAGCCTGTGCGGCAGCACGGGCACTTCGGTCATGCGCACGCCGACCGCATGGCGTATCGCGCCGAGAATGGCCGGGGCGGTCGCCACCAGCGCCGGCTCGCCGACGCCCTTGGCGCCGAACGGGCCTTCGGGCTCGGTATCCTCGATCAGGTGGATGGCGATGTCCGGCATGTCGCCGGCCGTGGGGATAAGATAGTCGTGCAGGTTCTCGGTGCGGCCGGGAAGATATTCCTCCATCAGCGCGAGGCCGAGGCCCTGCGCGATGCCGCCGTGAATCTGGCCCTCGGTCAGCGTCGGGTTGATGGCCCGGCCGACATCGTGGGCGGCGACGATGCGCTTCACCTTGACCGTGCCGAGCAGGCGGTCGACCTCCACTTCCGCGACCTGCGCGGCGAAGCCGTAGGTCGCGTAGGGGATGCCCTGGCCCTTGGCGTCGAGCACGGTGGTCGGCGGGTCGTACTGGCCTTCGCCTGCGAGCACGATGCCCTTATCGTCAGCGCTAAGGGCTGCGAGATCGACGGTCCGGCTGGCATCGCCGTCGATGACCGAAAGCGTCGCGCCGTCGAGCTTCAGCTTCGCGCCCGGCCCGGCATTGGCGAGCGCGAGGATTTTCGCGCGCAGGTCCAGCCCCGCGAGCTTGGACGCATTGCCGGAGACGAAGGTCTGGCGCGAGGCCGAGGTCTTGCCGGCGTCGTAGGTGCGGTCGGTATCGCCCACGACGAAATCGAACTGCGTGGTCGGCAGTCCCAGCGCGTCGGCGGCGATCTGGAGGAGGACCGTTGACGAACCCTGTCCGATATCGACCGCGCCGTTGAGGAAGGTCAGCCGCCCGTCTTGCGCCAGCGTGATGCGCATGCGCGAGGGGTTCGACATGGAGGTGTTGCCGCAGCCGTACCACATGCAAGCGACGCCGACGCCGCGGGCGACACGGCCGCCCCTGGCGTTGTGCGCCTCGGCGGCCGCGAGCATCGCGTCGTAAGCCGCCTTCACCGCGTCGAGGCATTGCGGGAGGCCGGCAGAGGCGTGCAAAATCTGGCCGGTCGGCGTCGCGTCGCCATGGTCGATCGCGTTGATGCGGCGGATCGCCCAGCGGTCGACGCCGAGGCTCTCGGCGAGGTCGTCGATCAGCGTCTCGCCGGCAATCGCCGCCTGCGGCACGCCGAAACCGCGGAAGGCGCCCGCCGGCACCTCGTTGGTGTGGACCGCGCGGGTCTTGTTCAGCACATGCGGCACCTTGTAGGGGCCGGTGGCGTGAACCGGCACGCGGTTCGCCACCGTCGGTCCCCACGAGGCATAGGCGCCGGTATTGAAGTCGCCGGTCATCTCGTAGGCGGTGAAGCGGCCTGAAGCGTCCGCCGACATCTTCGCGTGGATTTGCGAGGGGTGGCGTTTGGTGGTCGAGGCCATGCTCTCGGTGCGCGAATAGACGATGCGCACGGGCTTTTTCAGGAGCCAGGCTGCGGCTGCGATCAGCGGCTGCACCGACACGTCCAGCTTGCCGCCGAAGCCGCCGCCGCAGGCGGTGGGGACGATGCGGACCTGGGCCATCGGCACGCCGACGACCCGCGCGACTTCCTCCTGATCCATGACGGCGGCCTGCGTGCAGGCGGTCACTTCAATACGGTCGCCGACCCTCACCGCATAGCCGGCTTCCGGCTCGATATAGGCGTGTTCGACGAAGCCGGTGCGGAAGCGGCCCTCGGCCGTCGCGGCGCCGAGACGGTGGCCCTCCGCCACGTCGCCGCATTCGAGATAGCCGCGGGTCAGCACATTGTCGGGAATGTTCGGATGGAGGGCCGGCGCGCCGGCAGCAAGGCCGGCCTCGACGCCGATCAGCGGCTTGTCGATGATCCAGTGGATCGGCAGGTCCGCGTCGCGCACGCCCTCCACGGCTTCGCGCGTGCCGACCAGCGCCAGTACGGCCTCGCCGCGATAGCGCACGAAACCGGGCGCCAGCACCGGCTGGTCCTTGATCGTCGGGAAGATGCCGAAGGAGTTCTCGCCGGGAATGTCTTTCGCCGCGAGGATGGCCTCCAGTCCCGGATGGGCATCCTTCACCGCGTCGAGATCGCCGAGCGTGAACCGCGCGCTGGCGTGGGGCGACCGCACCGCCCGCAGCCACAGCGCGTCGACGGGGGCGAAATCCGCCCCGAACCGGTCGGTGCCCTGCACTTTGGGGCCGCCGTCGGCGCGGGCAATGCGGGCGCCGACCGCGCAGCCGGCCTCGGCGACGGGTGCGAAGGCATTCGCGCCGCGCGCCACGTCCGCAATGGCCTCGATGATCTTGACGTAGCCCGTGCAGCGGCAGAGGACGCCGCCGATACCATCCTCGATCTGCTGCTGCGTTGGCGAGGCGTTGCGGCTCAGAAGATCCGTCGCCGCCATGATCATGCCCGGCGTGCAGATGCCGCACTGGGCCGCGCCATGGGCGAGGAAGGCCGAGCGCAGCCGGTCGATCAGCGGATGGGTGGCCTCGATGGTGGTGACGGCCCGGCCCTCGGCCTGCGCGGTCGAGACGAGGCAGGCGCAGGCCTGCTCGCCGTCGACCAGCACCGTGCAGGCGCCGCAATCGCCCGCGTCGCAGCCGATCTTGGTGCCGGTCAGGCCGAGCCCCTCGCGCAGCGTGTCGGCAAGGCTGGCGAAGGGCTGCGCGGTCACCTGATGGCCGGCGCCGTTGACGGTCAGCGTGAGGGTGGCGAGCGACGGGCGGTCGAGCATCAGGCGGCCCTCCGGGCGTCAGTCACGGCGAGGTCGGTGAGGGCATCGCGGACCAGCGCCTCCGCCGCCGCGAGGCGGTAGGCACCGGTTGCTCGGATGTCGTCGATGGGCGCGAGGCCGGCGAAATGGCGCGCCGCGACATGGCCGGATGCGGCCGCGAGCGGCAGGCCGACAAGTTCCGCTTCCAGCGCGCCGAGCCGCCGCGCCACCGCCGAACAGGCGCCGACGGCGATGCGGGCGGTCTCGATCCGCCCCGATGCATCTGTCGCCACCACGGCAGAGACCATGGCGATGGAGATGACGAGATACTTACGCGCGCCGAGCTTGAGGAAGGTCGAACGCGCACCCTCCAGCTTCGGCACCAGCAGCGCCGTGACGATTTCGTCCGGCATGAGCGCCGTCTGCCGGTATCCCATGGCGAAGGCGGAATAGGGCAGGGTGCGCGTGCCGGTCCGGCTCGCCAGCTCCACCTCGGCGTCGAGCGCGAGCAGGTTGGGGATGCCGTCGCCGGCCGGCGAGGCGGTGACGATGTTGCCGGCCAGCGTGCCGAGATTCTGCACCTGCGCACCGCCGACCTCCAGAGCCGCTTGGGCGTAGCCGTCGAAGAGCGGCGGCAGGTCGGCGCGGGCAAGCTCCGTCCAGGTCGTCAGCGCCCCGAAGCGCCAGCGGCCGGTCTCCTCGGCGATGCCCTTGAGGCCGGGCACGGCTGAGATGTCGAGCACGTCCTTGTGGGTCGGGTCGCCCCAGGCGCGCCGTGCCGTGCGGACCGGATAGACGTCGGTGCCGCCGGCCAGCACGGTCAGGTCGTGGCCGGCGCGGATGTCGAGCGCTTCGGCAAGGCTGGTCGGGCGGAAATAGCGCGTCATCAGCCCCTCCGGCCCCAGAGCTTCTCGGCTTCCGCCGCGGTGTAGTAGCCGCGCGCCACGTCGCGGGCGATGGCCGCCGGGTCGCGCTTGGCGGGGTCGCCGTAGCCGCCGCCACCGGGCGTCATCACCTCCACGCGGTCGCCGGCGCGGATGCGCAGGCCCTGATCCTTGGAGAGGTGCTCCGGGATCGTCGTCTCAGCCCCGCGGTGAATCTTCACGACGTTCGGCGCGCCGTCTTGGCCACCCAGCACTCCGGGCGGCCCGAAGCGGCCGTGATCCATGACGAAGGAGGCGCGCGCCTCGCCGCGCAGCAGCTCCACCTCGTAGTGGACGCCGAAGCCGCCGCGCGCCTTGCCGGCCCCGCCCGAACCCTCGCGCAGCGCGAAGCGGCGGAACAGCACGGGGTAATACTGCTCCATCACCTCCACGGGGGCAGTCTTGGAGATACCGATGGTGGAGCAGCCGTTGGTCAGGCCGTCATGGCCGGCATTGCCGCCATAACCGCCGCCGGTGATCTGGTACATGACGTATCCGGCTTGTCTTGCGGGATCGAAGCCGCCGAGCGCGAAGTTGCCGGAGGTGCCGGCTGGCGCGGCCGTCACCTTGTCGGGGATCGCCTGAACGAGGGCGAGAAACACGGCTTCAGCGATGCGCTGGGAGACCTCGGCCGCGCAACCCGACACGGGCCGCGGATATTGAGCGTCGAGGAAGGTGCCCTCGGGCTTCAGGATGGTCAGCGGCTCGAAGGCGCCGGAATTGATCGGCACGTCCGGGAAAATGTGCTTCACGCCGAGATAGACGGAGGAGCAGGTGGTGGCGAAGACCGAGTTCATCGGCCCCGGGCAGGGCGGAGACGACTGGGAAAAGTCGAAGGTCATCGTCTCGCCCGCCTTGGTGACGGTGAGCGCGATCCTGAGCGGCTCGTTCACGACGCCGTCGGAATCGACGAAACTCTCGGACTTGTAGACGCCATCGGGAATGGCGCGGATTTCGGCACGCATGCGCTCGGCCGAGCGGGCGCGGATCTGGCGGATCGCCTCGTTCAGCGTCGCCGCGCCATACTTCGCGATCAGGTCCATCAGTCGCGTTTCGCCGACCAGCAGCGCTGCCGCCTGTGCCTTGATGTCGCCGATGCGCTGGTCCGCGATGCGGATGTTGGAGGAGATGATGGCGAAGATCTCGGCATCCATCTCGCCGCGCTTGAACAGCTTCACCGGCGGCAGGCGCAGGCCCTCCTGCTCGACCTCGGTGGCGTGCGCCGAGAAGCCGCCCGGCACCATGCCGCCGATATCCGGCCAGTGGCCGGTGTTCTGCAGCCAGCAGAACAGCTCGCCCTCGACGAAGACGGGCTTGGCGAAGCGCACGTCCATCAGGTGCGTGCCGCCGAGATAGGGGTCGTTGACGATGTAGATGTCGCCGGGCTCGGGCTTGCCGGCTTTGCCCTCGGCGATCAGGCGGATGATGTGGCCGGTCGAGTGCTGCATCGTGCCGACGAAGACCGGCAGGCCGAACTCGCCCTGTGAGATCAGCGCGCCGGTGTCGCGGTCATAGATGCCGTCCGCGCGGTCGTCGGCCTCGGCGATGACCGGCGAGAAGGCCGAGCGCGAGAAGGCAATGTCCATCTCGTTGCAGACCTGCTGGAGGCCGGCCTGGATGACGGCGAGCGTCAGCGCGTCGATGGCTTTGGTGTCGGGCGGCGGGGAATGGAGGTTCATACCTTCACCCTCAGGTTGCCGATGGCATCGACGGTCGCAATCGCGCCGGGCTCGATGACGGTTGTGGCGTCGATCTGCTGGATCACGGCGGGTCCGGAGACTACGGCGCCGATGGGCAACGCATCGCGGGCATAGACCTTCGCAGACCACCAGCGCCCATCCGCATGGACCTGCCGCTCGCCGATGACCGCATCGGCGGCGTTCGCCTTGCGGTCGGCGCTCGCCAGCAGCGAGGAGAGCGGGAAGGCGCGACGGCGGCCGATCACCGAGGTCACGAGATTGACCAGCACGGCGCGGATTTCGGGCAGGCGCACCTGGAAACGGTGGAAATAGGCCTTCTCGAACGCCGCCTGAATCTCCTCGCGCGTCACATCGGGCGAGGCGAGCGGCACGCGGATGAGGTGCGTCTGGCCGCGGAACTGCATGTCCGCGCCATGGATCACCACCGTCTCCTCGATCTCGGCCTTTTCCTCCCCGACCACGGCGAGCGCGCTGTCGCGCTGCACGGTCATCAGGCGCTTCACCTCGTCCATGTCGACCTGATCGAGCGGCCTGTTGACGGTGTTGACCCGGTCCTGCCGGAGGTCCGCGACGAGGCATCCCAGTGCGTTGGTGAGACCCGGCCGCGCGGGCACCAGCACTTCGGGAATGCCGAGCTCGCGGGCAAGGGCCACCGCATGGAGCGGGCCAGCCCCCCCAAACGCGAACAGCACGAAATCGCGGGGATCGTATCCGCGCGACAGCGACACCATGCGGATCGCGCCGGACATGTGGACGTTGCCCAGCCGGATGACGGCGGCTGCAGCTTCCTCGATGCTCATGCCCAGCGGCTTGGCGAGATCGCGCTCGAAGACGGCGCGAATGTCGTCCAGCGAGACCTTGGATTGCACGGCGGTCAGCCGGTCGGGATCGAGCCGGCCGAGGATCAGGTTGGCGTCCGTGATGGTCGGGCGTGTGCCGCCGCGCCCGTAACAGATCGGCCCCGGCTCGGAGCCCGCCGAATGCGGCCCCACCTGAAGCATGCCCGCCGTATTCACCGAAGCGATGGAGCCGCCGCCCGCGCCGACCGTCCGCACGTCGACCATGGGCAGGTGGATCGGCAGGCCGTAATCGATGGTCAGTTCCGCCGAGACCTCCGGCACGCCGCCATGGATCAGCGCGACATCGGTGGACGTGCCGCCCATGTCGTAGGTGATGGCGTTGGTGAGGCCCGACTGGGCGAGGGTCGCCGCAGCCGCCATCACGCCGGAGGCAGGGCCGGACATGACCGTCTTCGCGGCTTCGCGGGCGACCAGTGTCGCCGGCACGGTGCCGCCATTGCCGTTCATCACCAGGAGGTCGCGGGCAAAGCCCTTGGCGGAGAGGTCGCCCTGCAGGCGCTGCACATAGCGGTCGAGGATCGGCTGGACGGCCGCGTTGACGCTCGCCGTCGTGCCGCGCTCGTACTCGCGATACTCGGAGAGGAGTGCGTGGCCGAGGGTGACATAGGCGTTCGGCCAGATGCCCTTGACGATCTCGCCCGCGCGGATTTCGTGGGCGGGATTGGCGTAGGAGTGGAGGAAGTGGATCACCACGGCCTCGCAGCCGGCTGCGACAAGCGCCGCTGCCTCGCGCTTCACCGCGACTTCGTCGAGCGACGTCACGACCCCGCCTTGCGCGTTCATCCGCTCCGGCACCTCGCGGCGGAAGGGACGTTCGATCAGCGGTTCGAAGGTGCCGGTCATACCGTAGGCGCGCGGGCGTGTGCGGCGGCCGAGTTCCAGCACGTCCCGGAAGCCTTCCGTGGTGATCAGGCCGACTTTCGCGACCTTGCGCTCCAGCACGGCATTGGTGGTCGCCGTCGTGCCGTGAATGATCAGGTCGAGGTCCGCCGGGCTCGCGCCGGCCGCCTCGATCGCCTTGACCACGCCCAGCGCCTGGTTGGCCGCGCTTGTCGGCACCTTGGCGAGCCTGACGGTCACGCCCGCGCCGTCCTGCTCGGTCAGGAGCAGGTCGGTGAAGGTTCCTCCCACATCGATGCCGGCAACGCGCCTCACATCATTCTCCTAAATCGTTCGTCTACGAACGGTGGGGCCAAGCCTCCACCGGTATGCACTGCGTTTCACCCTCCCCTGGAGGGGGAGGGTCGGCGCCGTCAGGCGCCGGGTGGGGTGAGGATGGCGGTGGTCACCCACCCCGTCCTCGCTTCGCTCGTTCGACCCTCCCCCTCCAGGGGAGGGTGAAGGATGTGCCCTCAG